>FWWL01000546.1_pt1 | contig 101864 bp, 94 predicted proteins | sample 2228331 | NCBI WGS metagenome assembly FWWL01 (sample SAMEA103939775, study PRJEB20133) | metagenome | reverse complement strand
CTCGTGGCGGGTGCCAGCCGCGGCGTGGGCCGCGCCACGGCCCTCCTGCTGGCGGAGGAGGGGGCGCACCTGGGCCTTTTGGCCCGCGACGCGGCGGCCCTGGCGCAGGTGGCGGCGGAAGTGCGGGCGCGGGGCGGCCAGGCCCGATGGGTGCAGGCGGACGTCACCGACCCGGAGCAGACCGCCCAGGCGGTGGCGGAGCTGTCGCAGGGAGGGCTGGACGTGTTGGTGCACGTGGCGGGGGCCGGCTTCCGGGTGGCCTTCGCGGAGGCGGACGACCGGGTGTGGCGGGAGGCCCTCGAACTGAACCTCCTGGCCGCGGCGCGGGTGGTCCGCCTGGCCCTTCCCCACCTGCGGGAGGGAGGCCGGATCGTCCTGGTGGGGTCCGCCTCAGGCAAGCGGCCGCACCGAGGCCAGTCTCCGTCCAACGCGGCCAAGGCGGCCCTGGCCAGCCTGACCGCGAGCCTGGCGGAAGAGCTGGCGCCCACGGTGCGGGTGAACTGCGTGGCGCCCGGCCGGATCCTCACAGAGCGCAGGCTACGCAGGCTGGAGGAGCTGGCCGCGCGCCGCGGTGTGCCGCTCGCGGAGGTGGTGCGGGAGGACGCGGAGGACATCCCCCTGGGCCGGCACGGCGCGCCCGAGGAGGTGGCGGCGGCGGTGGTGTTCTTCGCCTCCCCACGCTCGGGCTACGTGACCGGGCAGACGTTGGTGGTGGACGGAGGATGGGTGAGGTCGGTGTGACCGCCCCGCAGGTGCTGTCCGTGGCGGGCGTGGTGGCGGCGGGGGTCGTCGGCGGGTGGCTGGGCATCCGGCTGCGGCTGCCCGCGGGCGCCCTCATGGGCGGGCTTTTGGGGTCCCTGCTGGCCCTGTCGTTGCTGCCGGGGCCGGTGCCCGCGGTGGACCCTTCCGTCCGCCGGTGGCTGCAGATCGCGGTGGGCATTACCTTGGGCTCCCGCGTGCGGCCGGACACGCTGCCCAACGTCCGCCGGGCCACGCGGGCGGCGTTCCTGGTGGTGCTGGCCGCCGTGCTGGGGGCGGTGGGCGGCGCGTGGCTGGTGCAGCGGGCCACCGGCCTGGAGTGGGGGACCGCGCTGCTCGCGGCCACCCCCGGGGGGATGCCGGAGATGGTCCTGCTGGCCCTCGCCCTGGACCGTCCCGTGGACCTGGTCACCACGGTGCAGCTGGTGCGGGTGGTGGTGACGCTGGTGGTCACCCTGCCGCTGGTGCGGTGGTGGTTGCGGCGCCGGGAGGCGCAGGCGTGAGGGAGCTGGCGGCCACGGTCGGGGTCGGCGTGGCCGCGGGGTGGCTGGCCTTGTGGCTCGGGGTCCCCGCGGGCGGGCTGGTGGGGTCCATGGTGGGCGTGGCGGCGCTGCGGCTGGCCGGCGGGCCCGTGCGGGAGCTGTCCTTGCACGTGCGCCGGGCGGTGCAGCTGGCGGTGGGCATCATTGTCGCCGTGTCGGCCTCCTGGCACCCGGAGGTGCTGCGCCAGGTGGTGCTGCCCGCCCTGGGCCTGACGGCGTACCTGGTGACGTTCTCCGTGCTCGTCGCCTGGGGCGTGAGCGCGCTCACGGGCTGGCCGTGGGCCGTGGCCTTCCTGAGCTCCGCGCCCGCGGGGCTCACGGAGATTTCCATGGCCGCGGACGACATGGGGCTGGACGCCCCCTCCATCGCGTCCCTGCACGTGGTCCGGGTGGTCACGGTGATCGCGTGCGTGCCGTGGCTGGTGGCGCGGGCGGGCCCCTAACGTGGGGACCGCAGCCGGCTTGACCTGACAGGCGGTTCGTGTTACGGTGGCGCCAAGACAGGCACCTTTAAGTCGGTCCAGCGAGGCCGGCAAGGGCACACAAAGCAAACGGCGAGCCTTCCTTGCCGGCGGCGAGGAAGGCTTTTTTGTCGCCCTGCTCGCCCCCTGGCCGACCCGAGGAGGTGAAAGCGGTGAGCGTGTTGCGGGGACACCTCCTGGGTCTGGAGTACCTTTCCGCGGCCCAGATCCTGGCTTTGCTCGACCTGGCAGAGGAAGCAGAACGCGGGGCGCTGCCCCCTGACGCCCTGCGGGGCCGACGGGTGGCCAACCTGTTTTACGAGCCCAGCACCCGGACCCGTACCTCCTTCGAGCTGGCAGCCCGCAAACTGGGCGCGGAGGTGGTCAACTTCGACCCCGAGCGCAGCTCGGTGCAGAAGGGCGAGTCGCTGGTGGACACCGCGCGGACCCTGGAGGCCATGGGGGTGGACGCGGTGGTGTTGCGGCACCCTTGTGCGGGTGCCCCGCACCTGGTGAGCCGCCACGTGCGCGCCCAGGTGGTGAACGCGGGCGACGGCATGCACGAGCACCCCACCCAGGGGCTCGTGGACCTGTTCACCGTGCGCCGGGCCTTCGGCCGCGTGGCGGGCCTGAAGGTGGCCGTGGTGGGGGACGTGCTGCACAGCCGGGTGGCGCGCTCCGCGGCGTGGGGGTTCTCCAAGCTGGGGGCGGAGGTGGTGTTGTGCGGGCCAGCTCCCCTCCTGCCGCGCGGGTTCCGCGTTCCGGGCGTCCGGGTTTGCCATCGGCTGGAGGAGGCGTTGGACGGGGCGGATGTGGTGATGGCGCTGCGCATGCAGACGGAGCGGCAGGCCGCCGGCTATGTGCCCTCCCTGGGAGAGTTCCACCGGCTGTACGCGGTCACCCCAGACCGGCTGCGGGGCGCGGGCCCTCAGGTGTTCCTCCTGCACCCCGGACCCATGAACCTGGGAGTGGAGGTCACCCCGGAGGCAGCCTACGGAGAACGCTCCCTGGTCCTCCGACAGGTGGCCCACGGGGTGGCGGTCCGGATGGCGGTGCTGTACGACCTGCTGGCGGCCCGGGCGGAGGCCGGTGGGGTTCCGCCTGTGGAGCGCCGGGAGCCGGTGATGCTAGGTTCCAGCCGGCCGTGAGGGGAGGGGTGGTGACCACGGAGCTAGTCCTGTTGCGGAACGCCCGCGTACTGGACCCTGCCCGCGGGCTGGACACCGCGGCCGACGTGTGGGTGGAAGAGGGACGCATAAGCCAGATCACCCCTCCTTCCGGCGCCGCGGAGCTGACAGCTGCCTCACGCGCGGCGGTGTTCGACCTGGCAGGGCTGGTGGTGGCGCCCGGCTTGGTGGACATCCACGTACACCTCCGCCAGCCCGGCCAGACACACAAGGAGGACATCGCTTCCGGCACACGGGCCGCGGCGCGGGGAGGGGTGACCGCGGTGGTCTGCATGGCCAACACCAGCCCGCCGGTGGACGACCCCCTGGTGGTGGCCGCGGTGCGGGAGTGGGCCCGTTCCGCCAGCGTCCGGGTCTACCCGGTGGGCACGGTGACCAGGGGCCTGGAAGGCCGCGAGCTGAGTCCTGCGGGGGCTCTGGCGGCCGCGGGCGTGGTGGCCCTGTCCGACGACGGCCGCTGGGTGCAGGACGGTGGGCTGTTCCGGCGCGCCCTGGCCTACGCGGACAGCTTCGGCCTTCCTGTGCTGCAGCACTGCGAGGACCCCACCATCTCCGCGGGCGGGGTGGTGCACGAGGGCGAGGTGAGCGCCCGGCTGGGGTTGCGGGGCATCCCCCGCAGCGCGGAGGAGGCCGCCCTGGCCCGTGACCTGGTGCTGGCGGAGGAAGTGGGGGCCCGGCTGCACGTGCAACACGTGAGCACCGCGGGCGCCGTACGCCTCCTCCGTCAGGCCAAGGAGCGCGGGGTCCGGGTGACCGCGGAGGTCACTCCGCACCACATCACCCTCACGGACGAAGCGGTGGAAGGCTACGACCCGAACTTCAAGGTGAACCCGCCCCTGCGGACGGAGGCGGACGTGGAGGCCCTGCTGGAAGGCCTGGGGGACGGGACCATCGACTGCGTGGCCACGGACCACGCGCCCCACGCGCCCTGGGAGAAAATGGTGGAGTTCGAACAGGCGCCCTTCGGGGTGGTGGGGCTGGAGACCCTGCTGGGGGTGGTGGTCACCCGGTTGGTGCACCAGCGCGGCTGGCGGCTGCTGGACGCGCTGGCCAAGGTCACCTGCGAGCCCGCCCGCGTGCTCGGGTTGCCGGCGGGGAGGCTACAGGTAGGAGGCCCCGCGGACCTGGTGGTGTTCGACCCGGACGCGGAGTGGACCGTTCGGCCTGACCGGTTCGCGTCGAAGGCGCGCAACACGCCCTTTGCCGGGTGGACCCTGCGTGGCAAGGTGTTGGGCACCCTGGTGGGGGGAACCTGGGCGTACGCGGACGAAGGCCTGCTGGCCCGGCGGCTTTCGGAGGTGGCGTCTTGAGGCGGGAGGACGGAGGGCAGGCGCCGGGGACAGGCGGGGCCGTGCGCGGATGGGCCCCCGCGGTGGCCGCGGAGGCGTCGCAGACGCCGGACCTGTCCGTGGAGCTGGCGGGCTTAAGGCTGCGCAACCCGGTGCTGTGCGCGTCGGGGCCCCTGGGGCACGGCCGGGAGGTGGCGCAGGTGTACGACCTCGCCGCCTTCGGCGCCTTCGTCACCAAGTCCATCACCCTGGAACCGCGGCAGGGCAACCCGTCCCCGCACGTGGTGGAGACGGACGGGGGCTGGTTGAACTCCGTGGGGCTGCGCAACCCTGGGCTGGCTGCGTTCCTGGCCAAGGACCTGCCCTTCCTGCGCACCCTGGGGATCCCCATCGTGGCCAGCGTGGCGGGCCACTCCGTGGACGAGTTTTGCGCCCTGGCCCGCTGGCTGGACCAAGCCCAGGGGGTGGCGGCCTTGGAGCTCAACGTGTCCTGCCCGAACGTGGAGGACGGGCTTGTGTTCGGGACGGACCCGGGCCGGCTGGGGGCGCTGGTGGCGGCGGTCCGACAGGCCACGCGCCTCCCCCTGTTCGTGAAGCTGGCCCCGAACGTCCCGGACCCCGTGCTGGTGGCCCGCGCCGCGGTGCGGGCGGGAGCGGACGTCCTCACGGTGGCCAACACCCTGCCGGCCATGGCCATCGACGTGCACACCTGGCGGCCCAAGCTCGGCGCCGGGACGGGCGGGCTGTCCGGGCCGGCGGTCCGTCCGGTGGCGGTCCGCATGGTGTGGGAGCTGTCTCGGGCAGTACCCGTGCCCGTGGTCGGGGTGGGCGGGGTGGCCGACTGGGAGCACGCGGTGGAGTACCTGCTGGCCGGTGCTTCCGCGGTGGGGGTGGCGTCTTCCCTCCTCCGGGACCCTCAGGCCCACGTGCGCGTGGTGGAAGGACTGCGGGGCTACCTGCGGGAGCGGGGGATCCCCTCGGTGCGCCTGCTCGTGGGCGCCGCGCGGCAGTCGGCGGGCGCGGAGGGCGGTCCGTGACGGAACTCATCGTGGCCCTGGACGTACCCGACCTGGACACCGCCTGCCGGCTGCTGGACCGGCTGTGCCCGGTGGTCCGGTACTACAAGGTGGGCTCGCAGCTGTTCACCGCCGCGGGCCCGCAGGCCGTCCAGGAGGTACACCGGCGCGGCGGCCGGGTGTTCCTGGACCTGAAGTTCCACGACATCCCCAGCACCGTGGAGCGGGCCGCCCAGGCGGCCACGCGCCTGGGGGTGTGGATGTTCAACGTGCACGCCTGCGGGGGGCTGGAGATGATGCGCCGCGCGGGAACCGCCGCCCGCTCCGCCTCCGGGGACTCGCCCCGGGTGCTGGCGGTGACCGCCCTCACCAGCGCGGACGCGGGAACCCTGGAGCAGGTGGGACTGGCTGAGGAGCCCCGCACATACGCCCTCCGCCTGGCCCGCCTGGCGCAGGCGGCGGGCCTGGACGGGGTGGTGTGTTCCGTGCAGGAGGTGGAGGCGGTCAAACAGCACTGCGGCCGCCACTTTCTGGCGGTGGTTCCAGGGGTGCGGCCCCGGCAGGTGGAGGGCGACGACCAGGCCCGCACGGGCAGCCTGCAGGAAGCGGTGCGCGCGGGCGCGGACTACGTGGTGGTGGGCCGTCCCGTCCTCCTGGCCGAAGACCCGGCACGGGTGGCCCGCGCGCTCCGGGAGGCCCTGGCGTGCTAAGCTCGGGGCGAGGACGGCGGGAGCTAACGGTCGGGGAGCGGGGTGCTGGCACGGCTTTCCGAACCTGAGGTGCTGCAGCTGCTGGAGCAGCACGGGGCGGTGCAGCGGGGGCACTTCCTGCTGAGCTCCGGCATGCACAGCTCGCACTACGTCCAGTGCGCCCTGCTCCTCCAGTACCCGGAGGTGTGCGAGCGGGTGTGCGCGGCCCTCGCGCACCCGTTCCGCCACGAGCGGGTGGACGCGGTGGTGGGGCCGGCCATCGGGGCGGTGGTGCTGGCCTACGAGACCGCCCGCCAGCTGGGTGCGCGGGCGCTGTGGGCGGAGCGAGCGGAAGGGCGCATGGCCCTGCGCCGGAGCTTCCGGGTGGAGCGGGGCGAGCGCGTCCTGGTGGTGGAGGACGTGGTGACCACGGGAGGGTCCGCCAAGGAAGTGGCCAGTCTGGTGGAGCGCGCGGGCGGGGTGGTGGTGGGGGTAGCGGCCATCGTGGACCGGTCCGCGGGGGGGCACGGCCTCCGGTGGCGGCTAGAACCCCTGGCGCGCGTGGACGTGGAAGCCTACCTGCCTCCCCTGTGCCCCCTGTGCCAGGAGGGCCTGCCCCTGGTGAAGCCGGGCAGCCGGTGACCTGAAACCCGGACGGTGCAGACGGCGCCTCCGGCAAACCCTCCAAAAATGTCGAACGATCGGCCCGTTCGGTGGGCGGTTTGACACGGATTTCTGGATTTCCCTATAATCCCCGCAAACCCCGGGAGGCGGCCGTTGTCGCTGGTGGACGACGTCGAAGAAGTCCTCATCCCCGAGGAGGTCCTGCGCGCCCGGGTGCAGGAGCTGGGGCGGCAGATCTCCTCGGACTACGAGGGCAAACAGCCCCTGTTGGTCGGGATCCTGACAGGGGCTGTGTTCTTTGTGTCTGACCTCATGCGGGCCATCACCATCCCCTGCCAGCTGGACTTCATGGCCACCAGCGCCTACGGGGTGGGGACGGAGAGCACGGGGGTGGTCCGCATCCTGAAGGACCTCAACGAGAGCATCGAGGGCCGCCACGTGCTGGTGGTGGACGACATCGTGGACACGGGCCTGACCATGGACTACCTCCTGACCACCCTGCAGGCCCGCTACCCCGCGAGCTTGGCGGTGTGCGTGCTGCTGGACAAGGTGGAACGCCGACGGCGCGAGGTGCCGCTGCGGTACGTGGGCTTCCGGGTGCCCAACAAGTTCGTGGTGGGCTACGGGCTGGACTACGCGGGGCTGTACCGCAACCTCCCCTTCGTGTGCGTGCTGAAACCGGAGGTGTACCGATGAGGACCAGGACCGCGACCCCCGAGGTAGGGGAAGCCGTAGCACCCGCCGGGAGCCCGGACGCCGACACCGTCCTGCTGGGGCTGGGCCGGCGGGTGCGGCGTGCCTACGGCTACGACGACGTGGCGTTGGTGCCGGCGGCGGCCACGGTGGACCCGGAGGACGTGGACACCTCCTGGGAGGTCGGAGGACACCGGCTCCGGATCCCCGTCCTGGCCGCGGCCATGGACAGTGTGGTGGACGTGCGCACCGCGGTCCTCCTGTGGGAGCTGGGGGGTGCGGGGGTCCTGAACCTGGAGGGCCTGCAGACCCGGTACGAGGACCCCGCCGAGCCTTTGGAGCGGATCGCCTCCGCCCCGCAGGAGCACTGCGTGGCGGTGCTCCAGGAGGTCTACCGGGCGCCGGTGCGGGAGGACCTGGTGGCCCGTAGGATCCAGGACATCAAGCGCTCAGGCGCGGTGGCCTTCGGCGCCACCACCCCCGCGGGGGCGCCCCGGCTTGCCTTCCTGGCCCAGGAGGCCGGTCTGGACGTGCTCGTGCTGCAGTCCACGGTGATCACCGAACGGCACATCTCCTCCCGCGGGCGGGCCCTGTCCGTGCGGGAGGTGGTACGCCAGCTGCGCATCCCCGTGGTGGCCGGCAACTGCGTCACCTACCAGGCGGCCACGGAGCTGTTGGAGGCAGGGGTGGCGGGGCTGCTGGTGGGCGTGGGGCCCGGGGCCGCGTGTACCAGCCGCAAGGTCCTGGGTGTGGGCGTTCCCCAGGTGACCGCCCTGTGCGACGTGGCCGCGGCACGGGACGCGTACCGCGCCCGCACGGGGCGGCACGTGCCGGTGGTGGCGGACGGCGGCATCCGGGTGGGCGGGGAGGTGGCCAAGTCCATCGCGTGTGGCGCCGACGCGGTGATGCTGGGCTCGGCGCTGGCCTGCGCGGTGGAGGCTCCCGGCCGCGGCTACCACTGGGGCATGGCCACCCCCCACGCGGCGCTGCCGCGGGGCACCCGCATCCACGTGGGCACCACGGGGACCCTGCAGCAGATCCTGTTCGGGCCCGCACAGGTGGAGGACGGGAGCCAGAACCTGGTGGAGGCGCTGCGGACCGCCATGGGCATGTGCGGCGCCCGCACCCTCCGGGACATGCACCGGGCGGAGCTCGTCCTGGCCCCAGCCTTCCTCACGGAGGGGAAGGCGGTACAGTTCGCCCAGCGGGTGGGACAGGGGAGGTGAAGGCCATCGGCGGGCCGGGCGCGAGCGGCTGGGAGGAGCCCGCGGGCCCGCCGCAACAGCCCCGAAGCCCCGGCGTGCCCGCGGACCTGGTGGTCGTGTTGGACTTCGGGGCGCAGTACGCGCAGCTCATCGCCCGCCGGATCCGGGAGCTGCGCGTGTACAGCCGGATTCTGCCCTACGACACCCCCGCCTGCCGTGTGGCGGAGCTGCGTCCCCGGGGCATCGTGCTGTCCGGGGGACCCGCCAGCGTGTACGAGGAGGGCGCCCCCAGGCCAGACCCCGGCATCCTCCACCTGGGCATCCCGGTCCTGGGGATCTGCTACGGCATGCAGTGGATGGCGCACGCCCTGGGTGGCCGCACGGGGCCCGCCCGGGTCCGGGAGTACGGGCGCACCCGCCTGTGGGTGGAACGTCCCGACCCCCTGTTCCGCGGACTGGAGCGTCGGCTGCTGTGCTGGATGAGCCACGGGGACGCGGTACTGGACCTGCCCGCGGGTTTCGAGACGGTGGCCCGCACCGACCACGCCCCGCACGCGGCCATGCAGGACCCGGTCCGGCGGCTGTACGGCGTCCAGTTCCACCCGGAGGTGTCGCACACCCCCTGGGGACTGGACGTGCTGCGGAACTTCGTCTACGGCGTGTGCGGGTGCCAGCCCACCTGGACCATGCGGTCCTTCGTGGAGGAGGCCACAGAACGCGTCCGCCGCCAGGTGGGCTCCGGCCGGGTGCTGTGCGCCCTGTCCGGGGGGGTGGACTCCTCCGCGGCCGCGGCGCTCGTGCACCGGGCGGTGGGCGAGCAGCTCACCTGCGTGTTCGTGGACCACGGCTTCCTGCGCAAGGGCGAGCCCGAGCAGGTGGTGCGGACCTTCCGCGACCACTTCCGCGTCCCGCTGGTGCACGTGGACGCCCGGGAGCGGTTCGTGCGGCGGTTGCGGGGGGTGGTGGACCCGGAGGAGAAGCGCCGGCGGATCGGGGAGGAGTTCATCCGGGTCTTCGAGGAGGAAGCCTCCCGCATGGGCCCCGTGGACTTCCTGGTCCAGGGGACCCTGTACCCCGACGTCATCGAGTCGGGGACGCGTACCGCGGCCCGGATCAAGACCCACCACAACGTGGGCGGGCTGCCGGAGCGGATGCGCTTCCAGCTGGTGGAGCCCTTCCGGGAGCTGTTCAAGGACGAGGTGCGGGAGGTGGCGCGCCAGCTGGGCCTGCCGGACGAGCTGGTGTGGCGCCACCCCTTCCCCGGGCCGGGGCTGGCCATCCGGGTGCTGGGAGAGGTCACCCCGGAGCGGCTGGAGCTGCTGCGGGAGGCGGACGCCATCCTCCTGGAGGAGGTGCGCAGGGCGGGCCTGTGGCGGGAGGTGTGGCAGGCCTTCTGCGTGCTCCTCCCCGTGCGGACGGTGGGGGTGGCCGGCGACGCCCGGACCTACGGGTACGCCTGCGCGGTGCGGGCGGTGACCAGCGAGGACGGCATGACCGCGGACTGGGCCCGCCTGCCCCACGAGCTGCTGGAGGCGGTGGCGGCCCGCATCACCCGGGAGGTACCCGGCATCACCCGGGTGGTGTACGACGTCACCTCCAAGCCCCCTGCTACCATCGAGTGGGAGTAGGCGGAGCGAGTGCCCCGTTCCGGGGCCTACCCAGCCACGGGCGCCGGAGCGGGAGGCGGAGGATGCAGGACCTGCTGGGAGACCTCAACCCGCAGCAGCGGGAGGCGGTGTTGCACCCGGGCGGCCCCGCCCTGGTGCTGGCGGGGGCCGGCTCCGGGAAAACAAGGGTGCTGGCCTACCGCGTGGTGTACCTGGTCCGGGAACTCCGGACCTCCCCGGACCGCATCCTCGCCGTCACCTTCACGAACAAGGCCGCGGAGGAGATGCGCCGGCGGGTGGCCGCTCTGTTGGGAGAGGCGGTAGCACGGCGGGTGTGGATGGGGACCTTCCACCGCACCTGCTCCCGGATGCTGCGGGCGCACGGGCACCGGGTGGGACTTCCGGAGCGGTTCACCGTGTACGACGAGGACGACCAGCGGCAGGTGATGCGGGAAGCCCTGCGCAACCTGCAGGTGGACGAGCGGCGCTACCCTCCTGCGGTGGTCCGGGCCGTGGTCTCCGCGGCGAAGAACGAAGGGCTGGACGTGGCAAGCTACGAGGCCCGGGCCACTTCCCCCTTCGAGCGGGTGGTGGCCGCGTGCTGGCGGGAGTACCAGCGGCTGCTGAGCCGCAGGTGTGCGGTGGACTTCGACGACCTGTTGGTGGAGGCCCTGCGGCTGCTGGAGGAGGTCCCCGAGGTACGGGCGGCGTACCAGGAGCGCTTCCAGCACGTGCTGGTGGACGAGTACCAGGACACCAACCCTGTCCAGTTCCGGCTCCTGGCCCGGCTGTGCGAGGTCCACCGCAACCTGTTCGTGGTGGGGGACGCGGACCAGGCCATCTACGGGTGGCGGGGGGCGGACATCCGGAACATCCTGGAGTTCGAGCGGGACTTCCCGGACGCCCGGGTCCTGCCCCTGGAGCAGAACTACCGGTCCACGCAGACCATCCTGCGGGCGGCGGAACACCTCATCCAGCAGAACCCACGGAGGTACCCCAAGCGGCTGTGGACGGGGAACGACCCCGGGCAACCCGTGCGGGTGTACGCCGCCTCGGACGAGCGGGACGAGGCGGCCTTCGTGGCCGAGCAGGTCCGCGGGCTGCAGCAGGAGGGGTTTGCCCTCCGGGACTGCGCGGTCCTGTACCGGGTGAACGCGCAGTCCCGGCAGTTCGAGGAGGCCTTCCTGCGGGCCGGGATCCCCTACCAGGTGGTGGGGACGGTCCGGTTCTACGAGCGCAAGGAGGTGAAGGACGTCCTCAGTTACCTGCGGGTGCTGGCAAACCCGTACGACGACCTGAGCCTGCAGCGGGCCCTGGGGACACCGCGCCGGGGGATCGGGGAGGAGACGGTCCGCAAGCTCCGCGCCTTCGCGGAAGCGGCAGGCACAAGCCTGTGGGAGGCGCTGCGGCGCGCGGAGGAGGTGGTGGGGTTGAAGCCCGCCACCCGGCGGGCCCTTGTGGCCTTCGGGGACCTGGTGGAGGGGCTGCGGCAGCGGGCACCACAGCTGCGGGCCGCGGACCTGATCCAGGAGGTGCTGGAGCGCACCGGGCTGGAGGCTGCGCTGCAGGAGGAGGGCGAGGAGGCGGAATCCCGCCTGGAAAACGTCCGGGAGCTGGTCACGGTGGCGCAGGAGTTCGAGGCGGCCACGGGGGACGGGAGCCTGGACGGCCTGTTGGAGCACCTGTCCCTGGTCACCGACGCGGACACCTACGACGAGCAACAGGACCGGGTGGTCCTCATGACCCTGCACGCGGCCAAAGGGCTGGAGTTCCGGGCGGTGTTCCTGTGTGGCCTGGAGGAAGGCCTATTCCCGCACAGCCGTTCGCTGGACGACCCCAAGCAGCTGGAGGAGGAGCGCCGCTTGGCGTACGTGGGGATGACCCGGGCCAAGGAACGCCTCCACCTGACCTACGCGCAGCTCCGGAACCTGTCCGGCCGCACCATGGCCAACGTCCCCTCCCGGTTCCTGGACGAGCTGCCGGAAGAGGTGTTGGAGCGGGTGCGTGCACCCAGAGCCTGGGAGGCCCCGCCTGCCGCGGTCGCCAGCCCGGCCCCGCAGCTGTCCGTGGGGGACGTGGTCCGGCACCGTCACTTCGGGACCGGGCGGGTGCTGGAACTGGAAGGCGAAGGGCAGACCGCGGTGGCCACCGTGCACTTCCAGGGGCTGGGCGTGAAGCGCCTGGCTTTGGGGTACGCCCCCTTGGAGCGGGTGGGCTAAAGCGCAGGGACTCAGGCTTGGCCGTCGTACTGGACAGGTGGGCGCTTCTGCCCGGGGAAGGGGTGGTGGGCGGTGGGGCCTGGAACGGTCCCGGTCGGGGCACAGAAAGCATTCTTTAAAAACAAGGAGGGGTGCGCGATGAGGAACCGTGGTGCGTGGGTGGTGGTAGCTGTGGCGGTGGCGGTGGCCTTGCCCGCGCTGGGGTGGGCAGGACCGGCGCCCGCGGCAGGGCCGGACACCGTGGTGATCGGCACCCAGCAGGAACCCGCGGTGATCGCGCTTGCCATCTGCGACGCGTGCACCATGTTCGTGGCCACCATGGTCTCCCAGCCCATCATGCTGCCCACGGTGGAGATGACGAACGAGTGGAAGTTCCAGCCGGTGGCGGTGGAAAAGCTGCCGACCCTCAAGGACGGGGACTGGAAGCTGCTGCCGGGGGACAAGATGCAGGTGACGTGGCGGGTCCGGCGGGGGCTCAAGTGGCAGGACGGCCGCAGCCTGACCGCGGAGGACTGGATCTTCGCCTGGCGGGTGAACATGAACCCCCGGTTCCCCTCCGCGGGCCGGGACGTTTCCCAGCGGGTGGAGAACATCCTGGCCCCCAACCCGTACACCATGGTGGTCCAGTGGAAGAAGAAGTACGCGTTCGCGAACATCAACGTGGCGGGCGCCGGGTACCTGCCCCGGCACATCCTGAACGCCGCCTACCAACGCGACCCTTCGAAGCTGCCCCAGCAGCCGTGGGGGACCTCCGAGCAGACGGTGGGCACGGGCCCCTACCGCATCGTGCAGTGGCAGCGCGGCTCGTCCATCACCCTGGAGCGGTGGGACGGGTTCCCGTACGAGGCGGCAGGCGGCTCCTACCGGACCCGGGCGCAGGTGCGGCGCATCGTGTTCCGGTTCGTGCCGGACACCAACACCCAGATCGCCAACGTCCTGTCGGGCTCCGTGGACGCCTTCGACGAGACCGCCATCCCCTTCGTGCAGGGGCTGGAGCTGGAGAAGCGGCTGCAGCGGGAGGGGCGCCGGGACTGGGTCCTGCAGTCTGAGCCGGGTCTTGTGTGGGAGCACATCGACCTGAATCTGGACAACGTCCACCTGCGGGACAAGCGGGTCCGGCAGGCGTTGCTGTACGGGATCAACCGCGACCAGATGGTGCAGGCCCTGTTCGAGGGCAAGCAGCCGGTGGCCCACCAGGTGTTCCCGGCCAAGCACTACGGCTACAACCCGCAGGTCCGCCGCTACAGCTACGACCCGGCCCGGGCGCGGCAGCTGCTGCAGGAGGCCGGCTACACGCCCGGCCCCGACGGCATCCTGCAGAAGGGGGGCCAGCGCCTGAGCCTCACGCTGATGACCACCGCGGGGAACCGGGTGCGGGAGCAGGTGCAGCAGATCATCCAGCAGCAGCTGCGGGAGATCGGGGTGGAGATCCGCATCCAGAACCAGCCGGCGCGGGTGTACTTCGGGCAGACCCTGCCCAGCCGGCAGTTCGAGATGGCCATGTACGCGTGGGTGTTCGGCCCCACCTCGGACTGCGAGGGGCTGTACACGGGCGACACCCTGCCGCCCAACGGCCAGAACTACCCGGGCTGGAAGAACGACGAGGTCACCCGCATCTGCCACGCGGTCCCCGAGGAGCTGGACGAAACCAAGCGGGCGCAGATGCTCCGGCGGTTCGCGGAGATCTTCGTGGACGAGGTACCGGTGATCCCCCTCTACTACCGGGCGGACTACACGGGCCACAAGTCGGCCCTGCAGAACTGGAAGCCCACGGGGGCGGACACGCCGGTGACGTGGAACAGCACCCAGTGGCGGTGGACCCGCTAGGCGGGACCAGGCGGACGCGGCACGGGAGGTGGGCGGAGGCGTGGGCGGGTACCTGGTGCGGCGCCTGCTGCAGATGGTGCCGCTGGTGTTCGGGATCTCCGTGGTCGTGTTCCTGGTCCTGGTGATGGCCCCAGGAGACCCCGTGGACCTGCTGCTGGCCGGCAACCCGCGGGTGCGGGCGGAGGACATCCAGGCCCTGCGGAAGATCTACGGGCTCGATGACCCCCTGCACGTGCGGTACGTGAAGTGGCTGGCCAACGCCGTGCGGGGAGACTTCGGCTACTCCCGCACCTACAAGGTCCCGGTCCTGGACCTGGTCTGGGACCGCGTGGGGAACTCCATCTGGCTCACCGTGCCTTCCTTCCTGCTGGCCCTGGCGGTGGCCATCCCCGTGGGGGTGTACTCCGCCCTCCGGCAGTACTCCGTGGTGGACTACGCGGCCACCTTCTTCACCTTCTTCGGCGTTTCCATCCCTGCTTTCTGGTTCGGGATCATGATGATCTACGTGTTCGCGGTGGTGCTGCGGGTGCTGCCCCCCGGAGGGTTCGCCACGCCGGGAGTGGCCCCGGGCTGGCCCGCCCTGGTGGACCGGCTGCGGTACATGGTGCTGCCCGTGGTGGTCCTGTCCCTGCTGCAGATGGCCGCCCTCACCCGCTACACGCGCAGCAGCATGCTGGAGGTGATCCGGCAGGACTACGTGCGGACCGCCCGGGCCAAGGGGCTGGGCGAGCGGGTGGTGATCGGAAAGCACGCCCTGCGCAACGCCCTGATCCCCATCGTCACCATCCTGGCCCTGGGGATCCCGGCCCTGTTCGCAGGGGCCCCCCTGACGGAGACCGTGTTCGCCTGGCCGGGCGTTGGCCGCCTCATCGTGGAGTCCGTGGGCGGGGGGGACTACGCCACCGCGCAGGCGGCCCTGCTGTTCTTAGCAGTCCTGGTGCTGGTGTTCAACCTGCTGGCGGACGTGGCCTACGCCCTGCTGGACCCCCGGATCCGGTACGACTAGGGGTGCAGGGGCTCGGAGCTGGTCCGGGAGGACGGGGAGGTGTCCACGGAGGGTCTGGCACGGCCGGTGGTGGCAGAGCCGGCGGCGCGCCGTCATGTGGGGCAGAGCTACTGGCAGATCGCCCTGCGCCGGCTGCGCCACCACCGGCTGGCCATGGCGGGGGGCGGGGTGATCCTGGTCCTGGTGGCCGCCTCCGCCCTCAGCCCCTGGATCGCCCCGTACGCCCCCACCCACATCGACCTGACCAACCGCATGAGCCCCCCGTCCTGGAAACACCCCTTAGGCACGGACGACCTCGGGCACGACGTCCTCACCCGCCTGCTGTACGCGGGGCGGGTGTCTTTGACGGTGGGCTTCAGCGCGGCCTTGGCCTCCGCCCTCCTGGGCACCCTGGTGGGGCTGCTGTCCGGCTTTTACGGGGGCTGGCTGGACAACGTGCTCATGCGGTTCGTGGACATCATGCTGTCCATCCCGGAGCTGCCGGTGCTCATCATCCTGGCCCGCTACTTCGGGGGCAGCCTGGTGGGCATCGTGGCGGTGATCACCGCCTTCGGGTGGATGGGCACCGCGCGGTTGGTACGGGGCGAGGTGCTCAAGCTCAAGCAGACGGACTTCGTGGAGGCGGCCCGGGCCTTGGGCGCCTCCAACGCCCGCATCATGGTGCGGCACCTGGTGCCCAACGCCCTGGCGCCCGTGATCGTGGCGGCCACCCTGGCGGTGGGAGGGGCCATCCTGACGGAGGCCGCCCTGTCGTACCTGGGGTTCGGCATCCAGCCCCCCACCCCCTCCTGGGGGAACATGCTCCAGAACGCCCAGGACTTCATCTGGCGCACACCCTTGCTGGCCTTCTGGCCGGGCCTCATGATCTTCTTGACCGTGCTGTGCTTCAATTTCTTCGGCGACGGGCTGCGGGACGCCCTGGACCCGCGGCTGCGGGTGTAAGGCCCGCGGGAGTGCGGAAGCAGAGAGAACCGCCCCGGCCCCGGAGGGCGGGGCGGGGCGAGCGGAGGTGGAGGAGCGTTGTCGGAGCTGTTGCTGTCGGTCCGCAACCTGAGGACGTACTTCTACACCGACGAGGGCGTGGTGAAGGCGGTGGATGGCCTGAGCTACGACCTCCGCCGGGGCGAGACGTTGGGGATCGTGGGGGAGAGCGGCAGCGGGAAGAGTGTGCACGCGCTGTCCATCATGCGGCTGGTGCCCAACCCGCCGGGCAAGATCGTGGACGGGCAGATCCTGTTCGAGGGCCGCGACCTCCTCCAGCTCACCGAGGAGGAGATGCGGCACATCCGGGGCAACCGGATCGCCATGATCTTCCAGGAGCCCATGACCTCCCTGAACCCGGTGCTCACCGTGGGCGAGCAGATCGCGGAGGCGGTGATGCTGCACCAGGGTCTGGACCGCCGGGCCGCGTGGGAGCGGGCGGTGGAGATGCTGGAGCGGGTGAAGATCCCCTCCGCCCGGGAGCGGGCCCGGGACTACCCCCACCAGTTCAGCGGCGGCATGCGCCAGCGGGTGATGATCGCCATGGCCCTGTCCTGCAACCCCGCGGTCCTCATCGCGGACGAGCCCACCACGGCCCTGGACGTGACCATCCAGGCGCAGATCCTGGACCTCATGCGGGAGCTGCAGCGGGAGTTCGGGACCGCCATCATCCTCATCACCCACAACCTGGGAGTGGTGGCGGAGATGTGCGACCAGGTGGTGGTGATGTACGCGGGCCGGCCCGTGGAGCGGTCCGACGTGCTCCGGGCCTTCAAGGAGCCCAAGCACCCCTACACCTGGGGCCTGCTGCACTCCGTGCCGAAGCTGTACGAGCGGGCGGAGCGGCTCATCCCCATCGAGGGCCAGCCGCCCAGCCTCATCGACCTTCCGCCCGGCTGCGCCTTCGCGCCCCGCTGCCCCTTCGCCATGGAGGTGTGTTCGGCCGCAGACCCGCCGGAGTACGGGGTGGGGCCGGACCACACCGCCCGCTGCTACCTGTACAGCGAGCACGCGGGCCCGGAGGAGCGCCGGGCGGCGGAGCAGGCGGGGCTGCTGGCCAGCACCAGGGGGTTGTAGCCATGCTGGGAGACGTGATCCTGGAGGTGAAGGACCTCGTCAAGCACTTCCCGGTCACCAAGGGCTTTTTGTTCCAGCGGTCGGTGGGCGCGGTGCGGGCGGTGGACGGGGTGTCCTTCACCGTCCGCGAGGGGGAGACCCTGGGCCTGGTGGGGGAAAGCGGCTGCGGGAAGACCACCACGGGCCGGCTCATCCTGCGCCTCATGGAGCCCACCTCCGGGGAGGTGATCTTCCAGGGGCGGAACGTGTTCCGCCTGAGCAAGGAGGAGCTCCGGCGGCTGCGGCGCGACATGCAGATCATCTTCCAGGACCCGTACTCCTCCCTGAACCCGCGGATGACCGTGGGGGACATCGTGGGCGAGCCGCTGGAGATCCACCGGCTGGCCCGGGGCCGGGAGAAGATCCGCCGGGTGCAGGAGCTGCTGGAGATCGTGGGGCTTTCCCCCTACCACGTGAACCGGTACCCCCACGAGTTCAGCGGGGGGCAGCGGCAGCGCATCGGCATCGCCCGCGCGCTGGCGGTGAACCCGAAGCTGGTGATCTGCGACGAGCCCGTCTCCGCTTTGGACGTGTCCATCCAGGCGCAGGTGATCAACCTGCTGGAGGAGCTGCAGCGGGAGTTCAAGCTCACGTACCTGTTCATCGCGCACGACCTGTCCGTGGTGAAGCACATCTCGGACCGCATCGCGGTCATGTACCTGGGGAAGATCGTGGAGCTGGCTCCCGCGGACGAGCTGTTTGAGAACCCGCAGCACCCGTACACGGAAGCCCTCCTGTCCGCGGTCCCCATCCCGGACCCGGAGGTGAAGCGGGAGCGGATCCTCCTGCCGGGGGACGTGCCCAGCCCCGTGAACCCCCCTTCCGGCTGCCGGTTCCACACCCGCTGCATGTACGCGGTACCCAGCTGCCGGACCCAGGAACCGCCCTTCCAGGAGGTGTCCCCGGGCCACTGGGTGGCCTGCCCGGTGCTTCCCTTCCGCCACCAGCGCAGCCGCGCCGCGGTGGTCCCGCGCGCCCAGCAGGCCCAGCGGCCGGGCCCCGTCACGGAACAGGCGGGCTGAAGGACGCACACCGGACCAGCAGGAACCTGCGCAGGGGGCGCGCGGGGTCGGGAAAGACCACCTCCACCCGCTGGGGAACGCGGCACCAGGTGATGTACGCGGGTGCGGGCGCGGTGTTCTCGTCGTACACCAACACGGCGGGGCGGCCCAGGTGGCGGTGGAGGGGGCTCCACTGGTCGAAGGTGTGCGGGCCAGGGAGCACCGCCACGGGGTAGCGCTCGCGGAGGGCGTAGCTCAGCTGGCCCGCGTTCTGGTAGGTGGTGGTGACCAGGACAGTGGCGGGGTGGGGGGCCAGGTGCGCCACCGCCTGCGCCACCCGGTCCCAGCCTCGCTGGTCCGCGAGCAGGGCGGGTTCCCAGGTGCTGGCCGCCGCCAGCACCACCACGGCCACGGACTGCACGGCACCCAGGACGGCACCGGCCGCCGCCCACCGTCTCACCGCCGCGGAGCTTGCCCAGCTGGCCAGGGCCGGTACTGCCAGCAGGGCCACGGGCGCGATGTAGTGGGGCTTGAACTTGCCCGCGAGGGCGGCCACCAGCGACACCGCCAGGGTGGGCACGCACAGGGTGCGCAGGAAGCGGTCCGGGGCGGTTTGGCCCCGCCACAGGGCCGCCAGCAGAAGACCCGCCAGCACAGGGGAAAGGTACAACAGGACCCCGCCCACGGAGAGCACGAGGTTGCCGGCCCAGCCCGCCTGCACCCACGCCCCCCGTTCCACCACGAAGCGGAAGCCCCGCCAGTTGTGCTGGCTGTTCCACAGGAGGTTGGGCAGGAACACCAGCACGGCCACCAGGCCTGCCGCGTACGGTCCTGCAGCCCGCCGGACCGCGCGGTCTGCGAAGGCCAGCGCGGCCACCGCGGGGACCAAAAACGCCATGCTGTACTTGCTCTGCAGCCCCAGGCCCACCGTGGCCCCTACCGCCCACCAGGCCGCGCGCCGGCCCCGGAGGGCGTGCCAGGCGGCCCAGCAGCTCAGCGCCCACAGGAACACAAAGGGCGCGTCCGGCGACACCACAACCCCCCCGGCCACGAACAGCGGGGTGGCGTGGAACGCCCACTGGCTCCGGCGCGCGGCCTCGGGCCCGTACAGGTCCTGGGTGAACCGGAACACCACCCACGCGGTGGCCGCGGCCAGCAGGAAGCTGGGCACCCGCAGGGCCCAGGGGCTGTCCCCCAGCACGCGCGTGGCCGCCGCCAGCAGCACCGCCACCGCGGGCGGGTGGTCCAGGTAGCCCCACTGCAGGTGCCGGGACCACGCCCAGTAGTACGCCTCGTCGTCCAGCACCGGTAAGGTGGCCGCGGCCACGCACCGGGCCAGGGAAGCCAGGGCAAGCCACCTCCACGGGAAGGCAGCCCGGCCCGTGCTCGGGCGGGGAGAAGCCGCGTGGGGTGCGGTTGTCAAGATTGTGCGGCCCACAGCCCGCGAGTATAATGCAGCCGACCCGGACGGGCACGCGGGGTGGCGATGGAACCTGCGGTAACCCGGGAAGCGGTGCACGCGCTGCCGAAGGCGGAACTGCACGTGCACCTGGAAACGTCCCTGCGCCTGCGTCGCCTGGCGGAGGCGCTGCACGCTCCCAGCCTCACGGAACCCTACCTCGTGAGCGACCCGAAACGGCACCTGGGGTACGACCGGCTGCGGCGGCTGCGGTACCTGGGCCGGGCGGGGAAGGTCCCCGACAGCCTGTACACCCACCGCAACGTGGCCCGCATCACGTACGAGCTGCTGCGGGATCTGGCGTCGGACAACGTCCGGTACGTGGAGGTCCGCGTGGGCGGCCGGCGCGGGTTCGCCCTGCTGGGGATCCGCGGCATGCTGGAGGCCATGGCGGAGGGCCGGGCCCAGGCGGAGGCGGAGTTCGGGATCCGGTGCGGCTTTCTGGTGACCCTGGTGCGCGAGCGGGGCCCCGAGCACGCCCTGGAGGTGGCGGAAATCGCCGCCTCGTGCGTGGAGTGCGGGGTGGTGGGGCTGGACCTGGCGGGGGACGAGGAGAACTTCCCTCCGGCGCTGTTTGCCCGGGCCTGCGAGGTGGCGCGCGAGGCGGGGCTGGGGATCACGGTGCACGCGGGGGAGTTCTCGGGGCCTGCTTCCGTGTGGACCGCCATCTACCAGCTGGGTGCTGTGCGCATCGGGCACGGGTTCCGGGCCATCGAGGACCCGGAGCTGGTGGCCTACCTGCGCGACCACCGGATCACGTTGGAGGTGTGTCCCACCAGCAACGTGCGGCTGGGGCTGGTGCCCAGCTGGCGGGAGCACCCCGTGCGGGCGCTGTACGAGGCGGGGGTCCGCGTCACCCTCAACAGCGACGACCCCTTGCTGCTGCGCACCAGCCTGACCTCGGAGATGTACCTGGCCGCAAAGGAGCTGGGCTTCACCCTGGACGACCTGCGGACCATGGTGCGGTACGCGGCAGAAGGCGCCTTCGACCCCCGGGCGGCCACCGAGGCGCTGGCCGTGGCGGCCGGCTAGCCCGGCCAACAGCACCAGGGGTTGGGTTCCGGTATAATGGTGACCGACTGGTCGGTCACCATGGCGCGTCCAGGGAACCTCTCCAGGGCCGTCCGGAAGGACCAGACCCGTGCGCGGATCCTCGATGCCGCCTGTCGGGCTTTCGCGTCCACGGGCTACCACGGCACCTCCGTGGACGACGTGGCGCGGGAGGCAGGGGTGTCGAAGGGCGCCGTGTACGTGCACTTCCCCAGCAAGGAGGAGCTGTTCCTGGCGCTGCTGGACGACGCGGCCGCCACCCTGGTGGAACGCGTCACCGCGGCCATCGCGGACGCCCGGGGAGGCAGGGCCAAGGTGGAGGCCGCCCTCGCCGCGGCTTTGGGGACCTTCGAGGATCACGAGCCGCTCACCCGGCTGTTCCTGGTGGAGTCCGCGGGGGCCAGCCCCGTAGTGGAGCACCGCCGCCGGGAGCTGCGGGCGGCCATCACGGACCTGGTGCGGTCCTACCTGGACGAAGCGGTGGCGGACGGGGACATTCCCCCGCAGGACACAGGCCTCGCCGCGGCCGCGTGGATGGGCGCGGTGAGCGAGGTGGTTTCCCGGTGGCTGAATGACCGGGGCCGGCCTTTGCGGCAGGCGGTGCCGGCCCTCACCGGGTTGCTGCTGCGGTCCGTGGGGTTCCAGGAGGCAGGGTGCTGCAGCTGACCGGACTGCCGGCACAGTTGCTCCGCCGCCTGAGCCGGCTGGCCCAGGCCGCCCGGTCGGTGGCAGAACGCGGCGGGCCGGTGCTGGTGTGGGCCAGCGAGCGGGCCACGGACGCGGCCGCGGACTGGCCGATCACCCCCACCGGCTGGGTGTGGCACAAGCCCGCCGCAGGCCTTGCCGTGTGGGCGGTGGGGGAGGTGTGGACGGCAGCCCTGGACTGGCCTGACCCCCTGCGGGCCGGGGCGGAGGCGTGGCGCGGGATCACCCAGCGGGCGGTGGTAGAAGGCCCCTTGCGTCCCGTGGCCTTCGCGGCCTTCGCCTTCGACCGGGTCCACCCGGAAAGCCCGTGGGAGGGCCTGCCCGCGGGGGTGCTGAGCGTACCCCGCCTGCTGCGGGTGCGGCGCGGTACCAGGGAGTACCTGGCGGCAAGCTGCGTGGTCAGACCGGAGGAGGACCCGGAGGAGGCGAGCACCTGGGAGCCCGCAAGACACCTGCCACAAGGTCCGGTTCGGCGGGATGCGGGCCAGGTGGTCCGCCAGCTGCCCTCGGAGGCGGACTGGAAGGCGCAGGTCCGGCGTGCGGAGGAGGCCTGCCGGAGCGGGCTGCTGCAGAAGGTGGTGCTGGCCAGGTGCGTGGAGGTGGCCACGGAAACCAGTCCGGAGGCGGTCCTGAACAGCCTGTGGGACCGGTACCCCACCTGCACGGTGTTCGCCGCCGCCCGGCAGGGCGCGGTGTTCCTGGGCGCCACGCCCGAGCTGCTCGTGCGGGTGCGTGGACAGAAGGTGCTGGCTCACGCCCTGGCGGGTACCTTCCCCCGGGGACGGGGGTGGGAAGACGACCGGCGTCTGGCCGCCGAGCTACAGGCGAGCCCGAAGGAGCGCGCGGAGCACGGGTGGGTGGCCAGCCACGTGCGCCAGGCCCTGGCACCGGTGTGCACGCGGTTTTGGGAGGACGGCCCGGTGGTGGTGAGCTTCCCCAACGTCCACCACCTGCAGAGCACCTTCCGGGGCAGGCTCGCCGGGCCCGTAGGGGTCCTGGAAGCAGGGGCGCGGCTGCACCCCACACCCGCGGTGGCGGGGGTACCGGTGGCCGCGGCCATGGACTGGATCCGCCAGGAGGAGCCCTTCTGCCGCGGCTGGTACGCGGGCGCCTTGGGCTGGCTGGACAGCCTGGGCGCAGGCGAGCTGGTGGTGGCCATCCGGTCCGCGCTCCTGCGGGGCGGCCGGGCCTGGGCGTTCGCGGGCTGCGGCGTGGTCCGGGGTTCGGACCCGGACCGGGAGTACCGGGAGTCCCAGCTGAAGCTGGCCCCCGTGCTGGAAGCCCTGGGGGTGGACGCCACAGGGTGAGGGAGCCGGAAAACGCCACGTACGCCTTCTGCGCGGCTCTGGTGGACGAGCTGTGGCGCTGCGGGGTCCGGGAGGTGTGCCTGTGCCCGGGCTCGCGGTCGGCCCCGCTGGCTCTGAGCGCCCTCCGCCACCGGGGGTTGCGGACCTGGACCCTGCTGGACGAACGGGGGGCGGGCTACTTCGCCGCAGGCGCCAGCCGGGCGTCTCGGAGGCCGGTGGCGGTGCTGTCCACCTCCGGCACGGCCGCCGCCAACCTCCTGCCGGCGGTGGTGGAGAGCTACTTCAGCCGGCTGCCGCTGGTGGTGCTGACCGCGGACCGGCCCCACGAGCTGCGGGGCTTCGGCGCGCTCCAGACGGTGGACCAGGTCCGGCTGTTCGGGACCCACGTGAAGGACTCCGTGGACCTGCCCGTCCCGGAAGGAGACGACCGCGCGCTGCGGTTCGTCCGCAGCTTGGTGTGTCGGGTGGTGGAGCAGGCGACCACCCCCCCACAGGGGCCCGTGCACCTGAACGTGCCCCTGCGGGAGCCGCTGGTGCCCGTGGGCGGGGCGCCCGTGGCCGCGTCCGCGGAGGCCGTAGCAGGCCGCGGGGGGGACAGCCCGTACACCCGGTTCCCGGCCAGCTGGCCGACCCCGCCGGGGGCGCAGGTGGCGGAGCTCGCAGACCACCTGGCGCGGTACGAGCGGGGCGTGTTCGTGTGCGGGCCCCTGGACCTGCCCGGCTTCCCGGAGGCCCTGGCAAAGCTGGCCCGCCTTCTGGCCTACCCGGTGGTGGCGGACCCCCTGTCGCAGCTGCGGGCGGGACCGCACGACCGGTCCGCCGTGGTGGACAGCCACGAGGCGGTGCTGCGCGTGCCGGGTGTGGCGTCTGGGCTGAAGCCGGAGGTGGTGGTGCGGTTCGGCGGCACGCCCACTTCCCGCACGGTGCAGGCGTACCTGGCGGCGCACCGGGACGCCTTCCAGGTGGTGGTGCACGACGGGGGCGCCTGGCCGGACCCCGACCACGTGGCGCACGCGGCGCTGGCGGCACACCCCGTGGCCCTGTGCGAGGCGCTGTGCGAGCACCTGAGCCCCAGACGGAGCGGACGGTGGCGGCAGACCTGGCACGCCTTGGGACAGCGCGCCCGGGCAGCCGTGGAGGGCTTCCTGGAAGGCATGCAGGAGCTGTTCGAGGGCAAGGTGTTCTGGGAACTGGAACGCCTTTTGCCGGACCCGTGCGTGCTGTTCGTGGGCAACAGCATGCCCATCCGGGACCTGGACGCGTTTTTCCCGTCTACCGGAAAACGCGTGCGGGTGCTGGCCAACCGGGGCAGCAGCGGCATCGACGGGGTGCTGAGCAGCGCCCTGGGTGCGGCTGCGGTCAGTCCGGACCCGGTGGTGCTGGTGGTGGGCGACCTGTCCTTCTACCACGACCTCAACGGGCTGCTGGCGGCCAGGCGGTTCGGGCTGGACCTGCTGGTGGTGCTGCTGCACAACGACGGCGGGGGGATCTTCTCCTTCCTCCCGCAGGCGGAGTACGGGGAGGGCTTTGAGGAGCTGTTCGGCACGCCCCACGGGCTGGACTTCGGGCCCGCGGTGGAGATGTTCGGGGGCCGGTACCGGCGCCCGGCGGACTGGGAGGCCTTCCGGACGGCGGTCGGGGAGGCGTTCCGGGCGGGGGGGCTGTGGGTGGTGGAGGTCCGCACGGACCGGCGGCACAACGTGGAGCTGCACCGTGCCGCGTGGCAGGCGGTGGCGGAGGAAATCGGACGGGGGCCGCAGGGGTGGGGCCCGCAGGCGGGCTGACCCCGCTGGCCCAAGCCCTACGGAGGTGAACGAGGTGCGCATCGTCTGGAAGCGGGTGCGGGACTACACGGACATCCTGTACGAGCACGGCGAGCAAGACGCCGCCGGCATCGCCAAGATCACCATCAACCGGCCGGAGGTCCGGAACGCCTTCCGGCCGGAGACGGTCATGGAGATGCTGGACGCCTTCTCCCACGCGCGGGACGACGCGTCCGTGGGGGTGGTGCTGCTCACGGGCGCCGGCAGGGAGGCCTTCTGCTCCGGCGGCGACCAACGGGTGCGGGGGCACGGCGGGTACGTGGGGGCGGACCGCATCCCGCGGCTCAACGTGCTGGACCTGCAGCGGCTCATCCGCACCCTGCCCAAGCCCGTGATCGCCCTGGTGGCGGGCTACGCCATCGGTGGGGGCAATGTGCTGGCCACCGTGTGCGACCTGACCATCGCCGCGGACAACGCCGTCTTCGGGCAGACGGGGCCCAAGGTGGGCAGCTTCGACGCGGGCTACGGGTCCACGTACCTGGCCCGCATCGTGGGGCACAAGAAGGCCCGGGAGATCTGGTACCTGTGCCGGCAGTACACCGCGCAGCAGGCGCTGGAGATGGGGCTGGTGAACGCCGTGGTGCCCGTGGACCAGCTGGAGGAGGAGGGGGTCCGGTGGGCACGGGAGATCCTGGAGAAAAGCCCCCTGGCCATCCGGCTGCTGAAGGCCGCCTTCAACGCGGACACCGACGGCCTGGCGGGGCTGCAGCAGCTGGGCGGGGACGCCACCCTGCTGTACTACCTGACCGACGAGGCCAAGGAGGGCCGGGATGCGTTTTTGGAGAAGCGCAAGCCGGACTTCTCCAAGTTCCCCCGCTTCCCCTGAAGGCGCGTCCTGGCTCCGGGGCTGCCAGGTGTGGTGGCTGGCCGCCCGGCCCGCCACCCTGACGGCCGCGGTGGCGCCCGTGCTGGTGGGGACCGCCACCGCGGCCCGCGCGGGTGCCTTCCACCCCCTAGCCGCCCTGGCGGCCCTCGCGGTGGCCGTGCTGGTGCAGGTGGGCACGAACTTCAGCAACGACGCGCACGACTTCCTGCACGGGGCAGACCGCCTCCCCAGGAGGGGACCTCTCCGGGTGACGGCAGGCGGCCTGCTCACGCCCCAGCAGGTCCTGCGGGGTGCCTGGGTGGCCTTCGGGCTGGCCTGCGCGGCGGGCCTGTACTTGGTCTGGCTGCGGGGCTGGCCCCTGGTGCTGGTGGGCCTTGCGTGCGTGGCCGCGGGGGTGGCGTACACCGCGGGGCCGCGCCTGGGCTACCGCGGGCTGGGAGACCTGTTCGTGTTCGTGTTCTTCGGTCTGGTGGCGGTGGTGGGGACGGACTACGTCCAGACCGGTAGCGTGCGCGGGGAGGCCGTGTGGGCCGCGGTGCCCGTGGGGCTGACCTGTACCACCATCCTGGTGGTCAACAACCTCCGGGACATCCCCACGGACGCGGTAGCGGGCAAGCGCACCCTGGCGGTGCGCCTGGGTCCCCTGGGCACCCGGGTGGAGTACACCGCCTGCTGGCTTGTCGCTCTGGCTTGGCCCCTCCTGCGGCACGAGCAGCTTAGCCTGTTCTGGCTGCCCTGGCTTGCGGCACCCCTGGTGGCCGCTACCGGGTGGCGGGTGTGGACGCGGCAGGACCCCGCCTCCCTGAACGCCGCTTTGCGGCAGACCGCCCGCCTGCACCTGCTGTACGGGGCGCTGTGGGGCCTGAGCCACCTCCCATGACGTACCCAGACCCCCTCGCTCACCGGGCCCGCACCGCCCCAGACCGGCCCGCCTTGCGGGTGGGCCAGGAGGTGGTGTCCTACGGCGAGCTGGACCGGCGGGCGGTGGCGGTAGCCCGCAGGCTCGCGGGCCTGGGCGTCCGGCGGGGAGACCGGGTGGCCCTGCTCCTGCGCAACGGCGTGCCCTTCGTGGTCCTCGTGCACGCCTTGGGCAGGCTGGGAGCGGTGTGCGTGCCCTTGAACACGCGGCTGGCTGCCCCCGAGCTGCGCTGGCGCCTGGAAGACTGCACCCCTTCCCTGCTGGTCACCGAGCCTGCCCTGCAGGAGCTGGCGCGGGAAGCGGGCGGGGCGGCTTCCGTGTGCGTGGACCCCGAGCACCCCGAGCTCCTCCCGGACGCGCGCCCCGCTCCGGTAGCGCTGCGGCGGGGCCTGCCGCACCACGAGGTACAGGGCATCCTGTACACCTCCGCCACCACCGGCGAACCCAAAGGCGCCCAGCTGACCTTCGGCAACCACGTGTGGAGCGCGCTGGCCAGCAACCTGCACCTGGGATGCGGGGCGGAGGACACCTGGCTCGTGGTGCTGCCCCTGTACCACGTGGCGGGGCTCGCGGTGCTGTGGCGGGCGGCCCTCTCGGGTGCGGCGGTGGTGCTGGTGGACCGGTTCGACCCGGAGGAGTTCCGCCGCGAGCTGGACCGCGGCGCCACGTGCACCTCCCTGGTGCCCACCCTGTTGGAGCAGGTGCTGGAAGATCCAGGCCGCCCGGCGCCGCCCACCTTGCGGGTGGTGCTGCTGGGAGGCGGCCCGGTACCGAAAGAGCTCGTCCGTCGGGCCTGTGCTTTCGGATGGCCGGTGGCGCCCACCTACGGCCTCACGGAGGCGTCCTCGCAGGTGGCCACCCTGCACCCCGCGGAGGCGCCTGCACGGCCGGACTGCGCCGGCCGCCCCTTGTTCCCCGTGCGGGTGCGGGCGGGCCGGTCCCCAGACCGGCCCGAGGAGATCCGGGTGCGCGGCCCCACGGTGATGAAGGGCTACTTCCGCCGGCCGGAGGCCACAGAACAGGCACTGCACGGCGGGTGGCTGCACACGGGGGACGTGGGCTACCTGGACCCCCACGGCTACCTGCACGTGCTGGACCGGCGGGACGACCTCATCGTCACCGGCGGGGAGAACGTCTACCCCGCGGAGGTGGAGGCGGTGTTGCGGCTGCACCCAGGGGTGGCGGAGGCGGCGGTGGTGGGGATCCCGGACGCCCGCTGGGGCCAGGCGGTGGTGGCCTTCGTGCGGTCTGCGGGCCCGCCGTTGGCCCCGGAAGAGCTGGTGTCCTTCTGCCGCGCCCGGCTTGCGGGGTTCAAGGTGCCGCGGCGGCTGTGGGTGGTGGACGAACTTCCCCACGCGGGTCTGGACAAGGTGCGCCGCAGAGCCCTGCGTGAGGTGGCGGAGCGGCTAGTAGCGCAGGAACAGGCGCGGACGGACCCGTGGTAAACTGGCCGCGTGCGTCCCCGCACCAAAACCGTCCCGGAAGGGGGTGTCGCCATGGCGGAGATCGTGCGCACGGCACAGGCCACGTGGACCGGCGACCTGCGGGCGGGCAGCGGCCACGCCACCGCCCCCAGTGGGGCGCTAAAAGAGCTCCCTGTCACGTACGCGTCCCGGTTCGAGTCAGGGCCGGGGACGAACCCCGAGGAGCTCATCGCCGCCGCGCACGCCGCGTGCTTCAGCATGGCCCTGGCCGCGCGGCTGTCCCGGGAGGGGTTTGCCCCCGAGCGCATCCAAACGCAGGCGGAGGTGACCCTACAGCTCGGAGAGGGCGGGGCCCGGATCACGCGGGTCCACCTGCGGACCGAAGCCCGGGTACCGGGGGCGGACGAAGCCAAGTTCCACGAGCTGGCACAGGCGGCCAAGGACGGCTGCCCCGTCTCGCAGCTGCTGGCGCCAGGCCTGCAGTCCCTGACCTTGGAAGCGCGCCTGGTCCCGTAAGCCCCACCGAGCGACCCCCTTTGGCCAGGAGGCGGTTTGACCTCCGCCTGCGGGGGGCCTAGAATGAGTGCGGTTGTTGAGTGAATCCATCAAGAATTTAGGGCGACCGAAAACGGAGGCAGCATGACGGACCGCGTACCGGACCTGGTCATCCGCAACCTGCGGGCCAAGGTGGAGGAGCTGGACCGGGAGATCCTCAAGGGGGTGAACCTGGAGGTCCGCAAGGGGGAGATCCACGCCATCATGGGCCCCAACGGCTCCGGCAAATCCACCCTCGCCAACGTCCTGATGGGCAACCCCTTCTACGTGATCACGGGTGGGGAGGTGCTGTACAAGGGGCGGGACCTGCTGGAGATGACCCCCGACGAGCGGGCGCGGGAAGGCCTGTTCATCGCCTTCCAGTACCCTGTGGCCATCCCCGGCGTGAACTTCGCCTCCTTCCTCCGCACCGCCCTGTCCGCCCGGCGCGGGTACCAGAACGAGCTGATCCCCGTGGGGGAGTTCCAGCGGATCCTGCGGGAGAAGCTGGAGCTGCTGAAGCTGGAGCCCAGCATCGTCACCCGCTACGTGAACGAGGGGTTCAGCGGCGGGGAAAAGAAGCGCGCGGAGATCCTGCAGATGGCCGTGCTGGAGCCCGAGATGGCCATCCTGGACGAGACAGACTCCGGGCTGGACATCGACGCGGTGAAGGTGGTGGCGGAAAACGTCAACCGCCTGTTCGAAAAGGCAGCGGGGGGGATGGGGATCGTGCTCATCACGCACTACTCCCGGATCCTCCAGTACATCCGCCCCCACCACGTGCACGTGATGCTGGACGGGCGCATCGTGATCTCCGGCGGGCCCGAGCTGGCGGACGAGCTGGAGCAGACGGGCTACGAGGGCCTGCAGGCGCAGTTCGCGGAGGTGGCGGCGGCGACCTCCGGCGACCAGCCGGTCCGCCGCGCGGGCAAGGTGTTCTGGGTGGCGCACTAGGGGAGGTGGAGCATGGGGAACGCGAACCCGCTGGGCATCGAGCTGGACCACTACCAGTGGGGCTTCCGGATGCCGGAGGCCTACGTGTTCAAGTCCCGCAGGGGCTTGAGCCGGGAGGTGGTGGAGGAGATCTCCCACCTGAAGGGCGAGCCGGACTGGATGCGGGCCTTCCGCCTGCACAGCCTGGAGGTGTTCCTGAACAAACCCATGCCCACCTGGGGCCCGGACCTCTCCAGCATCCGGTTCGACGACATCTACTACTACATCAAGCCCACGGACCGGCAGGCCCGCAGCTGGGACGAGCTGCCGCCCGAGATCAAGGACACCTACGAGCGCCTGGGCATCCCGGAGGCGGAGCGGAAGTTCCTCGCGGGGGTGGGTGCGCAGTACGAGAGCGAAGTCGTCTACCACAACCTGAAGGAGGAGTGGGAGAAGCTCGGGGTCATCTTCGTGGACACGGACACCGCGGTCCGGGAGTACCCGGAGCTGGTGCAGGAGTACTTCGGCACCGTGGTGCCCCCTGAGGACAACAAGTTCGCGGCCCTCAACTCCGCGGTGTGGTCGGGCGGGTCCTTCATCTACGTCCCCGCGGGGGTCAAGGTGGACATCCCGCTGCAGGCCTACTTCCGGATCAACGCGGAGAACGTGGGGCAGTTCGAGCGCACCCTGATCATCGTGGAGCCGGGCGCGTACGTGCACTACGTGGAGGGGTGTACCGCCCCCATCTACAGCAGCGAGTCCCTGCACAGCGCGGTGGTGGAGATCATCGTGAAGGAAGGCGCCCGCTGCCGGTACACCACCATCCAGAACTGGTCCAAGAACGTCTACAACCTGGTGACCAAGCGGGCGGTGGCGTACCGGGACGCCACCATGGAGTGGGTGGACGGGAATCTGGGGTGTCTGACGGGTGACGCCGCGGTCTTCCTGAACAACCAGGTGAAGCCCATCCGCGAGGTGGAGCCCGGCGACACCGCCTACGCGGTGGACGCGCACCTGCAACTGGTCCGGCACCGGGTGGTGGCCAAGAAGTACAGCGGGCGGCAGCCCGTGTTCCGGCTGCGCACGGAGAACTTCCGGGAGATCCGCGCCACCGCCAACCACCCCTTCTTGACCCTCTGCCGGCGGGGCAAGCAGCTGTGGCTGGAGTGGAAGCGCCTGGACCAGCTCACCCCCTCCGACTGGGTGGCCATCGCGGGCGAGCTGCCCGACCACGGGAAAGCCGCGCGGTTCGAGTGGATCCCGTCCCGGGGCAAGAAGGAGGTCAGCCTGCCGGAGTCTAGCTCGGAAGACCTCATGTGGCTGTTGGGCGTCTACCTGGGGGACGGGTACATGGAGCGGAACCGGGTGTACTTCGCGGTTCCTCCCGGTGACCGGGTGCACGCTAGGCTGGTGCGGCTGCTGCGCCAGCTGTTCCGTGTCGACTACGAGGTACGCGGGAACGCGGTCCGGGTGAACTCGGCCCAGCTACGGGACTGGCTGGCCCACCTTGGGTTCGCGGGGAACGCGCGCGAGAAGCGCATCCCCCGGTGGGTCTACACCCTGCCGAAGTCGCAGCGGTTGAGCTTCCTGGAGGGGTACCTGGCGGCGGACGGTTACCGGCGGGCGAACCACCGCAACGTGTCCGTCACCAGCGTCAGCCGGGCCCTGCTGGAGGACACCAAGCTGCTGGCCATCTCCTGCGGCCTGGATCCCCGGAAGATCAGCCGATGGACGCGCCGGGAGCGGAAGCCCCTGGGCCGGGAGGAGAAGGAGTACACGCACTACTTCCTGTACTTCGGCGAGGGGCGGTACGAGCGGCCCGTGTACTTGAGCCGCGTGGCTTCCATCGAGCCGGACGGCGTGGAGGACACCTGGGACCTCGAGATCGAGGGCGCGCACAACTTCGTGGCCAACGGCTTCATCGTCCACAACAGCAAGATCACCATGAAGTACCCGAGTGTGTACCTGGTGGAGCCCGGGGCGAAGGCGGAGATCCTGTCCGTGGCCTTCGCGGGCGCGGGCCAGCACCAGGACCCCGGCGGCAAGGTGATCCACGCAGCCCCGTACACCCAGTCCTCCATCGTCAGCAAGTCCATCAGCAAGGACGGAGGCCGGGCGGGCTACCGCGGGCTGGTGAAGGTGTACAAGGGAGCCCGGGGGAGCAAGTGCGCGGTGCGCTGCGACGCCCTCATCCTCGACGACCGGTCGCGGTCGGACACCTACCCGACCATGGAGATCGACGAGGAGGACGTGCAGGTCACCCACGAGGCCACCGTCTCCAAGGTGAGCGACGAGCAGCTGTTCTACCTGATGAGCCGTGGCATCGGCGAGGACGAGGCCATGAACATGATCGTGCGGGGGTTCATCGAGCCCATCGCCAAGGAGCTGCCCCTGGAGTACGCGGTGGAGCTGAACCGGCTCATCGCCCTGGAGATGGAGGGGTCGGTGGGCTAGGTCCGTCCCGCGGGAGGACGGGGCGAGGAGGTCGTGGTGGTGCACGGAGCGTTCGACGCGGAAGCGCTGCAGGAGCTGGTGCGCCTGTGGGAAGAGCCGCGGTGGCTGACCGGGCGGCGGCAACAGGCGTGGGAGCAGTTCCGCTCCCTGCCCTTGCCCGCGAGCACGGAGGAGGCCTGGCGGCGGACGCCGCCCGAGCGGCTGGCGTGGGACGGCCTGCAGCCCGCCTTCCGGCGGGAGGGGGCCGCGGAGGCGCGGGAGGCGCTGGAAGGGCTGGCGGAGGAGGGGCCTGCCCTGGTGCTGCACGACGGCGCGCTGGCCTGGGCACAGGGCACCGAGCGGCTCCAGCGGGCCGGGGTGGTGTTCTGTGACCTGCGGAGTGCGGTGCGGGAGCACCCGGAGCGGACGGAGCCCTTCCTGTTCCGCGCGGCGCTGTCTCCGGAGGAGGGGGTGTTCACCGCCCAGCACGTGGCCTTCGCCACGGGTGGGGCGTTCCTGTACGTGCCCGCGGGGGTGGAAGTAGACGAACCCCTGGTGGTGGCGGAGTGGGTGGAAGGGGGCTTCGTGGCCCCGCACGTCCTGGTGGTGCTGGAGCGCGGCAGCCGGGTGAGTTTGGTGCACCGCCGGACGGGCCCGGGCGCGGGGCTGGTGAACCTGGGCGCGGAGCTGGTGGTGCAGGACGGCGCCCAGCTCCGCTACGTCCAGCTGCAGGACCTGCGGGGGCCGGCCCGGGAGTTCGGCGTGGTGCGTGCCCGGTTGGGGCGGGACGCCACCGTGCACACCCTGGTGGCGTCCTTCGGCGCTTCGGTGGAGAAGCTGTTCGTGGAATCCCTGCTGGAAGCCCCCGGGGGCTCCTCGGAGATGCTGGGCGTGTTCTTCGCGGCAGGAAGCCAGCACTACGACGTCCACACCCTGCAGGACCACCGCGCTGCCCACACCGCCAGCGACCTGCTGTACAAGGTGGCTTTGTTGGACTCCGCGCGGTCGGTGTTCGCGGGGCTCATCCGGGTGCACCCGGGCGCCCAGAAGACGAACGCCTTCCAGTCCAACCGCAACCTCCTCCTGTCCCCGGACGCCCGGGCGGACAGCAAGCCGGAGCTGGAGATCATGGCCAACGACCTGCGGTGCACCCACGGGTCCGCGGTGAGCCGGCTGGAGGAACCGCACCTGTTCTACCTGCAGGCCCGCGGCCTGACCCGGCAGCAGGCGGTCCACATGATCGTGGAGGGGTTTTTCTCCGAGGTACTGGATCGGCTCCCCCTGGAACCGGTACGGTTGTGGCTGGAGCAGAAGGTGGCGGAGAAGATGGGAGCGGAAGCCCCCCTGGGCCGGGTGGCGGCGTTGCGGGGCCTGCTGGAGGAGGTGGCGGGCAGCCGGTGAGCGAGTTCGTGCCGGTGGCGAGGGTGGAGGAGATCCCGGACCGCAAGGGGCGCGCGTTCGACGTGGCGGGGCGGAGGATCGCGGTGTTCCGCCTGGGCGACCGGTTCTACGCCATCGACGACACCTGCACCCACGAGGAGGCGTCTCTGTCGGAGGGGCCGGTGATGGGGGAGATGGCGGTGTGTCCCCGGCACGGGTCCCGCTTCCACATCCCCACGGGGCAGGTGCGGTCCCTCCCCGCGGTGCACAACGTGGCCACCTACGCGGTGAAGGTGGAGGACGGGGTGGTGTACGTGGACCCCACGCCCCGGGTCCACGCGGGCCGCATCCACCGGACCGGCTGAGGGCGGAAGGAGGCGGAGGTGCCCATCCCCTCGGAGGTGCGGCGGGACTTCCCCCTGCTGCAGCGGTCCGTGGACGGCAAGCCCGTGGTCTACCTGGACAGCGCGGCCACCTCGCAGAAGCCCCGGCCCGTGCTGGAGGCCCTCCAGCAGTTCTACGAGGAGTTCAACGCGAACGTCCACCGGGGCCTGTACCGGATCGCGGAGCGCGCCACCCTGGCGTACGAGCAGGCGCGGGCCAAGCTGGCGGACTTCGTGGGCGCCCGGCCCGAGGAGGTGGTGTTCACCCGGGGCACCACGGAGAGCATCAACCTGGTGGCGTACGCCTACGGGGACGCCTTCGTCCGGCCGGGGGACGAGATCCTGGTCACCGAGATGGAGCACCACAGCAACCTGGTGCCCTGGCAGCTGTTGGCCCGGCGGCGGGACGCCCGCCTGCGGGTGCTCCGGGTGCGGCCGGAGGACGGCACCCTGGATCTGGACTCCCTGGAATTCCTCCTCACGGACCGCACGCGGGTCGTAGCGGTGACCCACCAGTCCAACGTGGTGGGCACCATCAACCCCGTGCGGGAGATCGCGGAGCGGGCACACGCGGTGGGCGCCGTGGTGGTGGTGGACGGGGCCCAGAGCGTGCCCCACATGCCCGTCCGGGTACAGGACCTGGGCTGTGACTTCCTCGCGTTTTCCGGCCACAAGATGTGCGGCCCCACGGGGATCGGGGTCCTGTGGGGACGTGCGGAGCTGCTGGCTGCCATGCCCCCCTTCCACGGGGGCGGGGAGATGATCGAGCGGGTGGAGCTGGACCAGTCCACCTTCAAGGACCCGCCCCACCGCTTCGAGGCCGGCACGCCCAACATCGCGGACGCCATCGCCCTGGGGGTGGCCGCGGACTACCTGCGGTCGGTGGGCATGGAGGCGGTGCGGGAGCACGAGGCGTCCCTGGTGCGGTACGCCCTGGCCCAGCTGTCCGAGGTGCCGGGGGTGCGGGTGTACGGTCCCCGGGACCCCGGGGCACGGGGCGGTGCGGTGGCCTTCACCCTGGAGGGGGTACACCCCCACGACGTGGCGCAGGTGCTGGACGGCGAGGGGGTCTGCGTCCGTGCGGGCCACCACTGCGCCCAGCCGCTGCACCGCGCCCTGGGCGTGCAGGCCACCGCTCGGGCCAGCGTGTACCTGTACAATACTCCGGAGGACATCGACGCCCTGGTGCGGGGCCTGGAACGGGTCCGGGCCTTCTTCGGGCGGTCCTGAGGGCCTGGGGCGTGCTGGAGGAGCTGTACCGGGAGATCATCCTCGACCACTACGCACACCCCCGCAACCGGGGGAAGCTGGAGGGGGCGGAGATCGCGGTGGAGGGCGTGAACCCCTCCTGCGGGGACGAGATCAGCCTGTACGCCCGGGTGCGGGGCGGCCGCCTGGAAGAGGTGCGGTTTGAGGGCCGGGGCTGTTCCATCAGCCAGGCCTCCGCCTCCATGATGACGGAGGCGGTACGGGGGAAGACCTTGGCCGCAGCCCACCAGCTGGCGGAGCGTTTCAAGGCCATGATGCACGGAAAGCCGCCCGACGAAGGCGAGCTGGGAGAGCTGGTGGCCCTCCAAGGGGTCCGGCGGTTCCCCGTCCGGATCAAGTGCGCCACCCTGGCCTGGGTGGCCCTGCAGCAGGGACTGCGGGAGTACGAGGCGGGGCGGGCAGGCCCCGTGGTGACCTCCACCGAAGACGAGCTGTAGCCTCCTCAGGCCCGGGAGTCGGGTTACACTGGAGGCGCCGTGCTGCGTGGTCTGCCCTGGGTGGTGCTGGCGAGCCTGGCCGCGGGGGTGGTCTGGCTGGCGGCGCGCCCCGTGCCCGGGCCGACGCCCAGGCCCGGCAAACCCCTCGCGCCAACCTTCACCCTGGACACCCTGGACGGCGGGAAGGTGCACCTGACACAGCTGCGCGGCAAGCCCGTGGTGCTCAACTTCTGGGCGTCGTGGTGCGGACCGTGCCGGGCAGAGATGCCCGTGCTGGCCCGGGCCTGGGAACGGTACGGCCGCCACGTGCACTTCCTGGGCGTGAACGTGCTGGACGACCCGGAGGACGCCAGGCGGTTTGCGGCACAGCTGGCAGTCCCGTTTCCCTCCGCGCACGATCCCCGGGGCGACACCCTCCGGTGGTTCCAGGTGGTGGGGTTGCCCAGCACCGTGTTCGTCACCGCCGAGGGGACGCTGGCCAAGGTCCACCCGGGGCCGTTCTTGGGGGAAGCGGGCGAGCGGGCCCTGGAGCGGGAAATCCGGGAGGTGCAGGGCCGGTGAGCCTTCCCGACGCCGCGGTGCACACCCACCGGCGGGCCGCGCGGACGCCTGCCGTCCTGCAGGGGGCCACCGTGGTGGTGCTGGCCCTCATGGGGTTCCTTGCGGTCACCCAGGTGCGGGCCAGCCGCCACATCCGGGAGCAGCCGGAAGTCCACACCCGGAACCTGTACGCGTTAGGCGCCATGCTGCGCCAAGAGCGGGAGGTGCGCCGGCAGCTGGAGGCGCAGCTGGCACGCCTGCAGGGGCAGCTGCGGGAGTTCGAGCAGGCGGCAGCCAGCGGCCGGACCGCGGCAGAGGCCCTGCGGGCGCAGGTGGAGGAGCTGCGCCTGGCCTTGGGGCTGGTGGCGGTGGAGGGGCCAGGCGTGGCGGTGCGGCTCGCCGAGCCGCGGACGCAGCCCCCGCAGGGGCCGGTGGTGGTGCAGTACCAGGACCTGGTGGCGGTGGCCAACGAGCTGTGGGCCGCGGGCGCGGAGGCGGTGGCGGTGAACGGGCAGCGGGTGGTGGCCACCAGCGGGTTCAGCCAGGTGGGCGGGACGGTGCTGGTGAACCTGCGGCGGCTCCAGCCGCCGTACGTGGTGGAGGCCGTGGGCGACCCGGACACGCTGGAAGGTGCGCTCAACATCCGGGGTGGGGTGGTGGAGGGGCTGCGGGGCTTGGGTCTGGAGGTGCGGGTGGAGCGCCGCGACCGGGTGCGGCTGCCTGCCTACCAGGGCACCCTCCGGTTCGAGCACGCCCGTCCGGTGCCGTGAACGGCCAGGTGGTGGTGGCGGGGGCGTCCTTTGCGGGCCTCGCGGTGGCGCAGGCGTTCGGCGGCCCCCTGGTCGTGCTGGACCCCCTCCCCTTGGGAGCAGGCCAGACCTCCGCCTGCGGCGCGCCGCTTTCGGTGATCGAGCGGGCGGGGGCCGCCGGCGCGGTCCAGCAGGTGCACCGGCAGCTGGTGCTGCACACCGTGCGGCGGGAGTTTGCGTGGGAGCTGGGCGAGGAGCCCTTCTGCACCTTCGACTACCGCCGTTTCTGCCAGCTGGCGTGGGAGCGCACGCAGGCGGAGCTGGTGCGGGCGTCTGCGTGGGCGTTCGACGGGCGGTGGGTGCACACCTCCGCAGGACGTCTGCGGGCGGAGGTGGTGGTGGACTGCACGGGCTGGCGGGCGAAGCTGTTGGGAGGGCGGGGAGGCCGCGGGCGGTGGTTCGGGCTGGAGACGGAGGTCCGGGCGCGGTGGGAGGCGGGCCTGCACTTCTTCTTCTGGCCGGAGGTGGTCGAGGACGGGTACGCGTGGGCGTTCCCGTGCGGGGAGGGTGTGCGCTTCGGGGTGCTGTCGTACCGGGGCCGGACCCGCCTGCGGGATCGCTTGGACCGGTTTGTTTCCCGCTTCGGCCTTCGGGCCGGCACCTACCACGGGGGCTTTCTGGGCGTGGGCCCGACCCGGGCGGGTGCGGGGCGGGTGTTCGCGGTGGGGGACAGCGCGGGGTGTTGCCTGCCCCTTACGGGGGAAGGGATTCGCAGCGCCCTGCACGCGGGCTGGCTTGTGGGTTCGCTTTTGGGACAGGTGGCACGGGGCGTCTTTCCCCTGGAGGACGCCCGTGCGCGGTACGAAGCGTACCTGGCCGCGCAGCGCAGGAGCGTGGCGTTTCTGGCCGCGGCCACGTGGCTGGTGCTGCACCTCCCGCAGGCGGTGCTGGACGGGGTGGTGGCGGCCTGGTCCCACGGGCGCCGGTATCAGGCCTTCCTCCGGCGGTACATGGACACCTTCCCCCCGCCGGAGGCGGTACACTAGGTGCGTGGGCGGGCCGGCGGCCGGGCGCCGCCTGGGGCCCCGAGGCCGGAGTGGCGGAACCGGCAGACGCGCCGGACTCAAAATCCGGTGGGCGCAAGCCCGTGTGGGTTCGACTCCCACCTCCGGCACCACGGGCGGATAGCTCAGCGGAAGAGCACGTCCCTTACAAGGACGGGGTCGCAGGTTCGATTCCTGCTCCGCCCACCAGCTGCTGCCCGCGGAGGAAGGCGGTGCGGGTGACGTTGCCGGTGGAAGTGCGCTACGCGGAGACGGACCAGATGGGGGTGGTCCACCACAGCGTGTACGTGGTGTGGATGGAGGCCGCGCGGGTGGAGTTCCTCAAGCGGCTGGGGTTCCCCTACCACCAGCTGGAACGTTCCGGGGTGCGGCTGCCCGTGGTGGAACTCGGCCTGGTCTACCGCGCGCCCGCAACCTTCGGGCAGGTGGTGGAGGTGGGCTGCGCCCTCCAGGAGGTGGCCAGCCGGGGGGCCCGGTTCGGGTACTGGGTGGTGCGGGACGGACACGTGCTGGCGGAGGGCTTCACGCGCCACGTGTGCTGCGACCCGCAGGGGCGCGCGGTCCCCCTGCCTCAGGAGCTGCGGGCGCATCTGGTGGCGGCACGGGAAGAGAAGTGGGCGCGGCCTCGCCGGCTGCGCTGACCGGACGCTGCTACAATAAGAGGCGGCTTCCGTGACCTCGGACGCCAAGACCGCGTGGCGGCGAGGAGGTGGTGAAGTTGGCGGTACGGACGGCGGTTCGAGACGCCGCTTTGAACTGCTACCGGGAGCTTGTGCGGATCCAGAAAGAGCTGCAGGGTCTGGGCGAGTACCCCAGCACCAAGGATGTGGTCAAGCAGGTGCAGGCGCTGGTGGAGGCCCTCCAGCGGTTCATGCGGGAGGCGGGCGACTGACCCACCCTGTCTGAAACGGGTGACCCCGCGGCCTACCGTCCTCGGCCGTCCGGGGCGGCCTTGGGGCAGACGGTGACCGCCCACAGGTCGCGGCAGGCGGGAGCCTGCAGCTGCGGGACGGGCTCCCGGGCCTCCAGGGCCGGCCGCAGAGCTCCCCACAGCAGGGAGGCTGCCTGACCCCGGGTCAGGTGGCGGCTGTCCGTGGGGCTCCCCACCGGGAGGCCCAGGGCCCGCAGGAGGGCGGTGGCCGAGGTTGCGGGCAGGGGGTAGCCCAAGGTGGGGAAGGAAGCCAGCCGGACCGCCTGCAGGGTGTCCACGGCGGTGTCAGGCCCCCTGGCGCGGAAGAAGTGCTCGAGGTTATCCAGCCACTCCCGCAGGGAGATGGCAGAGCGCAGGTGGAGTCCGCCCCGTAGCGAGTAGGACCCGTTGAACAGGCCCCGGCGCAGCAGTTCTACCGCGTCCGGGTAGCCCGGGTCCAGCACGTCGTCCACCGCCACGCGCCTGGGCGCCTCCAGCCGCACCCCACCCAGCCGCAGGGCGCGCCGCAGCTGCTCCAACGCCGCGGGAGTCTCCACCAGGGCGGAGGGGAAGCGGCCCAGGGCACGGGCCACCGCCACCGCCACCCCCGCGGCTTCGCCCAGCGCCATCTGCATGGGGACCACGCGGGTGGAAAAGGCGGCCACCGCGTCAAAGGACGCCGCCGGGGAGACCACCAGCAGGTTTTCCAAGCGCTCCGGGAGCAGCGAGCGGAGCGGGACCCCGTAGGGCGCGGGCACACCGGGCAGGTAGGGCGGTTCCCCCGCGACGTACGCCTGCCCGTCCAGCGGGTACCCTCCCACGGCCACGGTGTCCGGGAAGTCGCGGCCGTACAGCACGTCGTCCGCCTTCAGGCGGTAGCGGCCCACCAGGTGCCGGCTTTCCCGCACGTACAGGGAGGGGGCTACCGCCACCAGCTCCGCGGTCCCGAACACGTGGGGTGCCGCCAGCCGGAGGAACCAGACCGCTCGGGGGGCTTCCGCGGCCGCCTGGCGGTAGGCGGCGGCCACAGACTCGGGGTCGGTGGCGTCCACGCCGAACACCTGTAGACCTTTCACGAGGACGCTCCCGTCCCCCTGGAGGGCCAGCTCCAGGCCCCGCAGGCTGAACCGTGCGGGGTCGCTGGGCACGTACCGCGTCAGCAGCTGGTTGAAGCCCCACACCAGGTGGGGCCTGCGGCCTGCCCCGGGCGGACACGGCCGCGCGGGACAGGCCGCCACCGCCACCGCGTCCCACGACACGCCCCGCAGCCGAAGCACCAACCCCGCCGCCATGGACCTGCGGTCCAGCCCCGTGTCCTCCCGCCCTTGCGTGAACCGGCTGCCCGCGGCCGCGGCCAGCTGGGCGGTGTCTGTGGCGTCCACGAAGGACTGTGCCCGCACCGCCACGGGGCCCTCCGGAGTGGCCAGGGACACGGACACAAGCTGGCCACGGTGCACCTCCACCCCCTCCAGCCGCCACCCCAGCCTGGGTTGCACCCCTGCCGCCCACAGGAGCTCCCGCAGCACCCGCTCCGCTCGCCGGACGTCCACGCCGTCGGAGGTGCCCACCCGGCGGACGAACTCCCGCACCAGCCCCCCGTACAGCAACGTCCCCGCGGCGTCCCACGACAGGTCAAAGGTGTTGAGCCAGCTCTGGGAGAAGATGCCGCCCACGGACTGGCCGGGCTCCGCCAGCAGGACCCGCAACCCCCGGTAGGCGGCGGCCACGGCCGCGGTCACCCCTTGCGGGGTGGCGCCGTACACCAGCACGTCGGTGACGACCGTCCGCACCTGGGCGGAAGCGGGCCGGCTTCCCAGCAGCAGGACGGCGAGGGCAAACGCGCACCACCCGTACGCCCTACGGCACATGGGTGCAGGGATACGCGCCCCGGCAGCCCGGTTCCTGCCCGCTTGACCGGCAGGACGCCCGGGAGGCTACAATCGCCACACGAGGCGAAGACGGGGACGAGTAGCACCGCGAAACGGCCGTGCAGCGAACCGCGCGGGGTGGGAGGCGGTGGCCGGGCGGTGTGAAGATCCCCCCGGAGCTTCCCGGCGAAACCTGCGGGAGTAGCCGCGGACGGTGCCTCCACCGTGACCCGGAGGGCGGAATCGGAGGTCCTGGGGCCCGACCAGGGCACCCGGGGGCTTCCCGTTCCGGCGGAGTGCAGGCGTGTTGCCTGAAGCGGGGTGGTACCGCGGGCGGAGGCCCGTCCCGGAGGGGACGGGCCTCCGCTTTGTCGAGGAGGACAGGATGGGCTTTGTGCCGGCATCCCCCAGGGTGAACTTCCCGGAGCTGGAGGAGCGGATCCTGCGGTTCTGGGCGGAGCAGGAGGTCTTCCGGAAGACCCTGGCCGCCCGCCAGGACTGCCCCCAGTTTACCTTCTACGAGGGCCCTCCCACCGCCAACGGCCTGCCCGGCGTCCACCACGTGCTGGCCCGCGCGTACAAGGACGCCATCCCCCGCTACCGCACCATGCGCGGCTACCGGGTGCCGCGGAAGGCGGGGTGGGACACCCACGGGCTGCCCGTGGAGATCGAGGTGGAAAAAGAACTGGGGATCAACAGCAAGCGGGAGATCGAGGCGTACGGGGTGGCGGAGTTCAACCGGCGGTGCAAGGAGTCGGTGTTCCGCTACGAACGGGAGTGGGTCCGCCTGAGCGAGCGTATCGGGTTCTGGCTGGACTACGAGCACCCGTACGTCACGTACTCGGACGCGTACATCGAGTCCGTGTGGTGGATCCTGCGACAGCTGTGGGACCGGGGCCTGCTGTACGAGGGGTACAAGGTGGTCCCCTACTGCCCGCGGTGCGGCACGCCCCTGAGCAGCCACGAGGTGGCGCTGGGCTACCGGGAGACGGAAGACCCCTCCGTGTACGTGCGGCTGCGGCTCCGGGACGACCCGCGCACCTGCCTGCTGGTGTGGACCACCACCCCCTGGACGCTGCCCGCCAACGTGGCGTGCGCGGTGCACCCGCACGTGAGCTACGTGAAGGTCCGGCAGGCGGAGGAACTGCTGGTGGTGGCCCGCGACCGGGCGGAGGCGGTGCTGCAGGGGCCCTACGAGGTGGTGGAGGAACTGCCCGGGGAGGCGCTGGTGGGCCTGGCGTACGAGCCCCTGTTCGGGTTCTACCCGGGGGAGGGGCCGTGCTGGCGGGTGTGGGCAGCGGAGTTCGTCACCACCGAGGAGGGTACGGGGATCGTGCACATGGCGCCCGCCTACGGGGAGGAGGACATGGAGCTGGCCCGGCGGCACGGGCTGCCCGTGTTCCACCCCGTGGGCCCCGACGGCCGGTACACGCAGGAGGTGGGGCGGTGGGCGGGCCGGTTCGTCAAGGAGGCGGACCCGGAGATCGTGGAGGACCTGCGGGCCCGGGGGCTGCTGTACCGGGCCGAAACCTACCGCCACACGTACCCCTTCTGCTGGCGGTGCGACAGCCCCCTGCTGTACTACGCGCGGACCAGCTGGCACCTGGCCGTCACCCGCTGCAAGGACCGGCTCCTGCAGGCCAACGAGGAGATCCGGTGGGTGCCCGAGCACATCCAGCGGGGCCGGTTCGGCAACTGGCTCGAGAACCTGGTGGACTGGGCCCTGTCCCGGGAGCGGTACTGGGGCACGCCGCTTCCCGTGTGGGTGTGCGAGGGGTGCGGCCACCGGCACTGCGTGGGCAGCCTGGCGGAGCTGCGCCAGATGGCATTCCACCTGCCGGAGCCCTTGGAGCTGCACCGGCCCTACGTGGACGAGGTCCGCCTCCGGTGCCCCGCGTGTGGGGGGACCATGCGCCGCGTGCCGGACGTCATCGACGTGTGGTTCGACTCCGGGGCCATGCCGGTGGCCCAGTGGCACTACCCCTTCGAGAACCAGGAGGAGTTCCGGCGTTCCTTCCCCGCGGACTACATCTGCGAGGGCATCGACCAGACCCGTGGGTGGTTCTACAGCCTGCACGCCATCTCCGTGCTCCTGTTTGACCGGCCCGCGTACCGGAACTGTGTGTGCCTGGAGCTGGTGTTGGACGAACGCGGCGAGAAGATGAGCAAAAGCCGCGGCAACGTGCTGGACCCCTGGGCGCTCATCCATCGGTTCGGGGCGGACGCCCTGCGGTGGTTCTTCTTCTCCGTGAGCCCGCCCGGCATCCCCAAGCGGCTGGGTCCTGGGGCGGTGGAGGAGGTGGTGCGGCGGTTCTTCCTGACCCTGTGGAACACCTACGTGTTCTTCACCACCTACGCCAGCCTGGACGGCTTCGACCCCCGGCGGTGGCCCGCGCCCCCGGTGCGGGAGCGGCCTGCCCTGGACCGGTGGCTGCTGTCCCGGCTGGCCGCCCTGGTGGCGGAGGCCACGGACGGCATGGAGAACTACAACCCCACAGACGCCGCCCGGGCGGTGGAGCGGTTCGTGGAGGACCTGTCCACCTGGTACGTGCGCCGGGGCCGCCGGCGGTACTGGAAGGCGAAGGACGGGCGCGACCAGGCCAGCGCGTACCACACCCTGTACGAGGCGCTGGTGACCACGGCGAAGGTCATGGCCCCCCTGGCCCCCTTCCTGTCGGAGGAGCTGTACCAGGGCCTGGTGCGGGCCGCGGACCCGGAGGCACCGGTCAGCGTGCACCTGGCGGACTGGCCGCAGCCCTGCCCGGAGTACGTGGACCGGGAGTTGGAGCAGCTCATGGAGGACGTGCGGTGGGCGGTGAGCCTGGGGCGGGCGGCGCGGGCGAAGGCCCGGATCCGGGTCCGCCAGCCCTTGCCCGCCGCGGTGGTGGTGGCCCCCGGGTCTCGTCTGGGTCAACACCCCGAGCTGGTGGCGCACGTGGCGGAGGAGCTGAACTGCAAGCACGTGGAGGTCCGTGCGGGGGAAGGTGGCCTGGAGGCGGGGCCGGAAGGAACGGTGGCGAAGGAAGGGTTCGTGGCGGAGGCGGGCAAGGGGTTCGTGGTGGTGTTGGACACGCGCCTGACCCCGGAGCTGGAACGGGAAGGGCTGGCGCGGGAACTGGTGCACCACGTGCAGCAGGCCAGGCGGGAGGCCGGGTTGCGGGTGGACCAGCGGATCTACCTTTCGGTGCTCGCGCCTCCCGCGGTGGAGGAGGCGGTACGGGCGCACGGGACGTCCATCGCGGAGGAGGTGCTGGCGGAGCGCGTGGACCTGGGCGGCGACCTCCCCGGGTACCGGACCCGCGCCACCGTGTTGGGCCACCCGGTGGAGCTGGCGCTGCAGCCGGTGCCGTAACACCCGCAGTGCAAGGCGAGGAAGCGGTCCTGCGCTACCACGAGGCCACCAAGCACTCGCCCTGGACCGTCCGGCGCGGCGTACACCGCCTGGACTGGTCCAACGAGCCCCGGCTGTTCAAGGTCTACCCGGATCTCCCGCCCCTCCCGCTGCCCCGCCACCTGCCGGATACCGGGGTTTTTGCGGTGGAGGCGGTCAATGGGTCCGGTGGAGACCGGCGCCCCGACCTAGCAGGGCTCGCGGGCCTGCTCCTCTACTCCGCGGGAATCCTCCGTCGGGTGCGCAGGCCGTGGGGCGAGGTCGCCTTCCGGGCGGCACCCTGCACGGGCGCCCTGTACCACGTCGAGATCTACCTGGTGTGCACGGACCTCGCGGGGCTGGACGCTGGCGTGTACCACTTCGACCCGCAGGAGTTCGCGCTGCGCCGGCTCCGGTCCGGCGACTTCCGGGGCGTAGTGGGGGACGCCGCCGCGGAAGAGGCCAGGGAGCCCGCGGTGCTGGTCCTCACCAGCATGTGGCCGCGGAACGCCTGGAAGTACCGAGCCCGCGCGTACCGGCACGCCTTCTGGGACACCGGGACCATCCTGGCGAACCTGCTCGCACTCGCCTCGGCCCACGGCATCCCCGCGCGGGTTGTCGTGGGGTTCGCGGACACCGAGCTGGAACGGCTGCTGGAGCTGGACCCCGCCCACGAGCTGCCCGTGGCCGTAGTACCCCTCGGGCCGCCTGAGGTGCCCGCGCCCCCGGCCCCGCCCGTCCCGGCCCTGGGGCACCGGGTGGCCCCCGTCCTCCGCCGGAAGATCCACGAGCCGTTGGTGGTGGAGGCCCACGAGGCCACGCGCCTGCACCGGGCGGAGGACGTCCGCAGGTGGCGCGCCGCGCGGGTACAGGTCGCCCGGGACCCTGTTGGCCCCCTGGTCGACCTCCGCCGCGCTGAGCGCCTTCCGGCTGCCCGCGTGGAGGACGCAATCCGGAGGAGGCGATCCACGCGGCAGTTTTCCGCCGCGGCGGTCCCGTTCCCCGTTTTCTCGGAGATCCTGGCGGCCTGCTACGCCCCCGTGCCCGCGGACTTCCCGACCCCGCTTACCGTGCCACACCTCCTGGTCCACGCGGTGGAGGACCTCCCTCCGGGCGTGTACGTGTACCACACGGGCCGCCAGGCCCTGGAGCTCCTCCGGCCCGGGGAGTTCCGGCAGGAGGCCGGCTTCTGCGCCTTGGAGCAGCCCGCGGCGGCGGCCGCGGCGGTGGACGTGGCGTTTCTGGCACCGCTGCCCCGGGTGGTGGGGTCCCTGGGCCCGCGGGGCTACCGGGCCGCGCAGCTGGAAGGCGGGATCCGGGGAGGCCGGGTGTACCTGTTGGCGCACGCGTTCGGGATGCGCGCCACCGCCCTCACCTTCTACGACGACGAGCTCGTGCGCCTGCTCGGCCAGGATCCCGAGGAGTGGGGGGTGATGTTCCTCGCGGTGTTCGGGCGGCGACCGTGAGAGTGGCCCCTGGGGCCGGCTTGCCCGGTTGTGCTAAGATGAAGCGCCAGGGCCCTGGGACCGAGAGCGGCAGCGGTTCCTGGGGCCGGAGGAGCCGACAGGAGGAGACGGATGGCACGCACGGTGGGGGTCCTCGGCGGCATGGGACCCCGGGCGACCGCGGACTTCTTCTTCAAGCTCATCGAGCTCACCCCGGCCAGGCGGGACCAGGACCACCTGCGGGTGATCGTGGACAGCAACCCCCAGATCCCGGACCGGTCCCGGTGCATCCTGGAGGGCGGCGAGGACCCGACTCCGGCGCTGGTGGCCACCGCGAGGAACCTGGAGCGGGCGGGGGCGGACTTTCTGGTGATCCCGTGCAACACGGCCCACCACTTCCTGGACCGCATCCGGGAAAGCGTCCGCATCCCGGTGTTGGACATCACGGAGGTGGTGGCGCAGCGCGCCGCGGGCCTGTCCACCGTGGGCCTGCTGGCCACCCGCGCCACGGTGGTGGCCGGCCTGTACCAAAAGGCCCTGGCGCGCCACCACACCCGCGTGGTGGTGCCCTCCCCGGCGCGTCAGGAGCTGGTGGACCGGGCCATCTTCCACGTGAAGGCAGGGGACCTGGGCCCCCACGTCCGGGCGTGGGTCCGGGAAGCCGGGCGGGAGCTGGTGGGGGCCGGTGCCCAGGCGCTCGTGCTGGGCTGCACCGAGATCCCGTTGGTGGTGGAGGCGCACCAGTGGCCCGTACCCGTCCTGGACTCCACCGCGCTGCTGGCGGAGGCGGCGGTGCGGGAGGCCCTGGGGGAGGAACCGGTGGCGGGAATGCCGGCGGCTTCGGCGGCGTTCGGCAGGTGAGCATGCGCGGGCACGTCTCGCGGACGGTAACACAGCGGGGGGCGAGGATGGCGAAGAAGAAGGAGTCCGTGCAGAAGCGGACGGAGCGGAAACAGGGGCGGGCGGTGGCTGCCACCAAGGCCCGTCGGTCGGGTACGGGGGGCGGTTCCAGCGGGCCCAAGCGGCCCGCGGCCTCCGTGCGCGGCCCTGCGGAGGTCAAGCGCACGAACAAGCCACACCGGCAGGGCATCCAAGGGTCCCTGCGTACTGCGGGCGGGCCACCTGGGGGGACCACGCTCCTGCGGCCCCCGCGGCTGGACCTCCCGTCGCCCACCCCGCCCCGGGCCTCCCCACGGCCCGGCCCCCTGGCCACTGCGGCCGCGGAGCACGTGCAGCCCGTCACGGAGGCGGACTACCCGGAGTTCCGACGGCTGCTGGTGGCGGAGCGGGAGCGGCTGCTCCAGGAACTGGCTACCCTGGGCGAGCGCCTGCAGCAGGTGGAGGAGATCGGGCTGGTGGAGGCCGCCAACGAGGACGACTACGGGGACGTGGCCTCCGAGGCCTTCGAGCGGGAGAAGGGCTTCGCCCTGGAGACTTCGGTGCAGGGCATGCTGCGGATGGTGGAGGAGGCCCTGCGCAAGCTGGACGCGGGGACGTACGGGACCTGCGAGCGGTGCGGCGGGCCCATCGGGGTGGAGCGCCTGCGGGCTTTGCCGTTCGCCAACCTATGCATCCGGTGCAAGGCAGAACAGGAACGGGAGAGCGGCGCGGGCAACGGCTGGTCCAGCTGACGGGAGGCTGGCTGCGGCTTGACCTGGTGGCCACGGCCCTGGCGGCGGCCGCGGCAGACCAGCTGTCCAAGGCGGTGGTGCTGGGCCGCATGGAGTTCGGGACCTCCGTGGCCGTCCTGCCGCCGGTGCTCCGCATCACCCTGTGGCGCAACACCGGGGTGGCCTTCGGGCTTTTGAGCGGCGCCAACGAGCTGGTGGCCGCGGCCGCGGTGCTGGCCGCGGCGTGGCTGGTGGTGCACCACCGGCACCGCTGGCAGGCCTCCTGGTGGGTACGGGCGGGCGTGGGGATGGTGGTGGGCGGAGCTGTGGGCAACCTCGTAGACCGCCTGCGGTTCGGGTACGTGGTGGACTTCCTGGAGCTCCCGTACTGGCCCATCTTCAACGTGGCGGACGTCTGCATCGTGGTGGGCGGCACCCTGCTGGCTGCGGGGAGCCTGCGGGCAGGCCCACCCCGGTAGGGGGCACGTGGACCTGACCCTGCCTGGCGGATTGCGGGTCTCGGTGTACGGGCTGTTCCTCCTGGCCGGGCTCGCGGTAGGTGTGTGGCGGTTTGTGCGGACAGGCCACCGGGTGGGCCTGCCCTCTGCGGAAGCTCTGGATTTGGGCCTGTGGGTGGTCCTGGCCGGGCTGGTGGGGGCCCGGGCGGCGCACGTGCTGGCGCACCTGGACGCCTACGCGGCGGAGCCGCTCCGCACGGTGCAGCTGTGGCAGGACGGGGGGCTGGCCTTCTACGGTGGGGCGGTCGGGGTGGCGGTGAGCTGCTGGTTGCTGCGGGGCCGGCTGTGGCTGCAGACCCTGGACGCCCTGGCGGCGCCCGTGGCCGCGGGGTACGCGGTGGGCGTGCTGGGGAGCCTGTGGGGCGGGGCGTTCCCGGGTAGGCCCACAGACCTCCCCTGGGCGGTGGAAGTCTTAGGGACGCTCCGACACCCCGTGGCCGCCTACCTGGCGGTGGGTGCGGTTGCCGCGTACCGCCTCCTCGAGCGCACGGCGGGCCGCGTGCGGGTACCGGGCCAGCTGGCCCTTACCTACCTGGTCCTGCAGGGCACGTGTCGGGTTGCCGCGGACTTCTTCGTGGACCCCCAGGTGGCCCCTGCGGTGGTGGGGCCCTTCTCCCTGGGGCAGGTGGCCGCAGCCGCGGTGGCGGCTTGTGCTGCGGCGGTGCTCGGGTGGCGGCTGGGTGCCCAAGGTGGACCGGGAGAGCAAGACGACCACCCAGGCCCGTGAGGCGGAGGAGGTCCGCACCTCCGTGGTGGGGCCGGAGGCGGCGGGCCGCAGGCTGGACGCGTACGTGGCCCAGGCCACCGGGCTCAGCCGGTCTCAGGCCAAGCAGCTGGTCTTTCAGGGGCTTGTCAGTGTGGACGGAAGACCGGCAAAACCCAGCCGCCCTGTGCGGCCGGGGGAGGTGGTGCGCGTGCGGCTGCCGCCTCCTCCCGTGGCAGACCTGCTCCCGGAGGACCTGCCCGTCCCGGTGGTGTACGAGGACGCACAGCTGGCGGTGGTGGACAAGCCCGCGGGCCTGGCGGTGCACCCAGGCGCCGGACGGTACCGCGGGACGCTGGTGAACGCGCTGCTGGCCCGGCTGGGCACCCTGTCGCGCGTGGATCCCGCGCGTCCGGGGATCGTCCACCGCCTGGACAAGGACACCTCGGGGCTTCTGGTGGTGGCGAAGACGGACGAGGCACACCGGGCGCTGGCGGCGCAGGTGGCCGCGCGGACTGTGCAGCGCGTGTACCTGGCCCTCCTCCGGGGACGGCCCCCGTGGGAGGAGCACACGGTGACCGCGCCCATCGGCCGCCACCCGGTGCACCGACAGCGGATGGCGGTACGGCCCGGGGGGCGGGAGGCCACCACCCACTTCCGCGTGTTGGAGCGCCTGGGAGACTACACGTTGGTGGAGTGCCGCCTGCTCACGGGACGGACGCACCAGATCCGCGTGCACGCCCGTTCCGCGGGCTACCCGGTGGCCGGGGACCCCGTGTACGGGCGCAAGGGGGAGCTGGGCTTGGGACGGCAGTTCCTGCACGCGTGGCGGCTGCGGTTCACCCACCCTAAGACGGGAGCGGCCCTGGAGTTCACCTCGGTCCTGCCCGCGGACCTGCAGGAGGTGCTGGACCGCTTGCGGCGAACCCACCGCCCCGAGGGGGAGCGGTGATGCGGCAGAAGGCGAAGGTGATGGACGCGCAGGCCATCGGCAGGGCGGTGGTGCGCATCGCCCACGAGATCCTGGAGCGCAACCGCGGGACCGCCAACCTGGCGGTGGTGGGGATCCGCACGCGGGGGGACGTGCTGGCCCGCAGGCTCGCGGCCGCCCTCGAACGCATCGAGGGCGCGGCGGTACCGGTGGGCGTGCTGGACATCACCCTGTACCGGGACGACCTGGACCGCCTGCCCGACCGGCCCACGGTGGCCAGCACGGAGGTCCCCTTTCCGGTAGAGGGGAAGACCGTGGTGTTGGTGGACGACGTGCTGTACACAGGCCGCACCGTGCGCGCGGCCCTGGACGCGCTCATGGACCTGGGCCGTCCCGCGGCCATCCAGCTGGCGGTGCTGGTGGACCGCGGCCACCGGGAGCTGCCCATCCGGCCGGACTACGTGGGCAAGAACCTGCCCACCTCCTCCCGGGAGCGGGTGACGGTCCGCCTGGTGGAGACGGACGGCGTGGACGAGGTGGTCATCGAGGAGCCGCCTGCCCACGCGTAGGGGCGTGTCCGGAGCGCGGCGGCCGGCGGTGACGGAGGCCCAGGGGTCCCCCTGCGGGGGAAGCCCAGGCGGCCTTCAGGGCGGGTCCGGCGCTGTCCCGGGGCCGGAAGGTTCCCGCGAGGCTCCCAGCTGTTCGGGCGGCGCAGGGGAAACGCGCAGGGTCCGCTCGTTCCGGTAGGTCACGCGGCCGGGAAACGGCCCCGGTAGCCTCCGCACGGACCGCCGCTCCGTGTAGTCCACGTCCACCGCGGCGGCGTGACGGCCCGCGCTGTGGTACGCGGCCAGGGAGGCCACCCGCCGCAGGGTCTCCTCCGGAGGGCGCCGGCCGCCCGTCCGCAGCACCACGTGGGCCCCCGGAAGGCCCCGGGCGTGGAACCACAGGTCCGCCGGGGAGGCCAGCTGAAAGGTCACCCGCTCGTTGTCCCGGTTGGATCTCCCCACCAGTACCTGGAAGCCGTCCACCCACCACACCCGTGCGGTGCGTGTGGGTCGCGGACGCGGTGCTCCCGCTTTTGTCGGTGGCAGGTCTGCTTCCACCTCGTCCAGCTCTTCGTGGGTGCGGGCGGTCTCCGCGTGGACCCGCAGGGTCTGCAGGGCGAACAGCTCCTCCTCCAACGCCTGGACGCGGGCCGGCAGGGTCTGGAGCGCGGCCCGCAGCTTCGCGTACCGGCGGAACAGCTCCTGCGCGTTCTGTACCGCGTCGCGGCTGGGGTCTAACGGGATCTCCACCGGGGAGCCGTCCCACCCCACCAACCGCACGGAAGAAGAACCCGGGGGCACCCGGTGCGCGTGGGCCAGCAGGAGCTGCCCCCACTCCCGGAGCCGGTAGCCCTCCTGGGCTTTCGCCAGGTCCTCCTGCACCTGGCGCAGCGTGGATTTCTTTCGAGAGGCCAAAGCCTCCACGCGGGCGACCAACGCCGCCCGACGGGCCTGCAGCCGCTCCGTGGCCGCGCGGGCGCCCAGCACCCGGTCCACGGCCTCGCTCATTTCCAGGCGGGTGCTGGCCAGCTCCCGCAAGCAGACGTAGGGGAAGGGGGTGAAGCTCACGGGCCGGTCCGGGGGGCCGTACGCGTGGGGGTCGAAGGCACCCGCCCGCACCCGGTGGCGCAGCTCCTCCAGGGCCGCGAAGAGCTCCCGCACACCGGAAGGCCGCGCGCAGCAGCCCTCGGGGTCCCCGCACCGGGAGGCCAGCTCGTACGCGGCAAGCGGCCCGACCCCAGCCACGCAGCGCAGCACGGCCCGCCACAGGGGCTCGTGGGTTTCGCGCAGGCACACCTCCAGGGCACCTTCCTCCACCTCTCCGGGTTTCGGCCGCGGGTCCGGAGGAGGAGGGCGGTACGGCAGTCCCGCCAGCAGTGGCCGCACCCGGGACCGGTCCTGCGGGACAGGGCGCGCGACCCCCACCACCCGGCCCTCCCGCACGAGGAGCAGGTTGGCGTGCTTGCCCATGGGCTCGGCCACCAGCTCCCAGAGGCCGTCTGCGGCTTCCACCTCCAGCACCAGCACGCGCTCGAAGGCAGGCTGCTCGACCCCCTGTACCCGCCCGCCCACCAGCCGGGCGCGCAGGAGGTCCGCGAAGGGGTGCGGGGTCTTGTGCTCGGGACGGCGGCGGGTGAAGTGCACCCGCGCCCACTGGGGGTGCGCGCTGAACAGCAGCGCGCCCGCGTCCGTGCGGACCACCACCTCGTGCGGCCCGCCGGGGTCCACGCGCACCACCCGGAGGGGCAGCCGCTGCCGGATCTCCTCGGCCACCGCGGCCAGGACGAGGCTGTCGAAGGTGGCGGCGGGGACGGGTGGCATCCGGGGCTTATCATACTAGTGCCGGCGCGGGCGCGCCGGGGGAGGCGCGGTGGTCCGCAGCATGACGGGGTACGGTGCCGCAGAGCAGGACACCGGCGCGGGCCGGTGGTGGGTGGAGGTGCGTTCCACAAACCACCGGTTCCTGGAGGTGGCGGCGAGGCTGCCGAGGGAGCTGGCCGCGTTGGAGGAACGGGTACGGACGGCGGTGGCCAGCAGGGTGCGCCGGGGCCGGGTGGAGGTGGTGGTGCGGGAGGAAGTCCCCCGCCGGTCAAGACAGGTGACGGTGGACACGGAGCTGGCGCGCCACTATGCCCGGGCCCTGGAAGAACTGCGCCGGGAGCTGGCGCTGGAAGACTCGGTGCGCCTTTCCACCCTGTTGGCCCTGCCGGAGGTGGTGCGGGTGGAGGAAGGGCGCCCGGACGTGGAGGCCGCGTGGGAAGCGCTGCAGCCCGTGCTCGGCCGGGCCCTGGACGCCCTGGTGGAGATGCGGGAGGCGGAGGGCCGCCGGCTGGCGGAGGACCTGGTAGAACGCGTGGCCCGGCTGGAGCGGTGGCTGGAGGAGGTGGCGCGGCGGGCGGAGCTTCTCCCCGGGGAGTACGCGGAGCGGCTGCGGGGGCGGATCCAGGAGCTGCTCCGGGGCCTTGGGGCAGAGCTGGCGGGCCAGGAGTCCCGCCTGGCCCTGGAAATCGCGGCCTTCGCGGACCGCTGCGACGTCCGGGAGGAGCTGGTACGGCTGCGCAGCCACCTGGAGGCTGCGCGGGCCTTGCTGGCGGCCCGGGACGGCGCCGTGGGCCGGAAGCTGGAGTTCCTGGTGCAGGAGATGCAGCGGGAGGTCAACACCGTGGGCGCGAAGGCGGCGGACCTGCAGGTCAGCCGTGCCGTGCTGGAGATGAAGTCGGAGCTGGAGGCGATTCGGGAGCAGGTGCAGAACGTGGAGTGAGCACATGGAACCCAAGCTCATCCACATCGGGTTCGGCAACGTGGTGGCCGCCCACCGGATCGTGGCCATCGTGAGCCCCGACAGCGCGCCCATCAAGCGCATCATCCAGGAGGCGCGGGAGGCGGGCTCGCTCATCGACGCCACGTACGGCCGGCGGACGCGGGCGGTGGTGATCACCGACAGCGGCCACGTGGTCCTCTCCGCGGTGCAACCGGAGACCGTGGCGCACCGCTTCCTGTCCCGGGAGCCGGCGGAGGAGGCGGAGGAGGCGTAGCGGTCCCGGAGGCGCGGGTGATCATCACCGTCAGCGGGCTGATTGCCAGCGGCAAGACCACGCAGGCCAAGGCCCTGGCCGCCCGGCTGGGGCTCCGGTACCTGTCCGCGGGCGAGGTGATGCGGCGGTGGGCGCAGGAGCGGGGCGTGAACCTCCTGCGCTTTTCCGAGATGGCCGAGCAAGACCACACCATCGACCGGGAGCTGGACCGGCTCCAGGTGGAGATGGCGCGTCAGGGTAACGCGGTGGTGGACTCCCGCCTCAGCGGCTGGTTCGTGCCCGCCACCATGAAGGTGTGGCTGCGGGCCCCGCTGGAGGTGCGGGCCCAGCGGGTGGCGGAGCGGGAGGGCACCGACCCCCGGGTGGCCCTGGAGGAGCTGCAGCGGCGGGAGGCCAGCGAGCGCCGGCGGTACCGGGCCATCTACGGGATCGACCTGGACGACCTGTCCCCGTACCACGTGGTGGTGGACACCAACCGGTGGGAGCGGGAGGAGGTGACCCAGGCCCTGTGCAGCCTGGCGCGGGCCCTGATGGAGCGCGTGCGGTGAGGGACCGCACGGTGGTGGTGGGGGTGTGCGGCGGCGTGGCCGCCTTCAAGGCGGCGGCCCTGGTGAGTGCCCTGCGCCGGGAGGGTGCGTCCGTGTGGGTGGTCCTCACGCGGGCGGGCCGCCGGTTCGTGGGGGAGGCCACCTTCCGGGCTTTGTCCGACCACCCCGTGCTGGTGGACCTGTGGGACCCCCACGGGGCGGACGCGGAGCCGCACGTGGCATTGGGCGAGCGCGCGGATCTGGTGGTGGTGGCGCCGGCCACCGCCCACACCCTGGCGAAGCTGGCGGCGGGTATGGCGGGCGACCCGGTGTGCGCGGTGGTGCTCGCCACCCGGGCTCCCGTGCTGCTGGCCCCGGCCATGGCGGAACCCATGTGGCTGCACCCCGCGACCCGCCGCAACGTGGAGGCGCTGCGGCAGATGGGCTACCGCTTTGTGGGGCCCACCTTCGGCCGGCTGGCCTCCGGCCGGGAGGGATGGGGCCGCATGGCGGAGCCGGAGGAGATCCTGGAGGCGGCGCGGGGCCTGCTGCAGCCTGTACCAGGTCCCTAACGCGCCGCAGGAGGGGTCAGGACACGGACCGCCAGGCGGCCCCGTTCGTGCTCGTGCTCCCCGACCTGCGCTTGGAGGCACCGGGGCCGTGGCACTACCGCGTGCCTCCTGAACTGGCCCCCCTGCCCGTGGGAGCCCGCGTGGTGGTGCCGCTGGCAGGGCGGCCGGTGGCGGGGTTCGTGGTGGGGCAAGCCTGGGAAGCCCCTGTGGATCGGGTCCTGCCTGTACGGGAGGTGGTCTCCCGGACCCCCCTGTTCGACGTGGCGGCTTGGGAGCTGGCGCGGTGGGTGGCGGACCGGTACCTGGCCAACGCACGGGACGCCCTGCGGGCGGCCTTCCCCGCGGAAGCTCTGGCGCGGGTAGCGCGGCGGGTGCGGCTGGTCCGGGAGCCCGACCGGCTTCCGGAAGACCCTGTGGTGGTAGCGGTGCTGCAGCGGCTGCGTGCGGGCCCTGCCGGGGAAGCGGAGTTGGCCGCGGAGCTGGGTGCCCAGCAGGCGCGGCGGGCGCTGGCCCGGCTGCGGCGGGCGGGCTGTGTGGAGTGGGAGCTGGTGGGGGTCCCTCCGGCAGCCCGGCCCGCCCACGAGGTGGTGTTGCGGCTCGCAGGGTCCCCCGAACGGGCGTGGGAGTTGGTGGGCCGCTGGCGCAAAGCCGCCCCCCGGCGCGCCGCAGCCCTCGAGCGGCTGCTGCAGGCGGGCGAGCTGCCCCGCGGGCGGCTGGTGCGGGCCGTGGGGGAGTCCGCGGTGCGGGGCCTTCTGAAGGCGGGGGTGGTGGCAGAGCACCGGGTGGAGGTGACCCGCGACCCCCTGCGGGGGGCCTTCCGGGAGGCAGCTCCCCCTCCGGAGCTGACGGCCGAGCAGCGACGCGCGTGCGAGGCGGTGGGGGCGGCGCTGCGGGCAGGAGAGCACCGGGTGTTTGTCCTGCACGGCGTGACCGGGAGCGGCAAGACGGAGGTGTACCTACGGTGCGCGGCCCAGGTGCTGGCAAACGGAGGCCAGGTGCTGGTCCTGGTGCCGGAGATCGTACTGGCCCCGCAGACGGTGGCCAGGTTCCTGGGGAGGTTCGGCGACCGGGTCGCAGTCCTCCACAGCCAGCTGGGCGCGGGCGAGCGGTTCGACACCTGGCGGCGGCTGCAGGCGGGTGCCTACCAGGTGGTGGTGGGCACGCGGTCTGCCGCCTTCGCCCCCCTGCCCCGCCTGGCCCTGGTGGTGGTGGACGAGGAGCACGAGACGGCCTACAAGCAGCCCCACGCGCCCCGGTACCACGCGCGGGAGGTGGCCATCGAGCGCGCCCGGAGGGTGGGCGCGCCGGTGGTCCTGGGAAGCGCCACGCCTTCCTCAGAGTCCCTGTGGCAGGTGCGCTGCGGGCGGTGGGAGGGCCTGCAGCTGACGCAGCGGGCAGGGGGCAGGCCCCTGCCGGAGGTACGCGTGGTGGACATGCGCCGCGAGCCCGCGCGGGCGTTGTTCTCCAGGGCGCTGCGGGAGGCCCTGCGCGCGCACCTGGACCGGAGGGACCAGGTGCTGCTGTACGTGAACCGCAGGGGGTACGCGGCGTGCTTGGTGTGCCGGGAGTGCGGACACCTGCCGCGCTGCCCCCGCTGCGCGGTCACGCTGACCTTCCACCTGGCCGACCGCACCCTCCGGTGCCACTACTGTGGCCGCGCGGTGCGGGCACCTGCCAGCTGTCCGGGCTGCGGGGGGGTGGAGCTGCGCACGTACGGGCCGGGCACCCAGCGGGTGGAGGAGGCCGTCCGCCAGCTGTTCCCGCAGGCCACGGTGGCCCGGGCCGACCGGGACACCCTGTCCCGGAAGGGCGCGCCCGCGCGGCTGGTGGACGCCCTCCGGAGCGGGGAGGTGCAGGTGCTGGTGGGCACACAGGTGGTGGCCAAGGGGCTGGACCTCCCGCAGGTGGGGCTGGTGGGGGTGGTGGCCGCGGACGTGGCGCTGGGGCTTCCGGACTTCCGCGCGGCCGAGCGGACCCTGCAGCAGCTGGTGCAGGTGGCGGGCCGGGCAGGGCGCGGGGACCGGCCCGGCCAGGTGGTGGTCCAGACCTACCAGCCTGGCCACCCCGCCCTGCAGGCGGCCGCCACCCACGACGTGCTGGGGTTCTACGAGGCGGAGTGGGAGGAACGCCGGCGGCTGGCGTACCCGCCGTTTTCCAGCTTGGTGCACGTGGTGGTGGCCTCCCGCACGGAACTGGACGCCGCGGAAGCTGCCCGCGGGCTCAGCCGGCGGGTGGAGGGAGTGGAGGTCCTGGGCCCGTCAGCGGCCCCCCTGAGCCCCCTGCGCGGGTGGTACCGGTGGCGCCTGCTGGTGCGCGGCACGGACGGGGAGGTGGTCCGGGAGGCGGTGCGCGGGGCGCTGGAGGGCTGGCGCAGGCCTCCAGGGGTGCGGGTGGTGGTGGACGTGGACCCGCTGGAGATGCTGTAGACTCGAACTCGGAATGCGGATCCTCACCTTGGACAGCCCCGGCGGTGCGGTGCTGCGCAGGCGTGCGCGGCCTGTGGGCCGCGTGACGCGGGAGATCGTGCAGCTCATGGACGACATGGTGGCCGTCATGCGCGCCGCGCCGGGCGTGGGCCTGGCAGCCCCGCAGGTGGGCCGGAGCCTGCGGGTCATCGTGGTGGAGTACGACGGGCGCCTGTACCAGCTGGCCGACCCGGAGATCACCCGCAGCTGGGGTTCCGAGCTCGGCCGGGAAGGATGCCTGTCCCTGCCCGGGGTGCTGTGCGACGTCCGGCGGGCGGCGGGCGTGGTGGTGCGCGGCAAGAACCGCCGGGGGAAGACGGTGACGGTGACCGCGGAGGGGTGGCTGGCGCGCATCTTCCAGCACGAGGTGGACCACCTGGACGGGATCCTCATCACGGACCGCGTGGAAAGCCCCGCCCACGTGCACTACGCGGAGGACGAGCCCCTGGTGGGCGAAGTGGTGGGCTGAGGCCGGATGCGGGTGCTGTTCTTCGGCACGCCGCAGTTCGCCGTGCCCTCCCTGGAAGCGCTGGCGCAGGCCCACCAGGTGGTGGCGGTGGTGACGCAGCCTGACCGGCCCGCGGGACGGGGCCGGCGGGTTGTGCCCCCGCCGGTGGCCGTGCGGGCGCGGGAGCTGGGTCTACCCGTGCTGCAGCCCGAGCGCCTGCGGGACGTGCGGGACGTCCTGGAGGCCAGCACTCCCGAGGTGGGGGTGGTGGCGGCGTACGGCCGGTTGTTGCCCGGCTGGCTGCTGCGGCTGCCGAAGCTGGGGTGCGTGAACCTGCACCCGTCCTTGCTCCCCCGGTACCGGGGTGCGTCCCCGGTGCAGGCGGCCATCCGGAACGGCGACCCTTTCACGGGAGTGACGGTGCTGTGGGTCACCGAGGAGCTGGACGCGGGCGACATCCTTGCCCAGCGGGAGGTGCCCATCCTCCCGGACGACACCGCGGGAACCCTGGAGGCCAGGCTCGCGCGGGAGGGAGCGGCGCTGCTGGTGCAGGTCCTCCAGGACCTGGAGCGCGGTGAGGTCCGGGCGCGGCCGCAGGACCCTTCCCAGGCCACGTACTGTGGGAAGCTCTCCAAGGAAGACGGCCGGATCGCCTGGCAGGCGAGCGCAGAGGAGGTGGAGCGCCACGTCCGCGCCATGAACCCCTGGCCCGTGGCGTACACACAGCACGGGGACCGGGTGTTGCGGGTGTGGCGGGTGCGGCCCGCGGAAGGCCACGGACAACCAGGAGAAGTCCTCCGGGTGACGGCGGGAGGGTTCGTGGTGGCCACCGGCGCAGGCGCGGTGGAGGTCCTGGAAGTACAGCCTCCCTCGGGCCGGCGGATGGCCGCCGCGGACTACGCCAGGGGCTACCGGCTGCGGCCGGGCGACCGGCTGGGCTGATCCGGCAGTCCCCGGCCGTTATACTAGGGCAGGAGGTGCGGAGATGTTGCTGTACGGGGGTCCGTTCTTCTGGCTTGCGGTGGCGGCGTTCGGGTTCGCCCTGTGGGCGCAGTACAAGGTCACCAGCGCCTTCCGGCGGTACAGCCGGGTGCCTGCGGGCGTGGGACTGACGGGCGCGGAGGTGGCTGTGCGCCTTTTGCAGGCGGCGGGCCTGTACGACGTGCGGGTGGAGCCCGTGCGGGGGATGCTGGCGGACCACTACGACCCCCGCACGCGGACCTTGCGGCTGTCGCCGGAGGTGTACGGCACGCCCTCCGTGGCGGCCCTGGGGGTGGCGGCGCACGAGGCCGGCCACGCCCTGCAGCACCGGGAGAACTACGCGCCGCTGGCGCTGCGCAACGCCATGGTGCCCGTGGCCAGCATCGGCTCGCAGCTCGGCATCTGGCTGTTCGTGGTGGGGATGTTCCTCGGCCGGACGGGCGGCCTCCTCATGGACTTCGGGATCCTGCTGTTCTTGGGCGTGGTCGCCTTCACCCTGGTGACGTTGCCCGTGGAGTTTGACGCCAGCCGGAGGGCGGTCCAAGCTCTGCAGGCCCACGGCCTGGTGACGCCGCGGGAGGTGGAAGGGGTACGGGCGGTGTTGGGCGCCGCCGCCCTCACGTACGTGGCGGCCGCCGCCAGCGCCATCGTGGAGCTGCTGCGGCTGTTGGCCATCCGCCACACGTCCCGGGAGTGAGGCCCGGCGGGCCGGGGGCGGAAGGCCCCCGTACCGGCCGGGAGCTCGCGCTGCGTGTCCTCCAGCGGGTGGAGCTGGAGGGCGCGTTTTCCAACGTCGCCCTCCGCGCGGCCCTGACCCGGTGGCCGCTGCCCGCGGGCGAGCGGGAGCTGGCCACCGAGCTGGTGCTGGGCGTGCTGCGGTGGAGGGGGCGCCTGGACTGGACGCTGGAAGCTCTGTGCGCCCGCCGGATGGACGAGCTCCCACCCGCCATCCGGCAGGTGCTGCGGCTGGGCGCCTACCAGCTGCTGTTCCTGCACCGGGTCCCCGCCGCGGTGGCGGTCAGCTCCTGCGTGGAGCTCGCCAAGGCCGTCGGGCACGCGGGGACCGTGGCCCTGGTGAACGCGGTCCTCCGCCGCCTGGCCCGCGAGGGCGAGGCTCACCCGCCCGCGGACCGCGAGGGCCAGCTGGCGGTCCGCACGAGCCATCCCCTTTGGCTGGTCCGGAGGTGGCTCCAGCGGTACCCGCAGGAGGAAGTGGAGGCCCTCTGCCAGGCGAACAACACCCCACCTGCCGCGCACCTGCGGGTGAACACCCTGCGGGCCTCCCCCGAGCAGGTGCTGCGGCGGTTACAGGAGGCGGGGCTAGAGGCCTGGCCGGGTTCGTTGCCGGAATCCGTGCACGTGCGGGGACCCCTGGACGTCCGGCTGTCCCTGGCAGAGGAGGGGCAGGTGGTGGCGCAGGACGAGGCGGCCATGCTGGTGGCCCGGGCGGTGGACCCCAAGCCCGGAGAGCTGGTGGTGGACGCGTGCGCGGCGCCCGGGGGAAAGGCCACACACCTCGCTGCCCTCATGGACGACCAGGGGCGGCTGATTGCCTGCGACGTACACCCCAGGAAGGTGGAAGCCCTGGCACGGCGGGCAGGGCGTCTGGGGTGCAGGTGCGTGGAGGCGCGGCGGTGCGACGCCCGCGCCCTGGACGTCCGGGACGCCGACCGGGTCCTGGTGGACGCGCCGTGCACGGGGCTGGGGGTGGTGCGCCGGCGGCCGGAGATCCGCTGGCGGGTGGGGCCGCAGGACCTGGCTCGCGCGGCCCAGCTGCAGAAGGAGATCCTGGTGGGCGCAAGCCGCGCCGTCCGGCGGGGCGGCGTCCTGGTCTACAGCGTGTGCTCCACGGAACCGGAGGAGGGGGAAGCGGTCGTAGAATGGGTGTTGAACTCCGGGGCGTTCGTCCCGGACCCCTTCTCGGTGCCGTGGAGGGGCGGGCAAATGCGGGCAGAAGGCGGGGTGCTGCGGCTGTGGCCCCACCGCCACGGCACCGACGGCTACTTTGTGGCGAGGCTCCGCCGGCTATGACGGACCGTCCGGATCTCAGGTCCCTGTACGAGGACGAGCTGGTGGCGTGGAGCACCGGGCTCGGACAACCGCCCTACCGGGGCCGCCAGCTGGCCCGGTGGGTCCACGCCCGCGGCGCGCAGGCGTTCGAAGCCATGACGGACCTCCCCCTGGACCTGCGGCGGCGGCTCGCGGAACGGGCCCGGCTGACGTGTTTACAGGTGTTGCGGCGGACCGTTTCCGCGGACGGGTCCACGTGCAAGTACCTGTTGGCCTGCGAGGACGGCAGCACCGTGGAAAGCGTGTGGATGCGGTACGCGGACGGCCGGCGCAGCGCGTGCGTGTCCACCCAGGTGGGCTGCGCCATGGGGTGCACCTTCTGCGCCACGGGGCTCGCGGGCCTGGGGCGCAACCTCACCGCGGGCGAGATCACCGACCAGGTCCACCGGATGCAGCAGGACCAGGGAGAGCGGGCCACCCACGTGGTGTTCATGGGCATGGGCGAGCCCCTGGCGAACCTGGACGCCACCGTGCGGGCGGTCCGGCTGCTGAACGCGCCGTACGGGCTGCGGGTGGGCATCCGGCGCATCACGGTCTCCACCGTGGGCCTGGTGCCGCAGATCCGCCGTCTGGCCCAGATGGGGCTGGGCTGCACCCTCGCGGTGTCCCTGCACGCGCCCGACGACGACCTCCGCGACCAACTGGTCCCCATCAACCGGCAGTACCCCATCGCGGACCTCTTGGACGCGTGCCGGGAGTACGTGCAGCGCTCCGGCCGCCGGGTGACGTTCGAGTACGTGCTGCTGGAGGGGACCAACGACAGCCCGGAGCACGCCCGGCGCCTGGCACGGCGTTTGAGGGGGCTGCTGGCGCACGTGAACCTCATCCCGTGGAACCCCGTCCCCGGGCTGCCCTACCGCAGGCCCGGGCCCGAGCGGGTGCGGTCCTTCGCGCGGGTCCTCCGGGAAGCGGGGATCCCCGTGACGGTCCGGGTGGAGCGCGGGGTGGACATCTTTGCCGCGTGCGGACAGCTGCGGGAGGCGTACACGCCCGGGCGGAGGCCCCGGCGCTTGGTGCAGCCCGCGGTGACGACCGCGTAGGCGTGCGTGGCACCGCACGGACGCCTGGGGAGGAACGGTGGCCTCGGAGGGACCGCAGCGTCTGGGTTCCGGCGCGGAAGCGGACACGCGGGTATACCGCCCCGCGGGGGTCCCGGTGCTGCGGGTGGTGGAGGGGCCGGGCGCGGGCGCGTACCTGGTTCTGCGGGGACCCCGGTACACCGTGGGACGGGGGAAGGGCTGTGACCTGGTGCTCCCCGACCCCCGGGTGTCGCGGGAGCACGCGCGGCTGGAGCGCGGGCCCGAGGGCACGGAGGTGGTGGACCTGGGATCTACCAACGGCACGTTCGTGAACGGCCAAAGGGTCCGGCGCCGCCGGCTGCGGCACGGCGACCGGCTGCAGGTGGGGGGCGCGGTGCTGGAGTACCGGGAGGCCCCGTGAGCGAGCTCGTGCAGGCTGCCCGCTTCCTGCTGCTCGGGGCGCTGTTCTTGTTCCTGTACCGGGTGGTGCGGGCCGTGGGTGAGGACCTCCAGCAGGCAGCAGATCCCGCGCCGTGGGCGGTGCTGGTGGTGGAGGAGGGCCCCGGGCTTGCCGCGGGCGAGGCGTTCGCCTTCCGCGGGCAGGCTACCCTGGGGACGGGCCCGCCCAGCGACCTGCACCTGCCAGACCCCGCGGTACAACCGCAGCACCTCCGCGTGGTCGGCCACCGGGAGGGGTTCTGGGTGGAGGACCTCGGGTCGTCCTCGGGCACGTACCTGAACGGCCGCAGGCTGGAAGCCCCTGCCCCCCTCCGGCACGGGGACCGGCTGCAGGTGGGCTCCACCGTGCTGCGCTTCGTGCAGCCGCACACGCGGAGGTGACCCGGTGCGGTGGCGCAGGCGCGTGGAGCTGTACGGCCTGCCGGTAGCGGTGGGGGTGGGCGCTGCGGTTGTGGTGTACGCTTCCCGGCACGCCGGGGACCCACCGGTGGCGGTGGCGTACGTGCTGGCCACGCTGGCGAGTTTTTCGGTGGTGGCCTGGGTCCTCCGGGACGCCGACCACCTGCTCCTCGCGCTGACGGCCCTGCTGGTGGGGGTGGGGACGGCCACCGTGTACCGCGTGCAGCCGCACCTGGTGGCCTACCACGCGGCGTGGACGTGCGGGGGCTTGGCGCTGTTGCTCGTGGCCTACCGGTCGGCCACCTGGCCCGAGCTGCACGTGTCCGCCGCTGCAGGAGCGCTGCTTTCCGCGGTGTCGGTGCTCCCGTGGGCCTGGGCGTACCTGGCCCGCGGGCTGGGAGGCGCTGCGGGGGTGGACGCGGTGGGGGAGGTAAGCGCGGAGGCAGCGAAGCTCCTGGTGGTGGTGCTCGCGGCCTCCGAGGTGCCCCGAGGCCAGGTACGAGGGCCCGCGGTGCTCGCCTGGGCCGCGGCGGTGGGGCTGGCGCTGGCACGGGGTGACCTCAGCACCGCGGCGGTGCTGGTGTGGGTGGGCGCGGCGGTGACCTACTTCGGCACCGGGGAGGTGCGGCTGCCGGCCGCCGCCGCGGCCGGGTTTGCCGCGCTGGGCGTCCTCTTCAGCCGCGGCTTCCCGCACCTGGTGGACCGGTGGCGGGGCTGGTGGGACCCCTGGGCCGACCCCTTCGGGGCCGGCTACCCGGTGGTGCAGGCGCTGTTTGCCTTGGCGGCCGGAGGGATTACGGGCTCGGGCCCCGGGTGGGGGTACCCGGAGCTGGTGCCGGACGCCCACACCTTTGGCGTCCTGGCCGCGGTGGGGGAAGAGTGGGGCTTTGCGGGCGTGGTGGCAGTGTTGGCGGCCTACGCCCTGTGGTTGGGCAGGGCCTTCCGGACGGCCCTGGCCGCGGGTCCGTCCCCCGCGGGCGTGCTGGCCGCGGGGGTGGCGAGCTTGGTGGGCGCGGAGGCCTTCCTGGCAGGAGCGGCTGGCGTGGGTCTGGTGCCGCGCGGGGAAGTCCTCCTCCCGTTCGTGAGCTTCGGTGGCGTCTCCCTGGCACTTCACCTGGCCATGGCGGGGCTGCTGCTGGGCGCGTCCCGGGGGAGGCGGCGGTGGAAACACGGGTAGGGCGGCTGGCTGGCCTGCACCTAGCCCTGCTGGCCCTGGTGGCCCTTTGGACCGCCTACTGGCAGGTGGTTCGGGGTCCGGAACTTGCGGGCCACCCGGCGAACCCCAGGCCGCTTCTGGCGGAGGAGCGGGTACAGCGGGGGCGCATCCTTGACCACAACCTGCACGTCCTTGCGTACACCGCCCGGCGCGGCGGGCGGACGGTGCGCGTGTACCCCGAGGGCGAGGTGTTCGCGCACCCCGTAGGGTACCGGAGCTTGCTCCTCGGGAAGGCCGGCCTGGAGGCGTCCGCGGACGCGGAGCTGGTGGGTATGGGAGAAGCAGGGCCGTGGGAGGGGTTGCGGAGGAGTGCGGGCCGCCCGCGGAGGGGGCTGGATGTGGTCACCAGCCTGGACGTGGCGGTGCAGCGGGACGCCTGGCTCGCGCTGGGCACGCGGGCGGGCGCGGTGGTGGTGGTGGAGCTGGCCTCCGGCCGGGTGATGGCCTCCGTGAGCCGCCCTGGCTTCGACCCCAACCGCATCGACGAGACGTGGGCGGAGCTGCGGTGGTCGGCGCGGTCGCCTCTCGTGGACCGCGCGCTGAACGGGTTGTACCCGCCTGGCGCGAGCTTCGGGATCGTGGTGCTGAGCGCCGCGCTCAGCAGCGGGGCAGCCGCTCCGGACAACCCGTTGGAGTGCCAGGAGGTCGGAGCACGGAGGGTCCGGTTGCTGCGGGAGGCCCTCACGCCGCCCTGCTGGACGGCCCTGGAGCACCTGGCGGCTGCCGTGGGGGGACGGGTCCTGCGGCAGGTGGCGGAGGCGTTCGGCATCGGCCGTCCGGCCACCTCCGACGCGCCTGCGGCCGCAGGGCAGCTGCCCCCGTGGGAGGGGAAGCAGGGCCTGGCGGCGCGCCGTGTGTGGGAAAGCCCCGAGGGCGTCCTCGCCTCGCCCCTGCACATGGCCGCGGTGGCCGCCACCGTGGCCCGCGGGGGCGAGCGGGTCCTCCCGTACTTCATCGAGGGGTACCGGGACGCCGCGGGGGTGTTCGTGGAGCGGAGCCTCCCGCGGGCGCCGGCCCGGATCCTGGCGCCGGAGGTGGCCCGCTTCGTCCAGGAGGCCATGCGGGTTTCCGGACGGGGCCCGGTGGCTGGGGTGGCGGGGACGGTGGCCTCCCCGCAGGGCCTGCCGGCAAGCTGGTTCGTGGGGTTCGGGCCCGTTCAAGCGCCCAAGGTGGCGGTGGCGGTGCTGGTAGAGGGAACAAGCGGGCAGGTGGCCGTGGAGGTGGCCCAGAAGGTGGTGGAGGCGGCCGTGCGCGGGGCACGGTAGCGCGGAGGAGGCTACGCGGTGACGGTGGCGTCCGGGACGGTGCTGGCGGGGCGGTACGAGCTGCTGGCGGCTGTGGGCCAGGGCGGCATGTCCACCGTGTACCGGGCCCGGCGGCTGGAAGACGGCCAGCTGGTGGCGGTCAAGGTCCTGCGGGAGCCGTACGCGCACGACCGGGAGTTCGTGGAGCGGTTCCAGCGGGAGGCGCTTGCCGCCGCCTCCCTCCATCACCCGAACGTGGTCTCCGTCCTGGACAGTGGGGAGGACGGAGGCGTCCGCTTCCTCGTCCTGCAGTACGTGGAGGGCGAAGACCTCAAGTCCCACCTCCGCCGGTGCGGCCCCCTACCGCCCGCGCGGGCCGCAGCCATCGCCGCGGCGGTGTGTGAGGCCCTCCAGTACGCCCACCAGCAAGGCATCGTGCACCGGGACGTCAAGCCGCAGAACATCCTCCTCACGCCCGCGGGGGAGGTGAAGGTCACAGACTTCGGCATCGCCCGCGCCCTGAGCTCTGCCACCATCACGGAGACGGGGACGGTGTTGGGCTCGGTGCACTACCTGTCGCCGGAGCAGGCCGCGGGCGAACCTGCCACCGCCGCCTCCGACCTGTACGCGTTGGGCGTGGTGCTGTTCGAGATGCTGACGGGGCAGCTGCCCTTCGACGGCGAGTCGCCCGTCGCGGTGGCGCTCAAGCACCTCTATGAGGATCCGCCGTCCGTCCGGGACCGGAACCCGCAGGTGCCCGCGTGGCTGGACGGCGTGGTGCGGCGGGCCATGGCCAAACGGCCGGAGGACCGCTATCCGTCCGCTTCCCAGATGCAGGCGGACCTGGAGGGGCAGACGGCCTACTGGCGGGAGGGGCCCACCGTGGTCCTGAGCCCGCCCGTCCGGCGCCGCTGGCGGCCGCCCTCGCCCGTGGCGGTGGCGGCGGTGGTGCTGGTGTTGCTGGCTTCCGGCATGGTAGTGGGCTGGCGGGCGCTGCAGGCGTACGTGCAGGTGGGAGAGGTCACCGTACCCGACTTCCGCGGCCGGCCGTTCTCGGAGGCACAGGCCGTGGCCACACAACGCGGGCTGCAGCTGGTGGTGGCGGGCCGCCAGCACCACGACCGCTACCCGCAGGACGCGGTGGTGGAGCAGGACCCACCGCCCGGCCGGCGCGTCCGGGAGGGCCGGTGGATCTCCGTGGTGCTGAGCCAGGGGGCAGAGCGGGTCACCGTGCCGGACGTGACCCGCAGACCGCTTCCGGAGGCCACGTTGCTGTTGGAGCAGAGCCGGCTGCGGGTAGGCACTGTGACGGAGGACTTCGACGACCAGCTGCCCCGGGGGACCGTGGTCTCCCAGCAGCCCGCGCCCGGGTCGGAGGTGGCCCGGGCCAGCCCCGTCCACCTGGTGGTGAGCAAGGGCCCCGAGCTGGTGACGGTCCCCGGCCTGGTGGGGCTGGACCTGGAGCAAGCCCGGGAGGTCCTGCACCGGGTCGGCCTGGCACTGGAGCGCGTGGGCTACGTGGCCCGCGCGGACACCCCGCCTGGCGTGGTGGTAGAACAAGCTCCGCCCGCGGGCAGCCGGGTCCCCCGCAGCCAGCGCATGTCCTTGGTGCTGGCGGTCCGTCCCCTGTTGCCGGCCAGCCCTTCCCCCCCGCCCCGGCCCCAGCCGCCCGTGGCGACTCCCCCGGCACCGCCTGCGCCTGTGGTGCAGGCCACCGCGGAGCCTGCGGGGACGGGCGTGCGGCACGTGCGGGTGGAGGTGAACCTGCCGCCCGGCGAACCTGAGGAGGTCCGGATCGTGGTCATCGACAACCGGGGCGTGCGCGTGGTGTACCGGCAGGTGCACGAACCCGGGGACCGGCTGGTGCACGCGGTGGAGGTGGAGGGCTACGCCATCATCCAGGTCTACTTCGGCAGCCGGTTCGTCCACGAGGTGCGGCCGTGATCCGGCTGGCACCCTCGCTGCTGTCCGCGGACTTCGCCCGGCTCGGAGAGCAAGTGGAGGAGGCGGAAGCCGCGGGGGCGGACTGGGTCCACGTGGACGTGATGGACGGCCGGTTCGTGCCGAACCTCACGGTGGGGCCGGTGGTGGTGGAGGCGGTCCGGCGGCGCACGCGCCTGCCTGTGGACGTGCACCTCATGGTGGCGGACCCCGACCCGCTGCTGCAGCCCTTCCGCGCCGCGGGCGCGGACCGCATCTCGGTGCACGTGGAAGCCTGCCCGCACCTACACCGGACCCTGTCCCGTATCCGTGAGCTGGGAGCGTGCCCCGGCGTGGCCCTGAACCCCCACACCCCGCCGGAGGCGGTGGAGTGGGTGCTGGACGAAGTGGACACGGTGGTGGTGATGACCGTGGACCCGGGCTTCGGCGGCCAACTGTTCCTGCCCGCCATGCTGCGGAAGGTCCGGCACTTCGCGCGCCGGAAGCAGGAGCTGGGGCTTCGGTTCGAGCTAGAGGTGGACGGAGGGGTGGACGCGCGCACAGCACCCCTGGCCGCGGAAGCCGGGGCCACGGTGCTGGTGGCCGGGCACTTCGTCTACCGCCACCCCGAGGGGGTCCGGGCGGCCCTCCAGGCCCTGCGGGGCGTGCTGGCCACCGGGTCCGCGCGGCCGTGAGCGTGCTGCTTTTGTACCACCCCGACTGCCTGCGGCACACCCCGCCGCGGCCCCACCCCGAAAAGCCCGACCGGCTGGAGGCCGTCCGGGAGGTGTTGCAGCGGGCGGAGCTGTGGGACCACCTCCCCCGGGAGGAGCCGGAACCCGCACCCCAGGAGCTGCTGGAGCTGGTGCACCCCTCCCAGTACCTGGAGGCCGTGCAGCGGTCCAGCAGGGCGCCGGGCGTGTGGCTGGACCCCGACACCTACGCCGTCGACGGCACGTGGCCTGCGGTGCAGGCGGCCGCGGGTGCCGCGGTGCGCGCGGTGGAGGCGGTGTCCCGGGGTGTCGTGGGGTGCGCCTTCGCCCTGGTCCGTCCGCCGGGACACCACGCGGGCCCCGCACGTGCCATGGGGTTCTGCCTGGTGAACCACGTGGCGGTGGCGGTGCGGTACGCCCAGCAACGCCTGGGGCTGGAGCGGGTGATGGTGGTGGACTGGGACGTACACCACGGGAACGGGACCCAGGAGGTGTTCTACCGCGACGGCGGGGTGTTGTTCGCCTCCCTGCACCAGGAGGGCTGGTACCCGGGCACCGGGGCGGCGGAGGAAGTCGGGGAAGGGGACGGCGAGGGGCTCACGGTGAACGTCCCCCTGCCCCCAGGCGTGGGGGACGAGGGCTACCGGACGGTGTTCGAGGACCTGCTGCTGCCCCTGGGAGACGTTTGGAAGCCGCAGCTGGTGGTGGTCTCCGCGGGATTCGACGCCCACCACACCGACCCCTTGGGCCGCATGCAGCTCACGGAAGCCGGCTTCGCCCGCCTGGCGGGCCTTTTGCAGGAGGCGGCGGGCCGTTGGTGCGGGCGGCTCGCCCTGGTGCTGGAGGGCGGCTACGACCTGCGGGGGCTCGCGGGCTCCGTGGAGGCCACCGTGCGGACCCTGGGCAGGGTAGGTGGTGCGCCTTCGGGTGCGGGCCGGCCGGAGCTTCCCTACGGGGTGGTGCGGGAGCGGGTGCGGCAAGTCCGCCGGGTGTTGTCCCCCTACTGGGCCCTGTAGCCGCCTTGCCCGCCCCGCGCGGGCGTGGGTATAATGGCGGAGCATTCCCGGGGCGGACGACGCCCTCTTTTCGTGCCGAGTGCTGGGAGGCGGTATGTCCGAGGAGACGCGGACTCCCCCTGAAGACGTGAGCATGGAGAGCACGTTCCCCGCGCTGCAGGAGCGGCAGATCGTGCGCGGGACCGTGGTGCGGGTGGACAGCGAGGGCGTGCTGGTGGACGTGGGCGCCAAGTCCGAGGGGCTGATCCCCCTGCGGGAGTTCCGGCCCGGGGAGTCGCCTGCCGACCTGCGCGTGGGCGAGCAGATCGACGTGTACGTGATGCGCGTCGAGCAGGAGGAGGGCAGCATCCTGCTCAGCAAGCGCCGCGCGGACGTGCAACGGGCCTGGGAGCGCCTGGAGACGGCCCTGCGGGAAGGGCACATCCTGCACGCCATGGTGGTGGACCGGGTGAAGGGCGGGGTGGTGGTGGACGTGGGGCTGCGGGGCTTCGTGCCGGGCTCCCACATCGACCTGACGCGGGTGAAGGGCCGGCGGTTCGAGAACCTGGTGGGCGAAAGCGTGCCCCTGAAGGTCATCGAGATCGACCGGGAGCGCAACCGCGTGATCCTGTCCCACAAGCAGGCGGTGGAGGAGGAGCGGGCCCGGAGGCGGGAGGAGCTGTTCCAGACCCTGCGGGAGGGCGACGAGGTGGAGGGCGTGGTGCGCCGCATCACGGACTTCGGTGCCTTCGTGGACCTGGGCGGGGTGGACGCGCTGCTGCCCATCAGCGAGATGGCGTGGACGTACATCAAGCACCCGTCCGAGGTGGTGCGGCGTGGGCAGACCCTGCGGCTGCGGGTCATCCGGGTGGACCCGTCCGTGGGGAAGATCAGCTTGAGCCTCAAGCAGGTGCTGCCGGACCCCTGGGTGGACATCCGGTCCCGCTACCGGGAGGGGGACGTGGTCCGCGGCAAGGTGGTCCGGCTGGCTTCTTCCGGGGCGTTCGTCCGGCTGCGGGACGTGGACGCCTTCCTGCCCCTGAGCGAGCTGGCGGAGCGGCGGGGCCAGAAGGTGGAGGAGCTGGTGCAGGTGGGCACCACGGTGGAAGCGGTGGTGACGGAGATCAAACCGGAGGACCGCCGCATGGTGGTGAGCGTGCGGCGGCTGAAGCAGCAGCGGGAGCGGGAGGAGCTGAGCCAGTACCAGCAGGCGCAGGAGCGCACGGGGTTCACCATCGGCGCGGTGGCCGGCGACGTCCTGCGGCAGGCCGTCCAGGGTGCCCCGCCCGCCTCCGGCGAGCCGCCGGGGGACGAAAGGCCGGAGTGAAGGACTGTGGTACCCTGTAAGGTGCGGGGCGTGGCGCAGCATGGCTAGCGCGCAGCGTTCGGGACGCTGAGGTCGGCGGTTCAAATCCGCCCGCCCCGACCAAAGTTCCAGCAGAGGGCAAACGCTACCTGTCGCTGACTGGCACCTCCGTGGGGGAACCGCCGACCTCGCCGGGGTCCCCGGCAAGTCGGCTAGCAGGTGACGGGATGCACTGCGCGGCATCGACTTGCCGGGGTGGCTTCGGCGGTTCAAATCCGCCCGCCCCGACCAGGCTTTGGGGTCCCCGCGGATCGCGGAGCGATCCGTGGGGCAAGAAATCCGCCCGCCCCGACCAAAGTTCCAGCAGAGGGCAAACGCTACCTGTCGCTGACTGGCACCTCCGTGGGGGAACCGCCGACCTGCGGGTGGCTTGCGCAGTGTGCCCGGCCAGTTGACAGCGTCTTCGTACCGCCGGACCATGGTGGTGAGGCGCACGGGGTGGTCGGCGGGAACGCCGGCCTGAGAGAGACCCGTCGAACCTGATCCGGGTAATGCCGGCGGAGGGAATGCGCAGGACTTCCCCACCAGGGCTCCGCACGCGGACTCTTCGCTGAGTTCCCCGGACCGGCCGGTACCGGGGGTTCTCTTCTGCAGGCGTCGCCCGGACGGCGTGGAGGCGCAAAGCCGTGGTGGAAGTGGCGGTGGTCGGCGCGGGCGTGGTGGGCCTCGCGGTGGCGGAGGAGCTGGCGCGGTCCGGCCACGAGGTAGTGGTCTTGGAGCGCGACCGGGTGGGCCAGACCTGCGCGGCCGCGGTGTCCGCGGGGATGCTGGCGCCCGCCGCGGAGGCGGACACCACGCCGGAAGCCACCACGTACCTGGCGCTGGAAAGCCACCGGCTGTACCCGGAGTGGGTCGGCCGGCTGCAGGAAGATTCCGGCGTTGCGGTAGGCTTCGACCGGTCGGGCACCGTGGTGGTGGCCCTGGACGCAGACGACCTGCGGGAGCTGGTGCACCTGGAGCGCGCGCAACAGCGGTTCGGCCTGCGGACGCAGAGGCTGTCCGCGGAGGAGGCCAGGCGGTTGCAGCCCTCCTTGGGGCCGTCCGTGGTGGGGGCGCTGTTGCTGGCGGACGACTGGCAGGTGGACCCCCGCAGGCTCCTGGAAGCCCTGCGGCGCAGCCTGGAGCGGCACGGCGGCGGGGTACGGGAAGGCTGCCCGGTCGCTGGGCTGCGCAGGGAACCCGGCGGGTGGTGCCTGCAGGTGGCGGGGCGCGAGGTGCTGTGCGCCCGGACCGTGGTGGTGGCTGCCGGTGCGTGGACCCCCTCCCTCCTGCCGGAGGACGTACCCCGGCCGCCCGTGCGGCCGGTACGGGGCGTGGTCCTGCGGTTGGGCGGGGCCCTGTCGGGGCCCTGCGTGGTCCGGACGCCGCGGGTGTACGTGGTGCCGCGGGCGTCGGGGGAGACGGTGGTGGGTGCCACCGTGGAGGAACGGGGCTGGGAGCGGGAGGCGCTGGCGGGCGGGGTGTACGAGCTGTTGCGGGAGAGCCGCAGGGCCCTGCCGTGCGTGGACGAGATGCCGTTGCGGGAAGTGGCGGTGGGCTTCCGCCCGGGCATCCGGGACAACGTGCCCGCCGTGGGGGCGCTGGACGAAGACGGCACCCTGCTGGTGGCCACAGGCCACTACCGGAAGGGGGTCGAGCTGGCGCCCCTCACCGCGGTCCTGGTCCGGGCCGCGGTGGAACAGCAGCGGCACCCGCTGGCAGGTCGGGTAGACCCGCGGCGGTTCCGGGCGGCGTAGCGCGGGAGGAGGTGCGGGGTGTCCGCGGAGGGACTGGCCGAGCGGCAGGAGACCGCGCCGCAGGGCGTGGACATCTGGCTGAACGGACAGCCCCGCCGGGTCCCGGAGGGGACGACGCTGCGGGACCTGCTGGGCGAACCGGCCCCGGGGGTGGCGGCCGCGGTGAACGGGCAGGTGGTACCCGCCCGGCAGTGGCACCACCACCGGCTACAGCCGGGCGACCGGGTGGAGTTCGTGCGTGCGGTTCAGGGAGGCTGACGTGGACGGAGTGGAGGCGCTGTGGGAAGGCGACCGGTGGGAGCTGGCAGGCCGCACCTTCTGCTCCCGGCTGATCTTGGGCACCAGCCGCTACCCGAGCCACCAGGTCTTGCTGGACGCCCTGCGGGCCGCGGGCGTGGAGATGGTGACGGTGGCGCTGCGGCGCGTGCGGCCCTCTGAGACAGGGGAGGACCTGTACGGGCTGCTGCGGGCCGCGGGCGTCGAAGTGCTCCCCAACACCGCGGGCTGCTTCACCGCCCGGGAGGCGGTGTTGGTGGCGGAGCTGGCGCGGGAGGCCCTGGGGACGAACTGGATCAAGCTGGAGGTCATCGCGGACGAGGACACGCTGCTGCCGGAGCCCACGGAGCTGCTGGCGGCCGCGCGGGAGCTGGTGGCGCGCGGCTTCGTGGTGCTGCCGTACACCAACGACGACCCGGTGCTGGCGAAGCGGCTGGAGGAGGTGGGCTGCGCCGCGGTCATGCCCCTGGGCGCGCCCATCGGGAGCGGGCTGGGGATCCGCAACCCCCACAACATCGCCCTCATCGTGGCCCGGGCGAAGGTGCCGGTGATCGTGGACGCGGGGGTGGGGACCGCGTCGGACGTGGCGGTGGCCATGGAGCTGGGCTGCACCGCGGTGCTCCTGAACACCGCGGTGGCGCGCGCCCACGACCCGGTGGCCATGGCCCGCGCGGTGCGGCACGCGGCCCTGGCGGGCCGGCTCGCGTACCTGGCAGGACGCATCCCCAAGCGGTTCTGGGCAGAGCCGTCTTCCCCCCTGGAAGGACGCGTGGAAGCTCCCGCGTGGCCGTAGAAGTCCCCCGGCTGCTGGTGGTGGCGGACGTAGACGCCGCAGGCGGGGAGGAAGCTTGGCTGCGGGTGCTCCGGCGTCTGAGGGGCGCGCGGCCGGAGGTCCCGGTGGCCGTACAGGTCCGCGCGAAAGGCCGGCCGGTGGTCGCCTTGCGCCAGCTGGCACGGCAGGCCCAGCTGGCGCTGGAGGACGCGTTCCCCCTGGTCCTGAACGGGCCTGCGGGGCTGGCGCGGGAGCTGGGGTTCTGGGGCGTGCACTGGCCTGAGGCGGACCTCCCCCAGGCGGTGCCAGCCGGTGCCGGAGGCCTGGTGCGGTCCTGCAGCGTCCACTCGCCCCAGGCGGTCCGGAAGGTCGCGTCCCTGGTCCACTACGCGCTGTTCGGCCCCGTGTTCCCGCCGTTTTCCAAGCAAAGCCCCGCAGTGGGCCTGGAAGCCCTGCGGGAAGCGTGCGGGGCGGGGGTCCCCCTCCTGGCCGTGGGCGGGCTGACCGCAGACCGCGTAAGGGACTGCCTGCGGGCCGGTGCCGCGGGTGTGGCGGTGGTCTCGGCGGTGCTGCGGGCCGAAGACCCTGCCGCGGCGGTGGCGCGGCTGGCCCGGCGGCTGGCGGAGGGCTAGGCAGGGGTCTTGGGCTGGGGCGGGGAAGACTGTCCCTGTGGACCCGCGGGAAGCCCTGTGGAGCCTGCACCTGCTGGACGTGGCCATCGCGGAACGGCAGGCGGCCGCGGAGGCCCTGGCCCCCGACCACCACACCGCCTCGCGGCTGGCGGAGCTGCGGGACAAGCTGGAGACGTTGCGGGCGCGGGCGCAGCAGGTACGTGCCGCCCAGCGGGAGGCGGAACTGCAGCTGCAGTCACTCCGGGAGAAGCGGCAGCGGCTGGAGCGGGAGCTGTACAGCGGCCGGCTGAACCCGCGGGAGCTGGTAAACCTCCAGAAGGAGCTGGACGCTCTGGCCCGCCAGCACGCGCAGCTGGAGAGTTGGGTGCTGGAGCAGATGGAGGAAGCGGACTCCGTGGAGCGGGAGCTGGGCGAGCTGGACGCGGAGCTGCGGGATCTGGAGGCCGCCTACCGCACGGCCGCGGAGGACCGGGCGGCCCGCTCCAAGGCGCTGCAGGCGGAACTGGAAGGCCTCCGGCAACGCAGGCAGGCGCAGGTTGCCTGCATGGACCCCGAGTGGGTGCAGCAGTACGAACGGCTGCGGCAGCGGCTGCAGCCCCCGGTGGCCAGGGTGGTGGGGGAGACGTGCGGCGGCTGCCACGTGAGCCTGGCCCCGGCTTTCCGGCAGAGGCTGCGGTCCGGTGAGGACGCCGTGCCCGTGACCTGCCCCGCCTGCGGGCGGCTGTTGGTGCCGTGAGGGTGGTGGTGCGGCCCGACGGGGCTTCCCGGGGAAACCCGGGGCCCGCGGCGGTGGGGGTGGTGGTGGAGGACACCTCCGGCCGCGTGCTGCAGGAGGTGTCCGAGGCCATCGGACAGGCCACCAACAACGTGGCGGAGTACCGGGCGTTGCTGAGAGGCCTGGAGGAAGCACGGCGGCTGGGGGCCCGGGAGGTGGAGGTCTGCACAGACAGCGAGCTGGTGGCAAGGCAACTCCTGGGGCAGTACCGGGTCCGCGACCGGAAGCTGGTTCGGCTGTTCGCGTCGGTGCAGGAGCTGTTGCGGTCCTTCGACCGGGTGGTGGTCCGGTCGGTCCCGCGGGAGGAGAACGCGCGGGCAGACGCCCTGGCCCGCCGGGCGCTCGCGGCCTTGCGGGACCCGCCACCCCCCTTTTCGGCCGTGCGAAAATAGAACCGGGAGCGGGCCGGGCGGCCGCGCCGCCTACGGGCGGTGAGGAAAGTCCGGGCTCCACAGGGCAGGGTGGTGGGTAACGCCCACCCGGGGCAACCCGAGGGAAAGTGCCACAGAAACATACCGCCGGCCGCGTGGCCGGTAAGGGTGAAAAGGTGCGGTAAGAGCGCACCGGCGGCGTGGTGACACGCCGGCCAGGCAAACCCCACCCGGAGCAAGGCCGAGTAGGGGGAGAGGAGGTGGCCCGCCGATCCCCGGGTAGGCCGCTAGAGGCCTCCGGCAACGGAGGTCCCAGAGGGATGGCCGCCGCACCGAGGAAGCTCGGTGTACAGAACCCGGCTTACAGGCCCGCTCCCGGTGGAGGAGCTGGGGTGCGGAGATGACCTGCCCGTACTGCAACAGCGAGAACGTGGTAGGCAACGTGACCATCCGGTGGAGCCAGGTGCGGGGCGCCTTTGTCCCCCGGCGCGGCCACTACTGCACCACCTGCGGGAAGGCTTTCGACCCGGCCCCCGAGGACGGACTGAGCCTGTCCACCGTGGTCCTGGAGGAGGTCACCCCCGCCATCCGCAAGCTGCAGGAGAGCGGGGACGTGATCGTGGTCCGCCACCGCGACGGGGTGCACGAGCTGCTGTACTGAGACCGAACGTACGTCCACCTCCCACGCCGCCACCCGAAAGGTCGATTTCTCTTGCCAAATGGCAGGATTCGTGGTCTTTTGGGCGTAGTGGGGGAATTGTGGGGATTCTGGGTGTGATTGCCCAAGGCGTGGGGACAGATGCTCAAAGGCGAGTACGAGTACACCCTGGACGACCGGGGCCGGTTGGTGATGCCGCCGCGCTTCCGGGGTCCCATGGGCGAGCGGTTTGTGGCCACCCGGGGCTTCGACGGGTGCGTGGTGCTGTACCCGCTGCCGGAGTGGCAGCGGGTGGAGGCGAAGCTCAGCGCGGAGCCGCTGGAGCACCGGCGCCTGGTGCGGTACCTCCTCGGCTCCGCGGTGGAGTGCGAGCTGGACAGACAGGGACGCTTCCTCCTCCCACCCCTCCTGCGTCAGCACGCGGGGATCCAGCGGGACGCGGTGGTGGTGGGGCTGGTGAACAAGGTGGAGGTGTGGAGCAAGGAGCGCTGGCAGGCCTACCTGGACAGCACCGCCCAGGACGAGGCCGCGCTTCTGGAAGGACTGCGGGGATTGAACCTGTAGCGGGGGGACGGTGGTCCGTTCCGGACACGGGGAAGGATCGGGGCCCGGGAGGATGCCCGACGCAGCGACCAAGCCGCGCGCACACACCGTCGCTCGCTCCAACCCCCCTGCTCCACGCCCAGCCCACGCAGCGCGCACGTGCCCAGGCCCGGGCCCCGATCCGTCCCCATGTCCGGCCGGCTGTTGCCGGATGAACCGGTCCACGTCCCGGTCCTGGCGGAGGCGGTGGTGCACTGGCTGCGCCCCCAGCCAAGCGGGGTGTACGTGGACGCCACCGTGGGTGCTGGGGGCCACGCGGAGCGGATCCTGGAAGCCTGCGCCCCGTCTGGCCAGCTGGTGGCCGTGGACCGGGACCCGCAGGCGCTGGAGGTGGCCCGCCGGCGGTTGGCCGGGTTCGGGGACCGGGTCCGTTTCGCACACGGGGACTTCGCGGACCTCGGCAACTTACTGGCAGAGCTGGGTGTCGCGGAGGTAGACGGGGTGCTGTTCGACCTGGGGGTGTCGGCCCTCCAGCTGGAGCGGCCCGAGCGAGGCTTCAGCTTCCAGCTGTGCGGTCCGCTGGACATGCGGATGGACCCCGCCCAGCCCGAGACCGCCGCCGACTTGGTGAACCGGCTTTCGGAGCGCCAGCTGGCCGACCTGCTGCGCCGGTACGGCGAGGAGCCCTTCGCCCGGCAAATCGCCCGCGCCATCGTCCGCCGCCGTCCCCTGCGGACGACCGCGGAGCTGGTGGAAGCCGTACAGGCCGCGGTCCCCCGCCGCCGCTGGCCCCGCCGGATCCACGTGGCCACCCGGACCTTCCAGGCGCTCCGGATCGCCACCAACCGCGAGCTGGAGTCCCTACAGCGGGCGCTGGCGGACCTGCCGCGGCTGCTGCGGCCCGGAGGCCGCGTGGTGGTGATCGCGTTCCACTCCCTGGAGGACCGGCTCGTCAAGCGCGCGTTCCAGCAGGACCCCAGGCTGCGGCCGCTGCTGCGAAAGCCCCTGCGCCCCAGCCCTGAGGAGGTCGCCCGCAACCCCAGGGCCCGCAGCGCCCGCCTGCGGGCCGCGGAGCGCGTGGAGGTGTCGCGGTGACCGCCAGGCAGCGGACCTACCCGGTGCTGCTGCCCCGGGAGGCGGCCCTCCCGAGGCCTGTGAAAAGGCCCCGCCGCACCCACCCGGTGGCGCGGGGGCTTGTGGTCCTGGCGCTGTTGGGCGTGCCCTTGGTGGGCCACGTGTGGCTACAGACACAGGCCGCGGAGGACGGCTACCGCCTGCGGACCTTGCGGCAGGAAGTCGCCCGGCTGGAGCAGGAGCGGGAGCAGCTGCGCACCCAGGTGGCGGCCCTGCGGGCTCCCGACCGGCTGGAGCGGGTGGCCCTCCAGCTGGGGCTTCAGCCGCCAACAGCCCAGCAGCTGGCAGCGGTGCCGGTCCAGCTCAGCTTGGCCACGCAGCCCGCCGCACACCCCGAGCTCGCCTGGTGGGAGCGGTTTGTCCGCCTGCTCCAGGGCCAGGCGGCCTCCGCGGCCGAACCGGACCGCCCGTGAAAGGCCGCACGCCACCCCCGCGGGGAGGACTCCGAAGCTCCCCGCAGGTGCTCGCCCTCTCCCGGCGCAGGCTGCGCGTGGCTGCCGGAGTGTGGATGGGCTGCCTGGCCGCGGTGGTGGCGCGCGTGGCGTACCTGCAGACGCCCTCCTTCGACCGGCTGCGCGAGCTGGCACGCCGCCAGCAGGTGGAGACGGTGACAGTGCCCGCCAGCCGTGGCCGTATCTTGGACCGGGCCGGCCGGGAGCTGGCCACCAACGTCGTACGGGACTCCGTGTACGCGGTGCCGCGGGCGGTGCGGGACCCACAAGCTTTCGCCCGGCGGGTGGCCGCGGTCCTCAACGTCCCCCCGGAGACGGTGGCGGAGCGGGTGCGGAACGACGGGTACTTCGTGTGGCTGGCGCGCCAGGTACCGCCGGAGGTGGCCTCCCGGCTGCGCGGGCTCGGCCTGGAGGCGGAATTGGGGTTCGAGCCGGAGGAAACCCGCGTCTACCCCGCGGGCACCCTGGCCAGCCACGTGCTGGGGTTCGCGGGTGTGGACAACCAGGGGCTGGCGGGCGTGGAGCTGTACTACCACCAGCTGCTGCAGGGCCGGCCCGGACGGGCGTTGCGGGTGCGGGACGCCCTGGGCCGCGAGATCCTGGAGGGCCGGCGGGTGCTACAGCCCAGCCAGCCCGGCTCAGACCTGGTCCTCACCCTGGACAGCGTGGTGCAGTACGTGGCGGAGCGGGAGCTTTCCCGGACGGTGGCGGAGTACCGCGCCCGCGGCGGCAGCGTGGTGGTCATGGACGTGCACACGGGAGAGCTGTTGGCCCTCGCGAGCGTGCCCGGATTTGACCCCAACCGCTTCGCGCAGCGGCCGCAGGCGTGGCGGAACCGCGCCCTCGAGGCGTACGAACCTGGCTCCACACTCAAGCCGGCGGTAGTGGCCGCGGCGTTGGAAGCGGGGGTAGCAGGGCCTCGGTGGCGGTACCGCTGTCCCGGGTTTCTTCGGATCCCGGGCGGGTACACGGTCCAGGACGCCCACGGGGAAGCGCACGGGGAGGTGGACCTCGGTGGCGTGGTCCGCCTGTCGTGCAACGTGGCAGCCGCGCAGCTGGGGGCCGCCCTGGGCCCGGACCGGATGTACCGGGCCCTCCGGAAGTTCGGCTTCGGCCGTCCCACGGGCGTGGACCTGCCCGGGGAATCCCCTGGGATCCTGCGGCCCCCCAAGGAGTGGTCCGGCACAGACCCGTACGTGGTGGCCATCGGACAGGGTATCGCGGTCACTCCCCTGCAGCTGGTGCGGTTCGTGGCGGCGGTGGCCAACGGAGGGTTTCTTGTCCGGCCGCACGTGGGCGCCGCCGCCCGACAGCCGGACGGCAGCCTGCGGCAGCTCGCCACCACCCCCACACAGGGCGAACGGGTCCTCTCCCCGCAGGTGGCGGCGGCCCTGTTGCGCATGATGGAGGAGACGGTGACACGCGGCACCGGTACGGAGGCCGCGGTGCCGGGCTACCGGGTGGCGGGCAAGACCGGCACCGCGCAGAAGCCCTCCCAGGACGGGGGGTACCAGCCGGGCCGGTACGTGGCGTCCTTCGTGGGCGTGGTACCCGCCGACCGTCCGCGCCTAGTGATCCTGGTGGTGGTGGACGAGCCCCGGGGCGCCTACTACGGAGGCGTGGTGGCCGCCCCGGTGTTCGCCCGGGTGGCCTCCCAGGCCCTGTGGGTACTGGGAGTCCCGCCCAGCGAGCCGGCCCCGCAGCCGGTGGAGCAGCGGGGAGGGGACTGAAAGCGCTCCCTATAATGGGAAGGGTCGTCCCCAGGAGGCCGCGGTTGCGTCTTCGTGAGCTGGTTTCTGCTTTGCCTACCTACCAGGTGATCGGCCCGGACTCCGTGGAGGTGTGCGGGATCGCGTACGACTCACGCCGGGTGCAGGCCGGGGAGCTGTTCTGCGCGGTGGCCGGAAGCCGCTACGACGGACACCAATTCGCCGTTGAAGCCTGCGCCCGGGGCGCCTCTGCCCTCTTGGTGGAGCGTCCCGTGCAGGTGGGCGTGCCGCAGGTGGTGGTCCCCTCCGTGCGGGCGGCCATGGGGCCCCTGTCTTCGGCGTTCTGGGGGCACCCCTCGCGCCAGCTGGAGGTGGTGGGTGTCACGGGCACCAACGGCAAGGGGACCGTAGCGTGGCTGGTGCGCGCGGTGCTGGAGTCCGGCGGCCTGCCGTGCGGGGTGGTGGGTACCCTGGGTGCGTGGGCGGGCGACGGGTGGTGCGCCCTGGACCGGACGACCCCGGAGGCACCGGAGCTACACGCGTTGCTGGCCCGCATGGTGCGGGCCGGGCTGCGCGCGGCCGCGGTGGAGGTGGCCTCCCACGCCCTGGCGCAGGCGCGGGTGGGCGGGGTGCGGTTCCGGGCGGCGGCCTTCACCAACCTCACCCAGGACCACCTGGACTTCCACGGGAGCTGGGAGGCCTACCGGGACGCGAAGGCCAAGCTGTTCGAGCAGGTGGACCCAGACGGGGTGGCGGTGGTGAACCGGGACGACCCCCACGGGGCCTACATGGCGTCCCGCAGCCGCGCGCCGGTGCTTTCCTACGGGCTCGGCAGGGGTGCTGCGGTACGGGCGCAGGACGTACAGGTGGACGAACACGGCTGTACCTTTGAGGTGCTGACCCCCGCGGGCCGCGCGCGGGTACGGCTGCACCTGTTGGGCCGGTTCAACGTGTACAACGCCCTGTGTGCCCTGGCGGTGGGCACGCACTTCGGGGTCGGTTTAGACCAGGCCGCCCAGGCGTTGGCGTCCGTGCGGGCCCTCCCCGGCCGGTTCGAGCGGGTGGAAGCGGGCCAGCCCTTCACCGTGGTGGTGGACTACGCCCACACCCCGGACGGACTCGCCCACGTGCTGGCCACCGCCCGGGAGATCACCCGGGGCCGGGTGATCGCCGTGTTCGGGTGCGGGGGCGACCGCGACCGGGGCAAGCGGCCGCAGATGGGGCGCGTGGCCGCACAGCTGGCAGACCACGTGGTGGTGACCTCCGACAACCCGCGCAGCGAGGACCCCCTGGCCATCGTGGAGGACATCCTGGAGGGGGTGCGGTCGGTGGACGGAGCCCGCTACGAGGTGGAACCCGACCGGGGTGCCGCCATCCGCAGGGCCCTGGATCTCGCGCGTCCCGGGGACGCAGTGCTCATCTGCGGGAAGGGGCACGAGACGGTGCAGGTGTTCCGGGACCGGGCGGTCCCGTTTGACGACCGCCAGGAGGCCCGCCGGGCGCTGGAGGAGCTGGGTTGGGGGGCGTGCTGACGGTGCAGGAGGTGGCCGCGGCCACCGGAGGCCGGGTGGTGCGGGGCGACCCCTCCACACGGGTGGAGCACGTGACCACCGACAGCCGCGCCTGCACGCGCGGGGCGCTGTTCGTGGCCTTGCCGGGCCCCCGCCACGACGGCCACCGGTTCGTGCGCGACGCCTGGCAGCGGGGCGCAGGGGCGGCCCTCCTGAGCCGCCCCTGCGACGTCCCCCTGGCGCAGGTGCTGGTGGAAGACCCCCTGCGGGCGCTGCTGCCCCTGGCGGGCGCCTGGCGCGCGCGCTTCTCCGCGCAGGCGGTGGGCGTGACGGGCAGCGTGGGCAAGTCCACCACAGTGCAGATGGTGGCCGCCGTCCTCCGGGCCCGGTGGGCCACCTGGGCTTCCCAGCCGCAGTGGAACGCGGAGCTGGGCGTGCCCCTGACCGTGTTCGGGCTGCAGCCAGAGCACCGGTACCTGGTGGTGGAGATGGCCATGCGGGGACGGGGCCAGATCGCGGCGCTGTGTGACGCCGTCCGGCCCGTAGTCGGGGTGGTGACCCGCGTGGGCCCGGTGCACACCGAGCAGCTGGGTTCCGTGGAAGGCGTGGCCCAGGCCAAGGCCGAGCTGGTGCGTTCCCTGCCGGAAGGCGGCGTGGCCGTCCTCAACGGGGACGACCCGTGGGTGCGCGCCATGGCCGACCACACCGCCGCCCGGGTGGTGCTGTACGGGCGCGGGGCGGACTGCCACGTGCGCGCCACAGGGGTGGAGGTGACGTCCGCGGGGGTGCGCTTCCAGGTATGCCGTGCGGGTGAGTCCGGCTCCTTTTTCCTGCCCGTGCCGAGCCCCGCCCTGGTGACCAACGCCCTCGCCGCGGTGGCGGTGGGGCTGTATGCGGGCGTGGGGCTGGAAGAAGCGGCCGCCGCCCTGCGGGCCTTCCGCGCTCCGCCCATGCGGCTGGAGGTGGTGCGTGCCCCACACGACGTGCTGGTGGTGAACGACGCGTACAACGCCAGCCCCCTTTCCGTGGAGGCGGCCTTCGAGGCGGTGCGGGTCCTGCGGGCCGGCCGCCGGCTGGTGGCCGTGTTGGGCGAGATGCGGGAGCTCGGGCACCTGGCGGTCTGCGCGCACCGGGAGGCGGGCGAGCGGTGCGTGGCGGAGGGGGTGGACGTGCTGGTGGCGGTGGGCGAGCTGGCGCGGGAACTGATAGCAGGGGCTTTGCGCGCGGGGCTGGAGGAAAGCCGCGCGGTGTGGGTGCCTGACGCGGAGGCCGCCAGACGGCAGCTGCCCGACCTCCTCCGGCCGGGTGACGTGGTGCTGGTCAAGGGGTCCCGGGCCCTCGGGCTGGAACGGGTGGTACAGGCGCTGGGCGCACGGTGACGGAGCGGGTGGTCCTGGCGGCGCTGGTGGCCGCGGCGGTCAGCGCGGCGGCGGTCAGGCTGCTCCTGCCGTGGCTGCGGCGCGTGGCGCGCCAGCGCGTCCGCGCGGACGCGCCGCCCCGACACCGGTTGAAGGAGGGCACGCCCACCCTGGGGGGCTTGGCCATCCTCGCAGGGGGCCTGGCGGGTGTCGCGCAGGGCCCTTGGGAGGGGGCGGTGGGCGTGGCCGTGGCCGCGGTGGCGCTGTACGCCGCGGTGGGGTTCGTGGACGACTGGCTGAGCCTGCGGCGCGGGCACAACCTGGGCCTGCGGGCCCGGGAGAAGCTGGCCCTGCAGGTACCCGTGGCGGTGGGCGTGGGCTGGTACGCGGCCTCCACCGCGCCCCAGGGGACCGCGTTGTCCCTGCCCTGGGGCGGGGTGTGGGATCTGGGCTGGGCGTACCTGCCCTTCGCCACGGTGTTGTTGGTGGGGTTCGCCAACGGCGTGAACCTCACGGACGGGCTGGACGGGCTGGCCGCGGGGACGGTGGCGGTGGCCTTGGGCGTGTACGCGGTGGTGGCCACGTGGAGGGACCAACCCGGGCTGGCGGCCTTCGCGGCGGCCCTGTCCGGAGGGTGCCTGGGCTTTTTGTGGTTCAACGCCCACCCCGCACAGGTCATCATGGGCGACGTGGGGTCCCAGGCCCTGGGCGCCGCCCTGGCCACCGTGGCCCTCCTGACCCGTACGGAGCTGCTGCTCGTGGTGGTGGGCGTGGTGTTCGTCCTGGAGGCGGGCTCCGTGGTGGTGCAGGTGGCCTACTTCAAGGTCACCCGTGGCCGGCGGGTGTTCCGCAGCTCTCCCCTGCACCACCACTTCGAGCTGGCGGGGTGGGAGGAGCCGAAGATCGTCGCCCGCGCGTGGGTCCTGGCGGCCGGGGCCGCACTGGCGGGCTTGGCGGTGGGCTCGGCATGGGTACGGTGACGGGAAGGCTGGTACCCCGCCGGGTGGACCACCCCGCGGTGGAGGCCCTGCGCGGCCGGCGGGTGCACGTGCTGGGCATCAGCGGCACGGAGGGCTCCGCGGTAGCCGAGTTCCTGCTGGCGCAGGGTGTTGAGCCCACCTGCCACGACCTCCAGACGCCGGAAACCTTCCCCGCGGTGTTCTCCCGCACCCACGGGTGGATGGACCCCTCCGACCGGGAGGAGCGGATCCGGTGGTGGCTCCGGCAACCGGTGCGGTGGCGGGACCGCTACCTGGAGGACATCGAGCAGGCGGAGGTGGTGTTCCTCCCGCAGGCGTGGTTCCGCAGCCCGGAGAACGCGCGGGTGCGCGCCCACCTGGCCCGGGGGGCGCGCGCCCACAGCCTGACCCAACTGGTCCTGGAGCTGGCGCCGTGCCCGGTGGTGGGGGTCACCGGGACCAACGGGAAGTTCACCGTGGTCACCTTGACGGAGCGGATGCTGGCCGCCTCCGGGCTGCGGGCCTTCGCCAGCGGCAACGACCGGTCGCACACGCCCGCCCTGTACTTCGTCCACGAGCTGCGGCCCACGGACCGGCTGGTGCTGGAGGTCAGCAACCGGCAGCTGTTGGGGGTCCGGCGGAGCCCGCAGGTGGCGGTGCTGACGAATCTGGCCCCCCACCACCTGGACGACCACGGAAGCTTCGAGGCGTACGTGGACGCCAAGGCCCGGATCTTCCGGTTTCAGGGGCCGCAGGACGTGGTGGTGGCCAACGCGGACGACCCCGTGGTGCGGGCTCTCGTGCAGGGCGCGCGGTCCCGGTGGGTGCCCTTCGGGGCGGACGCGCGGGCAGGCGCGTGGCTGGACGGGGGGTGGGTCTGCTGGCAGGAGCAGCGCGTGGTGCACCGGTCGGAGCTGCGGGTGGCGGGAGGCCACCAGGTGTGGAACGCGCTGGCCGCGTGCGCCGCCGCGGTGTGCGCGGGCGCCACCGTGGAGGCGGTGGCGGAGGTGCTGAGGGAGTTCCGGGGCCTGCCGCACCGCCTGTGGCTGGTGGACGAGGTGGCGGGCGTGCGGTTCTTCGAGGACTCCCTGGCCACCAACCCCGCCGCGGCCGCGGCGGCGGTGCAGGCCATGGAGGCGCCCTTCGTGCTCATCGCGGGCGGCCGCAGGCCGAACGCCACCCCCGAGGACTTCCAGCCCCTCCGTCGGGCGCTGGAGCACAGCCCCGTGCGCGCCGTCTACCTCATCGGGGAGTGCGCGCCGGTGCTGCGGGAGGCCTTGCGGGGCCTGCCCGCGGAGGTGCTGGAGGCCCGGACGCTGGCTGTGGCTTTCCGCCGCGCGGTCCAGCTGGCCAGGCCCGGGGAGGCGGTGCTGCTGTCCCCCGCCTGCGAGTCCTTCGACCAGTTCGCGGACTACGGGGAGCGGGCGGAGGCGTTCTGCGCCCTCGTGGCGCAACAGAGGAGGAGGGGCGGATGACCCGCACCTCCCCTCCGCACGAGATCCGCCGCCGTCCGCCGGACGGGTGGCTGGTGGCCAGCGTGCTGGGCCTGTGCGGTGTGGGCCTGGTCATGGTGTACAGCTCCAGCGCGGTGGTGGCCTTCGAGCAGTTCCAGGACGCCGCCTACTTCTTCAAGCGGCAGCTGGCCTGGTTCGCCCTGGGGTGCGTGGCCATGGTGGTGAGTTCCCGGATCCACTACACCGCCTGGCGGCGGTGGGCGGCCCTCCTGCTGCTGGCGTCCGTGGGGCTGCTGGGCGCGGTCCTGGTGCCCGGGGTGGGCGAGGTGACGGGCGGCGCCCGCCGGTGGATCGTGGTGGGGCCGTTCCGCATGCAGCCCGTGGAGCTGGCCAAGTTCAGCCTGGTGGTCTACCTGAGCCACTTCCTCGCGAACCGTCAGGAGCGGGTGCGGCGGTTCCTGCACGGGCTGGTACCGCCCGTGGCCTTCACCGGCCTGCTGGCCGCCCTGGTGCTCCGGCAGCCGGACATGGGCAGCGCGGTGGTGCTGGTGGGGATCACGGGCGCAGTACTGTTCTGCGCGGGCGCACGGGTGGGCCACCTGCTGGGCTTGGCGGCGGTGGCCGTACCGGTGGCCGTGCACGTGGCCTTGGGCGAGGCGTACCGGAGGCAGCGGATCCTGGCGTTCCTGGACCCCTGGCGGGACAGCTTGGGCAGCGGGTTCCACGTCATCCAGTCCCTGGTGGCGGTGGCCTCCGGAGGGCTGCTGGGCGCCGGCCTGGGCCAGAGCCGGCAGAAATTTTTCTACCTCCCCGAACGTCACACGGACTTCATCTTCGCCATCCTGGCGGAGGAGCTGGGCCTGGCGGGCGTGGTGGCGGTGGCAGGGCTGTACGGGGTGTTCGTCGCCCGCACCTACCGCGCCGCGCTGCGGGCTCCCGACCGCTACGGGGCGCTCCTGGCCGCGGGCGTGGGCGCCTGGGTGGCGGCCCAGGCGGGGATGAACATGGGGGTGGCCACGGGGCTGCTGCCGGTGACCGGCGTACCGCTGCCGTTCGTGAGCTTCGGAGGCTCCTCCCTGGTGGTGCTCATGGCGGCCTCGGGCGTCTGCCTGAACCTGTCCCAGTACGCCAGGTCGCCGAAGGAGGCGGACGTGTACGCCCGCTGGCCGGCCCCGCGGGTGCCCGGGGGCGCCGGGTGAGGTACCGGGTGGTGCTGGCAGGCGGTGGTACGGGAGGCCACGTGTACCCGCTGCTGGCAGTGGCGGAGGCGGCGGCCCAGCAGGCGGAGTTCGTGTTCGTGGGCGGGGACGGGCTGGAGGCGGAACTGGTACCCAGGTGGGGTCTGCCCTTCCACCGGGTGCCCTGCGGCGGAGTGGTGGGAAAGGGGCTGTGGAGGTCCGCCCGGAACCTCGCCCGCACCGCGCTGGGTGTGGTCACCAGCCGCAGGCTGCTGCGGGAGCTGCGGCCCCACGCGGTGCTGTCCACGGGCGGCTACGCGGGGTACCCCGCGGGCCGCGCGGCGGCAGACCTCCGCGTGCCCGTGGTGCTGGTGGAGCCCAACGCGTTCCCCGGGCTCGCCACCCGCGCGCTGGCCGCGCGGGCCCACGCGGTGTGCGTGGCCTACCCGGAGGCGGCCAGGGCCTTCGGGAAGAAGGCGGTGTGGACCGGGGCACCGGTCCGCCGCGCGGCCCTGTGCGGGGATGCGGAACGCGCACGCCGCGCGTACGGGCTGTCGCCGGACCGCACCACGGTGCTGGTGGTGGGAGGCAGCCAGGGGGCGGAAGCCCTCAACCGCGCGGTGCAGCGGGCGGCAAGAGAGCTGGCGCACCGGGCGGACCTGCAGGTCCTGCACGCCACGGGGCGGGCCCGGGCGGGAGTCGGGCCGGAGCCGCCCGCGGGGGCCTTGCTGTACCGCACGGTGGACTACCTGGACCCCATCGGGGACGCGTATGCGGCAAGCCACCTGGTGGTGGCACGGGCGGGAGCCCTCACGTGTGCGGAGCTTTTGGCGGCGGGCCTGCCGTCCGTGTTGGTGCCCCTCCGCCTGGCCTCCGGCCACCAGCTGCACAACGCCCGCGCGCTGGAACGCGCTGGGGCCGCGGTGGTGCTGGAGGAGGACCGCCTGACGGGAGATCACCTGGCCCGGACGGTGGAGGAGCTGGTGGACGACCCGCCGCGCCTGCAGCGCATGGCGCAGGCGGCGCGGTCCCTGGGCCGCCCGCGGGCAGCCGCGGAGGTGTGGGAGCGGGTGCGGTCCGCGGTGGAGGCGGGAGGTGGCTGAGCTGCACTTCGTGGGCGTGGGCGGGTCGGGGATGAACCCGCTGGCGGAGGTGTACGCGCGGCGGGGTGTGGCCGTCTCCGGCTGCGACCGGAGGGAAAGCCGCGCCCTGCAGCGGCTGCGGGAGTTGGGGGTGGACGTGCGGGTGGGCCACCACCCCGACCACCTCACGGGGGCAGAGCGTGTGGTGGTGTCCAGGGCGGTACCGCCTGCAGAACCCGAACTGGCCACGGCGCGGGCCCGGGGCATTCCCGTCCTGCACCGCGCGGACCTTCTGGCGGAGCTGCTGGCGGGTGCGGGGGACTCCGTGGGCGTGGTGGGTACGCACGGAAAGACCACCACCACCGCGCTGCTGGCGGTGGCGCTGGAGGCCGCGGGAGTGGACCCCACGGCGGTGGTGGGCGGGGAGGTCCGGCAGTTTGGCGGAGGTGCGCGGGTGGGGAAGGGGGTGGCGGTGGCGGAGGTGGACGAAAGCGACGGGTCCTTGGTGCGGGTGCGGGTGCGCTCCGCGGTGGTGACCAGCCTGGACCTCACAGACCACGCGGACCACTACCCCGACCTGGATTCCCTGCTGGGCACGTTCGCGCACTTCCTGTCCCGGACGGACCCCCAGGGGCTGGTGCTGGTGTGCGCGGACTGCCCGAACGCGCGCCGCCTGGAGGGCTGTGTGCCCGGGCGGGTGGTGACGTACGGCCTTCAGGCGGGCAGCTACCGGGGCCGCGTGGTGGGACCGGCAGGCTGGGGGTGCCGTTTCGTGCTGGAGCGGGAGGGCCGGGAGGTGGGCCCCGTGTACCTGAACCTGCCCGGCCGGCACAACGTGGCCAACGCCACCGCGGCGCTGGCCGTCGCCCTGGAGGGGGGTGCGGACTTCGACGCGGTGGCCGCCGCCCTGGCGGCCTTCCGCGGGATCCGGCGGCGGTTCGAGGTGTACTGCCACGCGCCCGTGGTGGTGGACGACTACGCCCACAACCCGGTGAAGGTCCGGTCCCTGTTGCGGGCCTTGCGGGAAGCCTGGCCAGACCGCAGGATCGTGGCCGTGTTCCAGCCCCACCGGTACTCCCGCACCCGCACCACGTACCCGCACTACGCGGACGCGTTCGCGGACGCGGACGAGGTGGTGGTCACGGAGATCTACCCCGCGGACGAACCCCCGCAGCCCGGAGTTTCGGGCAGGCTGATCGCGGACAGCTTGGCGCACCCCCGGGTGCGGTGGGTGCCGGACCTGGAGGAGGTGGTGCGGGTGCTGCGTGTGGGGCTCCAGCCAGACCACGTGGTGGCCACCCTGGGAGCGGGGGACGTGTGGCGGGTGGCCCAGCGGCTGGCGGAGGAACTGCAGTGACATCCCCGCAGGCCGTGAAGGCGGACCGGCTCGCAGAACCTCTGCGCCGCCTGTGCCGGGACGTGCGGTGTGCGGAGCCCCTGCGCCGCCACACCACCTTCCGCATCGGCGGGCCCGCGGACGTGCTGGTCATCCCCCGCAGCGTGGGCGAGCTGCGCGCCGTGGTGGGCTGGCTGTACGCGGCGGGCGAGCCGTTCGTGGTGCTGGGGCGGGGATCCAACGTGCTGGTCTCCGACCGCGGTGTCCGCGGCGTGGTGGTGAAGGTGGGTGGCGGCCTGGACCGGGTGCGGTGGGACGGCACCCGGGTGGTGGCGGAAGCCGGCGCGGGGCTGCCGCACCTGGCCTTCCGCGCCGCGGACCGGGGACTGACGGGCCTGGAGTTCGCCGCGGGGATCCCGGGGTCGGTGGGTGGCGCGGTGGTGATGAACGCGGGCGCGCACGGCCACAGCGTGCAGGAGGTGGTGCGGGCGGTCCGGGTGGTGGGGCCGGGCGGGGAGGCGGTGTTGCCCGCAGCTGCCCTGGGGTTCGGCTACCGCACCAGCCGCCTGCAGGCGGAACCCGCGGTGGTGGTGGAGGTGGAGTTGGCGCTCCGCCCCGCGGCGCGGGAGGAAGTCCTCGCCCGCACCCAGCGGTGGCTGCAGCAGCGGGGACTGACGCAGCCCGTGCGCCTGCCCTCGTGCGGGTGCGTGTTCCGGAACCCGCCGGGCGACGCCGCGGGCCGCCTCATCGAGCTGTGCGGGGCCAAGGGCATGCGGGAAGGCGGGGTGGAGGTCTCCCGGTTGCACGGCAACTACGTGGTGAACACCGGCGGGGGCAGGGCGGAAGACGTGCTGCGCCTGGTGGAGCGGGTGCAAGAACGCGTGCGGGCCGCCTTCGGCGTGGAGCTGGAGCTGGAAGTGAAGCTGGTGGGGGAGTTCTGACGTGCAGGCGGACGGACAGGACCACGGTACGCTGCACACCTGGCTCCGGGTGGTCCGGCTGTGGGCCGCCACCACCGCCCTGTGCGCGGTGGCGAGCTTGCCCGGTTCGTCTGTGTTCTCCGTGCGGGACGTGGACGTGGTGGGGGCCTCCCCCGCGAAGGTGCACGTGCTCCGGGAAACCGCGGGGCTGCGGCCGGGAATGCCCCTTGCCGCCGTCCGTCCGGAGGAGGTAGGTCGGCGGCTGCGGAGGCTCGCGTGGGTGCGCGAGGCACAGGTGGAGGTGGTGTGGCCCGGCCGGGTGGTGGTGCGGGTGGCGGAGCGCACGCCGCAGGCGGTGGTAAAGCTGCCGGACGGCGCGCAGGTGTTGGTGGACCGCGAAGGGGTGGCCCTCCAGCGCACCCCCAGCACCCCGGCGCTTCCCGTGGTGCTCGCCCCGCCCCTGCCGTGGGTGCAGCTGGGGGAGGTGGTGCCCGCGGAGGGGGTGGTGCAGCTGGTAGGGGAACTGGCGTCGCTTCCGGAACGCGAGCGCGCGCGGCTGAGGTGGCTGCGGTGGCAGGAGGGAGGAGACTACGTGGTCGGCACCCGGGACGGGTGGGTCGCACGGGTGGCCTCCGGCCAGCTCCTCCGGGGCCTGCAGACGGCCCGGGAGGTGGCCGGCGCCCTGGGGAGGAGGGGGATACAGGTGGCGGTGGTGGACGTGCGGTTCAAAGACCGGGCGGTGGTCCAGCCCGTCCGGTAGGAACGTTCCCCACTCCCGCACGTTCCGGGAGGAGTCCGCAGCGGGCCGCAGAAGACCTTCGGAGAAGCAAACGGCCGTTTCCTTGCACGAAGTTGTACGGAGGAGGTCGCAGGTGCCGAAGAAGGGTTCCCTGGTGGGGCTGGACATCGGCACCACGAAAGTGTGCGCCCTGGTGGGGGAGGTGGACGAGGACGGAGAGGTCCACGTGGCCGGGGTGGGCACCGTCCCGTGCAGCGGCCTGCGGCGGGGCGTGGTGACGGACCTGGAGGCCACCACCAAGGCCCTGGCGGAGGCCGTGGAGCGGGCGGAGCGGATGTCCGGGCAGTCCGTGCGTTCCGTGTACCTGTCCGTCTCCGGCGAGCACATCGCCTCGCAGAACAGCCGCGGGGTGGTGGCGGTGTCCCGCAGCGACCGGGAGATCGGCCCGCAGGACGTGGAGCGGGTGGTGGAGGCGGCCCGCATGGCCGCCATCCCCGCGCCGGACCGGGAAATCATCCACCTGCTCCCCCGGGGCTTCGTGGTGGACGGCCAGGACGGGGTGCGGGACCCCGTGGGCATGTACGGCACGCGGCTGGAGGTGGAAGCGCACATCGTCACCGGCACCAGCACCTTCCTGGCGAACCTGGTGAAGTGCGTGCACCGGGCCGGGCTGGAGGTGGAGGAGATGGTGCTGGAGCCCCTGGCGTCCGCGGAAGCGGTGCTGTCCGGGGCGGAGCGGGAGCTGGGGGTGGCGGTGTGTGACGTGGGCGGGGGCACCACCAGCGTGGGGGTGTTCCACACGGGCGGGCTGGTGCACACCGCCATCCTGCCCGTGGGCGGCAACCACATCACGCAGGACATCGCCTTCGGGCTGCGCACCCCCGTACCCGAGGCGGAAAAGCTCAAGGTCCGCTACGGTGCGGCGTCCGTGCAGGCGGCCAGCGAGGGCGAGCTGGTGGAGGTGGTGGGGGTGGGGGAAGCCCAGCCCCGGGTCCTGCCCCGGCGGCACCTGTGCGAGATCATCCAGCCGCGGGTGGAGGAGATCTTGAGCCTGGTGGGCTCCCACCTGCACCGCCCGGAACTGCTGCGCCGGGTGCCCGCGGGCGTGGTGTTCACGGGCGGGACCGCGCTGTTGCGCGGGTTGGTGGAGTTGGCCAGCGAGCGGCTGGGCCTGCCCGCCCGGGTGGGCTTCCCCACGGGGGTCGCGGGGCTTGCGGACGCGGTGGCCAGCCCTGCCTTCGCCACCGCGGTGGGCCTCGTGTTGTACGGGGCCCGCAGGGACCGGCTTCAGGCGGGCCGCGCGGACCGCAACGGCGCCCTGTGGGGCCGCCTCCGGGCGTGGGTGCGGGGCGTGCTGCACGGGGAGTAAGAAGGCGTAGGCGGCGGAGCACACCATCGGGGCGAGGAGGGCGACATGGCGAATCTAGACCGAGACCTGCGGCGGTTCGCCTCCATCAAGGTGGTGGGGGTCGGGGGTGCGGGCAGCAACGCGGTGAACCGGATGATCGCCGCGGGGCTGCGCGGTGTGGAGTTCATCGCCATCAACACGGACGTGCAGGCCCTGGCCCTGTCCCAGGCGGAGCGGAAGATCCACATCGGCGCCAAGCTCACCCGGGGCCTGGGGGCGGGCGGCAACCCCGAGGTGGGAAGGCAGGCCGCGGAGGAGACCCGGGACGAGCTGTACGACGCCCTGGAGGGCGCGGACATGGTGTTCGTCACCGCGGGCATGGGCGGCGGCACGGGCACGGGCGGAGCGCCCGTGGTGGCCCGCATCGCCCGGGAGCAGGGCGCCCTCACCATCGGGGTGGTGACCCGGCCGTTTTCCTTCGAGGGCCGCCGCCGCGCGGCGGTGGCAGACGAGGGGATCCGCCACCTGAAAGAACAGGTGAACACCCTCATCACCATCCCCAACGACCGGCTGCTGCAGCTGGTGGACCGCAGCGTGAGCATGGTGGAGGCCTTCCGGGTAGCAGACGACGTCCTGCGGCAGGGCGTCCAGGGCATCGCGGACCTCATCACCGTGCCCGGGCTGATCAACCTGGACTTCGCGGACGTACGGGCGGTGATGGCGGAAGCGGGCTCCGCCCTCATCGGCATCGGGGTGGCCTCCGGGGAGGACCGGGCGGTGCGGGCGGCCCGGGCGGCCATCAGCAGCCCCCTTCTGGAGACGTCCATGGAGGGAGCCCGGGGCGTGCTCCTGAACGTCACGGGCGGTCTGGACCTGGGGCTGGTGGAGGTGAACGAGGCGGCCCAGATCATCGCGGACGCCGCGGACGCGGACGCCAACATCATCTTCGGCGCGGTCATCGACGAGGGCGTGCGGGACGAGGTGCGGATCACGGTGATCGCCACGGGCTTCGACGCCGCCCGCCCCCAGCAGGCCGCACAGGCGTCCCAGCCGGCCACGACGCAGAAGGACGCGGAAGTGCCCGTGAAGGCCTTCATCGACGACCTGGACGTACCCGCCTTCCTGCGCAGGCGCTGAGCCCGCGGCAGGGTGGCCTGTCAGGCGGCGGGCGCCGCGCCGCCGGAGGACGCATGACCTACGGAGAAGACCCCCTGGAGTACACGGTGCGCAGGCACTTCCCCGTGCGGGAGGTGCAGCGGCAGAATGGCGTGGCGCGGTTCTGGGTGTGGGAGGGGCCGGAGCTGGCGAACCGGTTCCGCGCCCTGCGGCGGGAGCTCAGGCCCCTCGGCTACGCGCCCCTGTTGCGGCGGCGGGACGGCCGCCTGTGGCTGTACGTGGTGGCGCGGCCACCGCAGGGGGCAAGCCACCGGTGGCTGGTGGCCGCGCTGTTTGTGGCCACCGTGCTGACCACCTTCGCCACCGGCTACCTGGCCTCCCAGCGGTTCGCGCAGGTGTTGCGGGAAGTCCCGCACGCCGTCCTGCGGTCCGGCTACTGGCCGAACCCACTCCTGGACGGGCTTACTTTCAGCGCGGCGCTCATGGGGATCCTGCTCGTGCACGAGCTGGGCCACAAGGTGGCGGCGCGGGCGCACGGCATCGAAGCCAGCGGCCCGTACTTCATCCCGTTCCCCCCTCTGCTGGTGGGCGGGGAGATGTCGCTGGGCACCATGGGCGCGGTCATCTTCTCCCGGGAGCCGGCTCCCGACCGGGACGGGCTGTTCGACCTGGGCGCCTCCGGCCCGGTGGCGGGGTTGGTGGTGGCCGCGGGCGTGCTGTATGTGGGCCTGGAGCGGACGGTGCTGCTGGACCTACAGGCCCTGTGTCCCGGCCTGCGGCCCGAGAACTGCGGGCCCCTGTGGAGCCTGCCCCGCTTCCCCTTCGGCCTGCCGTGGGTGGTGGACCAGGTGGTGCGCTGGCGGTTCGGGTCCTCCCCGGAGGTGGTGACGTACCTGGACCCCTTGCTGGACGCCGCGGTCATCGGGCTGTTCGTGACCGCGGTGAACCTGCTGCCTGCGAGCTCCCTGGACGGCGGGCACGTCACCCGCGCGTTGCTGGGAGAGCGGTGGCACCGGTGGGGCTCCTACCTGGCGGTGGGCCTGCTGTTCCTGATGGGCCTGTGGCTGATGGCCGTCCTGCTGTTGTTCCTCCTGTCCCGGGGCCACCCCGGCCCCATGGACGACGTAAACCCCCCCTCCGCAGCCCGGCGGTGGGCGGGCGTGGGCCTTCTGGCGGTGTTCCTGCTGTCCTTGCCGTGGAGCAACCTCTTCCTCCTAGCCCGCCTGGTGGCGGACCTGGTGGGCCGGTAGCGCAGGTGGACGTGGAGCGCGCACGGGACCCGCAGGTGGGGGTGGAGCTGGTGGACGTGCACAAGCGCTACGGCGCCACCCCGGCGCTGCGCGGCCTCACCCTGCGCGCGGGCCCTGGGGAGGTGGTGGGTCTGGTGGGACCCAACGGGGCGGGCAAGACCACCACCCTCCGGGTCCTCGCCGCCCTGGCGCGCCCGGACTCGGGGCGGGTGCGGGTGTGTGGGTACGAGGTGCGTTCGCAGCCGGACCGCGTCCGCGCGTGCGTGGGGTTCCTGCCGGAGCAGGCGGGGGTGTACGGAAGGCTGTCCGCGGTGGAGATCCTGCGGTACTTCGGGGCACTGTGGGGGCTCCCGCCGGCGGAGGTGGAGCGGCGCACCCGCCAGCTGGTGGACTGGCTGGGCATGGGGGAGTTCTGCCACCGGCCGTCTGCCACGTACTCCCGCGGCATGCGGCAGCGCCTGCAGCTGGCAAGGGCCCTCCTGCACGACCCTCCGGTCCTCCTGCTGGACGAACCCACCGCCGGCCTGGACACCGCCACCGCCCAGGCGGTGTGGGAAGCGCTGCGGGTGCTGGCCAAACAGGGGCGGTGCGCGCTGGTGGCCACCCACTCCGCGGCAGAAGCCCGCCGGCTCTGCCACCGGGTGGTGGTGCTGGAGGCGGGCACGGTGCGGGAGGAGCTGTCCTGGGAGGACCTGCAGCGGTGGGAGCTAGCGTCCCCCGGGCAAGGAGCGCCGTGAGGCTGGCCTGGGCCGTGGCGGCGAAGGAGCTGGTGGACCTGGCCCGGGACCGCCGCGGCCTGCTGCTGGCCTTCCTGGTGCCGGTGGTGGCCGTGCCAGGCCTGTCCGTGCTGCTGGAGGCGGGTGCCTCGAGGAAGCTGCAGGCTCCCGCCCGGGTGGCGGTGGTAGGACCCAGGGGGCTCGGGCCGCTCGCGCCCTTCGCGGACGGGTTGCTGGAGCCGGTCCCCGTACCCGACCCCGACCGGGCGCTCCGCACCGGGAGGGTGTCCGCGGTGCTGGAATTCCCCGGCGAGCCACCCGGCCCCCCACCGGGAGCTGTGGAGCTCGTGCTGCGATACCGGGAAAACGACCCCGAGGGACTGGTGGCGCGGGAGAAGGTGGCCCAGGTGGTCGCCCGGTACTCCCTGCCCTGGGTGGAGCGCACCCTGCACGCCCGGGGCCTGGACCGAGAAGCCCTCAGCCCCGTCCGGCTGCGGGAGGAGCCGGTGCCGGGAGGAGGGGGCTGGGCGGCCCTGGCCGTGCCGTTGTTCACCGTGGTCTGGGCGTTCGCGGGGGCCGCCTTGGTGGCCGCGGACCTCACCGCGGGGGAGAAGGAACGCGGGACGTGGGACCTGCTGCGGTCCGCCCCCGTAGCCCGCGGCTCCCTGGTGGCCGGCAAGTTCCTGGCGTGTTGGGCTGCCGGCACCGCGCTGGCAGGCCTGGCTTGCGCGGCGCAGGTGGCCTTCTCCGGCCTGAGGTGGGTCAGCGCGCCCCAGGCGGTGGGGTTGGCCACCGCCGCAGGCAGCACGGCCGCCGTGGCGGCCGCGGCGGCCCTGGTGGTGGGGCTCGTAAGCCGCAGCGCGCGGGAAGCCAACCAGTGGGCCCTGCCCCTGTACGTGGCTTCCCTGGCCGCCGCCGCGGGCGCAGACACGCTGCGGGGCTGGACAGCCGGCCGCTTGGTGCCGGTCCTGAACAGCTTCTGGCTGGCCCAGGAGGCGGCCGCAGGCGCCCCGGCAGACTGGGGCTCCCTGTGGCCGCCCGTGGCTTCCTCCGTGGTGGTGTGCGCGGCCCTGCTGGGCGTGGCCGCCCGGCTGGTGGACCGGGAGTGAGCGTCGCTGCAGGAGGGCGTACGGGGGCGTGCGGGCCCGAAAACGCCAGCTAGCCCACAGCGCTTCCCGACAGGCGCCCTTGCCAGCGGGGAAGAGGTCAGCCACAATATCTTGCGCTGGCCCGTCCGAAGACCCCAACATCTAGGGCCGGCCGGGGGACGTTGCCATTCCATGCGCTGTCCCTACTGTGGTTACCCAGACAGCCGGGTGCTGGATTCGCGGCCTGCGGAGGACGGGGCGGCCGTGCGGCGGCGCCGGGAGTGCCCCCGGTGCGAACGGCGCTTCACCACCTTCGAGCGGGTGGACCTGGCCCCCCTCCTGGTGGTCAAGCGGGACGGCCGGAGGGAGCCGTTCGACCGTGCCAAGATCCTCGGGGGGCTGCTGAAGGCGCGGGGCAAGCGGCCCATCCCCACGGAGGTCCTCGACCAGCTGGCCCAGGAGGTGGAGCAGGAGGTGCGCAACCTCGGGGAAGGAGAGGTCCCCACCGTCCGCATCGGGGAGCTCGTGATGGAGCGGCTGCGGCGGGTGGACGAGGTGGCCTTCGTGCGGTTCGCCTCCGAGTACCGCCGGTTCCAGGACGCGCAGAGCATCGTGGAGGAGGTGGAGCGGCTGCGGGTCCACAAGGAACGGGAGGAGCAGCTGCGCCGGCAGGTGCCCCTGCTGCCCCTGGGGGACGGGAACGGCAAACACCGCGACAGAGGGTGAGCCCATGCACAGCACCGACCAAGCCACCGACCTGTTCCAGCGGACGCTGCGGTACTTTGGCGGGGACGAGTTGCGGGCGCGCGTGTTTTTCGACAAGTACGCCCTCCGGGACCCGGACGGACGCGTGGTGGAATCGAGTCCGCCGGAGATGTGGGCGCGGGTGGCCCGGGAGCTGGCCTCCGTGGAGGCCACGGAGGCCAAGCGGCGGGAGTGGGAGGAGAAGTTCTACTGGCTGCTGGAGGACTTCCGCTTCGTCCCCGGCGGCCGGATCCTGTTCGGCGCCGGCAACCCCCGCCGCGCCACCCTCCTGAACTGCTACGTGATCCCCATCCAGGGCGACTCCCTGGAGGACATCTTCGAGTGGTGCAAGCAGGCCGCCCGGACGTACTCCTTCGGGGGTGGGGTGGGCACGGACATCAGCGTGCTGCGGCCGCGGGGGACCCCGGTGAACAACGCGGCCATCACCAGCTCCGGCGCGGTGTCCTTCATGGACCTGCTGTCCACCACCACGGGCACCATCGGCCAGGCGGGGCGGCGCGGGGCGTTGATGATCACCATCCGCAGCGACCACCCGGACGTGCTGGAGTTCACCCGGGTCAAGCGCAACCTGGACCGGGTGCGGTACGCGAACATCAGCGTGCGGGTGGACGACGCCTTCATGCGGGCGGTGGAATCCGACGGGGAGTACACCCTGCGCTTTTCCAACGAGAAGGCTCAGGTGGAGCGGACCGTCCGCGCCCGGGAGCTGTGGGACGAGCTGATCCGGGGGGCGCGGGACTACGCGGAGCCCGGCGTGATCTTCTGGGACACGGTGCGGCGGTGGTCCACCTCGGAGTACAACGGGATGAACGTGGTCACCACCAACCCTTGCTCCCTGGTGGGCTCCACGTACGTGTTGACCCCCAGTGGCATCCACCGGCTGGACGCGCTGGTGCGCCACGCGGTCGTAGACCGGACCACGCCCACGGTCCTTATCGACCGCCGCGCGGGAGACGGCAGGGGGCTTGCCGCAGTACGGGCCGACGCGCTGGCCTTCACCGGCGTCCGGCGCATCTGGCGGGTGGAGACCACGAGCGGCTTCGTGATCCGGGGTACCGGCGACCACAAGGTGAAGGTCCTGAACGACGACACCTTCGACCCCCTTCACGGCTCCAAGGGCTGGAAGCGGATCGACGAGCTCAAACCGGGCGACGTCCTGGCGGTGATGGATCCGAACGACCCGACCATCGTCGAGCGCGTGTTCGCAGACCGGTCGCCGTACTTGCATTTGGACGAACGGTGGATCCAGCCTCGCCGGAAGGACGCGCACTACCGGCTGGTGGACATCCCGGAAACCTGGGACGAGGACCTGGCCTACCTGTTGGGGTACGCGGTAGGGGACGGCTCGTACACCAGATCCTCCCGGCACCAGAAAGGGCCTCGGCGGCTGGACGTGCACATGAACCGAGAGGACGCGCCCTACGTGAAGGCCGTGGTCGACCGCGTGGTGGCCCGCTGCCTGCGCTACCGCCGGGTGCCTGTGGGGGTGGGAGCCGAGGGCGAAGGGCAGCCCATACACCTCCCGCTGCGCACGCGGGAGGGGACGCAGCGAGCGTGGGTGTCGGTACACTCCGCAGCGTTCCTCCGCATGTTGCAGGGCCTGGGGCTGCGCCCTGCGCGCGCCCACGAGAAGTCGGTGCCGCACTCCATCCTGGTGGCTCCCAGGGAGGCCACCGCCGCCTTCCTGAGGGGTCTATTTGACGCAGACGGGACCGTGTCGCGGCCGGGGGAGCGGCCCATGGTGTCGCTGTCCTCCACGTCCCGACAGCTCATCGAAGAGGTGCAGCTCCTGCTCCTCCAGTTCGGCATTTTTTCCAGCGTGATTACGTATCGGGCGGAAGCGAAGAACGCCTCGCGACGCTCCGGCTTGGTGTACGTGACCAGGGCAGGCGAGAGGAGAGAATACGCAAGCGTGCACGACTCGTACAAGCTGTGCATCACGAGCTACCCGTCCATCGAGCGGTTCGCTCGTTGGGTGGGCAGTGCCCTGCCCCGCAAGCGGCGGATGCTGGAGGCGTTGCTGGCGCACCGGAAACTGCCGCTGCGGGAGGTCAGCGACCGCACGAGGGTGAAGGCGGTCGTGCAGGAGGACGTGTGGGAGCCCGTGTACGACCTCACGGTGCTGGACACCAAGTCGTTCATCGCGAACGGGATCGTGGTGAGCAACTCCGAGATCCCCCTCGAGCCGTACGGGTGCTGCTGCCTTGGCAACGTGAACCTGTCCGCGTTCGTCCGGGAGCCTTTCACGGAGCGGGCGCACGTGGACTGGGGGGAGCTGGAGCGGGCGTTGCGCTACGCGGTGCGGTTTCTGGACAACGTGCTGGACTACAACGCGGACAAGCACCCCCTGCCCGAGCAGAAGGAGGCCAGCCTGCGCAGCCGCCGCATCGGCGTGGGCTTCACAGGCCTGGGGGACATGCTGGCCAAACTCCGGCTGCGGTACGACACGGAGGAGGCGGTGGCCTTCGTGGACCGGCTGTTCGAGCGCATCAAGAACGTGGCGTACGACGAAAGCGCGAACCTGGCCGCGGAGAAGGGCCCCTTCCCCGCCTTCGACCGGGACCAGCACTTCCGGGGACGGTTCCTGCAGACCCTAGACCCCACAGTCCGGGACAAGGCCTACACCCTCGGCCTGCGGAACGTGGCCCTGCTCACCGTGCCGCCCGTGGGAAGCGGGGCCGCTTTGGCGGGGACCACCAGCGGCATCGAGCCCATCTTCGCCCTGAGCTACCTCCGCCGCAGCGAGTCTTTGTCCCAGTCGGAGTTCAAGGTGTACCACCCGCTGGTCAAGCAGTACATGGACGAGTTCGGGGTGGACGAAGAGCACCTGCCGGACTCCTTCACCACGGCCCACCGCATCTCGCCGGAGATGCGGGTCCGCATGCAGGCCACCATCCAGAAGCACATCGACCACAGCATCAGCTCCACGGTGAACCTCCCGTCCTCCGCCACCGTGGAGGACGTGGAGCGGGTGTACTTCCTGGCGTGGAAGCTGGGCTGCAAGGGGATCACCGTGTACCGGGAGAGTTCCCGCGAGGGGGTCTTGATCACCGAAGCACAGGCGCAGCAGCAGACGCCACCGGACCCAGTCCGGGTGCCCGCCGAGCCGGCGCGGGACCGGGCGGTCACGCGCCCCAGGCCGAAGGTGACGCAGGGACGGACGGAGCGGATCGAGACCCCCCGCGGGCGCGTGTACGTGACCGTGAACGAGGACGAGTACGGGCCCTGCGAGGTGTTCGTGGAGTCCCTGGACGTGGAGGCGGAGGCCACGGGTCGGCTGGTGTCCCTGTGCCTCCGCAGCGGCGTGGACCCCCGGGAGGTGATCGAGCAGCTGTGGAGGGTTCAGTCGCGGGAGGTGGCCCTGGACCGGTCCGCGGACGGCACCACGGTGCGGGTCAGCACCATCGCACAGGCGGTGGCCCTGGCCCTGGGCCGGACCCTGTACGGAGACGGCTTCCGGCCCGACAAGGAGTTCCCCCGCGCGGCGGCCCTGCCCGAGCCGACGCCGCGCGCGCGGCAGGAGCGGTTGCGGTTCGGCGAAGGCCGGCCGGACCCGCACCGGCCTGAACCCGGGAGGATCAACGGGGCCGTGGGGCCCTCTTTCGTGGGCGTGTGCCCGGACTGCGGGGGGTTGCTGGTGCACGAAAACGGCTGCGCCAGCTGCCGGTCCTGCGGGTACTCCCGGTGCTGAGGCGCGGAAGTCCCCTCCGCTCGCCGCGGACCCTGGCCTGCCCGCGGAGCGCGCGGAGCAGCCGTGCGGCGAAGGCGGGCAGGGGAAGGGTAGGTCGGCCGGAGCTGGTGAACCGCCCTACCCGGGGCGGACGTACGCACCGGGCGGGGACCACGTGGAAGCGGGCGGTGAAGTGGGTGAAGCCGTGCTCGGCCCGCAGCGCAGGGCCGCAGCGCCGCAGGGGGCTACCCAGCAGCTGCTGCAGCGCCCTGCGGGCCTGCGGCCAGCCCCGGGCCTCCACGTAGGGAAACGTCCAAAGCCCTCCCCAAAGGCCGTCGCGTGGCTGGCGGACGAGGAGCACGCGGCCGGAGGGGTCCTGTACCAGCGCCGCCACGAACCGGCGTAGAGGCTTGGCAGGCCGGCGCTGCGGAGGGGGGATGGACTCCGCCACCCCCTCCCTGTGTGCGCGGCAGAAGGCCCGCACGGGGCAGACGGTGCACCGGGGCCTGCGCGGGGTGCACACGGTCGCGCCCAGGTCCATCAAGGCCTGGTTGAACGCACCTGCCCGTCCCCGGGGGAGGACGGCCCGTAGGGCGGCTTCCACCTGTGCCCGGGCCGCCCGGTCTGAAGTAGGCGCCCGCAGTCCCAACACCCGCAGGCCCACCCGCAGGCCGTTCGCGTCCAGCGCCACCACGTCCTCCCCGAAGGCGATGCTGGCCACCGCGGCCGCGGTGTACGGTCCCACGCCCGGCAGGGCTCGCCAGCCCGCCGCGGTGGTGGGAAACCCGCCGCGGCGGACCACCTCCTGTGCCGCACGGTGCAGGTGGCGGGCCCGCGCGTAGTACCCCAACCCTGCCCACCGCCGCAGCACGTCCTGCTCCCGGGCGGCTGCCAGAGCTTCCACCGTGGGGAAGGCGCGCAGGAAGGTGTGGTAGTAGGGGATTGCGGCCTCCACGCGGGTCTGCTGCAGCATCACCTCCGACACCCACACCCGGTAGGGGTCCCGGTCTTGCCGCCACGGCAGCGTGCGGCGGTGTGCCGCGTACCACCGCAGCAACGTCTCCGCCAGGAGAGGACTCACACCACGCGGGCCAGCCGCCACACGGCAAGCCGCACCAAAGCCAGCAGGAGCCCGCTGACGGCGGTACCCACCAGGAGGAACGGCCAGGTGCCGGGGCTTGCCAGCCGCCCCAGCAGTGCCTGGCGGAGGAGGATGCCCACAGGCACCGCCATCGCCCAGGTGGCCGCCAGCACCGGCCAGCCGCCCCTGCGGTAGGTGCCCAACAACGCCGCCGCCGACAGCCAGCTGGCCGCCAGGGGCAGGAAGGTACGCAGGACCACGTCCCAGCTCACCTCCACGCCGTGGAAGGCGGCCCCCGCCACGGAAAAGCCCAGCAGGGCCACGAGGTCCGCCACTGCCAGCCGGCCGCGCACCTCAGCGGCCTCCCGTGGCCACCGGTTGCGGGAGCCCGCGGGCCGCAGGGAGCCAGGCGGCCAGCAGGGCGCCGCAGGCGGCCATGACCGCCGCCACCCGCAGGACCACGGGGACGCCGAAGGCGTCGGCCACCAGGCCGAAGGGGGTGGCGAGCAGCGCGGCCACGGAGCTGGCCGCCACCTGCATCCCGCCCCCTAAGGCGGTGTGGCCCGGCAAAAGCTCCTGCGACAGGACCAGGGCGATGGGCAGAACCCCTTGGGAGCACGCCCCCAGCAACAGGACCGCGGGGTAGGTCCAAGGCGGCCGCAGGAAGGGCAACAGGAGCACCACCGCGCCCAGGACGGCCATGGTGGCGCCCAGCACTCCTCTCCGGCTCCACCGGTCCGCCAGCCGGCCCAGCACCGGCGCTGCCACCACGCCCCCCGCGAGCAGCACGGACAGAGCCGCCGCGGCCGCCTCCCGCGACTGGCCCACGTGGTCGATGAGGAAGCCTGGGTAGAACACCGTCACCCCCACGTGGACGCCGCCCCGCAGGAGCGCGATGGCCAGGAGCACCGCGTACGCGGCCCACAGGTCTTCGCCTTCCTGGCGGGCAAGCTCCCGGCGCTGCAGGACCCCCTCGCGCCTCTGAGAGAGCGCCAGGAGCCCTGCCACGGGCAGGCCCACCGCCAGCCACAGGACCAGCCCGCGCAGCCCGAAGGTCCCCGCCAACAGCGCCACCACGGTGGGGCCCAGAGCCCAGCCCACACTCCCGCCCAGGGTGAAGAAGCCCATCACCGTGGCCTGACGCTCGCCCGCCACCTGGTAGGCGGTGCGGACCGCCTCCGGGTGGAAGAGGGCGGGCCCCAGGGCCAGGACACCCAGAGCCGCCGCGGCGGTCCACGGACCTGTAGAAAGCCCCGCGAACGCCAACCCCGCGGCGGTGAGGGCCACGCCCGCGGGCACCATCCACAGGCTGCGGCGACGGTCCGCGGCCAGGCCTGCCACCACCTGGACGGCCGCGCCGCACAAAGACGCGGAGGTGACCAGCGCGCCGGTGACGGTGTAGGTCAGGCGCAGCTCCGTCCGCAGGTACTGGGCCAGGGCGGGTAGGGCGCCCGCGCCCACGTCCACCGCGGCGTGCCCCACGATGAGCAGGACGAGGACGGCTCTGGCCAGGCGGTGCACGGGTCCAGTGTACGGGAGACGGCTGCGGCCGGGGGAGGCCTGCCGGCAGGACCCGGTGCTCACACCCGGAGCTTGGGGTCCAGGGCGTCCCGGAGGGCGTCGCCCAGCGCGTTGAAGGCCAGTACCGTCAGGGTGATGGCCACTCCCGGGAACACCGCCATCCACGGCGCCTTCTGGACGAAGTCCACCGCCGCCCCGCTCAGCATGAGCCCCCACGCGGGCGTGGGCTCGGCCACCCCCAGGCCCAGGAAGCTCAGGGACGCCTCCAGCAGGATGGCCTGACCCAGGAAGGCGGTGAGCATGACGAGGTAAGGGGCCATCACGTTGGGCAGCATGTGCCGCAGGATGACCCGCCAGGGCCCGGCCCCCACCGCCCGCGCGGCCTCCACGTAGGTGGTCTGCCGGACCTGCAAAGCGCTGCTGCGGACCACCAGCTCCGCGCGGGGCGCGAAGGACAGGGCGATGGCCGCCACCAGGTTGGCGGTGCCGCTTCCCAGGACGGCCACCATGGCCATGGCCAGCACGATGAGGGGGAACGACACGAGGATGTCGGTGACCCGCTGGACCACCAGGTCCACCGTACCTCCGAAGTATGCGGAGGCCACGCCCACCAGGGCGCCCACGGTGGCGCCCAGCACCGAGCTGGACACGCCTACCAACAGGGCGGTGCGGGCGCCGAAGATGAGGCGGCTGAGGATGTCCCGGCCGAAGCTGTCGGTACCCAGCCAGTGGCGGGCGTTGGGCGGGCTGAACATGGCCAGGTAGTCGGTGGCCAGGGGGTCGTACGGCGCCATCCAGGGCGCGAACACCGCGCAGGCCACCAGCAGGCCCAAGAAGGCCGCACTGACCGCGGCCACGGGGTACCGTCGGACCAGGCGGCTGAGGCGGCCTGCGGGACGGGCCCGCAGGCCGCCCAGCCAGGGCT
>FWWL01000545.1_pt1 | contig 101882 bp, 90 predicted proteins | sample 2228331 | NCBI WGS metagenome assembly FWWL01 (sample SAMEA103939775, study PRJEB20133) | metagenome | reverse complement strand
GTGCCGCCTGTTCGGCCCTGATCCGCTCGGCCTCGCGCGCCGCAGCCTCTGCCTCGGCACGCTGCCGGGCGAGCGCCGCCTGTTCGGCCTTGGCACGCTCCGCCTCACGCGCGCGCGCCTCGGCCTTGCCGCGCGCGGCAGGCGCGGGCGTAGTATCGGGATCGATCAGCCTGAGCGTAGGGCGCCACACGCCCGGCGCATCGTTCAGGCCGGCGCCGTCGTCCCCGCCCCCAGCGGCTGCTTCCGCAGCGCGAAGAGCACGACAATCAATCCAGTCAGGATCAGCGGTATAGTCAGCCATTGCCCCATCGATAGCCCGGTCCGGGCCGCAAAGTCAGCCAGTTGTTGATCCGGCTCACGGAAAAATTCGTTGACGAAACGCGCCACGCCCATGCCGGTGGTGAACACGCCTGCCAGAAGGCCCGGGCGATAGCGCGCGCGGGTGAACCAGAACAGGCTCAGCATGATGACCAGCATCGCCAGCCCTTCGAGACCCGCCTGATAGAGCTGACTGGGATGGCGCGGCAGGCTGGTGGGATCGTTCGGGAAGATCATCGCCCAGGGCACGTCGGTGACGCGGCCCCACAGCTCGCCATTGACGAAATTCGCCAGCCGGCCGAGCAGCATCCCCATCGGCACGCCGACGCTGACATAGTCGACCACGCGGATGAAATTGAGCTTGTCGCGCCAGGCGACGTAGGCCATCGCCAGCGTCACGCCGGCCAGCCCGCCGTGGAAGCTCATCCCCCCGTCCCATAGGCGCAGCAGCTTCCAGCTGACGAAGCCGTCGCCCGAAAAGTCGGTCCACAGGCTCTGGTCGTAGAACATCGCATAGCCCAGCCGCCCGCCGAGGATCACGCCCAGCGTGCAGTAGAAGAACAGATCGTCCGCGTGCCGCTGCGCCATCGGCGCGCCGGGCTGCTTGAGCATCTTGGAGGTGTGCCAATAGGCGAAGATCACCCCCAGCAGATAGGCCAGCGAGTAATAGCGCAGCGTGAAGAAGCCGAGCTCGATCCCCGGCTTGAGCCCCAGATCGGTCCAGTAGATCGGATCGGCGGCGCCGCTTGCGGCAAGTAGTGACAGCACGAAGCGAACCTCTTAATGACCATGATATGCCGTATCGGCGGACCCGAAGCGAAAGCACACGGGCCCCGGCTGCGCTGGCGCTTCTGGCACAGCATCCGGGGCAGGGGAAGGGGCACGGGATCGCCGCGGCGCAAATGGGACAGGCCATCCGGCACGGGGGACATCCCCGGCCGGGGGGCCGCGACAACAAGAGAGAGGAAGACAACCGCATGCCCACCCAGCTGGATAATGCGCTCGAAGCGATCATCACCGGCCTGACCGCTGACGGCCAGCCTTTCGCGCTCGCGCCCTTTACCCGTGACGGGGTCACCATGCCGTCCTTCGCCGCCGCGCCGCCGACGCTGGCCCATTATTTCGCGCATTTCTGCAATCAGAACAAGGATGTGCCCTTCCTCGTCGATGGCGATGTGCGCCTGACCTTTGGCGAGGCCTATGCCGCCGCGACCTGCGTGGCCGAAGGTCTGGCCACAACCCACGGCGTCGCAAAAGGCGACCGCGTCGGCATCGCCGCGCGCAATTCGGCCAACTGGATGATCGCCTACATGGGGATCCTGATGGCAGGCGGCTGCGCCACGCTGCTCAACGGCTTTTCCAGCGGCGACGAGCTCGCCTACGGGCTCGATCTGGCCGAGTGCAAGGTGCTGCTCGCCGATGAAGGCCGCGCCGCGCGTCTGGACGGGCACAATCACCCGGCCAAGGTGGTGCTGTTCACCCACGGCAACCCGCCCGCCGAAGGCCTCGCCGCCACCTGGGCCGCGCCCCAAGGCAACAGCGTGGCGATGGCGATGCTGGGCGAGCTCGGCCCGGACGATATCGCCACGATCCTCTACACCTCAGGCTCGACCGGCAAGTCCAAGGGCGCGTGGTCGGATCACCGCGGGGTGGTCCACGGGGTGATGAACTATGTCGCCCAGTCGGCGATGGCCAAGGTCCATGTCGAGAGCACCGAAGGCCCGCTGACCACCCAGCCTTGCGCGCTGGTTGCCGTGCCCCTGTTCCACGTGACGGGCGAAGTGCCGCTGTTCCTCCAGAGCTTCGCCATCGCCCGCAAGCTGGTGCTCATGCCCAAGTGGGACGCAGGGCTCGCGATCCGGCTGATGGCCGAGGAGAAGGTGTCCTACTTCGTCGGCGTGCCGCTGATGAGCTACGAAATCGCCAACCACCCCGACCGCGAGAAATACGACCTGTCGGCCTGCAAGAGCTTTGCCGCAGGCGGTGCGCCGCGCCCGGTCGAGCACGTGACCCGCATCAAGGAAGCCTTCCCCGGCAGCTTCCCGCTGCTCGGCTATGGCCTCACCGAAACCAACGCGGTCGGCTGCGGCAATTTCAACGAGAACTACCTCGCCAAGCCCGGCTCCACCGGCCGCCCGTCCAAGCCAATGGTCGATCTGGCGATCCTCAACGATGCCGGAAACCCCCTGCCGCAAGGCCAGGTGGGCGAGGTCTGCATTCGCTCGGTCGCGAATTTCCGCGGCTATTGGAAGAACCCCGAAGCCACCGAGGCCGCCTTCACCAAGGATGGCTATTTCCGCACCGGCGACCTCGGTTATCTCGATGCGGACGATTATCTGTTCATCGTCGATCGCAAGAAGGACATCATCATCCGCGGCGGCGAGAACATCTCCTGCATCGAGGTGGAGGACGCGATCTACGCGCATGACGATATCGGCGAATGTTCGGTCTTCGGTCTCACCGACGAACGCTTCGGCGAAGTGCCCGCGGCGGTCTATGCGATGAAGGAAGGTCACCCCCACGTGACCCCGGCCGAGCTGCGCGCCTTCCTGCTGGAACGCATCGCACCCTTCAAGGTGCCGCTGGAACAGCACATCTGGTTCACCGCGGAAGCCCTGCCGCGCCTCGGCACGCAGAAGATCGACAAGCGCAGCGTCAAGGCCCGTTACAGCGCCGAGGCCGTCGCCGCGTGAGCCCGGCATGAGCCCCCGCCGTATCCCCGGCCAGCGCGCGATCATCGACCGGCGCGCGCTGGCCGATGAGATCGCCGCGCTGCACGCAGCGGACGGCGAGCGGGCGCGCGCGGGCATCGTCGCCGCGCTGCGCAGCGCGCTCGACCAGGGACGCGCCGAGCTCGCCCGGCGGCTGGAGGAGGCTCCGTCCGCCGGGCACGAGGTCACCGCGGGCTTCAGCTTCCTGATGGATCAGCTGCTGCGGGTGATCCACGATCACGTCACCGCGCACCTCTACCCCGTCCCCAACCGCACGCAGGCAGAGCGGCTCGCGATCCTTGCGGTGGGCGGATACGGCCGCGCCGAGATGGCGCCGCATTCGGACGTCGATATCGCCTTCATCACCCCCCACAAGCGCGCGCCGTGGTGCGAGCAGGTGATCGAGACGATGCTCTACCTGCTGTGGGATCTCGGCCTCAAGGTCGGCCATTCGAGCCGCACCGTGCCCGACACGATGCGGATGGCGAAAGAGGATCTCACGATCCGCACCGCCCTGCTCGAAAGCCGGCTGGTATGGGGCGAGGCGGCGCTGTTCGACGAATTGCGCAGCCGGTTCTGGAACGAGGTCGTGCGCGGCAGCGAACGGCAGTTCCTGACGCTGAAGCTGGCCGAACGCGACGCGCGGCACAAACGCATGGGTGACAGCCGCTACGTGGTCGAACCCAACGTCAAAGAAGGCAAGGGGGGCTTGCGCGATCTCCAGACGCTCTACTGGATCGGCAAATATGTCCACCGCGTCCAGAACGCTGCCGAGCTGGTCGATGTCGGCCTGCTCACGGGAAGCGAATATCGTAGCTTCCGGCGCGCCGAGGGGTTCCTGCTGGCGGTGCGCTGCCACATGCACCTCATCACCGACCGGGCCGAGGACCGACTGACCTTCGACCTTCAGCGGCAGGTGGCCGAGCGGATGCAATTCGCCGACCGTCCCGGCAAGAGCGCGGTCGAACGGTTCATGCAGTACTACTTCCTGCAGGTGAAACGGGTCGGCAGCCTGACCGGCGTGTTCCTGTCCCACCTCGACGAGGAATTCGCCAGGAAACGCCCCCGCACCGGCTTTTTCGCCGGATGGACGCAGCGCCCTCGCCAGTTCAAGGGCTACACCGTCGAAGGCGGAAGGCTGCGCGCGCCGGGGGACGACTGGTTCCGCGACGATCCGGTGCGGCTGATCGAAGTGTTCCAGCTGGCCGAGGCCGAGGGGCTGGAAATCCACCCGGAAACCATGCGTCAGGCCGGGCGCGACTCCAAGTTGATCGACCTGAAGGTACGCCGCGACAAGCGCGCCAATGCGCTGTTCCTCGATCTGCTGTCGGGCCGCAAGGACCCCGAAACCGCGCTTCGCTGGATGAATGAAACCGGCGTATTCGGGCGCTTCGTGCCCGATTTCGGCCGGGTCAACGCGCAGATGCAGTTCGACATGTATCACCACTATACCGTCGACGAACACACGATCCGCGCCATCGGGCTATTGAGCCAGATCGAGCGCGGGCTGCTGACTGCCGATCATCCGCGCGCCACCCGCGAATTTCCCAAGCTCGCCTCCCGCCGGGCGCTCTATGTCGCGGTGCTGCTCCACGATATCGCCAAGGGGCGCGGGGGCGACCATTCGGTGCTGGGCGCGGATGTCGCGCATCGGCTGTGCCCGCGCTTCGGGCTGGACGGGCGCGAGACCGATCTGGTCGCCTGGCTGGTGCTCCATCACCTTCTCATGAGCCGCACCGCGCAGAAGCGTGACCTTACCGATCCCAAGACGATCGAGGATTTCGTCGCCGAGGTGCAGAGCCTCGAGCGGCTGCGCAACCTTGCGATCCTGACCGCGGTCGATATCCGCGCGGTCGGCCCCGGCACTTGGAACAGCTGGAAGGCGCAGCTTTTGGGCGAGCTTTACGATGCCGCGCAGGAGCAATTGCGATTGGGCCACAAGGGCACCGGGCGCAAGCAACGCGTGACCGCGAAGAAAGATGGGGTCGCACGCCTGCTCGGCGATCAGAATCATCTGGTCGACAGCTTCGGCGCGCTGCTGGGCGATGCCTACTGGATCGCCGAGCCCGAGGACATCATCGCCAGCAATCTCCTGCAATATGATGCGGCGCAGGCGGCGGGTGAGGCGCTTTCGATCCATTGCGATGTCGACGAAACGCGCGGCGCGACCCGGGTGAGCGTGATCGCGCTCGACCATCCGGGGCTGTTCTACCGCATGGCGGGCGGCATTCACCTTGCCGGCGCGAACATCATCGACGCGCGCATCCACACCGCGAAGAGCGGCTATGCGGTCGACAATTTTCTGGTGCAGGACCAGAACGGCCAGCCGTTCCGCGAAGCCGCGCAGATGGCCCGGATCGACAAGGGCATTCGCGACGCGCTGCTCGCCAAGGTCGAACTGGTGCCCAAGCTTGCCGCGCGCCCGCTCGCGCATTCGCGCGCCAAGGCTTTCGACGTCGCCCCGCGGGTCGGGTTCGACAATGATGCCTCCAACCACTTCACCGTGATCGAGGTGACCGCGCGCGATCGGCCAGCGCTGCTCAACCGGCTCGCCCACGCGCTCTACAAGGCCAACCTGATCGTCCATTCGGCGCATATCACGGCTTACGGCGAGGCGGCGGCGGACACTTTTTACGTCACCGATCTCACATCGGCAAAGATCAAGGCGCCCGAACGGCTCGCCGAGATCGAGGCCGCGCTGCTCGCCGCCGCCAGCGACCAGCGCCAAAGCCAGCTGGAACGCGCCTAAAAGCCACACTGATCGATCAAATCATGAAGGTTTGCAGAAACCCGGCTTGCAGTGCGCCGCCAACCGGCTAGTCAATGAGCAAAACAACCAAACAGGGAGAGAGACGGGATGAAATCCTATACTTCGCTTCGCGCGATGGCGCTGCTCGGTGCGGGCATGGCACTGATGCCAACCGCGGTATGGGCACAGGATGCCGACACCGCCGAGGAAGAGCAGCCGCTTGCCGACAATGTCATCATCGTCACCGCACAGGGCCGCTCGCAGGCGCTCGCCGACGTGCCGGTTGCGATCTCGGCGATCAATTCCGAAACGCTGGTGAACAGCGGCGCGAACGACATTCGCGCGCTCAACCAGGTCGCGCCCTCGCTGCTGGTGTCCTCGACCGGCTCGGAAGCCAACGGCTCGGCGCGTATCCGCGGCATCGGCACGGTCGGCGACAACCCCGGCCTCGAAAGCTCGGTCCCGGTGTTCATCGACGGCGTCTATCGCTCGCGTTCGGGCATCGGCCTCAACGAATTGGGCGAGATTGACCGGATCGAAGTCCAGCGCGGCCCGCAGGGCACGCTCGGCGGACGCAACTCCTCGGCCGGTCTCATCAGCATCTATTCGAAGAAGCCCGAATTTACCTTCGGCGCGAGCGGCGAGGTGACTTACGGCAATTACGATTTCGTCCGCATCGGTGGCAGCGTCACCGGCCCGATCAGCGACACGCTGGCCGCGCGGGTCGATGGTATCCTCGTCAAGCGCGACGGGTTCTACTACGACACCGCCAACAACACCGATGTCAATGATCGCGACCGCTATTTCGTGCGCGGACAGGTGTTGTTCGAGCCGACCGAGGACATCTCCGTCCGGCTGATCGGGGACTACACCTTCCGCGATGAAAAGTGCTGCGCGGCGACCTATGTCGACAACAGCGTCAACCCCTTCATCGGCGCGCTGAACAACCCCTCCACCCCGCTGACGCCGCTGTCGCCCAACGGCAACAACATCATCAACGTGCTGCGCGATCTCGGGCAAAACCTCAATGCCTTCAACCAGGGCTACGGGCGGGACATTTCGGTCACTCCGGGCCGCAGCTTTGCCGGCGAGACCAAGGATTACGGCGTTTCGGGCCAGATCGACTGGGACTTCGGCGGCGCGCGGCTGACCTCGATCACCGCCTATCGTGAATATCGTTCGGGTCAGGCGTCCGATACCGACTACGGCACGGTCGACATTCTCTATCGCGGCGAGAACGACGAGGCCTACCGCCAGTTCCACACCTTCACGCAGGAAGTGCGCCTGCAGGGCGAAGCCTTCGGCGGAACGCTGGACTGGCTGGTCGGCGGCTTCTTCGCCAACGAGAAGCTGACCGTGCGCGACAATCTGCGCTTCGGCAGCCAGTATGGCCGCTTCGCCAATTGCCGCATCATTTCGGGCGGCGGTCTGGCGGGGCTCTATTCGCCGACCAACCCGCTCTGCGTCCTGCCCGGCGTCGGCCCGGCCACGCTGGCGGGTGCGACCGGCGCCTCCGGCCCCGACATCGTTGCCGCCTTCACCGCACTGGACGGGCTCAATGATCGCGGCTCGACGATCGACAACTACTTCCAGGATGGCACCAACTGGGCGCTGTTCACGCACAACATCGTGAACATCACCGATCGCCTCGCCCTGACGCTCGGCCTGCGTTACACCAATGACGAGAAGGACTTCTCGGCCACCTTTGGCAACGACAACACCGTCTGCACCACGGTGCAGGGCCTGCTGCTCGACGATCTTCAGCAGGCGCAGAACCCCGCCACGACGACCGACGACACCGCCCGTGCGCTGGCCGGGTCGCTGATCGGCCTGTCCTGTCAGGGCAACTCCACCGCCGAACTCAACAACGTGTCGATCCGCGACAACCGCAAGGAAGACGAATGGACCGGCACGGCGATCCTGTCCTACAAGGCGACCGACGATCTGCTGCTCTATGCCAGCTTCGCGCGCGGCTACAAGGCGGGCGGTTTCAACCTTGACCGTTCGGCGCTGAAGTCGCCGATTCTGCCCTTTGGCGGGCAGGCTGGCGCGCAGGCGCTGGTGAGCAGGCTCCAGTTCGATCCCGAGCTGGTCGATAGCTACGAAATCGGTGCCAAGTATGCGACCGGCCCCTTCAGCCTGAGCCTTGCCGCGTTCCGTTCGGATTTCAGCAACTTCCAGCTGAACACCTTCAACGGAACGGTGTTCCTGGTGCAGAACATCAACGGCTGCAACGGCGATCTCGTCGGCGGCCCGGGCGCCGACACCGACACCAGCGCGGCGACCGGCGCCTGCGCGGCGGACGATGTCGGTTACGGCGTGCGCACGCAGGGTCTGGAACTCGAAGCGCAGATGAACCCGGCGGCCGACCTCAACGTCGCGGCCGGTCTCACCTACGCCAAGACCGACTATCGCGAGGATCTGGTCGGCACGTCTGCGGGCGCTCCGCTCGATCCGGCGCTGCGCAAGCTGCCCGGCGACAACCTGTCGAACGCGCCCGAATGGGTCGCCACCGGCAGCGTCACCTGGACGCCCGCGATCGGTGACAGCGGCCTTTCCGCGCTGTTCTACATGGATGGCCGCCTGACCTCGGACTTCAACACCGGCTCCGACCTCTTCCCGCAGAAGGAACAGGATGGCTTCGCGCTGTTCAACGCCCGCGTCGGCATCCGTGGTCCGGAGCAGAAGTGGTCGATCGAGTTCTGGGGCCAGAACATCTTCGACAAGGATTATGCGCAGGTCGCATTCAACTCGCCCTTCCAGGCGGGCACGACCTCGGCACCTTTCGTCGATCCGCAATATCCGGGCGGCCGGCAGCTGTTCTCGCAGTTCCTCGCCGAACCGCGCACCTACGGGATCACCGGGCGGTTCAACTTCTGAGCCGCAGCCCTATCACCGAAACTAAGGGGCGCTCCGGCAACGGGGCGCCCTTTTTCGTTCAGTCCTCGTCGGTCGCGAGCAACAGCGCGATGGCCTCGTCGTCGAAGGCGACGAAGGCCCATTCGACGGCCGCCTCGGTGATCGGGTTCCAGCCGAAATACATCCGGTTGGTGACGATCTGGCGGGTTGCCGGATCGAAGCAGCCGAGGAAATCGGCGCCCATCGCCAGCGCATCGTCTTCGCCCAGCCAGGGCTCGCGCGAATAGACCATGTGCCGGCTGAAGGCGTCTGCCAGCGCCGCCAGTGCCGAGCGCGGCGCATCCTGTGCGCCCTCGGCATCGAGCAGTTCCCAGTTCCCACCGATCGGCTTGTAGCCGAGGCCGGTCACGAAGGCATCGCCGCGGGCGGTGTGAAGCGCCGCCGTGTCGCCAGCCGGCTGGGTGATGATCCGGACCCCGGCCGAGCCGCCACACAGGCGCTCGCTCCAGCGGGCGATGAAGGCATCGAGCCGGGCGAGCGTGCCCGCCATCGCGGCGCTCAACCCCGCGCGCCGAACAGCGCCGTGCCCACCCGCACATGGGTCGCGCCGAGCATCACCGCGGTCTCGTAATCCCCGCTCATGCCCATGCTGAGGCCTTCCACACCATGATCCGCCGCCAGCTTTGCCAGCAGGGCGAAGAACGGCGCAGCCTCGGTGTCGGCGGGCGGAATGCACATCAGCCCGGCAAGCGGGATCTCGGCAGCGCGCACCTGTTCGAGGAAAGCGGGAAGCTCCGCAATCGGGCAGCCGCCCTTTTGCGCTTCGTCGCCGATGTTGACCTGCACGAAGCACGGCACCCGCCGCTCGGATTTGTCCATCGCCCTGGCAAGCGCGGTCAGCAGGCTCGGGCGGTCGAGCGCGTGGATGCAGTCGAACAGCGCGACCGCCTCTTCCGCCTTGTTCGATTGCAGCTGGCCGATCAGGTGGAGTTCGATGTCGGGATGGGCCTCGCGCAGGGCAGGCCACTTGCCCTGGGCTTCCTGCACCCGGTTCTCGCCGAAGACGCGCTGACCGGCGTCGATCAGCGGCTGGATGGTAGGCGCATCGTGGGTCTTGCTGACCGCGATCAGCGTCACATCCGCAGGTCTGCGGCGCGCGGGCTTGCAGACGCGGGCGATATTGGCGCGGATCTCTTCGAGGCGGGTGGCTGCATTTGTCATGGCCGCGCTCTATAGCGGCTGGGTGACGCGCGCAAAGACCCTCCCCGCCCTGTGGCTGATCTCCGATGCGCGCAACGATGCCGGGCTGGCGCGCGCGCTGGCGCGGCTGCCGCGCGGCTCGGGGCTGATCTACCGACACTATCATCTCGATGGGCCCGAGCGGCGCGCGCGGTTTCGGGCGCTGCGGCGGATCGCGCGCCGCCGCGGCCATGTGGTGATCCTCGCCGATTCGGCCCTGACCGCGCGCGCGTGGGGCGCGGACGGGATCTATGGCGCACCGCGCAGGCTGTGGCCGCGCCGCCACGGCCTGCTGCATCTCGCCACCGCGCACGACATGGGCGAGTTGGGACTGGCGGCAAGGCTCGGCGCGGATGCGGCGCTGCTTTCACCTGTGTTCGCGACCCGCTCGCACCCCGGTGGCGCCACGCTCGGCCCCATGCGCTTCCGCTTGCTCGCACGGCAAGCCGCGCTGCCGGTGATTGCGCTGGGCGGAATGACCCGCCACAGCGCCCGCGCGCTCGGCTGGCCGCGCTGGGCCGCGATCGACGGCTTGAGTTAGCGCCTGCCGTTCGTCGCTCTGTCCTTGACCGGAGTCCGCGCAGGATTCATAATTTGTTCCGCACAGGAGACACCCCATGGCCAGCCGCGCGGTCGCACCGAATAAACCCGTTCGTCAGACCGACGCCGAATGGCGCGCGGGCCTGCGCCGCAGCTTGCGCCGGATCGCGCAGATGACCGGCGCGGGGCTGCTGCTGGGCGCGGCGGTGTTCCTTGCGCTCGCGCTGGCCAGCTACACCCAGACCGATCCCAGCCCCTCGACCGCGGCGGACCCGTCCGAAGTTGCCAACTGGATGGGCGCGCGCGGGGCCTGGGTGGCGGACCGGGTGCTGCTGATCTTCGGCCTGCCCGGCGTGCTGCTGCTGCCCCTGCTCTATGTCAGCGCGCGCAAGCTGTGGCGCGATGTCGAGAATGGCGAGGAGCCCGAGACCACCGCCTGGTGGATGCCGACCGCGCTGCTGCTGATCGCGATGACGCTGATCGCCACCGTGCTGGCCCTTGCCTTCGAAGGGCCGGGCGGAACGCTGCCCGCGCAGGCCGGGGGGCTGACGGGCCTGCTCGGCGCGGGCGCGGTGCAGGCGGTTGCGGCGCGCTTTGGCGAGGCGGCGGAGGGATGGGTGATCCTCGGCCTCGCGCTCACCAGCCTTGCGGTGGGCGTGGGCCTCCTCACCCGCATCTTCGCGATCGACTGGCGCGTGCTGATGAGCCTGCCCGAATTTCTCGGTGGCGGGTCGCTTGCCGGATTGCTGCGCCGCCTGCCGCTGCCGCGCCGCGCCGCTGCGCCCGCGCTGGCCTTTGCCGGGGAGGATGACGAAGCCGCGGACAGCGCGCCGGCCCGCCCGCGCCGCGCGCCCAAGGGCGAGGCCCCTGCCCCCGTTGTCGAGGATCGCCCGCGCCGCGCGCCCGAGATTTCCGACCCCTCGGCCCCGCCCAAACGCGCCGCCACCGGCAAGACCGCGCAGCGCGACATGTTCGCGCCCTTCAACCTGCCGAGCCTCGATCTGCTGGCCGAGCCGCCCGCCGACAAGGCGCCCAAGCTCGACAAGCTGGCGCTGGAACGCAACGCCCGCCTGCTCGAGAACGTGCTCGACGATTTCAACGTCAAGGGCGAGATCACCGCGGTGCGCACCGGCCCGGTGGTGACGATGTACGAGCTGGAGCCCGCCCCCGGCATCAAGGCCAGCCGCGTGGTCGGCCTTGCCGAAGATATCGCCCGCAACATGAGCGCGATCTCCGCGCGCGTTTCGCCCATTCCGGGGCGCACCGTGATGGGGATCGAACTGCCCAATCAGGATCGGCAGATGGTGACGCTGAAGGAACTCGCCGCCTGCGCCGACTTTGCGGATGCCAAGGGCAGCCTGTCGATCATTTTGGGCAAGGATATCGCGGGCGAGCCGATCATCGCCGATCTCGCCGCAATGCCGCACCTGCTGGTGGCGGGCACGACCGGCTCGGGCAAGTCCGTGGGCCTCAACGTCATCCTGCTGAGCCTGCTCTACCGTTTCACGCCCGGCGAACTGCGCCTGATCCTGATCGATCCCAAGGTGCTCGAACTCAAGACCTATGACGACATCCCCCACCTGCTCTCGCCGGTGGTGACCGAGCCTGCCAAGTCGGTGCGCGCGCTGAAATGGGCGGTCGAGGAGATGGAGCGGCGCTACCGGATGATGAGCGCAATTTCCTCGCGCAACATCCATTCCTTCAACGAGAAAGTCAGCGCAGCGATCGCCAAGGGCAAGCCGCTGGGCCGCCGGGTGCAGACCGGCTTCGACCCCGAAACCGGCGAGCAGCTGTTCGAGGAAGAACAGCTCGATTACCAGCCGCTGCCGCAGATCGTGCTGATCGTCGACGAATTGGCCGACCTGATGGTGACGGTGGGCAAGGAAATCGAAGTGCTGATCCAGCGCCTCTCGCAAAAGAGCCGCGCGGCGGGGATCCACCTGATCATGGCGACGCAGCGCCCCTCGGTCGATGTCATCACCGGCGTGATCAAGGCCAACCTGCCGACCCGCATCAGCTTCAAGGTGACCAGCCGGATCGACAGCCGCACGATCCTCGGCGAACAGGGGGCCGAGCAGCTGCTGGGCAAGGGCGACATGCTCTACAAGCCCAACACCGGCGCGATGGTGCGCGTCCACGGGCCGTTCGTCTCGGATGAGGAGGTCGAGGCGGTGGCCGATCACTGGCGCGCGCAGGGCTCGCCCGAATATGTCGATGCCGTCACCGAGGAGCCCGAGGAAGGCTTCGGCTTCGGTTTCGAGGACGACCTCACCGCCTCGGACAACCCGGAAGAGCGCAAGTACCGGCAGGCCTGCCAGATCGTGTTCGAGAACCAGAAGGCATCGGGCAGCTGGCTCCAGCGGCAGATGGGCGTGGGCTACAACACCGCCGCCAAGTGGATCGAGCGGATGGAAGAAGACGGCTTCGTCGGCCCCGCCAACCATGTGGGTCGGCGCGAGATCTATCGCGACAAGGACGGGAACCCGCTGTGATGTGATTTGAGCCACCTTCGGTGGCGCAGACCACCCGCCCCACCTCCCCCACCCGGCCACCATAGCATGATGGTATCATTGGTGGCCGGGTGGGGAGGCGGGGCGGGCGGTCTGCATCGCGCGTAAGCGCGATCGAAGGCAAAGATGCACTTCTGCAACGTCCTTGAACTGTAAACGCACCGTCACGCGACCTTCACCGCGCGGTAGCGGAGCCGTCACCAATCGGTGCCACGGGCAAGGCCTCTCTCACGCAACAGGGATGCCAGAACATGAACCGCACCGCCTTCGCCCGGGTCTCGCCCATCGCGCTTGCCGCCGCCCTCGCCGCCGCGCCGCACGCCGCCTTCGCGCAGGACACGGATACGCCCGCCACGAACGACCCGGCCAGCGGCAACGAGATCATCGTCACCACCCAGAAGATCGAACAGCGCGCACTGGACGTGCCGATCACGATCAGCGCGGTCAGTGGTGACCGCATCCGCGAACTGGGCGTCTCCGACCTCGACGAGCTGTCCTACTACACCCCGGGCCTGCTCATTCAGGAGCAGAGCGCCAACAACCCCGGCGTGGTGATCCGCGGGATCACTTCGGACTCTGGCTCGGCGCAGGAAGGCCCGCGTGTCACGCTCTATTACAACGGCGTCGACATCTCGCGCTCGCGCGGCTCCTATCAGGCGATTTACGATCTGGAGCGTGTCGAGGTGATCAAGGGCCCGCAGGCGACCCTGTTCGGCACGGCATCCGCGGTGGGGGCGATCAGTCTCGTCTCGGCCAAGCCCCGCGCCGGGTTCGAAGGCGAAGTGCGCGGCAGCTACGGCAATTTCGACCAGACCATGCTCGGCGGTTACATCAACCTCGGCAATGACGTGATTGCGGGCCGCATCGCGGGCGAATGGCGGCGGCGCGATGGCTATGTCACCAACCTCAGCCCCAATCAGGAGGAGGAACTCTACGCCCAGGACCAGCTCGGCCTGCGCGCCTCGCTGCGGGTCACGCCCAACCCCGATGTCACGATCGACCTCGTCGGGACTTACGACCAGCAGCGGAACGGCGGCACGCCCTTCATTTCGGCGCGCTTCCCCGCCTCGGCCGCATCGCCGGGCGGGCCGGGCAATGCCTTCGTCGATGCCAATCTCGGCGGCAATCCCGCAGGCGCGGCGGCGCTCGGCGATGATCAGCTGGGGCTGAACCGCGAGGTCTATGACATTAACTTCACCGTTGATATCAGGCTCGCCGACGACTGGAGCTTCACCACCGTCAACGGCTACCGCGAATTCGACAGCGCCGAGGTGTTCGACGCCGATGGCAGCGCCGCGCCGTTCCTCGAATTCGCCGAGATCGCCGATGGCTGGCAGATCAGCCACGAAGGCCGCTTCACCTATTCGGGCAACCGGCTGCGGGCGAGCGCGGGGTGGAACGTCTTCATCGAGGATGGCCGCCAGAACGTGCCCTTCGCCTCGGAGGAAGGCCTGTTTCTGCAATGCCTCACCACCCTGTTCGGCGTGCCCGTGGCGGGCCGCCCCTTCGGCGCTGTCCCTTGCGTCGCACCGGACGGCACCTCGCCTGCGACCGGGATCACCAACGTGCCCTATTCTTCGGTGTTCGAGAATCAGGGCCGCAACGAGGCGTACTCGGCCTTTGCCGATGTCACCGTGATCCCCTTCGACGCGCTGGAACTGACCGCAGGCATCCGCTTTCTCAATGAATCGCGCCGGTCGAGCTATTTCGCCGATGTGCCGGTGCCGGTGCTGCCCAATGCCACCCCGGGCGCGCCGCTCACGCCCTCGCTGATCCCCGGCCAGATCGACACCGGCGGGCGGACCTTCACCGCCCAAGCGAATTTCGATGCGTGGCTGCCGCGCTTCAACGCGCTCTACCGGGTGAGCGACGACGTGAACTTCTACGCCACCATCTCCAAGGGCCGCCGCTCTCCGGTGGTGCAGGTCAACGCCCGGCGGCTGACGACCGGCGAGGTTGTGCCCAACCGCACCGATATCGCCGCCGAAATCGTCTGGAACTACGAAGGCGGGGTAAAGCTTTCGGCCGGTCCGGTGTCGGCGGCGCTCGGGGTTTATTACCAGGTCTATGACAACTTCCAGGTCTCGGTGCCGGTGATCGTCAACGGCAATCCCACCGGAGCCTTCGAGACGCGCAGCGCGGGCGGGGCGAGCAACCTCGGGGTCGAAGGCGAACTGGCGGTCGATGTGACCGACTGGCTCAACGTCTTCGGCAATTTCGGCTTCATCGACGGCGGGATCGACGATGATCCGGCCAACGGCACCTTCGCTGGTTCGCGCTTCCGCCTGCAGCCCGAATGGCAGGCCTCCGGCGGCTTCACGGTGGATCGCGATGTCGGCAACGGTGTGCGTGTCTTCGCAACGCCCAGCATCACGCATCGCAGCACGATCTTCTTCCAGGTGCCCAACACCGCGCTGATCAGCCAGGGCCCGGTCACGCTGGTCAACGCCCGCGCCGGGGTGAGCTTCGCCGATGAGCGTTATCAAATCGCAGGCTTCATCCGCAATGCCTTCGATGAAGACTTCCTGCTCGATGCGGGCAACACCGGCGGGGCTTTCACCATTCCCACCTTCATCCCCGGCGAACCGCGCTTCTACGGCGTGGAAGTGACCGCGCGATTCTGATTCCTACCTGAAAGGACGGCGGCGGGGCACCTTTTGCAGGCGCTCCGCCGCTTTGCTTTTCAGACACATGCCGAACGCCGCGCAATACCGGTCATGGTTTAAGGACAGGGTTAGGAATTTCTAAACGCAACACCCCGTAAGCCCGCGAGGATAACGGGGGAATAGTGTGATGGAATTCCGGGTCCGATGGAGGCGGTGGCTGCTGCCCCTTGCCCTATGGTTCGCTGCCGCGCCGCTCGCCGCCGCCGATGAGAGCGGCTGGCGGTTGGAGCCCGATGCGCGGATCGAAATCCAGACCGTCAGCGCCCAGACCACCACCCGCGACGAGGATCTGGTGATCGATGGCGAGGCGGTAACGCTGCGCGGACAGGTGGGGCTGGGCCTCGAAAGCAAGCGCACTCGGCTGCGGATCGAGGCCGACCGGATCGAGGTGTTCCGGCTGGGCGAGGGCCGCCGCGACATCTCGCGCGACCGGCTGACCGCGACGGTGCAGCAGGACGTGACCCGCACGCTCGAAGTGCAGTTGCAGGCGCGCCGCTACGACGATCTGGTGACGGTGGAATCCGCCGATACCGACGAATGGCAGGGCTCCGCGCGGGTGACTTTCGAGCCGACCCGCGAAAACCGCTTCCGGCTTCAGGGCACCTGGCGTGACCGGCAATACGACAACGGCGCCGGGCCCGCGACCACCGGGGACGGCGCGCGCATCGATGCGCAATATCGCCGCCGCTTCGGGGCCTATCACTACCTGACCTTCGACCTGCGCAGCGAAAGCATCGCCTCGGATGATCCGGCGCGCGGGTACGAGCGCGATTCCGCCGGGGTCGCCTATACCCGCCCCGTGGCGAAGGACCTGCGGGTGCGGCCCGCGCTCGAAGTGATCAAGACCCGCTTCGATGGCCGCATCGCCGACGATGGCAGCCTGCGCCGCGACCGGCAGGTGGTGCCCGAGGTCGAACTGCTGTGGTGGCCCGCCAAGTGGCGGATCGAGGCCGAGGCCAAATATGTATTCTTTTCCAGCAACGAGAGCCTCCGCGAGCGCGAGGGTTATCGTCTGACTCTGTCGGTCGGCTACGCCTTCTGAGATGATCGCCCGGATTCGCGAGATCTGGGGAAGGGCGACGCCGCAGGTGCGGCGGCCGTTCTATGTCGGCCTCGCCGTCGCCGTGGTGCTGGCGGTGCTGGTCGGGCTCGGGGTGGGCAACACCTCGGCCTTTTTCGTGCTGCCCTCGACGCTTGACGGCAAGGCGACCTCGCAGGCGATCTGGGGCCTGAAACCCTCCAACCTCCTGATGGTGCTGCCGCTGGGCGCCTTTTTGGTGGTGCTGGCGCGCAGTTTCATCGGGTTGAAGGCCTTTGGCCTGTTCACGCCGATGCTGATCGCGCTGGCCTTTCTCCAGATCGGCCCGGTGATGGGGCCGGTGGTGCTGTGCTCCTCGGTGCTGGTGGGCATGATCGTCACCCCCAGCCTGCTCAAGCTGCGCATGACCCGCGTCGGTTTTCTCGGCGTGCTGATCTCACTGATCGTGCTGGTGCTGGTCGGCCTGCAGCTGATCCTCGACACCCAGCTTCAGGTCGATGCCTTCCCGGTGATCGTCTGCGCGCTGTGCGTGGAGCGGTGGTGGAAGCAATGGGGCAAGGACGGAGCCAAACCCGCCGCCAAGATGGCACTGAACACCTTCGTCCTGGCGGTGGTGATCGAATTCGTGATGGTGTCGAACTTCGCGATGGCCCTGATCGAATGGTCGCCGCTGCTGATGCCTGCCGTGACCGGCATCGCGATCGCGATCCTCGGGCGCTATCGCGGCCTGCGCCTCTCGGAAATCCACCGTTTTGCTCCGATCTGGCTGGAACGGCGGCGGCAGGCGCGGGCGGCTGTCCTGCCCGAAGGCGTGGCCGAGGATCGCCGCAGGGGCCTGCCCGATACGCGCCGGGCGCCCGAACCCGAAGCGCTGCCCGAAGCGATGCCGGAGGCAGAGCCGCCCCTCCCCGTGTCGCGCCTGCGCGTCCGCGCGGCCTATCGCAGGCCGCAGCTGGTGCACCTGCATCGCAGCCACGGCATGGTGCTCGCCGCAGCGGCCAAACGCGCGCCGGCGCTGGGCGGCATGTGGGTGATCGAATCCCCCGCCGATCTCGCACCCGGCGCACGCCGCCGCGTGCCGCAAATGATTGCGCCCTCCGCCACACCGCTGGCGCCGGGCGCGCCTGCCAATGATCGGGCCGGGCCGACGGACCGCCCGCCGATCAACAATGCCTGGGTCGTGCGCCGGGCGGAGGACGTCTGAGATGTTCATGGGACTGGGCAAGATCTTCGCGCGCGGCCGGCGCGCCTTCGATCCGCTGGACGAGATCCTCGGCATCAATCAGCGCAACGCCCTGATCCAGAAATACAACCCGCGCCACGCGATCGAGCGGGCGCGCGACAAGGTGGCGGCGAAGTACGCGCTGGAGGCCGCGGGGATTTCCTGCACCGGCACGGTCGCGGTGATCGACGATCACCAGAAGCTGTCGAACTTCAAGCCCAGCCGCGATATGCCCGATGCCTGGGCGATCAAGCCCGCACGCGGATCGCAGGGCGACGGGATCCTGCTCGCGGTCCGGCGCGAGGGCAACACGTGGTACAAGGGATCGGGCGCCGCTCTGCCTGAAGAGATGGTGATGCACCACATCCAGAAGGTCGTCGACGGGGGCTTTTCGGGCGATTCGGCGGCCGAGGATGCTGCGCTGATCGAGCCGCTGATCATCGCCGATCCCGCCTTGTCGCGGATCGTGCCCGAGGGCCTGCCCGACCTGCGCGTGATCAGCCTTCACCACACCCCGCTGATGGCGATGGTGCGCCTCCCCACCGTCGAGAGCGACGGCAAGGCCAACCTCCACCAGCGCGCGATTGGCGCAGGCATCGACATGGAGACCGGCAAGATCACCCGCGCGGTGGTGAAGGGCATACCGATCACCCACCACCCCGATACCGGAGTCAATCTGATCGGCTTCGAGATTCCGGGCTGGAAACGGGTGCTGGAACTGGCGTCGAAATGCGGGCCTGCGGTGGGCCTCGGCTATTGCGGGGCGGACATCGTGCTCGACGTCAACGACGGCCCGCTGGTGATCGAGGTCAATGCCCACCCCGGGATCGAGATCCAGAACATCTGCCAGGCCGGACTGAAGGTGCGGATCGCCGCGACGGGCGAGGATTTCCGCTAGGGCGCGTCCATCACCGCGGGCGGCCCGAGCGGATCGAAGGGCTCGTCCAGCGGCGCATCGCGCTCGACGATTTCGGCGGGCGTGAGCGGGCGGAAGCGGATGCTTATGGGCGTGAAGCTGCCATCCTCGCGCTGGCGGATGGTGACGATCCCGCGCTGGTCGCGGTTGCGCAAGCTTTCCTCAAGCTGCGCCGCGCGGGCCTGCCCGATATAGAGGCGGCCACGGTTGAGGCTGTCCCATCCGTAAACGCCGCTGCTGTCGGATCGCACCCAATATTCGCCGCAAGGCTTGTCGGCCGGGATCGCGCTGACCCGTGCGAGCCTCGGCGCCTCGCCCTCAAGACACAGGGCCGAGGGGACGATGTCGCTCTCAGGCAAGCCCGGCCAGTCATAGCTGAATTCGACATAGTGCCCGCGCAGGTAATCGCGCGGGTCGTAGCCCATGATCGGCACCTCCCACTCGGTGCCCTGGTGGTAGACCTGCGCGGAGAAGGCCCACAGCGCCGCGAGGCCGCACAGGGGCAGGGCCGCCGCGACAAAACGGACGCGCCGGTTCATGCCGCATCCCCCTTGGCGGGCGCAAAGCGGCGCGACACGCGCACCGCCGCCCAGCCGATGCCGAGGATCAGCACGCCCGAGAGGATCAGCCCGAAGCCGCTCATCAGCAGATCGGCGGCAAGTTCGAAGCTGAGGATCACCAGCCGCAGCGCGATGGCGCCGACCGCCAGCTGGAACACCCCGCGCCACTGCGCCGCCAGCGCCGCTGCGGCGATCCCGGCCCACAGCGCGAAGAACACCAGCGCGGCCGCAACATTGCTGTCATCCGCCGCGTAGGCGAGCACCATCGCCGCCCCCGCGCCGGCAAAAATCGCGCCCGTCATCCGGCCCGAAACGCTTGGCCGCGTGGCTGCAACGCCTATGCCTGCCGCCAGCGCAACGGCTGCGCAGGTCAGCACCGCGGCGAGCTTGGCAGCGGAGGGGTCCGCTTCGAACGCGCCGATGCTGGCAAAGCCGCTCGCGAAGGACGCCCCCGCCACGGCATAGGCGAGTGCGAGCTGTTCGAGAGTCACCCAGAAATCCTCGCGCCAGCTGCGCGCGCGCATCGCGGCGGCGAGCGTCGCGGCCATCACCGGCAGCGCGACGACGAAAGCCAGCCAGATGCTCAAGGCGATGTCGTCGCTGATTCCGGCGTCCGCCATGACGCCCGCATATTCCCACGCGCACCACACCATTGCGCCCAGCAGCGCAATCGCACTCGGCCAGCTTCGGCCTGTCATCAGCAACAGCGGTCCGAACAGGACGAGCCAGGTCGCCAGCGGCTGCCACAGCGGGGCGGCGGTCTGGTAGACCTGCCCGAGATGGCCGAAGAAGGTGAGGCCCAGCGCAGCGACGACGAAGAGCAACGCCTCCACCGCCCAGGGGCTGGCCTCCTCCAGCCGCTGCTCGCGCCAGCCGAGCAGGGCGAGCAAGCCCGCCATCAAGGTGAAATGGACGCCGAGCCGAAGCAGGCCGGGAATGTCCTCCCAGTTCGCCGCCACCACCGAAACGACGCCCAGCCCGATCGCGAGCGCGCCGATGCCCCACACCGCCCACAGCAGCAGCGGGCGGGTGTGTTCGGCTTCGTAAGCTGTCAACCGGTCGCGCGTGGCGGCGTCGATCAGGCCGGCATCATGCCATTCGGCGATCTTGCGCGCGCTCATGGCGAGGGTCTAATCGCCCTCGCCATGCGCTGCAACGTCCTCAAGCAGTAAAGCGGTAGGACAACAAATGCGTCCTCAAGCAGCAAAGCGGTAGGACAACAAGAACACGCTTACTTCTGGGCGGTGAGTTCCTCGCGGGTCAGAACGGTGAGGGTCTGCACCTTTTCGGCATTGGCGGCGAGCGCATCGCCGGGCATCGCGACCATCCCGATGCGGGCCAGTGGGCCGTCCTTGGCCCAGCTCTTGGCCCATTCCTTCATGAAGTCCTGCAGGCCGGGAATGGCGCGCATATGCGCCTTCTTGACATAGACGTAGAGCGGCCGCGCGCCCGGATAGGCGAAGCTGGCGATGTTGTCATAGGTCGGCGCGACGCCTTCCATCGGCAGGCCCTGCACCTTGTCGGCGTTTTCTTCGAGATAGGAATAGCCGAAGATGCCGACCGCCTTGGGATTGCCCGCGATCTTCTGGACGACGAGATTGTCCTGCTCGCCCTGATCGACATAGGCGCCGTCATCGCGCACTTCGGTGCAGATCTGCTTGTACTTCGCCTCGTCGCTGTCCTTCAGCGCCTCCATCGCGGGATCGGCCTTGCACCCGACTTCGAGGATCAGTTCCTTCAGCGCATCGCGCGTGCCCGAGGTGCTGGGCGGGCCGTAGACGAGGATCGGATCGGCGGGCAGCGCCGGATCGACATCCTTCCAGGTCTTGGCGGTCTGCGGCTTGCCATAGGGGGTCGCGGCCAGCGCCTTGTAGACCGTTTCGGGCGACAGGTTCAGCATGATCCCGCCCTTGGCCGAGGCAAAGGCGATCCCGTCGAGCCCGACCTGGATCTCGACGATCTCGTCGACCTTGTTCGACACGCAGGCGTCGAATTCGCTGTCCTTCATCCGGCGCGAGGCATTGACCATGTCGGGGGTGTTGGGGCCGAGGCCCGAACAGAACAGCTGGATGCCGTTGCCGGTGCCCGTGGATTCGATCAGCGGCGAGGGCATCCCGGCGTTCGAGCGCGAGAAGTTTTCGGCCACGAGCTTGGCAAAGGGCAGCACGGTCGAAGAGCCGACCGCGTGCACCGGCTGCGAAGCGCTGCTGCTGCTGCCGGCATCGCAGGCCGTGAGGGTCGTGGCGGCCAGGGCCGCGGCAGCACACAGCCGGGCGAAGGAGGTGAAATGAATGGTCATGCAAAATCCCGAAGATGCGCCAGCGGCCCACGCCCCGGCAACGCCGCCCTAGAAGTGTTTCATGACAAAGATGTGACCATTTTGCGCAAGCCCTTCGCACGCCCGCAGACCGCGCTGCGCCGCATCGCCCGCAGGCACTCAACCATATGACAAGGCGTGATTTTCATCCAAAATGGACGTTTCTAGCTTAACAGCATCGTAATGCCTGACATGGTATCGACCCGGTCATGGCGCGAACCTGCCTCCTCTCTTTCCGGCTTTGCCTTGCTGCGATGCTGATGACGCTGCTGGCCATGCAGCCTGTGGCGGCGCATGAGAAGTCGCCGCCGAATTTTGCTCCGGCCTGCCATGCCGCGACCGATCTTGCCCGCACGGTGACGGATATGACGGGACGGCTGGGCTGGGATTGCGCCAGGCGCGAATGGCGCTCGGGCCAGCCGGCGGTGTGGCTGCGGTTCGAATCCTCGGCATGGCGCGGCGGGCCATTGCCGCGCGAATTCTACAGCCGCATCGCCCGGTTCGAGACGATCACCTTCCACGCCATCGACCGCGACGGCACGATCCGCAGCCTGCGCCTGACCGAGGCCGACGCGCGGCCCATTCCCGCCGGGCCGGTGTTCAGCCTGCCGCTGCTGGAGATCACCCCCGCGACCGCGCTGGTGCTGGTGCGGATCGAAGCGCCGCACTCGATCCCGCTGCTGACCGAGGCCCGCTTCACCGCCACGCGCGGCAAGGGCGAATGGTCCCAGGCCGAGATGATGCTGCTGGCCTTCGTGATCGGGATGCTGGTGCTGCCGCTGCTGTTCGATGCCAGCTTCTTCGTGGTGCTGCGCGAAAGATTCGTCGTGCTGCACGCCGGGATGGTCGGCGCGATGATGATCTACGTGCTGACCGCCGGCGGCCTTGCGGCCAGCTTCGTCACCCTTCCGCTGGCGCTTGTGGCGGTGGCCGCGCCGCTTTCCTATGCGATTGCCGCGGGCCTGACCGCGCTGTTTCTGGTCGAATTTCTCGAACGCGGCGCGCAGTCGCCGCTGATGCGCCGCCTGACTGTGGCGACCGGCTGGTTCACGATGGTCGCGCCGGGCTTTTTCGCGCTCCAGCTGGACCGCACGCAGCCCCTCGACGATCTTGCCTATTTCGTCACTTTCCTGCCCTTTATCGGGATAATCAGCGTCGCCGTGCTCGAGGCGATCTGGCGCGGCAGCCGGTCGGCGTGCTTTCTGGCGTTCGCCTGGGCGCCGATCATCATGGCCTCCACCGAGCGGCTGCTGCGCGGCCTTGGCTTGCTTGTCGGCCCGTCGAGCCTCGATCAGATGATGTATGTCGCGGTCGGGATCGAGGTGGTGGTGATCAGCCTTGCCATCGCCGACCGCTTCCTGGCGCTGCGCCGCGAACGCGACGCCGCGCTGAGCGAGGCGAAAGTCCTCGAACAGCTTTCGACGCGCGATTCGCTCACCGGGCTGATGAACCGCCGCGCGATCGAGGCGCGCTTCGAGGAGCTGCTGGCGCAGGGCTTCGATACCTTCGCGCTGGTCGATCTCGACCGGTTCAAGGCGATCAACGACCTGCACGGCCATCAGGTCGGCGATGCTGCGCTGGTTGCCTGTGCGGGCGCGCTGCGCGCCAGCGGCGACCGGGATGCGATCGCTGTGCGATTGGGCGGGGAGGAATTCGTGGTGCTGCTGCGCGGCCCCCGCGCGCTTGAGCGGGCCGAGGCGATGCGGCAGGCGATCCCGATGCGCATCGCGCAGGACGTGCCGGGGCTGGAACTGCCGGTCACCGCCAGCATGGGCGTGGTGATGCTGGCCGAAGCCGCGCGCCACAAGATGGCCTTCGCCGAATTCTACGCCCGGGCCGATACCCTTATGTACGACGCCAAGGCGAGCGGCCGCAACCGGATCGCTTACGAGCGCCTGACGGTCTTCACCGCCGCACCCGAGGGACGCCGCCACCGCGCGGCTTAGCTTGCCATAAAGGGCGCGAGAATATCGGGCCGAACCCGCGCCAGCCTCCCGGTGGCGCGATCCAGCATCGCCCATGTCGTCGCCGCGCTGACGAGGCGTTTGCCGCCCGCATCGGTGAACTCCACCCGCCGCAGCGACTTCGCCCCCTGCGCCGGGCCCTCGATCCATGTTGCGGCGCGCACTTCAGCGCCCTCGGACACGTTGCCCCGGTAGTCGATCTCGTGCCGCACCACGACCCAGAAGAACGCCGCACGATCCTCGGCCCGCGCCGCCGCATCCCAGTGTGCGGTCGCCATGTCCTGAATCCACTGCACCCACACCGTGTTGTTGACGTGGCCAAGTTCGTCGATGTGCTGCGGCTCGGCGGTAAAGGTGCGGGTGAAGCGGTGGGTCATGGGCAGGCACCCAAACCGATTACGCATGGGGCGAGAAGAAGCAGGACGGAGACGCTCGCCAGCGCAAAAAGCACACCAACGAGCATCGCCACGTCGCGGAGGTAAATCCGCCCCTTCACTCGCCCTCGGCCTTCGGCGCCATGCCCATCTGCCACAGGATGAAGGCGAATTCCTCCGCTGTTTCCTTGAGGCTGTTCCAGCGGCCCGACTGCCCGCCGTGGCCTGCGCCCATGTTGGTCTTCATCAGCAGCAGGTTGTCGTCGGTCTTCAGCTCGCGCAGCTTGGCGACCCACTTGGCGGGTTCCCAATAGGTCACGCGCGGATCATTGAGGCCGGCGGTCACCAGCATCGGCGGGTAGGCCTTGGCCACCACCTGATCATAGGGCGAATAGGACAGCATATAGGCAAACGCCGCCTTGTCGGTGATCGGGTTGCCCCATTCCTGCCACTCGCCGGGGGTCAGCGGCAGCTTCTCGTTGAGCATAGTGTTCACCACGTCGACGAAGGGCACGTGCGCGACGATCGCGCCATATTGCGACGGGTCCTGATTGATGATCGCCCCCATCAGCTCGCCGCCGGCCGAACCGCCGCTCGCGGTCACTTTCCCTTCCGCGGTGTAGCCCTTGGCGATCAGCCCGCGCCCGACATCGACGAAATCGTTGAAGGTGTTGGTCCGCTCGAACAGCTTGCCGCCCAGATACCAGCGCCGCCCGAGATCGTCGCCGCCGCGGATATGCGCGATGGCATAGGCAAAGCCGCGATCGACGAGGCTCAAACGCGTGGTCGAAAAGCCCGGCGGGATGGCATAGCCATAGGCGCCGTATGCATAAAGGTGCAGCGGCCCCGGCCCCTCGATCCCTGCCTTCTTCAGGATTTCCGCCCGGTCCTTGCGCATCACGATGCTGACCGGCACCATCGTCCCGTCGCGCGCCTGTACGGTCAGCCGTTCGGAGACATAGAGCGAGGGGTCGTAGCCGCTCGGGATTTCCTGCGTCTTGAGCGTTTCCAGCCCGCCCGTCCCGACGTCGTAATCATAGACCGTCGCGGGCGTCACCATCGATTGATAGGCGAGCCGCAGCGTGCTGACGTCATATTCGGGGTTGTTCGAAAGCCCGGCGGTGTAGCTGGCTTCGGGGAAGGTGATCGGCGTGATCTTAGCCGGATCGTCGTAGCGGCGCAGCTGGATCTGATCGAGGCCGCCCAGCCGCCCCTCGGTGACGAAGAAATCCTTGAACAGGTCGAAGCCGGTCAGATAGAAATCGTCCGAACCCGCGATCACCGTCTGCCAGTCCCCCGGCGTTTCCAGCTTCGCCTTGGCGAGGCGGAAGTTGATGTGATCGTCGTTGGTCCACACCCACAATTCGCCGTCGCGCACGTCGACCGAATATTCGACGCCCTTCTTGCGCGCCTTCACCAGGATCGGCGCGGCGGTGGGATTGTCGGCGGGGACGAGCCGCACTTCGCTGGTCTCGTTGTCGCCTGCCCCGATGATCAGCCAGTCTTTCTGCGAGGTCAGCCCGGTGCCGACGCTGAAGCTCTGGTCTTCTTCCTTGTAAAGCGTGACATCGCTCTCGACGGGCGTGCCGATCACGTGGAGCTTGGCTTCGAGCGTGCGCCATTCCTCGGTCGAGGGGCCATAGACCAGCGCGGTGTCGTTCTTGACCCACACCAGATCGCCGCGCAGGTTCTCGATCACGTCGGGGAGCAGCGCTCCGGTCTCGAGATCCTTGATCCGCGCGGTGTAGCGCTCGCTGCCATTGGTGTCGGTGGCATAGGCGAGGTAGCGCCCGTTCTCGGACACCGAGGCCGCGCCGAGGCGGAAATATTCGAGACCGTCGGCCATCTGGTTCTCGTCGAGCAGCAGCTCGGCCTCGCCGCCCGCCACGGGCTTGCGCCAGTGCTTGCGATATTGCGCGCCTTCCTCGAACTCGCTCCAGTAGAGATAGTCGCCATCCTTCTGGGGGACGGTCGAATCATCTTCCTTGATGCGCGCGCGCATCTCGGTGAACAGCGCTTCGATGAAGCCCTCCTGGCCGGCCATCTTGGCTTCGAAATAAGCGTTCTCCGCCCTGACGTGGTTCAGCACGTCCTCGTCATCGACCACCGGATAGGACTTGTCGTAGAGCCAGTCATAGGGGTCTTCGACGGTGATCCCGTGGACGGTGTAGGAATGCGCGCGCTTTTCGGCGACGGGGGGTGTGATCTCGGTGCTGGCGGCAGAAGGCGTGGTCACGCTCGGCTGTTCCTCTCGGGTGGTGGTTGCGGCTGCGGCTGATGCCAAGGTGGTGGCGGCAAGCGCGCTGGCAAGGGCAAGTCGGCTGATCGGGCGATGCATTGGCTTTGGTTCCCCTCTAACGATCCGGGCGCTGGCCTCGCGGGTGGAAAGACGCGGGGCAAAGGCCTATGATGGTCCTTCTAATGAGCCATTGTTTTGCGGCAAGTGCCCGCGCCATCGCCTGAGGATAGACGAAATGCTGATGCAAACCCACGAAGCCCGCCTCGCCGCGCTGCGCGAAGAGTTGAAGCGACGGGGCGTCGATGGCTTTGTCGTGCCCATCAGCGATGAGCACATGAGCGAATATGTCGGCGATTACGCCCAGCGGCTGCGCTGGCTGACAGGCTTCGGCGGCTCGGCGGGCTATGCCTGCGTGACGCTCACCCATGCGGCGATCTTCGTCGACGGGCGCTACACCGTGCAGGTGCGCGAGCAGGTCGACGGGAACCTGTTCGAATATAAAAGCGTGCCTGCCGATACGCTCGGTGCATGGCTGGGCGAGGTGTGCGAGAGCGGCGCGAAGATCGCTTACGACCCGTGGCTCCACACCTGGGCCTGGGTCGAGGCGGTGGAGAAGCAGGTCGAGCCCAGAGGCATCGCGATGGTCCCGGCCGAGAGCAACCCGATCGACGCGGTCTGGGCCGATCGCCCCGCCCCCTCGCCCGCCAAGGCCAGGGTGCATGACGAGGCGGTGGCGGGCCGCTCATCGGCGGAAAAGCGCGCCGCCGTTGCCGACTGGCTCGCGCGCGAGGGCCATGACGCGGTGGTGATCCCGGCGCTCGATTCGGTCGCCTGGCTGCTCAATATCCGCGGCGCCGACGTGCCGCATACGCCGGTGGCGCTGTCCTATGTCATCGCCCGCAAGGACGGCAGCGCCGAGCTGTTCATCGCGCCCGAGAAGGTCACGCCCGAACTCGTGCGCCATCTCGGCAACGCGGTGACGGTCCGCGATCGGCAGGCCTTCGAAGGCGCGCTCGCCGAATATGCGGGGCAGAGCGTCGCGCTCGATCCCGATTTCGCGGTGGTCGGCATCGCGCAGGCCCTGCGCGCCGGGGGTGCCAAATTCGCCTTCAAGCAGGACCCGACGATCCTTGCCAAAGCGATCAAGAGCCCTGCCGAACAGGACGGCCAGCGCGATGCGCAGGCGCGCGACGGGGCGGCGGTGAGCCGCTTCCTGCGCTGGCTGGCAATCGAGGCGCCCAAGGGCGGCGTGGACGAGCTTTCCGCCGCGGCGCGCTTGCAGGCCTTCCGCGAGGAAGACCCGGGCCTCTCCGACCTCAGCTTCGACACCATCTCCGCTGCCGCGGGCCATGCCGCGCTGCCGCATTACAAGGTGGACGAGGACAGCAATATCCCGATCCCGCCGTCGTCGATCTATCTGGTCGACTCCGGCGGACAATATCCCGGCGGCACCACCGACATCACCCGCACCGTATGGATCGGCCCCGGCGATCCGACGCAGGAAATGCGCGATCGCAACACGCGGGTGCTCAAGGGCCACATCCAGCTCGCCCGCGCGGTGTTCCCGCAGGGCACCACCGGGGGCCAGCTCGATGTGCTGGCGCGGCAATATCTGTGGGAGGCTGGGGTCGATTACGCCCACGGCACCGGCCACGGCGTCGGCAGCGTGCTCGCGGTGCACGAAGGCCCGCAGCGCATCGCCAAGCCGGGCGGCGGGCAGGCGGGCACCGGGCAGGAATTGCACGCGGGCATGATCCTCTCGAACGAGCCGGGCTACTACAAGCCCAATGCCTTCGGCATCCGCATCGAAAATCTGGTGCTCACCGAAGAGCGCCAGATCGAAGGCATGGAGGGCCGCTGGCTCGGCTTCGAGACGCTGACCTTCGTGCCGCTCGACCGCAGGCTGATCGACAAGGGCCTGCTGACGGCGGAGGAAATCGCTTGGGTCGATGCCTATCACGCCAAGGTGCGCGACGTGCTCAGCCCGCGCCTGTCGGGCGACGATCTGGCGTGGGTAGAGCGGGAAACCGCGCCGCTCTAAACTCGTCACCCCGTGCTTGACACGGGGCTAGGCTTCTTTGGTTGCAAACGCGCCTCCGCGCGTTCGTCCTCGGCGAGTCTCCGTCGCTTCGCTCCGGATCGCCTGCGGCTCGCGCGCGTGCGCTCGCGGCCCGTCCTTTGGCGGGCCGGTACACCGTCCCTTTGATGACTTGTTGGAGACTTGATGTTCCTGTAATGTTCCAACATCGATTCGCACGAAGAGGGAGGAACACACAATGATCGGCTACGTCACTCTGGGCACCAACGATCTGCCGCGCGCTGCGGCTTTCTACGACGCGCTGGCCGCGCATTTCGGCGTGGGGCGGATGATGGATTTCGAAACCTTCATCGCCTGGGGCGCATGGGGCGGCGCACCGGGGATTGCGGCGACGGTGCCGTTCGACGGCCAGCCTGCCACGGTCGGCAACGGGGTGATGGTCGCGCTGGAGGTGAAGTCGCCGGACGATGTCCACGCGGTCTACGATATCGCGATGGCCCACGGCGGCAGCGACGAGGGCGCGCCCGGCCCGCGCGGGGATGACGGCTTCTACGCCGGGTATTTCCGCGATCCGGACGGCAACAAGCTCAACGCCTTCTGCATGGTGAAGCCCGCCGAGGCGTGATCGTCAGCGCATCAGCCCGCCGATGAGGTTGCGCACGAAAGCGGTTGCGCCGGTCTTGAGCGGATCGGCGCCCGATTTCTTGCCCAGCACCGCCGCCACCGCGATCGAGGCGAGCGAGCCGCTCGCCGCGGTCATCGCGCTCTTGCCCGCCTTCTCCCACACGGACGGCGTCTTGCGCTCGCGCTTGGCGACCTCCTCGCGGCCCTTTTCGGCCACTTCCTGTGCGGTCGCCGCGGCATCGGCGGCCTTGGCGGCGAGCACTTCGGCGGCGCTCTCCCGATCCACGCGGGTGTCGTACTTGCCCTCAATCGGGCTGATCGACTGGATGATCGCCCGCTCCTTGGGGCTGACCGGGCCGAGGCGCGAGCGCGGCGGCTTGATCAGCGTGCGCTCGACCACCGTTGGCGCGCCATCATCGTCGAGGGTCGAAACCAGCGCCTCGCCCACCTTCAGCTCGGTGATCGCGGCCTCGACATCGAGCTTCGGATTGACCCGGAAAGTCTCCGCCGCCGCCTTGATCGCCCGCTGATCGCGCGGGGTAAAGGCGCGCAGCGCGTGCTGGACGCGGTTGCCAAGCTGGCCCGCGACCTCCTCGGGAATGTCGATCGGGTTCTGGGTGACGAAGAACACGCCCACACCCTTCGACCGGATCAGCCGCACGACCTGCTCGATCGTGTCCTGCAAGGCCTTGGGCGCATCGTCGAACAGCAGGTGCGCCTCGTCGAAGAAAAACACGAGGCGGGGCTTTTCGGGATCGCCCACCTCGGGCAGGCTCTCGAACAGTTCCGCCAGCAGCCACAGCAGGAAGGTGGCGTAAAGCTTGGGGCTGCGCATCAGCTTGTCGGCGGCCAGCACATTCACATAGCCGCGCCCGGAATCATCCACCTTGAGGAAGTCGTTGATCTCCAGCGCCGGCTCGCCGAAGAAATGATCCGCCCCCTGCGCTTCGAACGAGAGCAATTGCCGCTGGATCGATCCGACCGAGGGCTTGGTAACATTGCCGTATTTGCCTGAGAGTTCGGCGGAATTCTCGTTCGCCCAGGCCAGCAGCGCCTGAAGATCGGCGAAGTCGAGCAGCAGCAGCCCGTTCTCGTCGGCATAGCGGAAGATGATCTGCAAGACGCCTTCCTGCGTCTCGTTCAGGTCAAGCAGGCGCGACAGCAGCAGCGGCCCCATTTCCGACACGGTGGTGCGGATCGGGTGGCCCTGCTCGCCGTAGAGATCCCAGAAGATCACCGGGTTGTCTTCATAGCCATAGTCGGCGATGCCAAGCTCGCGCGCGCGGCTCTCCAGCTTGTCGGCGTGCTTGAAGGTGGGCGAGCCCGGCATGGCGATGCCCGACAGGTCGCCCTTCACGTCGGCGACGAAGACGGGGACACCGGCCTTGGCAAAGCTTTCGGCGATCCCCTGCAACGTCACGGTCTTGCCCGTGCCGGTCGCGCCCGCGATCAGCCCGTGGCGGTTGGAGCGGCCCAGCAGCAGCGCCTGCCGCGATCCGTCCGCGCCCAGCCCGAGATAGATTTCGCCCGCCACTTCGCTCATTGCGCTGTCCCCGCCATTTTTGCTCTTGCGTGCTTTCCTTATCGCAATTGCAGGGCCTGTCGAGCCTCGCGCGCGCGGATTTTCCTACGGCGCCAAAGGCTGGTAAGCCCCGCCCGATGACCTTTCGCGCCCGCCCGCACCCGGTTTCGCCCCCGCCTTTGCCCGGGGCTTCGCGGGGGCCGGAGTTTTTGCCTTAGACAGTGTCTCATGTGTCTCCAACACGCCGCAGAAGGGCGACGGGTTCTCGACAGGGGCGGCATTTCCGGTAAGGCTGTGAAGCATGGGTCAACCGCTGCCATTCGTATTGCTGGACGATGCGCGCGCCGCAGAAGGGGCCGCCGATGCGCTGCTCTATGAAGCGCCGCGGGCGCTGTTTGTGGCGCACCGGGCCGAGGAGGTCGAAGGCGCGCTTGCCGCGGCCGAGGCGGCCCGCGTGGCGCAGGGCGGGTCGCTGGCGGGCTATCTCGCCTATGAGGCGGGCTTCGCGCTGGAGCCGAAGCTGGCCGGGCACGCAGCGGCGCGCTCCGGGGCGGCGGGGCCGCTGGTGTGGCTCGGCCTGTTCGATGCGCCGCGCCGGATCGCGGCGGGCGATGTTGCGGGCTGGCTGGCAAGCCGCGCGGAAGGCCCCGGCACGCTCGGCCCGATGGAGCCGCAGCTTTCCCCCGGCGGATATGCCGAGGCTTTCGCGGCGCTGCGCGAGGCGATCCATGCGGGCGACATCTATCAGGCGAACCTCACCTATCCGCTCGCCGGGTCATACCGGGGCGATCCGGTGGGGCTCTACGCCGCGCTGCGCGGCGCGGCGGCGGCGGGTTATGGCGGGCTGATCTGGGACGGGTCGCACTGGCTCCTGAGCTTCTCGCCCGAGCTGTTCGTGGCGCTGAATGGCAGCGAGGCCAAGGTCAAGCCGATGAAGGGCACCCGCCCCCGCATGGCCGACCGCGCCGCCGATGCCGCGCTGGCGCAGGAACTCGCCGCCTCGGTCAAGGACCGTGCCGAGAACCTGATGATCGTCGATCTGATGCGCAACGATCTGTCGCGCGTCGCCGAGGCGGGGAGCGTCCGGGTCGATGCGCCCTTCGCGGTCGAGAGCTATCCGACGGTGCACCAGATGGTCTCCACGGTGCGCGCGCGGCTTGGCCCCGGCAGGTCCGCGATGGATCTGGTGCGGGCGCTGTTCCCCTGCGGGTCGATCACCGGTGCGCCCAAGATCCGGGCGATGGAACTGCTGACTCAAGTGGAGCGCGATGCGCGCGGGCCCTATTGCGGCGCGATCGGACGGATCGACGCCGATGGCAACGCCGCCTTCAACGTCGCGATCCGCACGCTGCGTCTGACTCCGATCGAGAACGGGCAGGGCCGCGCGGTGCTCGGGATCGGCTCGGCGGTGGTGGCCGACAGCGATGCGATGGCCGAGCGGCGCGAGTGCGAGGTCAAGGCCGGGTTCCTGCGCAGGGCCGCACCGGGCCTCACCGCCCCGCAATTCGACCTGATCGAGACGATGCGCTTCGAGCCCGAGACCGGCATCGCCCTGCTCGAACGGCATCTGGCGCGGATGAAGGCGAGCGCCGAGGCGCTGGGCTTTGCCTTCGATCGCCATACCCTGCGCAACCACATCCAGGCGCTGTGCTTCGAGCTTGAAGCCCCCGCCCGGGTGCGGCTGATGGTGTCGCGCAGCGGCGCGGGTGCGCTCGAGACCGCGCCGCTGCCCGCGGCGCTTGCGGAGCCGGTGAAGGTCGCCGCGCTGCCCCATCCGCTCGACCCCAATGACTGGCGGCTGGCGCACAAGACCTCCGATCGGGGCTTCTACGAGGACGCCCTCGCCGCCGCCCGTACGCTGGGGGCCGAGGAGGCGGTGCTGGTGCGCGCGGACGGGATGGTGACGGAAGGCAGCTGGACGAGCGTCTTCGTCGATGGGCCCGGCGGCGTGCTGCTCACCCCGCCGCTCGCACTCGGCCTGCTGCCCGGCGTGCTGCGCGAGCAATTGATCGCCGAGGGCCGCGCGCGCGAGGCGGAACTGACGCTCGACGATCTGGCGGGCGGCTTCCATATCGGCAACGCTCTGCGCGGGCTGATGCGCGCGGTGCTGGTGTGACACGCGCGCCCTTCGACAAGCCGGCCCCGAGCGGCTAGGGCGCAGCGATGTCAGACATTCACATCCTCTACGAAGACGGCGAAGCGCTGGTGATCGACAAGCCTTCGGGCATGGCGGTCGACCGGCCGCGCAAGGGCGGCATCTGCCTCGAAGACCACCTGCCGCGGCTGAAGCTGGGCTTCCAGCGCGCGCCGGTGGCGGTACACCGGCTCGATACCGACACCTCCGGCTGCCTGCTGCTAGCGCGCAATCCCAAGGCGCTGGCGCGGTTCAACAAGGCGTTCGAGGAACGGCTGGTGGGAAAAACCTATCTTGCGGTGCTGGCGGGCCATCCGCCGGGCACCGAAGGCACGATCGAACTCGCCCTGTCGAAGATCAGTTCGGCCGAAAAGGGCTGGCGGATGATCCCGGCCAAGAAAGGCAAGCCCGCGGTCTCGCACTGGGAACTGGTCGAGGAGCTGGGGCCGCACAGCCTGATTCGCTTCCGCCCCGAAACCGGCCGCACCCACCAGCTGCGCGTCCATGCGTTAAGCGGCCTCGGCGCGCCGCTGCTGGGCGATCCGGTCTATGGCGCGGGCAATGCACCCGGCGCCAAGCGCACCATGCTCCACGCCGAGAGCCTCACCGTGACCCGGCCCGGAAAGACCCCGATCGAAGCGCGCGCGCCCTTGCCGCGCGATTTCCTCGCGCTCGGGGTAAGCGATGGATGACGCAGAGCCGCTGACCTCCCGCGCGCTGCGGCTGGCGAGCGAGAGCTTCCTCGCAGGCTCCGGCCCCGGCGGGCAGAACGCCAACAAGGTCGCAACCGAGGTGGAGCTGCGCGTCAATATCTACGCGCTGCGCCTCCCGCCCCCGGTCTTCGCGCGGCTGCGCCAGCTGGCGAGCGGGAAAATCGCAGGGAACGGCGATCTGATCGTCACCTCCAAGGCGCATCGGACTCAAGAGGCCAACCGGCAGGACGCGCGCGCCAAGCTCGCCGCCTTGCTGGAGGACGCGCAGGTCCAGCCCAAGCGGCGCGCGAAGACCCGGCTCAACCGCGTCGGCAAGACTGAACGGCTCAAGGTCAAGAAGGTGCGCGGCACGGTCAAGGCCAACCGCGGCAAGCCCAAGGCCTCGGACTGGTAAGCCTTATTGACTTTTGCCCGTGAATCGGCGAATGGCGCGCCCGTGTGGCGGTGTGCCGGGCCTTCCGGGCGCGCCGCTATTTGCTTTTTACAGCCCTGCGGACAGCAATCGCCGGGCCGACCCAGTTGACAGGAAACCGCCATGGCGAAGCCCACCACCGTCAAGATCCGCCTCGTCTCGAGCGAGGGCACCGGCTTCTTCTACGTGACCAAGAAGAACCCGCGCAACATCACCGAGAAGATGAGCTTCCGCAAGTATGACCCCGTCGCGCGCAAGCACGTCGAGTTCAAGGAAGCCAAGATCAAGTAAGATCGGGCTCGCGCGCGCCTGCTGAACGGTAGCGCCCGCGAAAATTCATCGACAGTTCAAGCCTGCCGCCGTAATCGCCGGGCATGATCAAGAACCTTCCTTCGCTTCGCACGCTGGCGCTCGGCCTTGGGGCCGGCGCGCTTGCGCTCGGCCTGGCCCCTGCCGGCCCCGCCCCGCTGACCTCGCCTGCCGCCGCGCAGTCCGCCAGCGATCTCGACAAGGTGGTGGGTGCGCTGCGGGGCATCTCCACCATGACCGCCGACTTTACGCAGACCGACCGTTCGGGGAGCACCCTGCGCGGCAAGATGACGCTGAAGCGCCCCGGCAAGATCCGCTTCGATTACGGCAAGAACGCCGATTTCCTCGTCGTCTCGAACGGCAAGTCGCTCTACGTCATCGATTACGAGGTCAATCAGGTCGAACGCTGGCCGATCGGCAATTCGCCGCTGGGCGCGCTGTTTGATCCAGGCAAGGACGTGAAGCGCTTCGGCAAGATGCTGCCGACCGCAAACCCCAATGTCCTCAGCGTCGAAGTGCGCGATCCCAAGAAGCCTGAGTTCGGGATGATCACGCTGATCTTCGTCAGGAACGCCTCGGCCCCTGGCGGGTTGCAGCTGACCCACTGGGTCGCGCTCGATGCGCAGAACAACCGCACCAAGGTGGTGCTGTCGAACCAGCGCTATGGCGTCGCGGTGGCGGACTCGGCATTCAGCTTCAAGGACCCGCGCCGCACGGCTCGTCGTCCGGGGTAAACGCCCCTCCGACGAACGGTTGTATGAAAGCGACAAAAAACTTGCCGCGTTCATGTGAATGAAAGCCTCCAACAGCTAATCATTCTCAACAAGGCGGGCCGAAGGGAGGTTTCCCCCCTGTTGCCCACCCTTCACCAAGGGCCTGTCTTGTACAAGCGTGACGAACGCTCCATGGAACCCTCGACCCACCGCCCCCGGGTCGAGGGTTTTTGCGTTTTTGGGTTGCGCAGCCCATCCGGGCTGCGATTTCCTCGCTCACGCGCCCTGCGGGCGCATGGCTGCGGGCGGCCGGTCGGCCTTGCGGTCGCTATGCGACCGTTCCAGCGCTTTATCGCAACAACGGAGACGCGGAAGCCAAGCGGGCCGGATGGCCCGCGCCCGGCGCTTGAGGCCGAAACAAAAAGACTCCCTACTCCCACCCCAAGGCCCGGCGGATGATCGCGTGGATCACGTTCTGCTCGATCACCCCGCGCGCCCGCTCGGCGCCGGGGCCGGTGGCGAACAGCGCGACATCTTCGCCGCCGTGGGTCTCTGCGCCCGAGGGGATCAGCGACTGCTGGCGCGCGTCGATCCCGGTGGTCGGCACCGACCGCTCCCCCGTCACCGCGCCCGGGCCGTTGGCGTAGCCCAGCGTGGTGTAGGGCTTGCCGTCGCCCGCCAGCGTCGGCGCGCCCTGCTCGGCCGAATCCGAATGGTCGCCTTCACCGCCGCCCGGCGGGGGCACCACCAGCCCGAGGATGTCGTTGCCGCGCCGCGGGTAGCCCGCGATGGTGAAGACATGGCTGTGATCGGCGGTGACGAGGATCAGTGTTTCGGCGGGATCGGTGTGATCGACCGCCCACTGCACCGCGCGGGCGAACTCCACCGCTTCCTCCAGCGCATAGCCCGCGCGCCCATCGTGGTGCGCATGGTCGATCCGCCCGCCTTCGACCATCAGGTAGTAGCCGTCAGGGTCGGCTGCGAGCCGCGCGATCGCCTGCGCGGTCATGTCGGTGAGGGTCGGCTCGGGCGAATCGGGCTTGCGCTCGGCCATATAGCCCAGATGGCTGGGGCTGAAGAGCCCGAGCACCGGCCTGTCCATCGGCGCGGCTAGGAGCCCTGCGGCATCCCTCACCACCACGCCGCCGCTGCGGGCGGCCCACCGCGCGGGCAGATCGGCCGCCGGATCGCTGCGCCGTCCGCCCCCCCAGGCTCTTCCGGTGTCCTTGCCGTAGAACATCGCCGTCCCCCCGCCGAGCGCGAGGTCAAACTCCGCTTCGGCAAGCTGGAGCGCAATGTCCTTGCAGCCCTGCCCCTGCTGGCCGGCGGGGATGCTGCTGTCCGCCTCCCAGTCACGGTCGGCGATGTGGGCGTAGACCGCCGCCGGGGTGGCATGGGTGAGCCGCGTGGTGGTGACGATTCCCACCGCCAGCCCCTTGGCCTTCGCCTCCTCGCCCAGCGTCGGCAAGCTGTGCTCGAGCGCCTCTGCGCACACTCCGCGCGTCGCCTCCGGGCCGATCCCGAGCACGCCGATGCGCGTCTTGACGCCCGTGTGCATTGCCGAGGCCGTCCCGGCGCTGTCGGGCACCTGCGCGTTGGTGTTGTAGGTCTTGACCAGCGCCACATTGGGGAATGTCTCGAAGCTGAGCCGGTTCTCCTCCCCCGTCTCCCCGCGCTTCTGCGCTTCGTAGATCCGCGCTGCGGTGATCGTGGAGATGCCCATGCCATCGCCGATGAACAGGATCACGTTCTTGGCGCGCGGTTCCTGCGGTGCCTCCTCGGCGAGCGCCGAGGCGGCGGCGGACGACAGCAGCAGGGCGGCAAGGATCGTGCGGGTCATGGCGGGGCTCCCAAAGCTTTGCCCCGCCCTATCGCGCGGTGATGCGACGGCAAAGTGAAAGCTGGAGTCCTTGTTGTCCTATCGGTTCAGCCTTTCGGCTGTGCTTCGCATCCGCTACTTGAGGACGGGGGCGCGCTACCCTAAGTCCGCCCCATGCTGTCTGTCGCCACCTGGAACATCAATTCGGCGCGCCTGCGCGTCGGCCTCATCGAAAAGCTGCTGACCGAGGCTGCGCCTGACATCCTGTGCCTGCAGGAAATCAAGTGCGAGAGCCATCTGTTCCCGGCCGAAGCGCTGGCGAACCTCGGCTACACGCATCAGGCGGTAAGCGGGCAGAAGGGCTATCACGGCGTCGCCACGGTCAGCCGCGTGCCGATCCGCGAGGTTACCCGTCACGACTGGCAGGACAATGGCGAGGCGCGGCATATCGGGGTCGAGGTGCTGGGCCGCGATCTGCTCATCGAGAACGTCTATGTCCCCGCCGGCGGCGACGTGCCCGATCGCGAGGTGAACCCCAAGTTCGGCCAGAAGCTCGATTTTCTCGGGCGGATGACGCGCTGGGCGGATAAGCTCGACAAGCCCACGCTGATCGTCGGCGATTTCAACATCGCGCCGCTCGAAAGCGACGTGTGGAGCCACAAGCAGCTGCTGAAGGTCGTCAGCCACACGCCTGTAGAGGTCGAAACGCTGGGCCGCTTCCGCGACGCGCATGGCTGGGTCGATCTCGGCCGCGAGCATATACCCGCGCCGCAGCGCTATTACTCGTGGTGGAGCTACCGCAATCCGGGCTGGCAGGACAACGACAAGGGGCGGCGCTTGGATCACATGTGGGCCTCGCCCGAGGTCGCGAAGCAGGCGCGCGCGCACCGCGTGATCGAGGAGGCGCGCGCGTGGACGCAGCCGTCCGATCACGTGCCTCTGGTAACGGAGTTCGACCTCTGAGCGCACCTTCCCCCGAACGCCGCGCCGCGCAGGCGGTGGACGCGCTGCGCCACGGCTGGGCGCTGGCGTTTGAAGGCGGGCCGGTGCTGCTGCCGGTCGAGACCGCGATTGCCACCGGGGCCACTGCGCCCCGAATGCTGATCTCCGCCGCGCGCGCCGCAACGCTGAAGCTCGCCAACCAGAAAGAGGCCGCGGTGCCCCATGCGCCGGTGCTGATTGCGGGCGGTGAGGATTTCACCTTGCGCGAGGCTCTGCCGATTGCCGATCCGGCGCTCGATCTGGGCAATCCGCTCAAGGGTCCGTTCAGGGCCGTGACGCTCGAATGGGCCGAAACCGCCGCCGCCGCGCTGGAACTGGCGCGGATTGCCGGGATCCTGCCCGCCTTCCTCGTCGAGCCCGAGGGGGCGGGAGAGGCCGTGCCGGTCTCCGCCAGCGACCTTGGCGCCTATTCGGACGCGGGCTCGCTGCGTATCGTCACCCGCGCGCGCCTGCCGGTCTCGGCCTGCGAGGACGCCGAGATCGTCGCCTTCCGCTCGGCCGCCGACCTGCGCGAACACGTGGCGCTGATTATCGGCAAACAATCGGGCGACCGTCAGCCGCTGGTGCGGCTCCATTCGGAGTGCCTGACCGGCGACATCCTCGGCAGCCTCAAATGCGACTGCGGCCCGCAATTGGACGCTGCGCTCCACGCGATGGCGCACGAGGCGCGGGATAGCGGCGGCTGGGGCGTGCTGCTCTACATGCGGCAGGAGGGGCGCGGGATCGGGCTCGTCAACAAACTGCGCGCCTATCGCTTGCAGGATCAGGGCTTCGACACGGTCGAGGCCAACCAGCGTCTCGGCCTGCCCGATGAAGCGCGCGATTTTCCGGTGGCGGCGCGAATGCTGGAACTGCTGGGCGCGCGGACGATCCGGCTGCTTACCAACAACCCGGCCAAGGTGCGCGCGCTGGAGGCGGCGGGGATCACCGTCAGCGAGCGCGTGCCGCACCAACTGCCCGAAAATCCCCACAACGCCCGCTATCTCGCGACCAAGCGCGACCGGTCGGGGCATTTGCTGATCTAGCGCGTCTCGTAGGGCTTGATGCCCGCCGCGATCTTGTTGCCCTTCATCGCCACTTGCGATGCCGTCCAGTCGGCAAGGAACACAGAGCTTCGTGAAAGACCGGGGACGAAGCGCGCTTCGTTGCCTTCGACCGCGAGGCCATCGGAGGGGTGCAGCAGGTCTTCCGCTCCCAGCGCGATGAAGGCGGAGTAATTCTCCTTGTCGCGGCCCTGCACGAACCAGTTGTCGGCGATCCGGCCCACGCTGCCGGCGGGCAGGTCGATCATGTAGTTCGTGCCCTTTCCGTTGGCGTCGTCGAAGCTGTTGTTCTCGATCACCACCTGGGCCGAGCGGGCCTTGACGTAGTGGCCGCCCATGCCGCGTTCGAACCGGCTTTCGCGCACGGTCAGCGAGCCGTAATTGCCGATATAGATCGAATGCGCGCAGCCCGCCGAGTTCTCGCAGGTGCCCAGCCCGCTGAAGGTCGAGCGGGTGATGTAGATTCGGCTCTGCGGGTCGTCGGCGGTGAGGATGCCCTGTTCGCTGTTCTGGAACCGCGCATGGGCGACGTTCAATGCGCCTTTCTCAAGCCGGATGCCCGCGCCGTTGCCGTCGGGCACCTTGATGTTGCTGAAGGTGATGCCGCGGATTTCCGCGCCGATGCCGCGCAGCACGAAGGCCGCCTTGCCCTCGCAGGCGCGGGCCATGAAGGTGACGCTGCCGGGCTCGGGCGCTTCGTAGACGATCACGCCGCCTTCCTGCACCGCGCATTGGCGATAGGTGCCGGGCTGGATGCGGATCGTACCGCGCCCGTTGCCGATCGCGTTTACCGCGTCCTGCAGATTGGCGAAGCGCTGGCCGCTTTCGACGACGGTAAAGGCGTCGGGCACCGGCTGGGCGCTGGCGGCAAACAGAGGGAGCGCGCTCGCCGCGAGGAGGGCGAAGGCGCGCAGGGGCGATGCGAGTGCGGATTGGGCGCGGGCAGGCTGGATCATGCGCGAGACAATATCACCCGCCGCGCCCGCCCCGCTACAGCGCGCGCAGGGGGTGTGCCCATTTGGCACTTGGCGTTTGCGGCAAGGCTTGGCTAAACCCTCCCCCGACCGGGCCGCGTCCCACGCGCCCCATTCGAGAGGAGAGACCCGAACCATGCGCAAGCTTTGTGCCCCCGCCGTCCTTACCGCCATCACGCTGGCACTGGCCGCTTGCGGCAGCGCGGACGATGCCTCGACCGAGGCGAGTGCCGATACGGTGGAAATGCCCGCCGATACCGCGCTTGCGCCGGTGAGCGACGAGCCGGTTGCCGATCCCTCCGCCACCGCGACCGACGCGCCCGATGCGATGCCGAGCGGCGATGCGACCGCGGCGGGCGATGCCGGGGCTGCGGTCGCCGCCGAAGCGGCTGCGGCTGCCGAGGGCGACACCGCCCCCGCCGAATAAGGCCCGCTCGCCGTGCCGCGCCTGCCGATCACCGCCGCGCCGCTGCTCCTCCTCGCGCTCGCCGCCTGCGGAGACGAGCTGGCGAGCGCGCCCGGCGAGGTCAGTCCGGGCGAGGCCAAGGCTCTGGAGGATGCCGCCTCGATGCTCGACGAGCGTCAGCTCCCGGCCGAGGCCCTGCCCCCCGACGTGCCGCCGCCCACCGCGCCGGCAAGCCCCGCTCCCGCTGCCGAATTGACAGGCGACGCCGCGCCCGCGCGCCCGTAACAGCGCCTTTCCTGCAAGGACGATTGCCACCATGAACGCCCCCGCCAGTCTCTCCGCCCCCGTGAACGCCGGCATGGACGATGACACCTTCGAACAGTTCGCCGAGCAGCTCACCCGCTATGTCCGCGAACGGCTGATCCCCGCCGAAGCGCAGGTGATCGCCGAGGATCGCGTGCCCGAGGAGATCGTGGGCGAGATGCGCGAGATGGGCCTGTTCGGCCTGTCGGTGCCCGAGGAGTTTGGCGGCGCGGGGCTCAACATGACGCAATATGCGCGCGTCGTGAACATCATGGCCTACGCCGCGCCCGCCTATCGCTCGATCTTCTCGATCAATGTCGGGATGTTTTCGAGCGCGCTGAAGAACGGCGCCACAGAGGCCCAGAAGGCCGAATGGTATCCGAAAATCGCCGAGGGCAAGATCGCCTGCTTCGGCCTGACGGAGCCCGGCTCGGGCAGCGACTCGGCCGGGCTTGCGACCACGGCCGTGCCCGATCCGGACGGCAACGGCTGGATATTGAACGGCACCAAGCGCTACATCACCAATGCGCCTTACGCCGATGTCGCGCTGATCATGGCGCGCACCAACAAGGAGGCGCTGCCCAAGAACGCCCACGTCTCGGCATTCCTCGTGCCGATGGACTCGGCCGGAATCTCGCGCGGCAGCCCGGACAAGAAGATGGGGCAGGCCGGCTCGCATATCTGCGACATCATGCTCGACGATGTGCGCGTGCCGGGTGACGCGCTGCTGGGCGGAGAGACCGGCAAGGGCTTCGTCTTCGCGATGAAGAGCCTCGACAACGGGCGCATCAGCGTCGGCGCGGCGGCGACCGGCTATGCCCGCCGCGCGCTCGATTCCGCGCTGCGCTATGCCAATGAGCGGAAGGCCTTTGGCGAGCCCATCGCCAATTTCCAGCTGATCCAGCAGATGCTCGCCGACAGCGAGATCGAGATCTACGCGGCGGAAGCCATGATGAAGGACGTCACCGCCCGCGCCGACCGGGGCGAGAACATCCTCGTCAAGGCCGCCGCCTTCAAGGTCTTCGCCTCCGAAATGTGCGGCCGCGTGGTCGACCGCGTGGTGCAGATCTATGGCGGCGCGGGCTACCTCGCCGAATACGATGCCGAGCGCTTCTTCCGCGATGCGCGCATCTACCGCATCTACGAAGGCACGACGCAGATTCTCCAACTCCAGATCGCCAAGCACATGCTGCGCGAGTGGAGAGATGCTTGATTGTCCGCACGCCATCCGGCGGGCGAAATCCTCGCTCATGGGGCCTGAAGGCCCCGTCGCTGCGGGCGGGCGCCCGAATTCTTTGGCGCCCTTGCGGCCCTTCGGGCCGTCACCAGCGGCAGGCACGACAGGTCTCCGATTGAATGTATAACCTCCTCACCGATCTCTCGATCGTCGAAGTCTCCAGCTTCGTCGCTTCGCCCACCGCGGGGCTCTATTGCGCGCAGCTGGGCGCGGAGGTGATCCGGGTCGATCACAAGGCGGGCGGGCTCGATTACAACCGCTACATGCTGACGCGCGAGGGGCGGAGCCTCTCGTGGGAGAACCTCAACCGCGCCAAGAAGTCGGTCGCGCTCGATCTGCAATCGCCTGAGGGGCGCGAGTTGCTGGTGGAGCTTGCCGCCAAGGTCGGCCAGTGCATCACCAATCTGCCAGAGCAGAGTTTTCTCTCCCACGCGGCGATGCAGGCGAAGCGCGCGGATATGATCTCCCTTCGCGTGATGGGCTGGCATGACGGGCGGCAGGCGATGGATTTTACCGTCAATGCCGCCGCGGGATACCCGCTGATGTGCGGCCCGGAGGACTGGGACCCGGCCACCGCGCCGCCGGTCAATCAGGTGCTCCCGGCGTGGGACTTCATTACCGGGGCCTATGGCGCTTTCGCCATGCTCGCAGCGCTCCGCCACCGCGACCGCACGGGCGAAGGCAGCGAGGTGCGCCTGCCGCTGGGCGACGTCGCCATCGGCACCATGGCGAATGCCGGATTGCTCGCCGAGGTGCTCTACCGCGGGGGCGACCGCGAGCGGCTCGGTAATGCGATCTGGGGTGCCTTCGGGCGCGATTTCCGCAGCCGTGATGGCGTTCGCTTCATGGTCGCCGCGCTCACGCCCAAGCAATGGGCGGGCATCGTCAGGGCCTTCGGGGTCGAAAGCGGAATCGGCGTGCTCGAGGCCGAATACGGCGTCCACTTCTCCGAGGGTGACACCCCGCGCTTCACCCACCGCGCCGAGCTCTTCGCGCTGTTCCAGAGCGCGGCGGAGACGATGGATTATGCGACGCTCGAAGCGCGCATGGCGACGGAAGGCTGCACTTTCGAGCGTTACCGCACCGCCTACGAGGCGGCGAACGATCCGGTGCTGGTCGCGGACAACCCCTTGTTCGGCCCTGCCCCCGCCAACCCCTCCGGCTTCGACTACCCCGCCACCCGCAGCTTCGCCAACCTGCCGGGCCGCGCGGCGGGCGACCCGGCACCCGCGCCCTATCTCGGCGAGCATTCGGAGGAGGTGCTGGCAGAAAAACTGGGCCTCTCGTCCGGCGCGATCGGCAAGCTGGTCGATGCGGGGACGGTAGCTCTCTCGGACAAGGACAGGACATGACCAGACGCGCCGCCATTTGCACCCCCCTGCGCACCCCGGTGGGCAAGTTTCTCGGCGGGCTGTCCAGCCTCAACGCCGGACAGCTCGGCGCGGTGATCCTCAAGGCGCTGATAGAGCGCAGCGGGATCGACCCGGCGCGGGTGGACGATGTGGTTTTCTCGCAAGGCTACGGCAACGGCGAGGCCCCGGCAATCGGCCACTGGTCGTGGCTTGCGGCAGGGCTGCCCATCGAAGTCCCCGGCTTCCAGCTGGATCGCCGCTGCGGCTCCGGCGTGCAGGCGGTGGCCACGGCGGCGATGATGGTCGAGACCGGGATGGCCGACGTGGTTGTCGCGGGCGGCGTTGAGTCCATGTCGAATGTTGAGCACTACACCACCGACCTGCGCGGGGGCGTGCGGATGGGCGACATGGTGCTGCATGATCGCCTGAGCCGGGGCCGCGTGATGAGCCAGCCGGTCGAACGCTTCGGGGTCATCACCGGGATGATCGAAACCGCCGAGAATCTCGCGAAGGATTATGGCATCACGCGCGAGGAGGCGGACGCCTTCGCGGTCCGCTCGCACCAGAATGCCACGCGGGCGTGGGCGGAGGGCAAGTTCGCCGATCAACTCGTGCCGGTAACCATTCCGAGCCGTAAGGGCGACCCCGTGATCTTCGACCATGACGAGGGCTACCGGACGGACGCCTCGATGGAGACCCTCGGCAAGCTCGCGCCTATCGACCACAAGCGCGACCCCGCAGCCATCGTCACCGCCGGCAACGCCAGCCAGCAGAACGATGCCGCTGCCGCCTGTCTCGTGGTTGCCGAGGACAAGCTGGAGGAACTCGGCCTCACCCCGATGCTGTGGTTTGGTGGCTGGGCGGCTGCGGGTTGCGATCCTTCGCGTATGGGTATCGGCCCGGTGCCTGCGGTCGAGAGGTTGTTCGCACGGCGCGGGTACTCGTGGGACGACATCGGCCTTGTCGAATTGAACGAGGCCTTCGCCCCGCAGGTGCTCGCGGTCCTCAAGGGCTGGGGCTGGAGCGAGGACGACTCGCGGCGCGAGATCCTCAACGTCAATGGATCGGGCATCAGCCTCGGCCATCCTATTGGCGCGACCGGGGGGCGCATCCTCGCCGACATGGCGCACGAGATGCACCGGCGCGGGGTGCGGTTCGGGCTCGAGACGATGTGCATCGGCGGCGGCCAGGGCATCGCTGCGATGTTCGAGCGGGCAGAATGAGTTTCGAGGCGTGGATCGGGCGCGAACAGCGCGCCACCGACCGTCTCGACGAGGGGCTGGCGGCGCGCTGGCTCGCCACCTTCGACCTGCCGCACCCGCACCCGCCGACCATGCCGCAGGGGATTCACTTCGCGCTCTGCATCCCGCAGGCCGCAACCGCATCGCTCGGCGAGGATGGCCACCCCGCGCGCGACGACAGCGCCGACAGCTTCCTCCCGCCCTTTCCCATGCCGCGCCGGATGTGGGCATCGAGCAAGATCGCCTTCCACGCGCCCATCGCCATTGGCGCAGTCATTGAACGCGCCAGCAAGATAGCCTCGATCACCGAAAAGGAGGGGGGATCGGGCCGCCTCGCCTTTGTGGATGTCGAGCATGTCACACGGGCCAACGGCACCGTGGCGGTGATCGAGACCCAGACGCTGGTCTACCGCGATGCAGCCGCGCCAGATGCGCCACACTCCCCCCCGCCACCGGGCGAGGGGCGCTTCGATCCTGCGGGTTGGGACGCGCACCGCACGCTGGTCCCCGATGCGCGGCTGCTGTTCCGCTACTCGGCGCTGACCTTCAACACCCACCGCATCCACTATGATGCGCCTTATGCCGAACAGGTCGAACGTTATCGCGGGCTGGTGGTGCACGGCCCACTGACCGCGAGCCTGCTGCTGCAACTGGCGGCGCAGGAGCTGGGCGAAAACCGTGTGCGCAGCTTCGCCTTCCGCGGCCTCACTCCCGCGATCGCAGGCGAGCCGCTGCATCTGGTGATGAAGAAGGGCGAGGCCGGGTACGATCTCGCCGCCTATGCAGATGACGGCCGGCAGGTTATGGCAGCTCGTATCGGCACTTAGCTGCCGGGCTGATAATCCGCGATCGGCTTCAGCACCTTGTATTTCTCCTTCGCGGGCTTGCGGCCCAGCTCGGGAAATTCGATCGCCTCGGGCTCCTCGTGCGTGTCGGGGATGCGGGCGAGCAGGTCGCGCACCAGCGTCAGCCGCCCGCGCCGCTGGTCGTTGAAATCGACGATGGTCCAAGGCGCGTGATCGGTGTGCGTCGCCTTCAGCATCGCCTCGCGCGCCTTGGTGTAGTCATCGTATTTTGCGCGCGCGGCGAGATCGATGGGGGAGAGCTTCCAGCGCTTGAGCGGGTCTTCCAGCCGCTCGCGCAGGCGCTCCTCCTGCTTGTCCTGATCGGCGGCGAGCCAGTATTTGAACAGCAGGATGCCATCATCGACCAGCAGCTTTTCGAAGGTCGGCACGGCCTTGAGGAAAGCCTCGACCTGCTCTGACGAAGCATAGCCCATCACCTTCTCGACGCCCGCGCGGTTGTACCATGAGCGGTCGAACAGCACGATCTCGCCCGCGGTCGGCAGGTGTGCGACGTAGCGCTGAAAATACCACTGGCCCAGTTCCGCCTCGGTCGGCTTGGAGAGCGCCACGGTGCGGCACTGGCGCGGGTTGAGGCTATCGCGCACCGCGGTGATCGCCCCGCCCTTGCCCGCCGTGTCGCGGCCTTCGAACAGCACCACCACACGCGCGCCGGTGGCCTTGACCCATCGCGCCATGCTGACAAGTTCGAGCGTCAGCGGTTCGATCGCCGCCTCGTAATCCTTGCGCTTCATTCCCACAGACGCTTCTCCCCATTTGTCCTGACGCGGCTAAAGTAGTATCATCTGCAACGATATGGCCACGCTTGCAGACACCCAGCCCGATTTTGCCACTCTGCCAGAGATGGCAGCCGATGTCTTTACCGCCCCGCTCGCCCGCCCGGCGCATGTCGGGGAGGACTGGCTGGAGCCCGCGCAAACCACCTATACCGCCGACGATCACGCCGTGTGGGACGATCTCTTCGCGCGCCAGATGGAGGTGCTTCCCGGCCGCGCGTGCAGCGCCTTCCTGGCGGGGCTCGAGAAGCTCGATCTGGGGCGCGGGGGCATCCCCGAATTCGGCCAGCTTTCGGAGGAACTCGGCGCGTTGACCGGATGGAGCGTCGTGCCGGTGCCGATGCTGATCCCCGATCACGTCTTCTTCTGGCACCTCGCCAACCGCCGCTTCCCGGCGGGCAATTTTATCCGCACGCGCGAAACCTTCGACTATATTCAAGAGCCCGATGTCTTCCACGACGTGTTCGGCCACGTCCCGATGCTCACCGACCCGGTCTATGCCGACTATATGCAGGAATATGGCCGCGCCGGGTGGAAGGCGATGCGCTACAACCGGCTGAAGGCGCTGGGCGCGCTTTACTGGTACACGGTCGAGTTCGGGCTGATCGAGGAGGCAGACGGCGTGCGCGCCTACGGCGCCGGGATCCTTTCCGGCCCGACCGAGGCGCGGTTCGCGGTGGAAGCCGAAAGCCCCAACCGCATCATGCTCAATGTCGATCGGGTGATGCGCACCGATTACGTCATCAGCGACCTGCAACCGACCTATTTCGTGATCGAAAGCTTCGCCGATCTCTACCGTCAGACGGTGGAGCGCGATTTCGACCGGCTCTATCGCAGCCTGCCCGCCGGATTCACCTATGCCAATTCGGCGGTGATCGATGTCGACAACGTGCTGCACCGGGGCACGCAGGAATATCACCTGCGCGGCGGACGCGGCAGCGGGGCGATGCCTGTGTGAAACAAAGAAAAGCGGCCCGGAACCGAAGTTCCGGGCCGCTTGATCGCGCTTTGACTGCGAACAGCCAGGGAGCCTTGCGATTACTGGCCGGCAGCCTCGTCCATGGCTTCGCCCTGGGCTTCCATCGCATCGGCCTTGTCTTCGGCGTTGTCGACCATCGCGTCTTCCTGCGCGTCGGTGATCTGGCCAGCGTCTTCCATTTCTTCAGCCTGATCGGCGACGACTTCGGCGTTCTGCTCGCCCGCATCTTCCATGGCGTTCTCGTTCGGGCCTTCGCAGGCGGCGAGCGACAGGCCCAGGGTGGCGGCGAGGATAGTGGCGGTGTGCTTTGCAGTGAACTTCATGACGCTCTCCATTATCGGTGTGGCAGGCGCGTGCCGGCCAGTCCGGGTCAAAGCACATGTTTGCGGCAAAGTTCCACCCCCCCACGCAGAATTTTTATGTGCCTGAGGAAAGCCTGCGCCGCGCGACGGCGTGATAAATCACCAGCGCAGCCGATGTTGCAGCCAGCGCGATGCCGAGACTGAGGACGGAGAGGCTCCCGATCATCGTGCCGTCATTGGCGATCTCGCCCGCGACCACCGAGACCACGACACCCAGCAGCATCTGGCGCAGTATGGCACCCGGCGCTTCCGTGCGCGCGAGGATCGAGGCCAGCCAGCCCAGAGTAGCCCCCAACACGATCAGCACCAGCAACGCCATTTTGTCTGTCAACTCCGCAAGATGTTCCGGCTGGCGATCAGCCCGGTCCGTTCCCTTGCCTAACCCGCGGGGGGACGGCTGGTTCCAGCGAAGCGCATCAGCGCAGGCTCAGCCAGGCGAGGCCCGCCGCGCCGATCACGATCCGATACCAGGCAAAAGGGGCGAAACCGACGCGGGTGATGATCGCGACGAACAGCTTGACCACCACCAGCGCGGTGACGAAACCGACCGCCGATCCGATCCCGATCAGCTCCATGTCGCGCGAAGTCAGATCCGCACCATATTTCGCCAGCTGATAGACGGTCGCCCCGCTCAGCGTGGGCACGGCGAGGAAGAAGCTGAACTCGGCCGCGGTCTTGCGGTCCACCCCGAAGGCCATCGCGCCGAGGATGGTCGCGCCCGAACGGCTGACGCCGGGGATCATCGCGAGGCATTGGACAAGACCGATCAGCACCGCGGTGCGCAGCGGCACGCCCGAGACGCCGGGGCCTTCGGCTGGCGGATTGGCCCAGCGCTCGATGGCGAGGATCGCGATGCCGCCGATGATCAGCGACCAGCACACCAGAACCGCATTGCCGAGCATGGTCTCGATCACGTCACCGAACGCCAGCCCCAGCAGCACCGCCGGGAAGAAGGCGACCAGCAGATTGCGCACGAAGGCGACAGCGCCCTTCTCGAACCCCAGCAGGCCCTTGGCCACGTCCCAGAAGGTGCGCCAGTAGAGCACCACGATGGCAAGGATCGCGGCAGGCTGAATGGCGATGTTGAACACCTCCCACTCGCTTTGGTCGAAGCCCAGCAGTTCGGTGGCGAGGATCAGGTGCCCGGTCGAGGACACGGGGAGAAACTCGGTCAGTCCTTCAAGGATGCCGAGCAGGATGGCAGCGAGCGTGTCGGTCATGGCGGCAGGGCTTTGACGAGGCGTGGCGGCAAGTCAAACCAAAAGGCCCGCCCGGATGATCGGGCGGGCCTCGAAACTTCTTACCAGATGCGCACGCGCTCTTCGGGCGGGATGTACATCGCATCGCCCGGCTTCACGTCGAAGGCCGCGTACCATTCGTCGAGGTTCCGCACGACGCCGTTGACGCGATATTCCTCGGGGCTGTGGCTGTCGGTGACGAGGCGGTTGCGGTAGTTGGCCTCGCGCTGGGTCGAACGCCACACCTGCGCCCAGGCGAGGAAGAAGCGTTGGTCGCCGGTCAGCCCGTCGATCACCGGGACATCCTTGCCCTTGGTCGCCAGCTTGTAGGCGCGGTAGGCCATCGAGAGGCCGCCGACATCGCCGATGTTCTCACCCAGCGTCAGACGCCCGTTGACGCAGGTCTTGCCATCATCAAGCGGGCAGAAGGCGTTGTACTGCGCCACCAGCCGGTTGCCGAGCGTATCGAAGGCGGCGCGGTCTTCGTCGGTCCACCAGTTGCGCAGCGCGCCGCTGGCGTCGGACTTCGATCCCTGATCGTCGAAGCCGTGGCCGATTTCGTGCCCGATCACCCCGCCGATGGCGCCGTAATTGACCGCGATGTCGTTCGTCAGCGCAAAGAACGGCTGCTGCAGGATGCCCGCGGGGAAGACGATCTCGTTCTTCACCGAGTTGTAATAGGCGTTCACCGTCTGCGGCAGCATCCCCCATTCGGTGCGGTCGATCGGCTCGCCCAGCTTGGCGACATTATCCGCCTGCTGCCATGCCGCCGCTGCCATGCGGTTGGCGATGGGATTGCCGGGGGTGATGGCCAGACCTTCATAGGTCTCAAGATTGGGGCGATAGCCGATCTTGGGGTCGAAGCTGTCGAGCTTGGCAAGCGCCTGGGTCTTGGTCGCCTCACCCATCCAGTCGATCTCGGCGATCGATTCGCGCAGCGCGAGGCGCAGGTTCGCCACCAGCTCATCCATCGCCGCCTTGTTTTCGGGCGGGAAGTAGCGCGCGACATATTCCTTGCCGATCAGCTCGCCGAGCAGGCCTTCGGATTCGCCGATGGCGCGCTTCCAGCGGGGGCGCTGTTCGGGCGTGCCGCGCAGGGTCTTGCCGTAGAATTCGAAGCTCGCCGCATCGAAGCGCGCGGGCAGCACCGCGGCGTGGTTCGACAGGAACTCCTTGGCCATCCACGCCTGCAAGGTCGCCACCGGAGTCTCGCCCAGCAGTTCGAGCATCCCCGGCAGACCGGTGCCGATCTTGGCGAGGGTTGCCTCGTCGAGCTTGTATTGCGCGATTTCCTCCGCCGTGGGCGGCATCAGGCTGACGACGAAGCCGGGGCTTTGCGCAATCCCGATCTTCTCGATCATGGCAGCGACGGGCACCTTGCCGCTGATCGCGGCGAGTTCATCGGCGGTCAACAGGTTGTAGGTGAGATCACGGTTGCGGCGCACCGCGCGGTCCCACGCCACTTCGCGCGCGATCCGGTCTTCGAAGGCATAGACGGCCTCGGCCGCCGCTGCCGGATCGGCATAGCCCGCTTCGCCCATCAGAAAGGCGAGATATTCCTTGTACTTGGCCTGAATCGCCCGACCCTTTTCCGAGGTGTCGAGATAGTAATCGCGGTCCGGCATCCCCAACCCGCCGAAGCCGACATTGGCGATGTGGCGATCAGGCTGCTTGGCATCGATCCCGACGCCCGCGCCGATCGGGCTGGCAAAGCCGGGCTCGGCCCACAGCATCGCCAGATCATCGAGGCTGCCCGCGCCGAAGATGCGCGCAAGATATGGCTGCGCCGGGGCGAGGCCCGCCGCCTCGATCGCTTCGGTGTCGAGATAGGTGCGATAGGCATCGAGGATACGGCGCTCGTCATCCGACAGGGTGGCGGCATCCTTGGCGGCCAGATCGTCCATCAGCGCCTTGACGTCGGCGGTGCTCTTCTCGCCCAGCAGGGTGAAGGCGCCGATGCGGCTGAATTCGGGCGGGAGCGGATTGGCGTCGATCCAGGTCTTGTTGGCATAGGCGTTGAAATCGTCGCCCGGCTTGATGTCGGCGGCGAGATACTCGGGATCGAAGCCCCAGGTGCCGAAGCTCATCGTCGGCAGGGCAGCGGCTTCGTCAGCGTTGCCGGCCTGAAGCAGATCGGTGTGCTGCGAATGGTCGTGCGCCTCCTCGGCGAAGGCGGGCGCGCCGAGCGCAAGCAGGCTGGCGCCGATCATGGCGAAGGTTCTGGTGATCATGTGCGATTGTCCCCGAAAAGCGAGCATCAGACGATGTAGGATGCGTCACATTAACGTCGTCTGGGCCAATCGGTTGCACTTCGTCAGCCTGAGAAAGCCCTTCGTCGATTTACGCAGCCGCGCCGGCGAATTGCAGGCTGGCAAGGCGCGCGTAGAGCCCGCCCGCTTTGCTGAGCGCGTCATGCGTGCCCTGTTCGACGATCCGGCCACCCTCCAGCACCACGATCCGGTCAGCCGCGCGCACCGTGGCAAGGCGATGCGCGATCACCAGTGTGGTGCGGTTCGCCATCAACCCGTCGAGCGCCTGCTGGACGAGTTGCTCGCTCTCGGCATCAAGCGCGCTGGTCGCCTCGTCGAGCAACAGGATCGGCGCATCGCGCAGCAGCGCGCGGGCGATGGCGACGCGCTGTTGCTGGCCGCCCGACAATTGCGTGCCGCCTTCGCCCAGATAGGTGTCGAGCCCCTGCGGCAGCGTGCGCAGGAAGCTCTCGGCATTGGCGGCGCGCGCGGCCTGCCAGATGTCCTCATCGGTGGCGTCCCACTTGCCGTAGCGCAGATTGTCGCGCGCATTGGCGCTGAACAGCACCCCGTCCTGCGGCACCAGCGCGAGCCGGGCGCGGATATCTGCCGGATCGGCGCTGGTCAGCGGCACTCCGTCCATGCGGATCGTGCCGCCTTGCGGATCATAAAACCGCTCGACCAACTGGAAGATGGTGCTTTTGCCCGCGCCCGAAGGCCCGACGATGGCGACGGTCTCCCCCGGCTCGATCTCGAGCGTGAAGTCGCGGAGCGCAGCCGTCTCCGGACGGGCCGGGTAGCGGAAGGTGACATTGCGGAAGCTGAGGCTGCCGCGCGCCGGTTCGGGCAGGCGCTCGGGCCGGGCCGGAGCGGCGATTTCGGGGCGCGCTTCGAGCAGTTCCGCCAGTCGGCTCGCCGCGCCCGCGCCGCGCAGCAGATCGCCATAGACCTCCGTAAGCGAGCCGAGCGCGCCCGCCACAAGGCCGCCGGTGATGACGAAGCCGGTGATCGTCCCGCCGCTGATCTCGCCCGTGGTCACCGCAATCGCGCCGCGCCACATCACCAGCGTCACGCCGCCGAACACCAGCAGTATCACCACCGTCGTCATCGCCGCGCGCAGCAGGATGCGCCGCCGCGCCGTCTCGAAGGTCGCCTCGACCACGCTGGCAAAACGCTCGCCCTCGCGCTGCTGCTGCCCGAAGCTCTGGACGATCTTCATCGCCGAGAGCACCTCGGTCACATAGGCGCCGACATCGGCGATGCGATCCTGGCTGGTGCGCGAGACGTTGCGGATCTTGCGCCCGAAGAAAACGATCGGCGCGATCACCAGCGGAATGCCGATCAGCAGGCCCAGCGTCAGCGAAGGCGCGAGGACGATCAGCAGGCCGATCCCGCCGACAGCGGTGAGCGAATTGCGCAAGGCCACCGAGACCGTGGTGCCGACCACGTTCTCGATGATCGCGGTGTCGCTCGTCATCCGGCTGGAGATTTCCTTGGGGCTGTTGACCTCGTAGAAACCGGGCGAGAGCCGCAGGAGATTCTGTTGCACTTTCAGGCGGATATCGGCCACCACCCGCTCACCCAGCCAACTGACGTAATAGAAGCGCAGCGCCGTGCCGAAGCCGAGGATCACGACGATCATGAGCAGGTACTGGAAGGCATGGGCGATGTCGTCGGTGGTCGCGCCGCTGGTGAAGGCCTCGTCGACGATCACCTTGAAGCGCCACGGGATTGCCAGCGTCGCTGCCGAGGTGATGACCAGCGCCAGCAGCGCGAAGCCGATCTCGCGCGGGTATTGCAGCGCCGTGCCGAACACCATTCGCAAGGGCGCGAGCGAGCGGGCCTTGGGGGGCTGTTCGCCGAGCCCGCTGTCCTCGGGCAGCGCCGCGACCACCGCTTCGGCCGCTGCTTCGGGCAGGGTTTCGGGGGTGTCGGACAACGCGCGCTCAGGAGGTTCGCCATGCATAGGTGCAGCGCTCTAGCGGCGCGGCGCGCGAATTTCACGTGCAAAAAGCGGCAGGCCGATCCGCCTGCGCGATGGCCTCGCGCACGATTGTGCGTTGCACAATGGCGGGTGAAGGCGCATCTGTAGGGGCAAGGCGCCACCGGGATAAGGCGCCATACCGTTCGTCGCTTGAGGTAAATCCATGCTTTATCACGCTTATGAGCTTCAGCGCAGCTGGATGAACAGCGCCAGCGCGCTCGCTTCGATCAGCGCCAATGTGCTCGCCAACCCCGCCAATCCGCTCGCCGCGTTCGGCATGGGGCCGATGGCGGCGAGCGCGCTCGATGTCTTCGCCCATGCCACCGCGCATTACGGCAAGCCCGAATTCGGGATCGACAGCGTCACCATCGACGGCGAGCCCCGCGCGGTGGTGCAATCGACCGTGATGCAGCGCCCCTTCGGCGACCTGCTGCGCTTCCGCGTCGAAGGCGCACCCGAGGATCGCCCGCGCCTGCTGATCGTCGCCCCGATGAGCGGCCACTACGCCACCCTCTTGCGCGGCACGGTGGAGCGGATGTTGGAAAGCTGCGATGTCTTCATCACCGATTGGGCCGATGCGCGGATGGTGCCGCAATCGGCGGGCAAGTTCGATCTCGACGATTACATCGATTACCTGATCGCCTTCGCCGAACACGTCCACGCAGACGCGAACGGCCAGCGCATCCACATGATGGCGGTGTGCCAGCCGAGCGTGCCAGCCTTCGCCGCCACCGCGCTGCTGAACCTCCACAAGTCGCCCGCGACGCCTGCCACGCTCACGATGATGGGCGGCCCGATCGACACGCGCGAATGCCCCACGGTCGTCAACAACATGGCGATGCAGCGCCCGATCGAATGGTTCCGCCAGTCGGTGATCGCCACCGTGCCGATGAAGTATCCGGGCGCGGGGCGGCGGGTCTATCCCGGCTTCATGCAGCTTTCGGCGTTCATGAGCATGAACCTGTCGAGCCACATGATGAGCCATTACGAGATGTTCAAACACCTCACCGTGGGCGACGAGGCCAGCGCGCAGGCGACCAAGGATTTCTATGACGAATACCGTTCGGTGTGCGACATGACCGCCGAATTCTACCTGCAGACGGTGGAAGAGGTGTTCCAGAAGCACTCGATCCCCAAGGGCGAGTTCCGCCACAAGGGCGAGCTGGTCGATATTACGCAGATCACCGACACCGCGTTGCTGGCGATCGAGGGCGAGCGCGACGACATCTCCGGCCTCGGCCAGACCCGCGCAGCGCTGAAGCTGACGCCGAACCTGCCTGACGACAAGAAGCGCTATTACATGGCCGAAGGCGCAGGCCATTACGGCATCTTCAACGGCAGCCGTTGGCGCACCAAGGTCGCGCCGGTGGTCGAGGAATGGATCGCCGCACACGGCGGCTGATGCTTCGGGGCGGGTGACAGGGAGAGCCCTGCCACTCCGATCTTCCGGCAAATCCAACGGCTGACGGGAATCTGACGGTCTGGCCAACGCGGCCATGCCGTGGCCGGGCGCGCGGATGCCACACGGATCCTTCACACCGCTGAAACATCGGCCCAAAAAGCACGTGGGCGACAGTCCTGTGAGACTGCCGCCCGATGCACTTGGGTTTCGACCCTATGACCTAAAGCAAAGACAATCTGACACTAATGGACAGACACTCAACCCAATCATTGAACCGTTTGCTCGTGCGATGACAAGTTGTTCCAAACGACTGCCAGAGTCAAGTTGAAATCAATCTAGACCGGCAAGTTGTCGCGAGTCTTGCAGCGTCCGTCGAGTACATAGGCCTCACGCGCGCCGGTCACGGCATTTTCGGCTACGATCCACTGCTTGGTCGAGGTTGTGCCAGTGACCGCGACCGTATCGACTCGCACGCCGACCCGGCAATCGCGCAAGGAATTGCCGCGCACCGCGAACATCTGCCCAATCGCGCCCGCCAGCCGGATGCCGTCGGTTTCGATCAGGTGGAAGTTGCCGTTGCGCACCTGCGTGATGCGTGTCTGATCGGCGTGAGGGTCGGCGGTTTCGAGCAGAATGTCGTTGTCGGTTACCCAGGCGCGCTCTGGATTGGCGATCTGCACGCCGCAGCGCTGCATGTCGAAGGGGACAGCGGCCATCACGATGCGATTGTCGCTGACCCAGGCCGAAGGCGCGGGGATCCGCTCGTTCCCCGCCCCGCCCCTGATGCTGCGCGCGATGCGGATGCCGGTCGCGACGCCCGAGAGGGTATTGCCGCTCACCCGGATCGCCGCCGCGCGCGAGCCGCTGCCCTGCGGCGCGTTGCGCGATCCGGCGACGATGATCCCCACTTCGATGGTGGGGGTCACGGTTCGCAGCACGAAATCGTAGAGACTGCGGAACATCGTCGAGGTCGTCGCCGCAGACACATTGCCACGATTGGCCCACAGGCGCTGCACCGTCCGGGTCATCAGCAGGCGCCAGCGAGCGTCGCTCAACCCCGGATTGGCCCGATCAAAATTGGCGATGAACGCCGTCCAGTTCGCGGCCGTGACCGAATTCGCGGTGTAGAACCGGATGGGCGTGTTCGACACCCTGTGGCTGACTTCACGGAACAGCTGTTCGGTCGCCCGGCGGGCGGGGCGGGTGGTGTTATCGCCCACGGGCAAGGCGTGGCTGAAGGCGAGGCGCGAGAGCAGCGCTGTGATCCGCTTGTCGCCCATCCACCGCTCGGTGGTCCGCTCGGAACGTTCTGCGCGCGGGCGGATGCGGTTGCGCTCGATGCGGACATCGGCCCCGTCGAGGATGAGGATGCCCGAGGCAAGATCGCCCGCGACGATGTCGTTATCCTCGATGATGCAATCGCCGCTGCCAGGCAGGGTGCCGCTCTGGACGCGCAGGCACACCGCCTCGCGTGAGCGTGGTGCGCTCACCACCAGCACGCTGCGCGCAACCCTGACGGGGCCGCAATTGGTGCAATCCAGCGCCCCGGTGATACGCTGCCCCGCGCCGGTGCCTTTCTTCTCGGCGTAATTCTGCTCTGCCGCGATGCTCATGTCGCTGATCTCGACCGAGGCGCAATCCTCGAAATGGAGCGCCTGCGCGCGGCCGTGGCACCAGATCTTGGTGCCGGGCCCTGCGCCGATCAGCTTCAGGTGCCCCTTGCCCGCGATGCGCACGGGGGCGGAGAGCGGGTAATTGCCGGACGCAAAACAGATCTTGCCGTTCTGGTTGGGGGCGATCTCGTCGAACACCCGTTCCCACCCCTCGCCCGGCAGCGCGTGCCAGGTGCAGCAGGCCGCATCGCGCGTTGCAAGCGCGTCGATCGCATCCTGCACATTGGTGGCATCGAGCTGGGCGATCGTGTCGTCGAAGCGGATATCGACCGCGCGCTGATCGGTCAGCGGCGAGAAGAGATCGCGCAGATCCTCGGTCACGGTGAGGGCACCGTTGCCTGCGCGGCGGATCAGGGCGAGCGGCGCGTGGCGACGCCGACCTTCGCTAGGGGCGTAGAAGCCGACCGAGGCGGAGCCGATCGTCACGGTGCGGTCGGCGGGCTGATAGGGCGGCCACATGATGTCGCCCAGCACGGTGCGCGCCGGAATCGTCCAGGCGCTGCCACGGGCATAGTGGCCCGCGCAGAAGCGCACCTTCACGCCCTTGGACAGCACCACCCAGGCATTGCCCGCCGGGATGGTCACCGGCTGGCTCGCCCAGCGCCGCACGCGCACCCGCTCGCTCAGCGCCGAGGCGGGGACGCCGTCGATCACCAGCGGCTGGCCGACGGCGCTGGTGATGCGCCCCATCGGCCCGGGCTCGCCCGCGCGCTCGCGCGTATCGTCGACGATCTCGACGATCGCATCGACCGGGAACCACGCCCCGGCCCGCTCGATCGGCAGGTCGATGGCAAAGCCCGCGCCCGAGGTGCGCAGTCCCGCTTCGATCCCGGCATCCTCGGCCCATTTGAAGGTCGCGGTGCCGGGCGCGCCGGGTGCGTGCACCTCCACCCGGTAGAGCCGGTTGACCTGATCGAGATAGCCCGCCGTCGGCGGCAGTTCGCAGGGGCCGGGATCGGTGGTCTCGGCCTCAGTCTGGACATCGGCATCGAGCCCCCCGGTGGTGCCGCGCCATTGCGGGATTGCGGGCCACTGGTTGGTGGCGAAATCGCTGCGCAGCTGTGCGGCGGTGAAGCCGGTGTCGGCAAGGCGCACCACCCGGATCGCCCAGTCGACCTCCTCGCGCACCACCGGATCGACCCCGCCCAGTGCCGGGTCGGAGAGGAAGGGCTGCCCCCCCGCGCTCGACGGGCGCAGCACCGCTTCGGCATAGACGAAACCGATGGCATTGTTGCCGAGGATGGTGGTCAGCGCCGGGAAGCTGGCGGCCGGCTGCTGCGCGGCGTAATCGAGCGGCGCGGGATTGTGGAGCGCCAACCCTTCGGCATAGAGGTGCCCTTCCCCAACAGTCAGAACGCCGCCGGCGATGCTGACCGCGAAACCTGCCTCCTCGCGCGGGGCACCGTGCTGGCCGATGACATGGCGCGCCAGCAGCTCTGCGCGGTCGGCGGTGATCCCGGCCTGCTCGTTCCAGTCGGCATCGACCAGCGGACGGCCCTGTTGCAGCAACACGGATCGCACCCCTGCCCTGCGGGCCCGTTCGCGCGTGTCGCGGGTAAAATCTCCGCGCATCCTGCTTCTCCTATCCGTTCATCAAGAATGTTGCGGTGGTCATGCCGAAGGGCACCCATTCGGGCAGTTCCCGATCGAGCGCCTGCTTGCGTCTGTGCCAGCTGAGGGCATTCATCACGCCCATCTCGCCGCCGTTCTGCGCGCCCAGCGTGATGCCCGGCGGATTGGCCGCGATCAGCGTGGCATAGGCGGGATCGCCGTAAGTGAGCGAGGCGAAGACCGGCGCCATCGGGGCCGGGTCGCCGTGCGAGGGGTGGCAGCGATAGCGCCGCGGCGTGCGCGAGCCGCGCGGCAGAGCGCTGAAGCGCAGACAGCCCGATTGGGTGCGCGCGACATCGACCGGCGCGCCGGTATTGCTGCGACCGGAGCGGACGGCGAACAGGCAGTCGCTCACCTCCCCCATGCCGAGCAGGCGGACATCGCCGATGAAGGTCGAACGCTCGGCAGAGAGCGTGCCCGCCTGCGTGCCGTCGCCAGCGGCCAGCGCAGGCGCATCGGAATCGTTGCTGTCGATCACGCTGTCGATAACCTCGATCACGGTGCCCGCCGCCACCCGCAGGCGGCCGAGGATGGAGCGTTCGATCCGCACCCGGCAGCCGGGGTCGCGAACCTCGATCACGGTGGTTTCGGGGTCGAATGTGCAATCGGCGATCAGCAGGCTGTCGACTCCGGCAGCCGCGATTATGAGCCTGCCGCCAAACAGCCGCAGCCCGCGCAGTTCAAGGGACGCACCAGCCCCGCCGCTGACCGTCCACCCGCCCGCAAGGTCGAGCGTGGGCCAGATCCCCTCGCCTGACCACAGCTGCGCCTGAACGCCCGCCGCAATCGCGCTCGCCGCCGGTAGGTCGAGCGTTCCGCCGAAGCGGATGCTGACGCGCGGGCGGGCGCTCAAGTTGCCGAGCGCGGTGGCAAACGCCGTGCTGGCCGCCGCGCCGTTCTGGTTCTGGGCGATGATCGCAGGCGAGGGGAAGGGCAGATCGACCGGCGCGGTGAAGTCGCCCCCGCCGAACGGCACCGCCTGCCCATAGGCATAGCGCACCCGGATCGTCGCCGGATCGATCCCCGCACCGCCGCCCGGGAGCAGCATCCGTCCGCGATGCGGGTCGATCAGCAGGCGGGTGGGATGCGCGACCATCCCGCGCCGGTTCCATTCGGTGCCCGCCGGATTGCGGTCGGCAAGGTCGCAGAAGCAGATGTCCGCCGCCACGCGGCGCGTCCCGGCGATGAACACCTCGACGCTGTTGCCGAGGCCGTAATAGGCCTCCGGATCGCGGTGCGCGTCGGACAGGGGGATCGGCCCCGGCATCGCGCCGGGGGGCAGGCGGCTCAGATCGGGATCGTCGGCCTCCGGCGTCCGCCACAGCGCGATGTCGCGCCCGAGCGGCGAGAAGCGCAGCCGCCCGGCCTGACCGCCGGTGACGGGCACCGGCACCACCTCCCAATGCGGGCGGGCCGGGATATTCCAGACGCGCACACCGGCATTGCTGTAAGCGAAGCGTCCGCCTTCGCGCATGTCGCGCACTTCCCAGCTGTGCTGGTCATGATGATCGGGCAGCAGCCGCGCACGCCCGGGCTCGCCATTGATCACCGCGCTGACGGTGGCGACCGGGCGGGGGAAATCGAGATTATGGGCGGTGGCGACGAATTCGCGATATTCGATCGCCTCGGCAGGGGCGGCGGCGATCGCGCCTGCCAGCCGCGCCAGCGCGAGCGCGGTGCCCTTGGCGCGGCGGTTGGCGATGGTCTCGGCCACCTGCCGCCGGGCCGAGCGGACATCGCCGATATCGATGATCCGCGCCCCCACCAGCGCGCCGATATAGGGCACCACCCAATCGGCGCAGGTCTCGATGAACTGATCCTCGTAGAGCGCATCGACCTCGGCCTCGAGCGCATCGAACTGCGCGCCGAGGATGGCGAGCAAGCTCGTCAGCGGCCCCTGCGGCGGATCGCTGACGGGATCGGGGATCGGCAGGCCCAGCGCCGCCGCGAGCGCTTCGGCCTGTTCGGCATCCCGCATCCGGAACAGCGCCGGGAGCAACGCCAGCAGGCGCTCCGCGGCGGGGAGCAGGCGCGGATCGACCGGGGCGCTCATGGCAGCACCCTGAGGTCGGCACCGCCCGGATGGAGCGTCAGCATCTCCGCTGCGAGCAGCCCAGTGCTCCCGCGGTGGCCCGAACGCGGCAGGGCCGCTGCCAGCATCACCGCATTGCCGCTGCCCTCGCTGCGGTGAAATTCGTCGAGATCGAGCCAGTCGACACCGGGCACGCCCTGAATCACCGCGATCACTTCCGAGCGCGCGACCGGTTGGCCGAGATCGCGGCTGGCGAAGCTGAAGGCGGTGGCAAGTCGGGCCTGCGCCTCGGCCAGCACCATGTCGCTCTGATGGGTCGGCAGCACCTTGATCGAAGCGGTCAGGCGGAATGTGGCGGGGCGATGATTGGCGACCGTTACCGCAATCGCCCGGTCGGACACGTCGGCGATGGCGCCCCTCAGATTGTCGATGTCGCGCGCTTCCAGCGGCGCGCCATTGGTGCCCGCGACGGTCAGCAGCACCGCGCGCTGGGTGCCGGTCCAGCTCCAGATCGCATGGGCCTTGGCCACGCCGATGAAGGCGCGGGCGAAATCGGCATAGTCGGTCAGCGTGACGATCCGCCCCAGCGTCATCACCGAAAGCGGCGCGTTGCGGCGCGCATCCTCGATCGTCTCGCCATCCGCAGCGCCGGTCGCGGGAAGCGGATTGACCGCCGATTTGACCCCCTGCGGCGCGCCCGCCAGCAGGGTGAGCTGTCCGGCGCGCACCATGCCCGTCTGGCCCAAACCCTTGCGCCAGGTGGCGATCACGTTGTTGATGCCCGTGGGCAGGCGGCGGCCATTGGTGCCATCGCCGAACTGCACCAGCGTGCTGCCGTCCTCCTGATGCTTGAGGGCGTAGACGGCATCGCGCGGCCCGGCATCGCGCAGCGAGGGGATTGCGCGCCACAGCAGCCCGTCGACGCGGATCTCCAGCGCTGCCGCGACCCCGGTGGGCGAGGGCGAGCCGACATGGGTGAGCGGCTTGACCGGCAGCACGAAGACCTGCCCGCCAAGCGAGGCATTGCCGTGCCCGATCGCGCGCGCCTCGGTCTCGCCGTGGGTTGCCAGCGCGACATTGGCGTTGATCCGCACCGTGCCGCGCCTGAACGGGCCGACGACCGCGCTCTCCAGCTCCAGCACGGTGTGCGCATCGACCAGCGCGACCGACTGGATCACGTGGAGCTCGCTTTCGACCACGCCTTCCAGATCCGCGCGCTCGCCGGTGACGAAGACCGGGCGGCCGGGTTCAAGGCCGGGATAGTAGGTGTCGAGCGGCAGGGTCGATCCCGCCACGGCCTCGGTCACGGGCAGCGGCGCGAGCGGCAGTTCGACGCTGTCGATCAGCACCGCGATGTCGGTGGTCAGTTTGGCGGTGAGAGATGACGGCGGGTCGGCATCGAGCGTGATCCGGGTGGTGCGCGCGGTCAGCTTGCCGTGGCGATGGGTGGCGGTCAGCACCCCCGCAACGCGGGTGATGAAGGGCGCGCCCGAAGTCGGCACGAAGGCCACCCAGCCGCCTTCGCGCAGGTCCGGCAGATCGACATCGAGCGGCACCGATCGCCCGCTGAGCATTGCCCCGAAGCTCGGCGGGTCGCCCAGTTCCGCCGGTTCAGGGCGGATCGCCACGGGGACATTGTGCCCGAATATCCCGGCCCGCGCGCGGAAGCGGAACAGGCCGGTGTCGGGCGGCAGGGGCGGATTGTAGTTCGCCACCTGCAGGTGGATCGCAAGCTGCATGACGTTGAGCCCGCTCCCCGCCGCGCTCGCCTCGAACGCGGTCTGACTCCAGCTGTTGGCGATCAGATGGGTCTGCACCATTGACTGCTGCAGGTTCCCGGCGGGGAAGAGCTGCGCCTGCTGGATGATGGTGAAGAACGGAAAGGTGACTTCGGGCCGCGGCGGGTTCAGCGCCATGTCGATCCGGGTGCGGTTGGCGGGAGCATCGGTGGTGACGCGCGCCACCCGGTGCAGCGTCGGCGTGACGCCGGCCTGCGCGGCGAGCAGCAGCCAGTCGCCGCGCCGCGCATCGTTCAGCACGCCTTCGCACAGGGCGCTCTGCGCGGCGGTGATGTCGGTGAAGGTCTGCGGACGGGTGAGACGCGGCAGCATCGCGTTCAAATGCGGGCGCGCGATGATCGCCTCGATGGTTTCGAAGGTGGCGATGGTCTCGCCCGGGCCGGGCACACTCTTGATCCGCACGCCGAGGGGGATCGGCACCTCCTGCGGCGCACCTGCCGCCGTCTCCAGCGTGAAGGCGATCCATGCTTCGGCCGCCTTGCCGGGGCGCAGCTCGTAGTCGATCAGCCGCGCCAGCGAGCGGAGCGAACGGCGCTCGACCGCGGTGGGCAGATAGCTCTCGTTGACGATGCGTTCGGCATAGAAGCTCAGCACATCCCCGGTGATCGCCCAGGCATCGATCAGCGCGATGCTGGGATCGGCCGGGTCGCGGGTGTTGAGATCGCGCAGCCATTCGCGGTTGCGCGACAGGGCATCGAGCATCTCGGCCCGCGCGCTGCCATAGCGCACCGAGCGATAGGCAACGCTCGTCAGGCCGGGCGCATTGTCTATGGGCACGCTCATCGTCCGCCCTCCATGGTGAAGGTAACCGTCCCGCGATCCGGGAAATTGGGATCATTGGCGAGCAGCGGAATCTCGTAATCGCCGACCAGCAGCTGCCCGGTCTCGAGCGCCGCGTCGCTCGCGCCCGCGATGCCCTGCCGCCGCAGCCGCGTGACATCGACATGGCGCACCCCGTCCACGGCCTGCGCTGCGGCATAGAGGCGCGAGAGCAGCAGCGGCGTGCCGAAGCTGAAGCTGTCGGGGTGGAACAGGCCGGTGCTTCCATCGGCGAACCGCCCGCTCGAGAAGACCTGAAGCAGCCGCTCGTGCACCTTGTCGCGCAGCGCCTGCGGCTTGACGCAGACGCGCATCGCCAGCTCCAGCGGGACCATCACCGGGGTGCGGAATTCGAGCACGTGCCCCGCCAGCCGGTAGGGTTCGAGCAGCCGCCGCAGCCGCGCCTCGACTTCGTCAGTGAGTGCAGCGCCATTGGCCAGATCGACTAGCAGCACGATCGCCCGCTCCGCCCCGGTCCAGCGCTCGATACCGTGGGCATTGGTTACGTCGGGATCGTCGAGCAGGCGGGTGGCGTAATCCTGCGGGGTCACCGCGCGGCGCGGATCGCGGAATTCGAGGGGCGCGCGCAGCCGGGCCTCGGCGATGCTCTCGGGATCGCGGCCGCCGGTGGCGGGTAGGGGATTGCGGATCGCCGCGATATTGGCGGCCTGCCCGGAAAAGCCGGTCACCAGTGCGCCGTCGAGCCCGAGATGGGCGTCGGTGAGCAGGTGGCTGATGCTCTCTGCCCCGACATTGCCGATTGTCCCGCCGCCGATCCGGTAGCGCAGCTCGAAGTCGGTGCCGGGCTCGGGGATGCGCCCGCTGACCCCGTCGCCGGTCCGCAGCACGCCCCGCCCAAGATTATCGACGTCGAGCGCGAGCACGCGGCTGTCGGCGCGGGCGTCGAACATCTCGGGCACCAGTTCCCACACCGGATCGCCGCCTGCGCCGACATCCTGCCGCGCGTCGATCCGCGCGGCGGCACGCGCCGGGTCGGCGACCAGCATGGCCTGCGCGGATTCACCCGGGCGCGGCATGGGCAGGGCGAAGGCGACCGGGCTCTGCGAGAGCGTCATGAACACCCGCCGGCGACCAGGCGCGCGCAATGGCTTGATTGTGTCGTAGCCGCGCCCTTCGCCGTGATCGACCAGCACCATGTTCCCGCGCGCGACCGCCGTCGGCTGAAGGCTGCCGATCGCCAGCCCCTCGATCGAATCGAGCGCCGCGACCCGCGCCAGCGGCAGGGCGAAGGGCAGCGCATCGGCGGGCGACCAGGCGACATGGAGCAGCGGGAGCGGCACCGGATTGCCCCCGCCATCGACCGCGCCTACCGGATCGCTGCCCGCCTGCCGCTGCGTGATCCGCACCACGTGTCGCCGCGCGGGATCGGGGCTGGCATTGCCGTTTGTGTCGAGCACTTCCTCGATCAGCAGCAAATCGCCCACCGCCAGCGTCAGCGCGCCATCCGGGTCGGCGAGCGCCATGCCCATGGTGCCGCGCGGCAGTTCGGCAAGGCCCCCGGCATAGTCGTGGATCAGGATGCGGTTATGCGCCGAGGTCAACGCGGCAGGCAGCACTGCCTCGAACACCTGCGCCCCGCCGACACGCGCCTCGCCCGCATGGCGCGCGTCGGGGCCTGCGGGCGGCAGCGTCGGCCAGGCCGTCAGGAACCGCGCCCCGGGATTGATCCCGGCGACATTGGCGGGCCGCCCCGGACCCGGCGGCGTCATCCGCACATGCACGAAGGCGCGCGCGCTGCACCCGTCGCTCATGTGGTAATCGACCAGCCGCGCATGGCGCTTGGCCGAAATCCGCATCCTTGCCGTATCGAGCGTCGCTTCGGTCGCGACACTATCCTGCGCATAGGCGAGCCGGTCGGCGAGGTGCGCAAGCATCTCGATCAGCGTGACCTCCGCCGAGGCCGGGCCGGGATCGCGCCAACCGGGGCTGAGCGCGGCAAAGCGATCGAGCATCAGGCGGCGGAAGCCCGCGTAATCGCGCGCGAGATAGTCGATCGCCGCCTGCGCCAGCGGGGCCTCGTCGGCAGGATCGGGCGTCTCGCAGTCGAAATTCTGCGCGCATTGCAGCCGGAACCCGACGGGGATCGCCGAAAGCAGCGGATCGAACCCCGGCAGCGGCACCCCGCCGCGCTCGAGGCGCAGGGTGTAGAGCGAAAAGTCCCCGCGCCGCGGCACCCGCACGGTGAGCACGCGGCACGATGCGGTCACGCCGTTCTGCGCCACCGCCACGGTCGGGCGGCGCTGGCCGCCGGTGATGGCGATGTCGGTCTCGCGCACCCGCGAAGGCCCGCTGGTCGCCGCATCGAACACCAGTTCGAGCCTGAGATCGACCGCCTCGCCCCCGGCCTCGACCACCTCGACGGCGATGATCCCGTTGGTGGGCGTCGCCCCCGGCACGGCAGCGGCGGCGCGCAGCAGCTCGGCGCGGGCCTGACGGCGCGGATCGCCCGACGGCCAGCTCATGATACGGGCCTCGACAGGCTGACCTGCTGGCTTTCGCCAGTGCTCTTGAGCCGGTAGGTCAGGTCGATCACCAGCGTCGCATCCTCGCTGCGCACGGACAGTTCCTCCAGCGTCATCACCTCCGACAGCCAACGCTGCACCGCGCTGCGCACCGTCATGTCGACCGACAGCGCCAGATCGGGCGAATTGCCAAGGAACAGCAACTGGTTGAGCCCGCAGCCGAAATCGGGGCGATTAACGCGCTCGCCCGGCACGGTGAACAGCACCTGCTCCAGCATGTCGCGCACATGGCCGGCATCATCGCTCAGCGCGGTGCGGCCAAGCTCGGCGCGGTAGGGGTGGGCCATCCATTTCATGTCGCCATCACCCGCACCTGCCCGGCGACCACCACGCCGGGGCCGATCCCCATCGGCACGCTGGTCTGGACCAGCACCGGCACCCCGCCCGCTTTGACCCGCACCGCAGGCACGCTCCAAGTGAGCGTGGTGCAGGGCGTTGAGGGCACCGAGGTCAGCGCGCAGCCGGCGACAACGTGCTGGTCGGACGCGACCGCCACAGGCGCGCTGCCGATGCGCACTCGCATATTGGTCGGCACATGCGTGGCGCTGCCCGCGTGTCCGCACATCACGGTGGTCTGGCTGGTTATCACGGGCGTTCCCATCAGATCACCTCCAGTGCGCCATTGTTGACGCTGACCTGCGGCCCGGTCATCGCGATCTTCGCGCCCATTCCGTTGTCGATCTCGATCCCCGTCGGCCCCATCGTGATCTTCGCGCCGGTCGCGGTCTTGATCTCGAGCATCGCCGCGCCGGGCAGATCGGTGATCGTCGCGGTCAGCCCGTCGCACTGGAACACCCGCATCGTCGGCAAGGCAGGGCTGGCGGGCGGCATCGAAGTGCTGCTCCAGAACCCGCCCATCCACACCGGATCGCTGCTGTTGCCGCCTTCGAACATGATCCACACATCGGCCCCGATCGGCGGCAGCGAGAATCCTCCGACCCCGCTTCCGGCATAGGGCGCGCAGGGCAGCGCCCACGAAAGCTCCGAGGCCCCCGGCACCCCCGGCACCGACACCGCCAGCCGCCCCAGCATCAGCGGGTCGATATTGTTCTGCACCTTGCCACGGTACAGGCCGGGGTAAGCGCCGCTCATGGCATCACCACCGGGGTCGTGGTGCCGGTGCCCTCGCGGCTCAGCTTGAACTGCTGCTTGTATTCGCCGCGCATGATCACGTGCTTGACCTCTTCGACGAAGAAGAAGCCGCTGTGCGCCCGCCCCGCACCGCGCACGCCGACCAGCTGGCGCGGCTGCAGCACCTTGCCGTACCGGCTGCCATCAAGCTCGCCCTCGGCGGTGAGCACCTGCGCCGAAGCCTCGGATGCCGCCTGCGCCTCGGCCAGCGCCGCCGCGGCGGTGCGCGCGCCGTCGGGGCGGTAGGAGCGCACGCCCGCGACCTCGGGATTGAGGATCGCCGGTTCGGTCGCCAGCGGCACTGTTAGCGGCGGCACGGATTCGACCGGGACGCTGGTGCCGGTCGTCCGGTCCTGCACCGCGCCGCTCACCCTGTGCGCGTCGCTCGCATTGTTCTGGAAGTTGATCGAGACGAGGTTGCTGTCCGGCCCCATGTTGAGCGTCAGCGCCGATTGCGGCAGGCCCAGCCGCGGCTGCGGGCCGAAATAGGCGGTGTTGGTGCCCGGCACCGGCCCCGGCGTCATCGTGAAAATGCAGCCGTTCTCGCTCGCCAGCCGGTTGAGGAAGCCGAGATCGGTTTCGTGCTGGGTCACGATCCGGTCGATCGGCAGCGGAATGTCGGTCGGCACCGGCGGCACGATCATCGGGATCACGCCGTAGCGGGCGTATTTGGCGAGCACGAGCGGCACGATCGCGGCGACCGGCAGCCCGGGATATTCGGTCGAAACCTCCTCGCGGTCCATCGCCTGCCGGATGTCGAGCGCGGTCACCGCCAGCGTTCCGTCGCCCTGCCCCTGCCCCGGATTAAGCTGCACCTGCGTGATCAGCCCGTCGAACAGCACATTGGGCAGCACGCCCAGCGTCAGCACGATGATGATCCGCGAGCCCGCCATCAGGCCCGGCAGGTTCATCAGCGGATAGTCCATCACCTCGGCCAGCGTCGCGCCCCGGCCGGCCTTGAACTGGATCTGCAAGGCCGATGGATCGCGCGTCACCGAGGCGACCTCGAGCTTGTCGAGCGCATTGAGCGCCATCTCGGGCAGCGGCAGCGGCACGCCGGGCCCGGCAAGGATCGTCAGGTGGGTGCCGAACAGGCTCATGATCCCGCCTCCGGCAGCGCGATGATCAGCCGCTGGCCTTGGGGCTGCTCCAGCGCTTCGGGGTGGATCACGCGGTTCGCATCGGCGATGCGCCACCACGCGGTCGGCACGCCGATGGTGCGTGCGGCGAACAGGTCGATCCGGTCGCCCGCCTGCATCGGCACCACCGCCGCCACGGTCATGCGCTCGGGCTCGGGGACGAGACGGCGTGCGAGATGCACTACGATCCGCCCGTCGGGCAGGGTGTGGAAGCGCTGCTCGCTTTTGGCGTAGCGGCCGTCGGGATCGTTGATCGACATGGCTTTGCCCCTCCCCTCAGATGATCCGCTGCCCGCTGCCGAGCACGGCATCGAGCGAGCCCACGGTGGCGATCTTGGCGAGCACCTCCTTGCTCACCTGATGCGCCAGGCTCAGGTGATGGCCGGGATGCGTGAACTGCAGGTCCGAATAAGTGAGCACCTTGAGCCCGAGCGAAACCTTGGCGCGGATCGGGGTGAGATCGGGGCCGAACTCGTCCTCGCTGACGCCGAATTCGGCGATGCGCACCGGCACCACCCGGTTGCGCCCGAACACCAGCACGGTGAAGGGGGCCTGCGGCGGAATGATCTCGATCGTGCCGATCTGGGTGAGGATGGTGTTGGCGATGACCAGCGCGCTGGACGGCGCGATCAGCATTTCAAGCGCGGCCAGCTGCGCCGCCACCCCGCCGGGCTGGGCCGTGTCGCTGCCGCCCATTCCGGCGGTGTCGTCGAACTCGATCTCCAGCTTGATCGTCTCGTTGGGCGCCCCCGCGATGCGGAAGGCTTCCTCGCCCGCACCCTCCCCCCCGCCCGAGGTCCGCGCCTCGAGCGTGCGGGAGAGGCTCGCGGGGTTGTACTGGAAGACGATGACGCTGGGCATGGGATCGGGCAGCTTGAAGCTGACAATCGCCCCGCGCAGAGTCTTGGGGGTGAAGGGGGCGGTCATCAGGCGGCTCTCCCCAACACGTTTCGGGCGGTCTGAAAGTCGATGTCCATTTGCGCGGCTGCGCGTCCGGCATTGGCTCTCACACCGCTGAGCCCGATCCGCGATGCGCTGGCGCTGTTGGTGCTGAAATATTCGTCGTAGGCGTCGATCGCAGCGGCGGCCTCGCCTCGCCACACGGTGCTGTTGGCGAAGGTCCGGATCTGAGTGATCACGGCCTCCACCGCAGCCTTCGACGTACCGCCTACCGACTTGTTGGCGTCGAAGATTTCGCGGAGCCGGTCGTGCCACGGCCCCTGACCGATGGTCTGCTGCTGCGGTGTTGCCGTGGCTCCGGCATCGTCTGCGGGGGCATAGACGGATCCGACATGGCCCTGAAGCACCGTCACGCTGCGCCCTGCGACCGTGATCGACCGGGTTCCGGTCGAAGGCTTGTAGATCAGCAGTTCGGTCGGCGTGCGCCATTCGGTATGGAGCTTGACCCAGAAGGTTGCGGCTTCGACCCCCTCCTCCTCGCGCGCCGTTCGCGCCCGCGCCAGCACCTCGGGGATGTAATTGGTGGGGATCCACTCGTGCATCCCCGTCGGCACCCGGAAGCGCGAGGTGATGAATTCCTTGTTCGCCCCGCCGGGAGCCTTCCACAACTCGTCGAATTTTGCCGGGGTGATGGTCCCGACGGTCTGGTTGTTGCCCATTGCCAGAAGGAAAGCATGCAGGCCCATATACGTGATCTGCGTGCGCAGGTCGCCATCGACATCGCCGCCGGCATTCAGAGTCGTGGCGGCCTCGGCGGCGGCCTGAGTCAACGCCGTGGCGAGCGCGCCCGATGGCCTGCCCATGTCGTGGTTTTCGAGGATGGCCGTGTGCAGCGCGGCCTTGAGCGCGGCGAACTTGGGCCCGCCCGCGCCATCGCGGACATTTTGCCGGCAAAGCGTGACAATGCGCGGCTTGAGCGCCGCATCGGCCGGCGCGACCGCATTCTCGAGCGCCGTACGCGCAAGGCCACCGAAGGTCCGCGACGATTCCAGCGGGTCGAGAAACAGCGCATTGCTGGTCTTGATCCGGGCGCTGACCGCAGCCCAGTCGCGCAGGTTCTGGAGCGTTGCCGCATTTTCGCGCAGGTCGCGGCGGATCATCTCCTGCGCCTGCGGATGCGCGCGGGCTATGTCCGCCGCGTAGCGTTCGAGGAACGCGCCCGATGCCGCCGCCATGTCGACATTGTTGAAAGCGGTGACCAGCAGGGGACCAAGCTGATCCTCGAGCGAGACGATGTCCGTCGCGGCTCCGGCAGGTGCGGCGGCGGGGGTTGCCGCTCTGCCGGACGCGGGACGCGAACCGGTGTTTCGGGTAGTGCGCGTCGCCTCCGCATCGGCGAGCGGTTCGAGCCGGTTCAGGATCGTCCGTGCCGAGCGGATGGCCCCCTGCGCCGCACGCTTTTTGGTGCGATTCTCTTGCGCATCGGCGAGGCCTTGTAGCGTATCCAGCCACGCCCCCAGCGGGCGCGGGTCGCTGCGCAGCATCACGGTGGCGCCGCCCGGGCCGGTGCGGTCAATGCTGAGCGTATGATCCTCGCCCTCGGCCACGTCGACGCGCACCGGGTGGCCGATCGCCCGGCCCGCAGCACCCGCTGCCCCCGCGCCGCCCGCCGCCGCATCCGCCCCGCCCGCCGCGCCGCGGCGCAGGCCGAGGGTGGTCAGCACCCGCTCGAGCATCCGGTCGACCGCATCGGCGATCCGCTGGCGCAGGTCGGTGATGATCTGCCGCACCCGCGCGGCCACGCCGGTTACGCCCAGCAGGCTCATCAAGAGGTCGATGACGACCGGCACGAGGTTGCCCAGCACCTCCTCCACCCGCTGCTTGGCCGGGTCGAGCACCCCGTGGGCGATGTTGGAGATCGAGGCGACCACCGCTTGCGCGATGCCCATCAGCCGCTGCAACTGGGCGCTGACGAAATGGTAGATGTTCCAGATCGTCATCACCAGTTTGACCAGCGCGCCAACCGGATTGAACAGGCTGGCGAGCCAGGTGATCGAGGCCATCACCACCCGCTCGATCAGGAAATTGCGGATCGATTCGAGCACGCTGTCGCGCAGCGAGGCGAGCGATTCCTGCACGCGGGTCCACAGCCCCTGCCAGCCTTCGGTGATCAGCGTGCCGATCCAGCTCGCCATCATCTCCAGCCGCGCGACGTTTTCGGGGCCGATCAGCCGCGCCGCGCGCTCGCGCACGAAATCCCATGTCAGCCCCATGATCTGGCGCACCAGATCGAGCACGGTCCACAGGTTCCACTCGCTGGGAATCTGGATGTCGCCCAGCGCACCGGTCAGCCAGCCGATCACTCCGCGCCGCAGGTGCGTACCGAAATTGTCGGCAAAGCGCTCGACCCCGCCGACCAGTGCGGAGATCATGTTGCCGACGAACGCGCCCGGATCGTTGACGATGATGGCGATCGCCTCGCTCGCCTGCGCGATCAGCGCGTGGAAGGCCGCCGGATCGATCCCCAGCACCCGCAGCACCGCATCGAGCACCTGCCGCAGCAAGGCGCCCCAGTCGCCGCTGATCGCCGCCTGAAGGATAGCCGCCGCCGCGTTGAAGGCGGCTTGGAAGGCATCGAGGATGGCATTGACCGCACTGGTCAGCGCCGCCGCAATGGCGTTGACCCCGGCGATCAGCGCGTTCGACACCGCATCGATCGCGCTGTTGACCACCGCCACCGCGCTGTCGATCGCGGCGGTGAGGCGCGCGGCGAGTTCGGGGAAGATCTCGCCGATCAGCCCGTCGATCAGGCCCTTCAGCAATTCGCCGAGCGCGCTGACCAGCGCCTGCAAGGCGCGCGAAGCGATGTCGATCAGCGCGGTAACGGCGGTGCGGGCGAGTTCGATCAAGCCGGTGATCGCCGAGCGCACCAGATCGAAGATCCCGTTGACCAGCGAGACCAGCGCTTCGAAGGCATCGGCGATCCAGCCCGCGGCGCGCTCCCACCAGCTCTGGTCTTCGGCCTCGCGGCGCTTGCGCTCGCGCTCGGCCTCGGCCTTGCGCTCGCCCTCGGCGACCTTGGCGCGGGCTTCGGTCTCGGCCTGATCATAGCGCGCGTCGATCGCGGTTTCGGCGTTGCGAACTTCGGTTTCGGCCTCGGCACGCTTGGCATCGCGTGCCTGCGCTGCCTGCCCGTTGACCTCGGCCATGGCGGTGTTCTGATCGTCGACCGTGCGCTGGCGCTCGTCCTGAATCACCTGGCGCTGCTCGGTGATGGCATCGCGCTGCTGCTGGTCAGCCTGTTGTTCAGCGGCGGCGCGGTCGGTCTCGGCTTGTGCGACGGCGGCATCGTGCGCGGTCTGGCGCTCGGTCTCCGCGGTCTGCATCTGGTCGCGCGCGGCGGCAGTGCTGGCGGCCATGTCGGCCCCGGTGGCGGCGTCGAAATCGGCGACCACGGCCTCGGGCAGCGCTAGGGTCTGCAACTGCTCGGCCTCGGGCGCGGGGGTGATCGGCGTGGTGGTCGCCGTTGCCATGTCGGGCGCGGGGGCCTCGGCGGCGAGCGCGCGGGGCATGATCGTCTCGGGCCCCGGCCCGTTGACGACCGCTGCGGCGGCTTCCTGCCGCTGGGTGGAGGCCGCCTCGCGCTGCTGCGCTTGCGCGTCATCGAGCCGTTCGGGATCGTTCGCCCCGTCGCGCGGCACACCGGCCCGGTCGGTGACGGCGGTCTGGATGCCCGGATTGCCGGTCGCCACCGCGTCGATCTGGTCGTCGACCCGCTCGGGGGTGGCGCTTTGGGTGAAGTGGCGCTCCATTTCGTGATTGAAGGTGGGCGGCACCGCAAGGGTGGGCTGCTCGGGGGCGGCGGGGACATCCACCGTCGGCGCGGCGGCATCGGCAGGGGTGATGTCGGGCGCGTCGGTGGGGACGGTGATTGGCGGCGGCAGCGGCAAGGCGGTGTCCGCGCCGCCAGTTTCGACGGTGATCGCCGGAGTGGCCTCTGCCAGCTTGCCGTGCGCAGTCGCGTTGCTTTCTTCGAGCCGTCCTTGCAGCCCGCCCATCGCGGCCGCCTTTTGCGAGGGCGCCATGCTGGCATAGGCATCCATCACCCCCGCCGGGCTTTCGGCGGCCGCCATTGCCTCCTGCGCCGCAGCCGCTTCCGCCGCGCGCTGCGCTGCGAGGGCGGGGTCGATGGTGGGCTCGACGAATTCGGGCGGGGTGAAGGTGGGGGCGATATCGGTGTCGGCGGCGGCGGGGGCGGCGGCCTCGGGCGATGCGGAGCCCGCGCTGCCGGACGCGCTGGGCGCATCGCTGCGAGCCGGTTCCTCATTCCGGGTGGGCACCGACGGTTCGGCGCTGGTCGCCTCACCCTCGGGCACGGTGCGTCGCAGCGCCGCAACGCCGGGAGCAACCGGCGTGGCTGCCAGATCGACCGGCCCAGTACCCTCGGCGGCCCGATCGGCGGCGGCTTCGGCGCGGCTGTGTTCGGGCAGCACCGGCGCATGGGCGAGCCGCTCCAGCAGGGCGGCGGGCGGCGCATCGCCCAGTCCAGTCTCGCCCAGCCCCGCCTCGGGCTGCTGCATGGCGTGGGCCAGTTCATGCGCGACGAGATCGCTGCCGACCCGTTCATGCGGCAGGAAGATCACCCCGTCGATCGCGGCCCCCTGCGCCTGCTTGCGCCGCAGCGACTGCGCCACCACCGGGCCGATGAACACCGGGACATGCGCCGCGCGGCGACCGAAGCGGGCGATCATCAGCGCGCGGTGCGGCACCTCCGCCCGCCGCACTGCGCGGGTGCTTGAAACATCGGCTGTGCCGGAGCGGAGGCGCGCGCGCAGCTTCATGCCCCTTGCTCCGGCGTGACGAAATGCGCGCGGATCGCAGCGGCCATGGCGGCCGTGTCGATCCCGCCATCGGGGCGGCAATCGAGCGTCAGGTCGACCGCATGATCGGGCTGCCGCCATACCAGCCCGCGCGCCAGATCCGCCATCTCCAGCACGGCGAGCTGCCCGTGGAGATCCGCCGCAACCTGCTCCGCCGCACGGGCATCCAGCCCCGGCAGCACCAGCGTTTCGATCGCGAGGGAGGCGGGCTGTCTCATTCCCAGCTCCTGTGATCGATGTCGCTCAGCGGGCGGCCCAGCTTGACCAGTTCTGCGCGCGCCGCATCGAGGATATTCGCCATCCCCACCGGCGCGCCCGCCGCCGCCGCGCGCAGGCTTGCGCCAATTGCGATGTTGCGGATGTTGCCGCCGGTCAGCGACAAGCGGCCGAGCGCGGCGTGGTCGATCCCCTCGGTCGGAGTCGCTGGCGGGAAGATGCCCTCCCAGATGCGCTGCCGCTCGGCCTGCCCGGGCAGCGGGAACTGCACCATGAAACGCAGCCGCCGCATGAAGGCGGTGTCCAGCCCGTCGTCGATATTGGTGGTGAGGATGGTGATGCCGGCATAGCTCTCCATCAGCTGGAGCAGATAGCCGACCTCCATATTGGCATAGCGGTCATGCGCGTCCTTGACCTCGCTGCGCTTGCCGAACAGCGTGTCGGCCTCGTCGAACAACAGCACCCCGCCGCCGGCCTCAGCCGCGGCGAAGACCCGGCGCAGGTTCTTCTCGGTTTCGCCGATATACTTGCTGACCACCGCCGAGACCTCGACCCGGTAGAGATCGAGCGAAAGGGCCTGCGCGATCGCCTCGGCAGCCATCGTCTTGCCGGTGCCGCTTTCGCCCGCGAACAGCGCGGTGATGCCGAGCCCGCGCGCGCCGGTGTCGCCGAAGCCCCATTCGCCCACCACCCGGTGATGTTCGCGGCCTGCGCCGATGATCGTGGCGATGGTGGCGGCAGCCTCGTCGGGCAGGACGAGCTGCGAGGCACGGGCGACGGGCGCGATCCGGTCGACGAAGCCGATGTCGCGCGGGCAGGCCGCGGCGCGCGCCGCCGCCCACAGCGCTTCGGGCGCGGCGTCGCCGTGGCTCTGCGCCAGTTCGGCGACCACCTGCGCGGGGAGATGGAAGCTGTGCGCCAGCCGGTCGATCGCATCGGGCGAGGCCGCCGCGCCCGCCTCGCTCAGCGCCGCCTGCCACGCCGCGCGCTGCTGCGCCCGGTCGTGGCCGATGGCAAAGCGGCGGCGCGGGGTCAGCTCCAGCCGCGGGGTATCTGTAACCAGCGCGACCGGCCCCGCCCAGCCACCGACCAGCGGATCGAGCGCGGCGGTGCCCGGCGCATCGTCGACCAGCACCAGCGCGAGGTTGTAGAGCAGCGCATCGCGCAGCCACAGGTCGCGCAGCCGCACCAGCGCTTCGGGATCGTGCGGCAGGCGCGAGAGCGGCACGACGAGGCAGCCGTGCCCCGCCGCCCGCAGCCCCGCCAGCGCATGGGCCACGCCGTCACCGCGCGCGCTGGCGACCAGCTCGATCACCGGCAGACCCATCGCCTTGCCCCCGGCGCCCTCACACTGACGCGCAATCGCCTCCACCAGCGCTGCATCGGTGGCGAGCTGCGTGCCTGCGGGCAGCGGCTGGCTGACCGCGATCAGCTCGGGCGCGATTTGCATGCAGCCGTTGAGGAACAAAAGGACATTGTCGTCGAGCCGGAAGGGCCGCTCACTGAGGCCGCTCCCCGGCACCTCGGCCAGCGCGATCAGCCGCGCGCGGCGCAGCGCGGCATCGGGGCGCATCGCCGCCCAGTCGAGCCCCTCGCACACCCGCATCGCCAGCCCCAGCGTCGGCGGCCCGCTGCCGATCCGGGCGACCAGCGCGGCGGTCTGCCCGCAGCATTCGCTCGCCGCGGCGAAGAGCACCGCCGCGCGCTCGCCGGGAGAGAGGCCGAAGCGCAGCGCCAGCATGTCGAGCGCCCAGGGCGGCGCTTGCTCGGGCGCGACCGGCTCGGGCTCGGCACAACCGGCGATCTCGGCGAGGCGCAGGTTGATCGCGTCGAGCTCGGGCGCGAGGCTGGGCGGGGCGGAGCCGAGGAAGGGGTGGACGGTCGCGCTCATGCCGGCACCGTCGCGACCGGCCCGTCATAGCCCGCCGCCCCGCTGGTGAGGGCGCTCTCCGCCCCGTCGATGATGACCCGCGCCAGATAGGGCCCCGGCGTCACCCCGGCGATGGTGAAAGTGCGGCTGGTGACCGCGGCATCGGCGGTGCCGGGGGCCGGATCGGGCGCCTGAAAGACATAGGCCGGGAAGCGGCCATTGGCGTCGGCATTGACCGCATTGATCAGCAGCTCGGCGCGCTGGAGCCGCCCCACCGCGACGGCGAAATGCACGGTGACGGTGAAGCGGACCACCCCGTCGTCGACCACCCGCCCGCTGAAGACGAAGGGGTTCGCGGCGCGCAGCACCGGGCGGATCGCGATGGCGACCAGATTGGACTGTTCGACCGGGATCGTCCCCGCACCCGGCGGCGGCAGCGTGCCAACCGGCTTTGGGGTCAGATGGCGCACCCGCAGCTGCGACAGGCCGGGCCGCAGATCGGCCGGCACCGCCGCCTCCAGCGCATCGGCTGCCATGGTGGTGACGGTGAGCGCCCGGTCGCCGATCCACACCTCGGTGACATCCCCGGCGAGGCCGCTGCCCACCAGCCGCAGCCGTTCTCCCGGCGCGGCGAGGGCGCGTTCGGCGAAGGGCTGCGCCGGATCGGCAGGCGCAACCAGCAGCCGGCCGATGAAAGGCGCGCGCAGCAGTGTGAGGCCCAGCCGCCCCTCACGCACCGGCGGCGCGGAGGCCCGCCGCCGCTGGCGTTCGAGCAGCAGAGTGCTGACCTGATAGGTCATGCCGACCCTGAGGCCGCCGTTGGTCATCGACCAGAGCTGCGAGAGGGACTCAAGGTCCATCGCCATCGGCGAGACCTTGAGCGGCGCGTCCTGACCGGCGAGCTGCTGCACCGCCTGCGGCAAGGGCGAGCTGCCCGGCAGCGCCGAATCCGCAGCCGCCGCTTCGAGCAGAGCCGCAGTCAGCAGCGGAGTCTCGTGCAGCGCCAGCATCCCGAGGCCGAGCGCCAGATCGGGCAGCCCCGCATTGGGCGCATAGGCGGCGAGCAGATAGTGCACATCGAGCGCCAGCAGCGGATCGGCCTGCCGCTCGCCTGCGGCATTGTAGGGGGCGCCGCGGCTGCTCTGCCACCCGGCATTGGGAACGATGCGGTAGGGGTAAAGCAGCAATGTGGCGCGGGTGATCGCAGGCGTACCCATCTGCTCGGGCGCGCGGGTGACGACGTCGATCTGGCCGATCGCGGCGCTGTCCTCCTCGGCAATCACCTGCCGCAGCCGGAACCGCAGCGCGTGCGACAGAGCGGCGATGGCAAGACCCCCCGGCATCGCTCAGCGCCCTCGCCGCCGGTATTCGTCGAGCGACTGGCGCGGCTGCGCGCGAGGGATGATGGTGGCGCGGTAGCTCGCCTGCGGTGTCGGCGGCGGCGGCGCGGGTGGTGGCGGCCGCACCTCGATCCGCCCGATGCTGAGGCTGCGCTGACCGCGTCCGCGCTGCAGGGCAGGTTCGTGCATGGCCGGGTCGAGGGGACGGTGCGCGGCATCAGGCTCCGGGTGGGGGTTGGCGACCAGCGGCAGCAGAGGTGCCGGGGCGCGATCTTCCGGGGCGTGGCGCGCGGGCGCGGACGCATCTGCATTATCGCGCGATGTGTGCAGCGGCTCTGCTATGCCATTTCCGTCGGTAAGGGGCAGCAGCGGGGCAGTGGGCTTGGCGGCATTGGCATCCCTCTCCAACGGCTCGGACTGCAATAAGAGGCGGCGCGGCTGGGCGAAATCCTGCGACCCGGGATCGGGGCGCTTGGCCGCATCGGTCGTGCCTTCACTCGGATCGGCTGTAACCGGGGCGCGCGGCATCAGCGGCTCTGGCGGCGGTGTAAGCGCGCCTTCGCGCGCTACCGGCTCCCCCGCCCGAGCGCGCGGCGCTGGCCGATGGGGTTGCTCCTCGTCCGTCTCTTCGGAGGCCGAACGCTGCTCCACCTCCATTTCCGGCAGCGCCCCGGCCTCGGGCTCGAACCGCCCGCGTGGGCGGGCGCGAAGCGCCTCCGCATCGCCGTGGGCCGCGGCGGCCAGCGTGGCGAACAGCCCGCTCATTGCAACGCCATTTCGCAATAGCGCCGCCGCCGCAGCGGGCTGAGCGCGAAGATCTCGGCCTCGCTCCAGCCATAGGCGCGCGCGAGGCAATCGACGCTCGCCAGCGCGGCCTTGGCCTTCGCCGTCACCAGCGCCCAGAGCAGCGGCACCGGATCGAGCCGCCGCGCGAATTCGGCGGAGCAGGCATCGCATTGCATCGCGATGCGGATGTTGAGCAGCGGGAAGGCCTCCTCCAGCGCCGCCTCTATCGCTCGCGCCGTCGCGGGATCGCAGGGCGCAGCCTCAAGGTCGCAGCAACGCAGCGCGAGCGCGCCGGGGTTGCCTCTGGCGATGGCCTCGGCCAGATCGCGGCTCGAGGGCGGATGCAGGGCGGTGCTGTGCCCGGCGACCGTCAGATGCGCGGGCGCCGCGTCGCGGGCCTCCAGCAGCGGGGCGAGCGCCACATCGGCCTCGTGCAGCGTGCCGCATTCGGGACAGGGGGCGACCACCGGCGCGCTATCCCCGCCCATGTGCCACAGCGCCTCCAGCAGCAGGCGGTCGCGCACGGGCAGCGGCAGGTCGCCGGCGGCATCGATGCCGATCCCCGCCAGCGCCGCCGCCATCCGCACGGCGCGGTCGAGCATGCTCAGCCGCTCGCCGTCCTCCCACAGTGCCAGCGCTTCGGTGTCATTGAGAAAGGGCATGATCTGCCCCTCAGACCACCAGCGGTTCGGTCGGCTCGGGCACGTCGGTGTCGCGCACGAAGCCTTCGTGCTGCAGGATCAGCGACTGGATCGCGACCGCATTGGCGTTGGCGTCCAGTTCCGGCAGGGCGTTGTATTCCGACACCCAGGCGCGGAAGATCTTGTAGACGATCGCGATCTGCCCGGCCTCGTTGTGCAGTTCGAGCAGGATGTTGCGCCGGAACCCGGCGAGCGCGAGCTGGCTGCCGCGTTCGTTGTTGATCCGCCACACTTGCGAGGCCCAGTCCTCGAACTCGGTGTCGTGCGTGACCCCGCGTTCGAGCGTGATCGGCTCGAACTTGGTGTTGCCAGGGGATTTGCGCATCGTCGTCGGATCGCCCCCGTCGCGGTGTTCGACCACTTCGGTGGTGCGCTTGAGCGCGCTGACTTTCGAGATGCCCGCGATGTAGCGCCCTTCCCACTTCAGGCGGAACCGGAAGTTCTTGTAGGGGTCGAAGCGGTTGGCGTTGACGGTGAAAATGGCCATGTCCTGATCTCCTCCCGCTCAGGCCGCCAGCCGGCCGGCCAGCTGCGTCAGCCGCACGACGACGAATTCGGCCGGCTTCAGCGGCGCAAAACCGACCAGAATGTTCACGACGCCGCTGTTGACGTCCTGCTGCGAGGTGGTCTCCCCGTCGCACTTGACCAGATAGGCCTCGCGCGGGCTCGACCCCTGAAACGCGCCCTGCACGAACAGCGATTGCATGAAGGCGCCGATATTGAGCCGGATCTGCGCCCACAGGCTCTCGTCATTGGGTTCGAACACCACCCAGGGCAGCGAATCCTTGAGCGTGCGCTCGATCATCAGCGCGGTGCGGCGGACGGGGACATATTTCCACTCGCTCGCCAGCGCATCGGCCCCCGCCAGCGTACGCGCGCCCCAGTTGACCGAGCCCGCGAAGGGCTTGACCCGGATCACGTTCAATCCGCGCTTGTTGAGCTGCGCCTGCTGGCGATCGGTCATCGGCACCGAGGGGCGCACGCCTGCCAGCGAAGCGTCGAGCCCGGCCGGCGCCTTCCACACCCCGCGCTGCGCATCGGTGCGCGCCATCAGCCCGGCGATACTGCCGCTGGCCGAAAGCGTGCGCTCCCCGCCCAGCGGGTCGCTCTTGATCACCTTGGGGAAGCACAGCGCCGAGCCGCGCGCCAGATCGGTGCCCAGCGTCTGCGCGATCGGCCAGGCGGTGATCCCGGTGACCGAATCCGCGGCGATCGGATGGTCGACCAGCAGAAAGGCGAGCTGATCGCGGCAATAGGCCCCTGCCGCCGCGTAGACCCCGTTGCCGCCATCGGCCATGTAGGGCGCTTCGGGGATCGCCATCAACGTGAAGTAGTCGGGATCGAGATGGTTGAAGGTGAAGAGGCCCGTGCGGTTGGTCTCGTTGCCGAGGAACGCCGCCCCCGCGCTCGCCGCCCAGGCCGGGTCCCCGGGCAAGGTGCCGTCCGCCCCGCCGGTCAGCGCATAGAGCGCATCGGGCGCCAGATTTTCGATATCGACCGCCGCGGTCGAGGAGGCGCGCGGGAGGATCATCGTGCCGCTCACCCGCACCAGTTCCGACTGGCGCGCGATCACGGTGACGACATTGTTCGGATCGTTCGGAATGACGTTGAGGTTGCGGAACAATTCGCCGCGCACCCGTTCGGTGCCGCGATATTCCGCGACCGACATGTCGAACCCGCCGGACAGCGTGGGCATGATCCCGATCCGCAACCCGTTGCCCCAGCTTCCGGGATTGACCGCCGTGACGGTGATCGAATTGCCGCCGCCCACGGCGCGCGGCAAGGCGACGCTGGCCGACGGGACGGGCGCACCGCCGCCCGACATGGAGCGCGCCGCCGCGGTCGCCGGGATGCGCAGCGGGTGTTGCCCCTCGACCACCGCTGCAAAGCCCGTGGCGGCCACGCGGCCGACGACATAGGCCGGGGACGTGGGATTGAGCGACAGGTTGACCAGATCATTGGCGACCGTCGCCGATGGTGCCGGATTGTTGAAGACGAGGTTGAAGGTGCCATTGCCGTTGTCGGTGGCAGCGACGGTGGTGGAATTGGTCGCCCCGGCAAGCGCCTGAATCGTCAAGGCGGGGAGGGGCACCGAGGGCAGGGTGTTGGACGACGCGGCGCTCGCCCCGCCCCCGGCCAGATTGATGGAGGTGCTGTTGGCAGCGGGCAGGTGGGCAACGTTTTCGAGCAGCACAAGCGGCGATCCGCCCGCGGCGACATCGGCGTTGACGATGAGCCCGGCGAAGCGGTGTGACAGCGGATCGGTGCTGAGATCGGCATATTCGGTGAACGCCCCCGAATTGCCGTCGCGCACCAGCAGGTTGAAATTGCCGCCGTTGGTGTGGCTGATGCGTACTTCGATATTATCGCCCGCGGTGCCGACATTGCGCGCACGGACCGTCATCGCGGTTTCCGTCGTGGTCAGCACGATCGAGGGCTGCTGAAAGGCGATCCGCGCCACCCACGCCTGGGTTCCGCCTTGAAGGAAGAACTCCTGCAAGGCGTAGGCTGCCTCGTAGCGCCGGTCGATCCCGCCGAAATGCCGTTCGACATCGCCCCAGCTCGTCACCCGCACGGGCCGGTCGACCGGGCCACGCGGGAAATGCCCGGCAATGGCGAGAACGGCGGTGGAAGCCCCGGTGATCGTTCTGATCCCCGAAGGCACTTCCTGAATGTAGACTCCGGGATATCCCTCCAGCAGCATGACAGTCCTCCCCGAACCGCACGTGCCCAACAGGCACAGTGCATTAGTTTCGTAAGTTGACCTGAACAACTCACGAAATAAAACAGAACCAGACGCGCAATCTTTAAAGATCGGCGTTTAATCCTTGAGGGTGCGACTCTGTGCTTATGTGCGGCGGAACATGAACCTGCTTTGCGAAACGGTCAAGGCAAGATAGTCAAGCGTGATCTTTATCACATTTGTTAACTACTACAGGTATTTGCGGGTGAGATGCGGCAGGCCCTCCTCATCGCCGAAGGATAGACCTATGCCGGAAACTCGCGCCGATCACTTCGCGCGCAACCGCGCCAGAAAGTCGCTCGGCCCCATTTGCGCCGCGGTCCAGACGAAGATCGCAAGGCTGGCGATCCCTGCGGCGAGGCACACCGCAAACATGGCAATGGCCAGCGCATCGCTGCCATAGGCGGGGCCGAGCGCATCGCTCGCCGCGCCGATTACGAACAGGCTCAGCGCCTGACCGATGAGGATGTTGAAGAACAGCGCGATCACCACGCCAAAGCCGCGGCTGGCCGGTTCGACCGCCGCCCGAATGCCCGACATGATACCCGCCTGAGAGGCAACATAGATCGCATAGGCAAGCCCGAACCAGCCGAGGAACGCGCCGAAGCTCGACGAAGTCAGGCTTAAAGCCAGCGGGGCGACACAGCCGAGGCTCACCACGCCGGGCAGCCAAGCGCGCCAGCGTTCATCCCGCAGCGTTAGCCACTGGATGACATAACCGCCGAGGATCGGGCCCGGTATGCCGCCCAGAAAGAAGGTGAGCCCGAGATAGAGGCCGACATCGCCCGTCGAGATGCCGAATTCACGCAGCATCACCGGGGCCATCCCGAAGGCGAGTGCATAGCCGATCATGATCTGCACCGCCCAGCCCAGCGCCAGCCCCATGAAGACGCGGTTCCTCGTGAGGCTGCGGATCGTCTCGCCCAGCGGGCGCTGCGCCATGTCGGTGCCCGCCGGGGCGTAGCGCCCACGCGGCGGTTCGCGCAGGGTGAGGTAGATGATCGCGCCCAGTACCAGCCCCGGCAGGCCCATCAGCACAAAGGCCCAGCGCCAGTCGGACAGCTCAGCCAGTTGCCCGCCGATCAGCAGCCCCCCCGGCGGTGCCCATGCTCGCCCCGATGGTGAGGAACCCCATCGCCTTGGCCAGCTTGCCCCGCGCAAAGTAATCGGCGACGAGACTTTGCGAAGACGGGCCCGAACAGCCCTCCCCCACCCCGACCCCGGTGCGCGCGAGGAACAGCGTCCAGAAACCGCTCGCCAGCCCGCAGGCGGCAGTCATCAGGCTCCAGAAGGCGATGGCAGCGGCGACGATGTTCTTTCTGACCGAACGGTCGGCCAGCCGCGCAGCGGGGAATCCCGCGAGCACATAGATCACCGAAAAGGCCGCCCCGCCGATCAGGCCAAGCTCAGTGTCTGAGAGGCTGAAGGCGGCCTTGATGTCTTCAAGCAGGATCGAGAACACCAGCCGGTCGGCCACGCTGAAGGCGCTCGTCAGCGTGAGCAGTGCCAGCACGTACCAACGGTATACGAGGGATATCGGCGCGGGCCGGATCGTATACAATGCGCTGGGGCTCTGCCGCGGGCACTACGATCTTCCGGGCATGGCCGATTTCTACCCGCACAAGGAAATGTGCGCCTGAATTACGACGTCTATTATGACCTGCTGCGGCGCACGATCCGCTGGGCCATGAGATACGAAACGCAGGACGGGAACTAAACGGGGTCGGCACGCAATGGATATGGACTTCCCCCCCGATGATCTCGCCTTCCGCGAAGAAGTGCGCGCCTTCTTGCACGATAACCTGCCCGAACGGCTGCGCGACGGCGCACGCCGTACGCCGGGCGTGTTCGTCGAACCCGATATCGGGATGGAATGGCACCGCATCCTTTACAAACAAGGCTGGGTCGCGCCGCACTGGCCCAAGGAGGACGGCGGCACCGGCTGGACGCCGACGCAGAAGTTCATCTTCGAAAAGGAATGCGCGCTGGCGGGCGCGCCTGCGCTCGCGATCCTCGGCCTCAGGCTGGTCGGCCCGGTGATCTGCGCCTTCGGCACCCCGGAGCAGAAGGCGCGCTTCCTGCCGCGCATCCTTTCGGGCGAGGATTACTGGTGCCAGGGCTATTCCCAACCGGGCAGCGGCTCCGACCTTGCCTCGCTCAAAACCTCCGCGCGGCTTGAGGGCGACGAATACATCATCAACGGCTCCAAGATCTGGACCAGCCACGCCCACCACGCCGACTGGATCTTCGCGCTGGTGCGCACCGATGCCACAGTTAAGAAGCAGGCGGGGAACAGTTTCCTTCTGGTCCCGATGGACCAGCCGGGGGTCAGCGTCACCCCGATTCATTCGATGTCGGGGGATCACGAGGTCAACGCGGTGTTCTTCACCGACGCGCGCACTCCGGCGGAAAACCGCATCGGCGAAGAGGGCGCGGGGTGGAGCATCGCCAAGTTCCTGCTCGAGAACGAGCGCGGCGGATCGTGCTATGCCCCGCGGCTGCTCCAGAGCATCGACCGGCTGGAGGCGCTGGCGCAGACCCAGCCTTCGGGCGTCAACGGGGCGATCGCGCACAACCCGCGCTTCCGCGACCGTCTCGCCCGCGTCAGGCTCGAGGCCGAGGCGCTGGAGGTGACCGAGCTGCGCATCCTCGCGCAGCTCTCCAAGGGCCGCGCGCCGGGGCCGCAGACATCGCTGGTGAAGCTCTTGGGCTCGAATATCGGCCAGCAGGTCGATGTGCTACGCCTCGAACTGCTGGGGCCGGACGCGCTGCAACTGCCGCTCGAACGCCCGCTCTACGGCAACGAGGCGCCCGAGCCGGTCGGCAGCGAATATGCCCAGATCGCGATAGGCCGCTACCTCAACAATCGCGCGGCGACGATCTTTGGCGGATCGGACGAGGTGCAGAAGAACATCATCGCCAAGACCGTGCTCGGTCTCTGAAAGGACGACCAATGGACACTGCAAAACTGATGTTCCGCGATGGCCTGATGGCGGGCGAGCGGATTCTCGTCACCGGCGGCGGCACCGGCCTCGGACGCGAGATGGCCGAGGCGTTTCTCAAGCTGGGAGCGACGGTCTACATCTGCGGGCGGCGGCAGAACAAGCTCGACGAGACCGCCGCCGAACTCACCGCGCTGCATGCCAATGACTCTGGGGCAAAGATCGTGGGCCACGCCTGCGACATCCGTGATGCCGACGCGATCCACGAAATGGTCGACGCGATCTGGGCCGATGGCGGCGCGTTGACCGGCGTGGTCAACAACGCGGCCGGCAACTTCATCAGCCGCACCGAGGACCTTTCGGTCAATGGTTTCAACGCCATCGCCGATATTGTGATGCGCGGCACCTTCTACGTCACGCTCGACATCGGCAAGCGGCTGATCGCTGAGAAAAAGCGCGCGAGTTTCCTCTCGATCCTCACCACCTGGGTGTGGTCGGGCAGCGCCTTCGTCGTGCCTAGCGCGATGTCCAAGACCGCGATCAACGCCATGACCCAGAGCCTCGCGACCGAATGGGGCCGCTATGGCCTCAGGTTCAACGCCATCGCTCCCGGCCTTTTCCCGACCAAGGGGATGAGCGCGCGGCTCAATCCCGGCGGTTCGGGTGGCAATTCGAACAATTCCATGAACCCGATGGGCCGCGCGGGCGAGATGCATGAACTCGCCAACCTCGCGGTGTTCCTGATGGGGCCGGGCGCGGAGTATGTGAACGGCCAGACCATCGCCATCGACGGCGCGGGTTATCAGGCCACTGGCGGCACCTTTTACCCGATGCTCCACGCGCTGGGCGATGCCGAGTGGGAGCAGATGCGCGCCATGATCAAGGGCACGAACGCTGCCGACAAGGCAGACCGGACGGTGGGTTAGGTCACCGCCGCGCGCTGGTTGAACTCGGGGCGCTGCCATTCGCCGCTCGCCAGCACTTCGGCGAGGTGGCGGGCCGCAGCGGCCATGTCGGCAAAGCTCAGATAGGCGGGCGCGAAGCCCAGCCGCAGCACATCGGGCGCACGGAAATCGCCGATCACGCCGCGCGCGATCAGCGCCTGACAGATCGCGTAAGCCTCGGAATGCCGAAACGAGAGCTGGCTTCCGCGCGCGGCAGCACGCGGCGGGCTGACCAGGTCCAGCGCCACGTCATGCGCCATCAGGCTTTCGAGGAAGAACTCCGAAAGCGCCTGCGACTTGGCGTAGAGCCGGTCGACGCCGATTTCGGCGATCAGATCGACCCCCACTTCGAGCGCCGCGAGCCCCAGCACCGGAGGCGTGCCGCATTGCAGCCGCTCGATACCGGGTGCGCCCGAATAGTCGTCGGAGAAGGCGAAGGGCGCGGCGTGGCCGAACCATCCGGTGAGCGGTTGTTGCAACGCCGCCTGATGGCGCTCGGCGACGAAAGCGAAGGCGGGTGCGCCGGGGCCGCCGCACAGGTATTTGTAGCCGCACCCCACCGCGAAATCCGCGTCTACGCCATTGAGATCGACCGGCAGCGCCCCGACCGAGTGGGACAGATCCCACAGCACCAGCGCGCCCGCCTCATGCGCGGCGCGGGTGAGCGCCACCATGTCATGCAGCGCGCCGGTCTTGTAATGCGCGTGGGTCAGCATCAGCAGCGCCACATCGCAGTCCAGCGCCGCGACCAGCTTATCGCGCTCCGCCAGCCGTCGCTCGGCAAGGTCCTGCGCCTCCAGCCCGGCGATCATGTAAAGATCGGTCGGGAAATTGCCCGGTTCGGACAGCACCACCTTGCGCCCCGAACGCATCTGCAAGGCCGCCGCTATCAGCTTGAACAAGTTCACGCTCGTGGAATCGCAGGCGATCACCTCGTGCGGCGCGGCCCCGATCAGCGGTGCGATCCTGCTGCCGATGCGGGTCGCCATGTCGAACCACCCGGCGTCGTTCCACGAGCGGATGAGCCCTTCGCCCCATTCCCGCTCTACCGCCCGCGCCAGCGCCGCAGGGGTCGCTCTGGGCAGCGCGCCCAGCGAGTTGCCGTCGAGATAGATCACCCCCTCGGGCAGCGTGAACAGCGCGCGATAGCCTGCCAGCGGATCGGCGGCGTCGAATTCGGCGGCGCGGGCTTCGGGGGTCATATCGCGGTCCTGACGCTGAGCAGTTCGGGGAAGAAGGCCTGCTTCAGCACGCCTTCGAGATAGGGCACCCCCGGCGTGCCGCCCGTGCCGCGCTTGAAGCCGATGATGCGCTCGACCGTCTTCAGATGTCCGAAGCGCCAGCGCTGGAAGTGGTATTCCAGATCCACCAGCTTCTCCGCCAGCTCATAGAGATCCCAGTGCGCCTGCGGATCGCGGTAGATCGCCGCCCATGCGGCCTCGACGCTGGCGTTGTGGATGTAGGGCGCGGCCGGATCGCGTTCCAGCACCGCCGCCTCTATCGCGAAACCGCGCCGCGCCAGCAGGCGGATCGCTGCATCATACAAGCTCGCGCGCCCAGCCTCGGCCTCCAGCCGCCCGGCCCAGTCGGCGTTCGACTTGTGCAGGCGCACGTGCTTGCCATCGCGCCCGCCGAGCATGAATTCCATCATCCGGTACTGCGCCGACTGGAACCCCGACGACGCGCCCAGATGGGGGCGGATTGCGGAGTAATCATGCGGGGTCATGGTGGAGAGCACGTCCCAGCTCTGGATCAGCTGCGCTTGCGCCCGCGCCACCCGCGCCAGCATCTTGAAGGCGGGGCGCAGATCGTCAGCCTCGATGCAGGCGCGCGCGGCAGTCAGTTCATGCAGGCACAGCTTGAGCCACAGCTCGCTCGCCTGATGGACGATGATGAACAGCAGCTCGTCATGCGCGTCCGAAGCCGGACGCTGCGCTTCGAGAATACGGCCCAGATCGAGATAGCTCGCATAGGTGACATCGGCGCTCATGCGCCCTGCCCTAGCCTGCGCGCGGCTCGAAGGAAACTAGCCCTCGATCACGCGGGTCTGGGGATGGTGCTTGTCGATGTGCCTGAGCAGGATCTTCAGGTTCTTCGTGTTCGAGCGGAACAGCAAATCGGCCGCGTCGCCCACCACGGGAATCGCGCCGATCGCGGTGTCGAACAGCACGTTGGCGCCCATCCGGGCAAGCTTCCACTTGGGCAGGCCCAGATTGCGCGCTTCCCACACGATATAGGCCCCCATCGCACCGGTAACGATCTCGCCCAGAACCGGGACGAGGCCGACCAGCGCATCGAGCCCGACCGGCATGTTGACGCCGGGGATGGTGAAGCTGCGCTCCATCAGCCGTTCCAGCGCGACCACGCGGGCGCGCACCGAGGCGGGGTCATTGCCGGTCGGCAGGGTGAAGGTCATGGGTTCGGGGCGGCGGGGCATGGGCTGTTCCATACCCGCTTATGTGGTGGGCTGCGAGAGCGCGAACAAGGGGTGCAGCGCCCAGCCATTGGGTTGGTAATTGCGGATCGTGCCGCGCACCATCGACCAGCGCACGGGAACGCCCAGCGGAATATAGGCCTCGCGTTCGACCAAGGCCGCATGGGCTTCGATCAGCAACCGCTCGCGCGCGGCGGCATCGGGCTCGGTCAGGGACTGGCGCACCAGCGCATCGGCCTCGGGCGCGCACAGGCCAGCATCGAGGCTGCAGTGGAACTGGTTGAGATACCAGCGCGGCGAGGCGTAGCGGGCGAGCGTATCGCGCAGCTCCAGATCGGCCGGGGCACCGGGGGCCACGCGCTTGACCGAAACCCCGATCTCGGCCCAGGCCCGCGCCAGCCCCCGCAGCAGCACATCGCTGCCCGGCCCGCGCGGCAGGGCAAGGCGCACCACCGCCTCCCGCTCCGGGCCGGTGGCCCAGGCCCTCACCCGCGCGGCGGCAATCCGGCGGCGGTCTTCGAGCGAGGCCTCGCCCCAACGGTCAGCCGGATAAGGCGGCATCGAAAAACTGCCCGGCGGCACCACCCAGCTGCTCTCGCGCCAGCCGGAAAGGCCGAAATTGCGGATCAGCGCCCCCCGGTCGATTGCCATCGACAATGCCTCGCGCCGGGCGGGGTCGGCCATGAAGCCCTCCTCACTCTTCACCGTCAGCCCCAGCAGCCCGATCGTCGGATCGACCTGAATCGTCCCGCGCGACAGGGGGCCGACTTCGGCGAGCGGGAAGTCGATCAGCGTGCCGCCCAGCACCAGATCGACTTCCCCGCGCGAGAAAGCCGCCACCGCGTCGCGCGCGGAAAGCGCCCGCACCGCAACCGGGCGCGCAACCTCCTCCCAATCCTCGCGCGCGGGCAGGCCGCGGGTTTCGGGCGGAAGCGCAGTGAGGCGCGCAACCCCGGTCTCCTCGTCGCGCGACATCGCCATCGGCCCCGCCCCGCTGCCGCCCTTGACAAAACCCAGTTCGGGTTGCGCCAGAAGACGCAGGAAATCGGGCATTGGCGCGGTCAGCCGCACTTCGACCACGCGCCCGGTCATCGCCCGGATATCGCGCACCTTGGCAAGATCGAGCCCGAGCGAGGTGCCTTTCACCCGCGCCATCGCATCGCGCAGCTGCTGGCGAACATCGGCGGCGGTGATCTCCTCGCCGTCGGCCCAGGTGCTGTCGCGCAGGCGGAAGATGTAGCTGAGCCCGTCGTCGGTGACGATCCAGCGTTCGGCCACGGCCGGCACCACCTGCCCTGCCTGGTCGAGCGTGACGAGCCCTTCGTCGGTGGCGGCGCGCAGATGCTGGGCCGCGGGCGACAGGCGGATGCCTTGCTGGAACAGGCTGTCGGGCGCGCCGATCACCGCCACTTCAACCGCGCCGCTCCCGCCCGAGGGGCCGCAGGCGCAGGTGGCAAGGGCGGCAAGCAGGGGCAACCAGAATCGCATCGCCCCTGCCTAGCAGGTTGCAACGCGCTGGTCAGCGGGTCGGAAAATGTGGCCTGTTCAGATCTTGCGCAGCTGGGAGGGATGCGGCGGCGGCGGGGCGCGATGCGTCCACGAAGGCTTCACCACCGCAGCGGCCGGATCGTCGGCGGTCTGCAGCGGACGGCGCGCCTTCTGGGAGTCGATTTCATCGTCGAAGGCGATCCCGAAGCGGTCGTCCTGCACCCAGGCCACCGTGCCGCCGACCGTGCCGATATTGCGCAGCTCGATCGTGACCCGGTTCCCGCGCTGTACGCGTATCGTGCCTTCGCCCATCATGCCACCGTCCGACAGGTTGCGCACACGCACACGGTTCACTTCGCTGGCCTGTTCGACACGGATGTCGGCCAGCAAAAACAGGCTGTCGCGTGCGACACTGCGGGTTTCAACCCCTGTCATCTCCGATGTGCCTCCTCAGCATTAGCCATCTTGCGGACCGTCGAACCGAGTATGACGTGGCGGCCCTTGTTATGCCATCCCTCGTGCACGCAACGCGGTTAACCAGCGGTAAAGCCCGGCCTTGGGGTGACGGCAGGTTTGGTCACTGTCCCAGCGCGGTACAACCCTGCCGGGACAGTTGAGCGTCAATCGTCGCGCGAGACTTTTTCGCGGCGTTCGTGGGCTTCCTGCGCTTCGACCGTCATGGTCGCGACCGGGCGCGCGATCAGGCGCCTGAGGCCGATCGGGTCGCCGGTGACCTCGCAATAGCCATATTCGCCCGAATCGATCCGCCGCAGCGCCGCGTCAATCTTGGAGACCAGCTTGCGCTGGCGATCGCGGGTGCGCAATTCGATGCCCCAGTCGGTCTCGCTCGAAGCGCGGTCGGTAAGATCGGCTTCGCGGATCGGCCCATCGGCGAGCGATTGCAGCGTCTGTCCGGCGGCCGAATGGATCGAGCGTTTCCATTCCAGCAACAGCATCCGGAAATAGGCCTGCTGGCGCTCGTTCATGTATTCCTCGTCATCGCTCGGCACATAGTCCGGTGCGAGCAGGCGCTTGGCCTTTTCAAGGATGTCGATATCGTCAGACGCGGCAGTAGGCATCAAGCTCTCTCGTCCCATGAGTTGCCGGGAAGTCCATCGCGTCCTGACGCCCTGAATATTTTCATGGGCTCACCTGGATCCGGCAAGCTGAAGCAATGCGCGCCCTATAGGGAAGCCCCCCATAGCGCACAAGCGGCTTTGGGTTCAGGCACGCGCAAAACCGCCGCGCCAACAAAGTGCGGGGGCCGTTAACTAATTTTTGACCATAAGCGCCGCACTTCTGGGTCCACGGAAGGTCGCCGGGGGGCGATCTGGTGATTGAGGGGACCAGACATGAACATCATCACGATCAGCGCCAGGACCGCGCAGACCGCTTCGCCCGAAAGCCTGCTGGCGGGCTGGCTGGCCGCAGCGAGCCAAGGCGAGGCCGGAGCCTGCTTCGACCTCGGGGTGGCCTTCTCCACCGGCAGCAACGGCGCGTCCTGCGACATGATCGAAGCGCACAAGTGGTTCAACCTCGCCGCCGCGCGCGGGCACGAGGAAGCCGCCCACTGCCGCGCCGATATTTCCGAGGAAATGACCGCGCGCGAAATCGCCGAAGCCCAGCGCCGTGCGCGCCAGTGGCTCGCCGAAGGCCGCCTGCGCGCAGCGTAAACCTCGTTAGCCGCCCTTCCTGAACGGGGTGCGGCGGTCGAGGTAAAGCTGGTCGCTTGCCACTCCGGCGCGTTCGCGTTCGAGAAAGTCGGCGACCGCTGCGCGGAAGCCCGGATCGGCGATCCAGTGCGCCGACAGGGTCTGCACCGGCTCATAGCCGCGCGCGAGCTTGTGACCGCCCTGCGCCCCGGCCTCGACCCGGGCAAGATCGCGCGCGATGGCGATGTCGATCGCCTGATAATAGCACAGCTCGAAATGCAGGAACCGCACCTCGCGCGTGCAGCCCCAATAGCGCCCGTAGAGCGCATCCTTGCCGACGAAGTTCAATGCGCCCGCGATCGCCTCGTCCCCGTCATAGGCGAGGATCAGCTCGATCCGGTCGCCCATGCGTTCGCCCAGCAGGCTGAAAGCCTCGCGCGTCAGATAGGGGCTGCCCCATTTGCGCGCGCCGGTGTCCTGATAAAACACCCAGAAGGCGTCCCAATGCTCCTCACGGATGTCGCTGCCGGTGAAGTGCCGGATGGTGAGGCCTTCGGTGGCGGCGGCGCGTTCCTTGCGCAGATCCTTGCGCTTGCGCGATGACAGCGCCCCGAGGAAATCGTCGAAGCTGGCATAGTCGCGGTTGAACCAGTGGAACTGGATATCGGCGCGCGGCAGCCAGCCGGCTTCTTCGAACAGCGGCAATTGCTCGGGCGCGATGAAGGTCGCATGGGCGCTCGACATTGTGTTCTGGAGGCACACCGCTTCCGCGCCCTTGAGGAGATGCGGAGCAAGGCCCGGATCGGACAGCAGCAGGCGCGGGCCGGTGGCGGGGGTGAAGGGCGCGGCGATCTGGAGCTTGGGATAATAGCGCCCGCCCGCGCGGTGCCAGGCATCGGCCCAGCTGTGATCGAAGACATATTCGCCCTGGCTGTGGCCCTTTGCGTAGGAGGGCATGGCGGCGAGCAGCTTGCCGCCCGCATCGGTGATCACGATCGGCGCAGGCTCCCAGCCGGTGCCGGGGCCGACGCTGCCCGAATCCTCCATCGCGGTGAGGAATTCGTGGCTGACGAAGGGATTGTCGTTCCCGCCCAGAGCGTTCCATTCCTCACGGTCGAAGCTGCCGACCGAGGGGGCGATGCGGACGATGAGATCGGCGTCGCTCACGCCAGCCCCGCACCTTCGGCGATCAAGGCGTCGGCCAGCGCAAGCCCCCTCGCCCGCGTCTCGGGAGAGCGCACCGTCCATGTCAGCAGCGGCTTTCCATCCGCGCGCCATGCCGCCGCCTCGGGCCGGTGAAGATTGCGGACGTCGATGGCGAGGAAATCGGGCTGCGCGGCGGCGAGCGCTTCGGCCTTGCGCCATGTGCCTTTGAAACCGTTTTCGAGCGTGTCGGTCCCGACCAGTCCGCGCGCGACGTCCGGCGCGTGGCTCACGAACCATTCCGGCACGCTCGGATCGAAACTCATAACCGCAATGTCACCCCGATAACCGGCAATCCCTGCCGCCACGGCACGGCATGAGGATTCCACCGCATAACCGGGCATCGACTTCACTTCGATCAGCAGCGGCACCGCGCCGCCTATCGCTTCCAGCAGATCGGCCAGTCGGGGCGGGTGCTGATCGGTGCGGAGCAGCCGCAGCGCCAGCACGGCTTCGGCGGTGTGCCGCGCGACCAGCCCTTCCGCTCCGGTCAGGCGCGGCAGATCCCAGTCGTGGAACACCAGCGGCTCGCCATCGCCGCTCATCTGGATATCGCACTCGATGCCCATGCCGCGCGCGATCGCGCCCCTCGCCGCAGCGAGCGAGTTTTCCGGCACAAGCCCATCGGCTCCGGGCCCGTGCAGGCCGCGGTGGGCGTATTCCCACTGCGTCAGCCAGCCGGGCGCGGGCCTTGCGCTCATGCCTTCAGCGCGACGATCGCATCGACTTCGACCGCGGCGTTGAGCGGCAGCGCCGCCACGCCCACCGCCGCACGCGCGTGCTGGCCTGCGCCGCCGAACACCTGCTCCATCAGATCGGACGCGCCATTGGCAACCTTGGGGTGCTCGAAGAAATCGGAGGTCGAGGAAACGAAGGCGCCCAGCTTCACCACCCGCGCCACCTGATCGAGCAGCCCTGCCGCCTCGAGCTGGGCGAGGATCATCAGCCCGCAGGCGCGCGCAGCGGCTTGACCCTCTTCAAGACTGACATCCTTGCCGAGCGTGCCCGTGATGATCTTGCCATCGGCAAAGGCGATCTGACCTGAAACATAGGCCATGCCGCCGCTCACCACGACGGGCACGTAGCTGGCAACCGGCGCGGCGGGCTTGGGCAGGGTGATGCCGAGTTCGGCGAGGCGGGCGGTGTAGCTCATTATCAATTCTCCAGTCGTTCGAGCAGCCACGGGAGGGCTTCATCCCAGCGGTCGATCCGCGAATGGGCGTGGCCTGCCTTATGGGCGCAATCAATGGCGTGGGCGATCATCGGCTCGCCGCACAGGTGCAGGCGGGTGACGTGCGGGGTCATCTCGGCAACGCTGGCGTGGTGCTGCGCAAGATCGTCGATGAAAAGCGCCTGCGAGGGCGCGTATTCGTCGATGATCGCCTTCAGCGCCGGACCCTTGGGGCCCTGATTGGTGAACACCCGCGCGTTGATCCCGACCTTGGCGAGCTGCTCGGCCCGCGCGTCGCGGTGGTGATCGGTGAGGTTGGTCAGGATCACCACATCGGCCTTTTCGGCGAGGGTGTTGATCCCCTCTACCGCCCCGGCAATCGGCAGCTGGCTGTCCATCTCGCTGTCGAAGAAAAGCCGAAGCATCCGCCAGATATCGGGAGGGGCGAGCAGTTCACCGCTTTCCTTCCAGCGCAGCGCCTCGGCGAAATTGTGGCCTTCGAGGTGGAAGCTGACGCCTTGCGAGGCCTCCAGCCAGTCCTTGAAGGGCGCGACCATGTGCAGCAACACTTCGTCGCAATCGGAGATGATCAGGGGGCGGTTCATTCTTGCAAAGCGTCCTTGGCGGCAACCAGTTCCTCGGGCGTGACAGCCAGCGCTTCGGCCGCGCGGATCAGATCGGGTTCGTGATTGGCGAGAAATTCGAGCGGCGCGGCAAGGATCAGCGGATCGCCCAGCCCGGCGCGCAGCGAATCGGGATCGAGCCCGGTCAGATCGAGAAACCGCACGGCCCGATCCTCGCACTCCAGCACCCAGCCGAGCGCCGCCAGCGCCAACGCCTGCGGGTTAAGCGACTCGGGTGAGGGATTATGCGGGATTGTCCTGTCCTTCCGGTCGGTCTAATTAGTCGGTGGGTGGCAAATGGGGCGTTCAGTGACAAAGCGGATCATGGTTGTCGAGGATAATGACCTCAACCGGAAATTGTTCTGCGATGTGCTGCGCGCCAACGGGTTCGATGTCGAGCCGGTTGCGGACGGCAATCTGGTGCTCGACACCGCACGCGCGGCGCTGCCCGATCTCATCATCATGGATATCCAGCTGGGCGGCGTCTCGGGCGTCGACCTGATCGAGGCGGCCAAGCGCGACAGGCGGTTGTCCGCGATACCCGTGCTCGCTGTCACCGCCTTCGCCGCCAAAGGTGACGAGGAGCGGATTCGTGCCGCCGGGGCAGAGGGCTATCTGTCGAAGCCCGTGTCGATCGGGCCCTTCATGACAGCGGTCAACGCGCTGGTGTGATACGGCGAGGCGGTGCGATGGGCTCAAGCCGCGCGCATCGCATATTCGGCTCCGGCCGTAACCGCCGTCAGACACAGGCCCGCCATGAAGCTCCTGTAGGCATGGCCGAGGTAGCGGTATTTCTTGCGCTGGAGCACCTGCCCGTTCTGGTAGATGTCGTGCAGCATTAGCCGAAACACGGTCTCGTCATCGCGCAATTCGGCGAGGATACCGGCGGTCCACTCGCCTTCATCCATATCGGCGAAATGACCGAAGAACAGCGGGTTGCGCATCCCGTCGGTCAGCCGCGCCGATCCCCGGCCGCTCACCGATGGCAGCACCGCGAACACCGCGCACATCGCCGAGACGAAAGAAAACAGCGCCATCACGCCGAGCGCCCACGGCAGGCCCCCATTGCTCGCCTGCCCCACCGCGACGGTGAAGACGAGGAAATTCGCCCCCATCAGGATCGAAGCTTTGGTATCGGCCATCTGGCTCAGCGCCAGGTTGATCTGCTGCGTGGTGCGCACCAGATGGATCGCCTGGCCGGAATAGGCCGATGGCATCTCCGGCGATGGTTCATGCTGTGTTGGATTTTGTGCCATTATTCCCCCCGGACAGGCATTGCTGCGCCCTTCGGGCACGGCGAAAACTTGACAAGCTGCATCATCCGCCGCTTTGCAGGCGTAATATCGGGCCAAGCCCCGCACGACAACCGACGCAAACGAAAGCAACCCGCGCCATGACCCCTGCCGACGTCGACGCTTCGATCCGCACGCTGGTCGAACCCTTCAACAAGAAGGGCATCGCCATCGAGGATACGACCACCTTTGCCGGCGATCTCGAATTCGACAGCCTGACGGTGATGGATTTCGTCGCCGCGATCGAGGATGAGTTCGACATCATCATCTCGATGAACCAGCAGGCCGAAATCGAAACCTGGGGCCAGCTCGTCGCGGCCGTCCACAAGCTGCAGGAAAGCTGATAATGGCCACTGCCATGAACGACGCTGCTGCCGCCGCCGGGCCTGTCGACCTGCTCGCCAAGTTCGACCCCATCATCCAGACCCGCGCGCAGCTGCTTGCCGGTGGGGTCGAGGATCCGTTCAATCTGGTGATGGAGCAGGTGCTCTCGCCCACCCGCGCGATCTGTAACGGGCGCGACACGATCCTGCTCGGCACCTACAACTACATGGGCATGACCTTCGACCCCGATGTGATCGCGGCGGGCAAGGCGGCGATGGAGGATTTTGGCGCGGGGACGACCGGCAGCCGCGTATTGAACGGTACCTTCCGCGATCACCGCGATGTCGAAGCCGCGCTGCGCGATTTCTACGGCATGGACCACGCGATGGTCTTCTCGACCGGGTATCAGGCCAATCTCGGGATCATCTCCACGCTCGCGGGCAAGGGCGATTACATCATCCTCGACATCGATAGCCACGCCTCGATCTGGGATGGCTGCGCGATGGGCAATGCCGAGGTCGTGCCGTTCAAGCACAATGACGTCGAAGCGCTGGAAAAGCGCCTGAAGCGCATCCCCGAAGGTGCGGGCAAGCTGGTGGTGCTCGAAGGCGTCTATTCGATGATGGGCGATGTCGCTCCGCTGAAGGAGATGGTGCACGTCTCCAAGGAAAACGGTGCGATGGTGCTGGTCGACGAGGCCCATTCGATGGGCTTCATCGGCGAACACGGCCGCGGCGTGGCGGAAGAACAGGGCGTGCTGGACGATGTCGATTTTATCATCGGCACCTTCTCCAAGAGCGTCGGCACGGTCGGCGGGTTCTGTGTTTCGAACCATCCGAAATTCGAGGTGATGCGGCTTGTGTGCCGTCCCTACGTCTTCACCGCCGCCCTGCCGCCAAGCGTGATGGCGTCGAGCGCCACCTCGATCCGCAAGCTGATGCACGGCGGCAACAAGCGCGCGCATCTGTGGGAGAACAGCCGCACGCTGCACAAGGGTCTGCGCGACCTCGGCTTTAAGCTCGGCACGGACGAGCCGCAGAGCGCGATCATCGCGGTGATCATGCCCGATCTCGAAAAGGGCGCGATGATGTGGGAGGCGCTGTTGAAAGAAGGCCTCTACGTCAACCTCGCCCGTCCCCCGGCGACCCCGGCGGGCATGACCCTGCTGCGCTGCTCGCTGTGCGCGGAGCATTCCGCCGAGCAGGTGCAGACCATCCTCGGCATGTTCGAGCGCGCAGGCAAGGCGATCGGCATTATCTGAAGTCTCTTGCCGCGCCGACGCGCGGGCAGGGCGGGTGGTCTGTGCCACCGAAGGTAGCCGCAAAATCAGTTGACCGTGACGATTCCGTCCACGGTGCGCCTTTGCTGGGGGCCGCTCAGCTGCTTGTGCGCCACCCGCACCGAATGCAACACCGCGTCGAACTCGCGTCGCCAGAAGGCAAAGAAGCGGTCAAGCTCGGTAACGCTCGGCGTGACATCGTGTTGCTGCATCACGAATTGCGGCAGCAAGCTGCGATGGTCGGGCATGTCGCAATGCATCTGAACCGTTGAGAGGCCAAAGCCCTGCATCTGGGCGAGAAATGCGCCATCCGTCACCAGCTCTCCTCCTGAAACATCTGAAGAAAGCAGATCGTCAGAACTTGCACGGATCGATCAACCATCAACGAAACTGCGCAATTTCGTTGTTTGAACCCGGCATCACCCCGACCGCCTAAAGCAGGCTCGCCCCAGTCAGGATCGAAGCCAGAAACCGCATCGTAACCTATCTGGTTATTTTGCTTGACATCGTAACGCTGTTTGGTTAGAGAAAGGCATAGTCGAGAAATAGCGATTCGCCAGCAGGCGGCCTTCCCCCCCCGGAAGTGCCGCCTTTTTAATGTTCGCAAAGGGGATCTTGCCTGTGGCACACACCAACCCGGAGCGGACCAGCGCCGATCATGCCGCTATGGCCGATGGGAGCAAGGCGAACTGGCAGTCGCTCTTCATCGAAATGCTCGCGTTCACGTCCAGTCTTGACCTTGCTGCCGCGGCTGCGGGTATCGCACCTGCCGATGCTTGCGCGCAGCGGCGGCGCGATCCGGATTTTGCCCGCGAATGGAACGCCGCCCTCGCCGAAGGCTATGTCCATCTCGAGCTCGAAATCGTCCGGCGGCTGCGGACGGGCGACTTCAAGACTGGCGACGCCGAGAAATATGATTTTGCCAACGCCATCCGCCTGCTCGCCGCGCACCGCGACGCCTCGGGGCGCGGGGGAGGACAGGTTCGCGATGTCACCGCTGCCGAAGTGCGCGCCTCGATCGATCGGAAGATCGAGGACATCCGGCGGCGCCAGGCACGGATCGAGACTGGTGTGGGGACGCCTTCGTGAGCGAACCTTTCCAATGGCTGCTTCGCCATCCCTGGGCGCATGGCGAAGTTGTCAGCGCCATGAGCCAGGAAGAACGCAACAGTTTCGATTACCTGTGGGACTACACCGCCCGCGCCAACCAACTGCCCCCGCCGGGCGACTGGCGCGTCTGGATGATTTTGGCCGGGCGCGGGTTCGGCAAGACCCGGTCGGGCGCAGAGTGGGTGCGGATGATCGCCGACAGCGACCCCGCGGCGCGGATCGCGCTGGTATCCTCCTCACTCGCAGAGGCGCGCGCGGTGATGGTCGAGGGCGAGAGCGGGTTGCTCGCCATCTGCCGTCCCGATCACAGGCCGAAGTTCGAGCCGTCGCTCAACCGCCTGCGATTCAGGAACGGGGCGCAGGCGCAGCTGTTCTCCGCCGCCGAGCCCGAAGGCCTGCGCGGGCCGCAGCACAGCCATGCCTGGTGCGACGAAATTGGCAAGTGGCCGCTCGCCCATGAACGCGCCAAGCGCTGCTGGGACAATCTGCTGCTCGGCCTGAGGCTGGGTGAGGATCCGCGCATCGCTGTCACCACCACCCCGCGCGCCGTGCCGCTGGTGCAGCGGCTGGTCGCGCAGGCTGCAGCGGGCGAGGAGGTCGTGATCACCCGCGGCTCGACCCACGACAATGCCGATCGGCTGCCTGAACGCTTCATGCAAGCCATCGCCAGCGAATTCGGCGAAACCCAGCTTGCCCGGCAGGAAATCGAGGGCGAATTGCTCGAAGACATCGAGGGCGCGCTTTGGACCCGCTCCCTGCTTGAACAGTCGCGTGAACGCGCGGCCTATCCTATCTCCGCGCGGGTCGTGGTCGCGGTCGATCCCCCGGCCAGCGCGGGCGGGGACGAATGCGGGATCATCGTGGCGGCGCTTGGCCCGGACGGGATCGGCCGGGTGCTGGCGGATTGCTCGGTCAGCGGGGCGGCGCCCGGCGATTGGGCTCGCATGGTTGCCGAGGCGGCGCGCGAATGGGAGGCCGATCGGGTCGTCGCCGAAGCCAACCAGGGCGGCGCAATGGTCGACAGCGTGCTGCGCGCCGCCAACCGGGCGCTGCCGGTCAAGCTGGTGCACGCCAGCCGCGGCAAGATCGCCCGCGCCGAACCGGTCGCCGCGCTCTACGAGGCGGGCCGGGTGCGCCATGTCGGAATGTTCCCGCGGCTGGAGGATCAGCTGTGCGGGATGCTGGCGGGCGGAACTTACGCCGGCCCCGGCCGCAGCCCCGACCGCGCCGACGCGCTGGTGTGGGCGCTGACCGAACTGATGCTGGGCAAGACCGCGCGGCCAAGCGTCATTGCGCTGTGATGCCTGACCCGCCTGTCCACCCTAGCAGGCTACCGATGGGACGAGCTAGCCTCGCTCGCCCGACAATCATGATCGCCTAGACAAACCAAGGAATTCCCATGTCATTCCTCACCAATATCCGCTCCGCCTTCAAGGGCGGGGAGCGCACCCGTGTGCCCTTGGCGGGCTCCATCGCGCAGGGCTGGTTTCCGGCTTTCGAACAGGGCCCCGCCCCGCGCTGCTACGAATACACCCGCGGCATCGCCGAGGGGTTTCTCGCCAATCCGGTCGCCCAGCGCTCTGTCCGGTTGCTGGCCGAGGGGATCGGACAGGCGCCGCTGCACTGCTCCGACCCGGATCTGGCCGCGCTCGTCACCGCGACCAGCGCCGGGCAATCGCTGATCGAGACGCTGGCGGCCAACCTGCTGCTGCATGGCAATGGCTATGTGCAGATACTCAAGGACGCGACCGGCGAGCCGTTCGAGCTGTTCGCGCTGCGCCCTGACCGGGTGCAGGTGGTGCTCGACCGCAATGGCTGGCCGTGCGCCTATGATTACACGGTGGCGGGCGATGCCTCGCGCCTCGCGATCGAGGACGAGGACGGCTGGCCGGGGATGATCGCGATCCGCGCGATGCACCCGCTCGACGATCATCGCGGCACGGGCGCGCTGGAGGCGGCCTGGCAGGCGGTGCAGATCCACAATGCCGCCACCGCCTGGAACCGCTCCTTGCTGGAGAACGCCGCCCGCCCCTCGGGCGCGCTGGTCTACGAGACGGGTGACGGGGCGACGCTGGCGCACGAGCAGTTCGAACGGCTGAAACGCGAGCTCGACGTTGCCTTCTCGGGCGCGGGCAATGCGGGGCGGCCGATGCTGCTCGACGGCGGGCTCAAATGGCAGACCATGGCGCTCTCGCCCGCCGATATGGACTTCGCCACGCTCAAGAGCGCCGCCGCGCGCGACATCGCGCTCGCCTTCGGGGTGCCGCCGATGCTGCTCGGCCTGCCGGGCGACAACACCTATGCCAATTACCGCGAGGCAAGCCGCGCGCTGTGGCGGCTGACGCTGCTGCCGCTTGCGGAAAAGCTGTTCGCCGCCCTGCGCGAAGGGCTCGCCCCGTGGTTCCCCGATGCCGAGTTGCGGATAGATCTCGATCGCGTCCCGGCCCTGTCGGAAGATCGCGAGCGGCTGTGGTCGCAGGTCTCCGACGCCGATTTCCTCACCCGCGCCGAAAAGCGCCAGATGCTGGGCCTGCCGCCCGAGGAGACTGCCCCATGAGCCGCGAAGACATTCTTGCCAGCCTGATGGCGCAGGCGCGTGAAGAGGGGGCGGAGCTCGTCACCTTGCGCGGGATCGTCGAAGAAGCGAGCGCGCTTGCCACCGACCGGGTGCTGGAGCGGCTGGGGCTCGGCGATCCGGGCGCGGTCGGCGATCTTGGCGAGCTGCGCGAGCTGCTGCGGGCATGGCGCGATGCCAAGACCAGCGCGTGGAAGGCATTTGTCGACTGGATGATCCGCGGAATGCTCGCCCTGCTGCTGATTGGGATCGCGGTGCGGCTCGGCGCGTGGGACCGGCTGTGATCGGCGCGCCCGTCCGCTTCGCCGGCTATGCCGCGCTGTTCGACATTGCCGATGCGGCGCGGGACACGATCCGCCGCGGGGCCTTTACCCGCACGCTCGCCGCGCGCAAGGGGCCGCTCCCGCTGTTCTGGCAGCACCGCCCCGATCAGCCGATCGGCGTGATCGAACACGCCAGCGAGGATGCCCGCGGGCTGAGAGTGATCGCCCGGCTCGACCGTCCCCATGCCCGCGCGGTACAGCTGCTCGCGCAGGGGGCGGTGCGCGGCCTCAGCTTCGGCTTTCGTACCCGCAGCGCGCGCCAGACCGCTGCGGGGCGCGAATTGCTGGAGCTCGATCTGTTCGAAGTCAGCCTCGTCACCCACCCGCTTCACCCGATGGCACGTGTCCATCTGATTGATTGATCTGTTTGCCTCAAACGCCGGCAGCCGCATCCGCGGCTTTGGCTTTGCTCGCTCCCTCCGGTCGCTGCGGGCGGCCGGTAGGCCTTGCGGTCGCGATGCGACCGATTCCCCGCCCCTGCTTCCTCCGTTTCTCGCAGGCCGCCACTGGGGCGGCCTTTTTTCTGCCCAACCGAAAGGCCACTGCCCCATGGACAATACCCCCACCAAACCTGCCTCCGCCACCGACGCGCTGGATGCGAGCTTCGATATCGTCGCCCGTCAGGATCAGGCCGAAGCGGCCATCGCGATGCTGCGCGGCGATGTCGATGACGTGAAGTCGCGGCTCGACAAGGTCGCCCGCGCCGCGACCCGCCCGGCGATGGGCAGCAGCGGCGCACCTGCCGAAGCGGCGGAGGTCAAGAGCTTCGTCGACGGCTATCTGCGCCGCGGCCGGGAAACCGAGCTGAAGTCGATCACCGGCATCACGCCGGGCGACGGCGGCTATGCCGTGCCGCGCCAGATCGACGCCGCGATCGCGGCAGAACTGGTCGACATAAGCCCGATCCGCGCTATTGCGCAGGTGGTGCAGACCGGCACTGCGGGCTATCGCAAGCTGGTGGCGACCAGCGGCATCGCCTCGGGCTGGGTCAGCGAAGTCGCAGCGCGGCCCGAGACCGGCACGCCCAACTTTGCCGAAATCGCCCCGCCCGCAGGCGATCTCTATGCCAACCCGGCGGCCAGCCAGGCGATGATTGACGATGTCGCCTTCGACCTCGAAACCTGGCTGGCGGGCGAAATCGCGACCGAATTCGCCCGTGCCGAAGGCGCTGCCTTCGTCAAAGGCACTGGCTTGGGCCAGCCCGAGGGCTTCCTCACCGCTCCCACGGCCACGGCGGAAGACGGCGTGCGCGCCTTCGGGACGATGCAATATGTCGGCAGCGGCAGCGCCACCGGGCTCGGCACCGGGCTTGACGGCAAGCTGATCGACCTGATCCACGCGCTCAAGTCGGGCCACCGGCAGGGCGCGGTGTTCGTGATGAACTCCGCGACGCTCGCCAGCGTGCGCAAGCTCAAAACGTCGGACGGCGCGTTCCTGTGGCAACCGGGCATGGTCGAGGGCCAGCCCGACCGGCTGCTGGGCTATCCGGTGATCGAGGCCGAGGACATGCCCGATGTGGCGGGCGGCAGCTTCCCGATCGCCTTCGGGAATTTCCGCAACGGCTATCTCATCGCCGAGCACAGCCCGACCCGGATCCTGCGCGATCCCTTCACCAACAAGCCCTTCGTCCACTTCTACGCGACCAAGCGGATCGGCGGGAAGGTGCTGGATTCGAACGCGATCAAGCTGCTCAAGATCGAGGCCTGATGCCCCGATCCTGACGACCGGCGGGGCCGCGTGCCCCCTTCGCCCCCGCCGGACTCCGCGCCCGCATCGCCCCAGGCCGATCCCCCGCCTGACGCGCGCGATGCGGGCGCACTTCTTGTGGATCACATTCAGGGAGACACCGCGATGCAGCGGATAATCGTGCAGCCCCCGGTTCCGGGCCAGGCTGCGCTGGCGGAGCTCAAGCACTGGCTCGGGATCAGCCGCCCCAACGACGACGACGCTCTGGTCGGCCTGCTCGATACGGCGCTGACCGTCTGCGAGGCCTTCACCGGCAAGGCGCCGCTGCGCCAGACGGTGGAGGAGGTCATCCCTCTTTCAGCCCAATGGCAGGAACTGGTTTCGCGCCCGGTGGTCGCGGTGACGGCGGCTGCGGCCATCGCAGCGGACGGAACGCGCACCGATCTCGGCCCGCTGTCCGAAGCGCTCGAATGGCGGATCGCGGGTAGCGCCTGCATCCGTCTGCTGCGCCCGGTCGAAGGCGAGCGGCTCGCCCTGCAAATCGTCGTCGGCATCGCCGCCGACTGGGCGGAGCTGCCCGCGCCGCTGCGTCACGGGATCATCCGGCTTGCCGCGCATTACTACCGCGACCGCGAGGGCAAGAGCAGCGCCGCGCCCCCGGCCAGCGTCACCGCCCTGTGGCGGCCGTGGCGCGAGCTGCGGCTCGCATGATCCGCGCCGCCGCCCGCACCGCCG
>FWWL01000544.1_pt1 | contig 102420 bp, 95 predicted proteins | sample 2228331 | NCBI WGS metagenome assembly FWWL01 (sample SAMEA103939775, study PRJEB20133) | metagenome | reverse complement strand
GCCTCGTCGGGCACTTCTACATCCACAACGGCGACGAGTCAGGCTTCGTCTGCGAACGCGTCTGACTTCTTCAACAGCCTGCTAGGTCCGTTCATCGGCCGGGGCATAGAGGTAATTCATCCGATACGCGATCACGTTCGCTCGGATCGGGGTTCCCCGTCGTGCGCAGATGATGCGCGGCTGGACGACCGCCCCGCAGCTCTGGTGTCGGATGAGCAGCGGAGGGCCGGCTCCAGCCGTTCGCCAGCGATCGCCCCACGACATCAGCAGCAGGAAACTCGGGTAGAGATCGAGTCCTGACTGCGAAAGGCTGTACTCGAAGCGTTCGGGGCGATCCTGATACCGGTGCCGTTCCAGGATGCCTTCGCCGACCAGTCGCGCCAGCCGCTCGCTGAGAATATTGCGAGCGATCCCAAGCGATTGCTGGAACGCCTCGAAGCGTTTCGCGCCGAAAAAACTCTGGCGCAGGATACGGAAGCTCCAGCGGTCGCCGATCGCGTGGAGCGCGCGCGCGACCGAGCAGGGACGGCCGCGCAGCCAGGCCTCGTCATCGCCGCGCCTGCGCGTCGCGGGCGTGACGAAATCGACCTCCATTCCCGCGCCGGGACCATCCTCCAGCACGACGTCGAAGGGCGAGACCGGTGTCGTGCAGGACAGACACACGACGACGGGTTCGACCCGCGAGCCGTCATCGGCATGCAGCAGCGTCAGCGGCGGACCGTCGACCGCCGGCCGCCAGCGGTCGCCCCAGGCCATCAGCGCGACGATCGCGGGATAGAAGTCTCGCCCCGCCTCGGTCAGCCGATACTCGTGCCGGGGCGGACGGACCTCGTAGAGCCGTCGTTCGAGCACGCCGTCCGCGACGAGACGGCCCAGCCGCTCGGTCAGAATGTTGCGGGCGATCCTGAGATTGCCGCGCAGGGCCTCGAAGCGGCGCACGCCGAAGAAGGCCTCGCGCAGAATCAGGAAGGACCATGGGTCCGACAGCACGTCGAGCGCGCGAATGACGGAGGATGCGGCGCGCTCGCGCAGAAGTGCGGGGAGGGCCGCGGCAGACGCGTCGAGCGTGTTCATCGGGCGACAATAGGCCAGTGCATTTCATATCGCAACTTTTCAGTTGCGTTACGAAACTGACTATGATCATGTCAGTAGCGTTACGAAACCAACTAGCGAGTAGCAACGCCCGAGCCGGGTGCAAAACTCGATCTGAGGAGAGGATAGCGGCCATGAACGCCCCCTTCGCCGTCCCGGTGACACCGATGGAGCCGACCGATCTGCAACACTCGATCTTCGAGGAGCACGGAGATGTCGGCGTGCTGACGCTGAACCGTCCCAATGTGGTGAACTGCCTGTCGCTGCGGCTGTCGGACGAGCTGGTCTCGATCTTCGACCATGTCCGCCGCTCGAAGACGATCAAGTTCCTCGTCATCAAGGGTGCCGGCGGCAATTTCTGCGCCGGCGACGACCTCAAGGAGATGTCGCGCGGCGAATGGGGGAACTCGAACGAGTATTTCCACCGCGTCCGCTACTACCAGTGGATGGCCTATGCGCTAGAGGAACTCGACAAGATGACGATCGCGGCGGTCGATGGCTACGCCGTCGGCGGCGGGCTCGAACTGACCATGTGCTGCGACTTCGTGATCGCCACCGAGCGGGCGAAATGGGGCATGCCCGAGGTCGACTGGGGCATCACGCCCGGCTGGGGCGGCACCACCCGGATGTCGCGCTTCATCAACCGCCGCCGCACCAAGGAGATCAACCTGCTGGCGGCGATCCAGCCGGCGCGCAAGGCGGTCGAATGGGGCCTGTGGAACCGCGTGGTCGCCAATGACGGGCTCGACGCCGAGGTTGAGAAGCTGCTTACCCTCCTGCGAGCCAAGAGCCAGCAGACGCTGCGCCAGCTCAAATTCATCATCAATAAGAACGTCGAGACCGATCTCTACACCGCCCAGGCCTTCGAGGCGCTGTCCTGCGCCTGGACGGCGAGCGTCAATGGCTGGGCCGATGTGCCGGACGCGGACAAGGGCGCCGGCCTTGACGCCTTCCGCGAGAAAACCCCGCTGATGGACGCCCGCCGCAATCTCGGCCGCGACTTCTGGGCTGACTGACGACAGCGTCGATGTGATTGGGGAGCGCGACGGCGACGCCGCGCCCCTAGCTTCTCCGCGCCTGCGCCTGCCGGCAACCGCCATCCAGAGCGGCCCGGTCATTCCTGGGAGGGAACCACCATGTCGAACACTCGTCCTGCCGGCGCGACCAAGGGCGCTCCCGCCCGACGCTCGGTTCTGACCGCCGGCCTTGCAGGCGCCGCCGCCCTGATCACGGCTCCCGCCATCGCCCAGAGCGCGCCGGCGATCCGCTGGCGCATGCCATCGACCTTCGGGCGCAATCTGGAGGCCCTCCATGGCTCGGCGCAGGTCTTCATCAACGCGGTACGGGAGATCACGGACGGCCGCTTCGAGATCCAGTGGTTCGGGCCAGGCGAGATCATCCCTCCGCTCGCCATCGCCGATGCCGTGTCGGCCGGGACGATCGAAATCGGCCAGACCGCATCGTTTTATTACATCGGCAAGGATCCGGCCTACGCGCTCGCCTGCGGACTTCCGTTCGGAATGAACGTGCGCGGGCACGCCGCCTGGCTGGTCAATGGCGGCGGCAACGAACTGCTCGACGAGTTCTACAAGACGCAGAACATTTACGCTCTCTTCGCCGGGAACACGGGTGCCCAGGCGGCCGGCTGGTTCCGCAAGGAGATCAAGTCGATGGCAGACTTCCGGGGTCTGAAGATGCGCATTGCGGGCCTTGCCGGGCAGGTCTTCTCGGCTGCGGGCGGCGTCGCGCAGCAGATCGCGCCGGGCGACATCTACGCGGCGCTGGAGCGCGGCTCGATCGACGGGACGAAGTTCACCTCGCCGATCGACGACGAGAAGCTCGGCTTCGTGCGCGTCGCGCCGTATTATTACTGGCCCGGCTGGAACGATGCCGGCGTCGCCGTCCACATGTTCGTCAACCGCCAGAAATGGGACGATCTGCCGAAACCCTATCAGGCGGCGCTGAAGGCGGCGGCCTCGCAGGCCGGCGAGTTCATGCAGACCAAATACGATGCCGAGAACCCCCGGGCGCTGCGGCGCATCGTCGGCGCGGGCGCGCAGCTCAGGTTTCTGCCCAACGATGTCATCGACGAGCTCTCAAAGGCGGCTTTGACGATCTGGGCCGATATTGCCGCCAAGAATCCGGGCTTCCGCAAGATCTACGACTCCTACGCCGCCGCCCTGCGGGACCAGTATTTCTGGTGGCAGATCTCGGAGCTGAACTACGATGCGACGATGACGCGCCTGTTGCGACGTAGCTGAGGTTCGGTTGCGAACCAACCGCTCCGGTTCCATCCCAGGAGGCGAGCCATGCTGTCCTGCCCGGCCGATAGCATCTTCGAAACCGGCCTCGACAAAAATCCTGCCAACCACGTGCCGCTGACGCCGGTCAGTTTCCTGCGGCGCGCGGCGCGGGTCTTCCCAGACGGGACAGCCGTGATCCATGGCGAGCGGCGCTACAGCTACGCCGAACTCGAGCAGCGCTGCCGGCGGCTGGGCTCGGCCCTGTCGCGCCGCGGTGTCGGGCCGGGCGACACGGTGGCGATCATGGCGCCGAACATCCCGGCCATGATCGAGGCGCATTACGCCGTGCCGGGCATCGGCGCGGTTCTCAACCCGCTCAACATCAGGCTCGACGCGGGCACGATCCGTTTCATACTCGCCCATGGCGAGGCGAAGCTGGTCCTGGTCGATCGGGAGTTCTCGGCGGTCGTCGCCATGGCGGTCGCGGGACTTGGCCGAGGCATCGAGGTCGTCGATATCGACGACCTCGCCACGAGCGGAGAGCGGATCGGCTCGATCGAGTACGAGGACCTGCTGACCGGGGGCGATCCGGCGTTCGAGCTGCAGGGTCCAGCCGACGAATGGCAGGCGCTGATCCTGAGCTACACCTCGGGCACCACGGGCGATCCCAAAGGCGTCGTCTACCACCATCGCGGCGCTTATCTGAACAGCCTGTCGAACATCGCCGCCTGGGCGATGCCGAAGCATCCAGTCCTGCTCTGGACGCTGCCGATCTTCCATTCGCTCGGCTGGTGCTTTCCCTGGACGATCCCGCTGATGGGCGGCACGCAAATCTGCCTGCGCAAGGTCGAGGCGAAGGCGATCTTCGATGCCATCGCCGATCATGCCGTGACCCATCTGTGCGGCGCGCCCGTGGTGATGAACACGTTGGTCAATGCGCGGGGCGACGAGATCAGGACGCCCGGCCACCCTGTCCACCTGATGACGGCAGCTTCCGCACCGCCGCCCGCCGTGATCGAAAAGATTGAGGGGCTCGGTTTCGAGGTGCTGCATGTCTACGGGCTGACCGAGGTCTTCGGTCCCTCGACGATCTGCGAGTGGCAGCCGGCATGGAACGCGTTGTCCCTCACCGACAAGGCGGCGATGAAGGCGCGCCAGGGCGTGCCCTATCCGACGGTCGAGGACATCCGCGTCGTCGACCCGGTAACGATGCGCGACGTCGCGGCCGACGGCGTCCATCTCGGCGAGGTGGTCAAACGCTCCAACACCATCATGCGCGGTTACCTGAAGAATGAGGCGGCGACGGCAGAGGCTTTCGCCGGCGGCTGGTTCCACACCGGCGATCTCGGCGTGATGCATGCGGACGGCTACATCCAGCTCAAGGATCGCTCCAAGGACATCATCATCTCGGGCGGTGAGAACATCTCGACGATCGAGATCGAGGACGTGCTCTATCGCCACCCCGCCGTGATCGAGGCAGCCGTGGTGGCGCGGCCCGACGCGCGCTGGGGCGAGACGCCATGCGCCTTTGTCGCGTTGCGCGAGGGCGCCGAGGCCGACGAGGCCGCGATCATCGCGTTCTGCCGTCAGCATCTCGCGCATTTCAAGGCGCCTCGATCGGTCATCTTCGGGCCCTTGCCCAAGACCTCGACGGGGAAGGTCCAGAAGTTCATGCTGCGCGAGCGGGCACGCGCATTCCAGAGCGACGTCCCGCGCCAATGACGACGCAGCCGCTGGAGATCGAGGCGCTGGCGCGCTGGCTCGGCGCGGCCCTCGGCGCGGCGAGTTGCAGCATCGCGGCAATGACCCGGCTGAAAGGCGGCGCGATCCAGGAGAACTGGCTGATCGCGGCGCAGCTCGATGGCGTGTCCCGCAGCTTCGTCCTGCGACGCGATGCGCCGGCCCGCATTGGCGAAAGCCGTTCCCGCGCCGAGGAATTCGCGATCCTGCGTGCGGTCTTCGCGGCCGGCGTCGCCGTTCCCGAGCCGATCGCCTTCTGCGACGACGAGGCAGTCTTCGGCAGGCCGTTTGCGTTGATGGCGAAAGTCGAGGGCGTGGCGCTGGGGCCGCGTGTCGTCCGTGACCCATCGCTTGGCGGCGATCGGGTTGCGCTGACGCGCAGGCTGGGACGCGAACTCGCACGCATCCACGCGCTCGCGCCGGGCGCGCCGGACCTGGCCTGCCTCGGCTCCGTCCCGGTTGATCCCGCGCTGGCGGAGGTCGCGCGGATGCGGACCGGGCTGGACCGTCTGGGCCGCGCGCGGCCGGCGCTCGAATGGGGTCTGCGCTGGGCCGAAAGCTGCGCGCCGCCACTGTCGCGGATCACCTTGACGCATCGCGATTTCCGGACCGGAAACTATATGCTCGACCGCGCCGGGCTGACGGCGATCCTCGATTGGGAGTTCGCCGATTGGGGCGACCCCCATTCTGATCTCGGCTGGTTCTGCGCTGCCTGCTGGCGCTTCGGCCGGGTCGATCTCGAAGCGGGCGGGATCGGGGCGCGTGGCGACCTATACCAGGGCTATGCGGATGAGAGCGGCATCCCGGTCGATGACGACGCCGTGCGCTATTGGGAGGTGATGGCCCATCTGCGCTGGGCGGTTATCGCGCTGCAGCAGGGCGAGCGTCACAACTCCGGCGTTGAGCCCGCGCTGGAACTCGCCCTGACCGGCGCGATTGTGCCCGAACTCGAGCTGGCGGTGCTGCGCGCCACGGCGCCCGCCACATGGAGACGTCATGCCGGGTGACGCATCGATCAGTGCGCTGCTCGACTCGGCTCAGAGGCTGCTGGGCGAAGAGATTACGCCACATCTCGACCAGGAGCGGCGCTATCTGGCGCTGATGATCGGCAGCGCCATGCGGATGGCCGCGCGGCAGGCGGAGCAAAGCGAACGCCTCGCCCAGGCGCAGGCCGCTCTGCTGGATCTGACGCAGGAGACCAGCGATGAGCAGGATGAGCCGCCAGTCGATCCGCCCCGGGCGCTGATCGCTGCCATCCGCGCGGGCGTGACCGACGCTGACCAGCGCGTCCACAGCCTGCTCTGGACAGATGCCGTGGTCCGCACCAGCGTGACCAAACCGTCGATGCTCTCGCGCATCGAGCGGCGGCTCGCCGGATTGCCCGGTGACGAGAGCGGCGCGTGATCGGCCTCGACGTGAGATCACGCATGTGTCGCGCGACCGCGACACATGCGTGATCCGCGGGAATCGATAGCTGACGACCTCAGCGGCTGACAGGCCTGGCGGCGACGTCGACGAAGGGCTGCGGCAGCCCCTTGACGCCGAGCTGGATCAGGGCACGCGGCCAGTCGAACTGATCCCAATGCTCATAGAGCTGGCCGTCCTTGACCGACCAGAGGTCGATCACGTCGAACTCGACCTTCTGGCCATTGGGCTCGATTCCAAGGAACCCTTGGCCGGTTAACGTCCCGGTCCAGGTCCAGCGGGTCACGACGCGGTCGGCCGTGGCGAAGACATCGTGCAGCTTGAAGCGGGCATCGGGCATCGCCTGGTAGATCACCGGAATGAAGTCGATCAGGCCCTTGCGGCCCTGAGGCACCAGCGGGTTATGCTGGATGTAGTTCTCCGCGACGATCCGGTTCAGGATCCTGACGCGCCCTTCCTGCGTCCGCTCGTTGAGCATCGTCTCCGAGAAGGTCCGGCCGAGCCAGATGTTGTACTCGACCGTGCCCGGCCTGGCGGCGGTCTCGACGAAGCCCTGCTGCGCGAAGGCGGGCAGGGCGAAGAGGGCGAGCGCGGTCAGCGCTCCCGCGAAGGTCTTGTGCATGACAGGCTCCTTGTGATCGCGCTCTTTGGCGCGGCCAATCTAATAAATGATCGAACGATCAAAATCAAGCTGGTCCATACTCATTGCAATTTTATCGGCCGGACCACATTCTCGGCCGTTGGCCCGCACCCGCGAATTCAAGATCGACGATGTCCTCAACCAGGCGATGGAGGCGTTCTGGAAGCGCGGCTATGCCGCGACCTCGATGGCGGACATCTACGACGCGACAGGGCTGAAGCCCGGCAGCCTCTATGCCGCCTTCAAGGACAAGGAGGAGCTGTTCCGGCGCTGTTTCGAGACCTATGCCAGCCATTTTCGCGCGACCTTGCCGCAGGATCGCTCGGGGCTTGCCGCGATCGAGGCCTGGCTGATGCTGCAGGCCAAGCTTGCCGCCGACGATCCGGAGCGCAAAGGCTGTCTGATCATCAACACCGTGACCGAGCGCGACATCCACTCGGCCGCGACGCGGGCACTGGCCAGCGGCCGCCTGCAGGAAATCCGGGACTTCTTCACCCGGCATCTCGCGCTGGCCGTCGCGGCTGGCGAGGTGCAAAAAAACCTGGCGGTCGAGGTCCACGCCGATGCGCTCCTCGGCGCGGTTGTCGGCATCATGGCTCTCGGCCGGGCCGGCGCCGACAAGCGTCTGATCGACAACGTGGCGCGGGCGGCCTTCGCGTCTCTGCCTGCCTGAGCTAATTCACGACTATTTGATCAAGAATTATTCTTGATCGATCAGTTTAAAGGCGCTAACGTCTCCATCGACAGAGCCTGCCTCGCCGAACCTTGGCGGAGCGGCGGAAGGGAGAGGCTGCCATGGCCGATGATCGGCGCGAGGCCGGGCTCGCGGTGCTTGAGACCCTGTTCGGTGTCGAGCCGCCGGCGACACCCGTCAGCGCCGAACTGATGGCGCTGAGCACCTCGCATCTGTTCGGCGAGGTCTGGACGCGGCCGCAACTCGGTCTTCGCGACCGCGAACTCGTCACGGTCGCCGTCATCGCCGCGCTCGGCCGCGAGCGGCAGCTCCGCCTGCATCTGCGCGGGGCGCTCAACGTTGGGCTCACACGGGCCGAACTGGCCGAGACCTTCCTGCATCTCGCCTATTACGCTGGTTACCCGGCCGGATTCACCGCGCTGACGATCGCCAGCGAGGTTTTCGCGGCCATCGATGCCGAAGCTGAGGCCAACTGAGGCAGTCGATGTCGGCAAGCCCGCCGGCATGACCTGCGTATCGCGCAGAGATTTTTCCCGATCCCCACGTCCAGACAGGCACCGACCATGACCGATACGATCACGCTCTACGGTTTTCCCGTCAGCCCCCATGTCCGGGCCACCCGCATCGCTTTCCACGAGGCGGGCGTCGCGATCGCTTTCAGGGAGATCGGGCTCGACCATCTGCCGAGCGACGCCTATGGCGCGATCAATCCCTTCCGCAAGATGCCGGCGCTGACCCATGGCGCGCTGACGCTCTACGAAACGCCTGCGCTGCTGACCTATGCGAATGGCTTGGGCGAAGGATCGGCTCTCGAGCCCGCCGCGCCGGCGGCCCGCGCGAAGATGTGGCAGTTCATCGGGGTGGCGCAGCACTACCTGTACCCGGTCGGCGTGATGCAGCTCTATTTCCAGAATGTGCTGACCGGGTTGTTCGGAATGGACCGCGACGCCGTCGTCGCGGAAGCGTCCGTCGCGCCGACCGCACTGCATCTCGATGTCCTTGAGCGCGGGCTCGAAAACGGCTTCCTGGCCGGCGACGCACTCAGTCTCGCCGATATCTACTGCGGCGCGATGGTCGACTATGTCGCCCGGACGAGCGATGGACGCAGGCTCGTCGCGGCCCGGCCACAGCTCGCAGGCTGGCTCGACGCCCTGCGCGTCCGGGACAGCTTCAGGACGACCATCGCTGCGATGCTCGACGGCTCGGATCAGCGTTGAGCTTGCTGCCGACCTGCCGCCGCTAGCAGAATATTCTCACAACGTCGAAGCGACAGTTTCGCGAGGGCGCTGCCGCGAAGGGCCTGTGCCCAAATCGTCGCTCACGCCCGACCCTGTCGGCTGTGCGCTGCCTGGCCTCGCATGCGCGCCGCGATGATGCGGCAGCGTTGTGCGAGGCTGTCCGGTGGGCGCATGTCTGACCTCGGGGGTCGCTTCATTCCAGACGGTGGCCTTGGAGAATGATGCGCGAACCGTCCCTGTCGGCGCGCTCCAGAATCTGGCGGAATGCCCCCATGCCCGTCTCGAAGCCGCGCATCTCGACAGGGCCGTTGGCTGGCCGCGTCAGCGACCGGCCGGTCATGGTCGCGGCCGGCGAGAGGCCATGCACCGACAGAAGCGTCGGCGCGATATCGATGATGCCGCAGGCGCGGTCGTCGATAGCGGTCGGGAACCCGGGGCCTCGCACCACCAGCACGGTATTAAGTTCGTGCCTGTTGAGGCCGCCATGCATGCCGCCGCCGACTGGTACGTCGCCTGCCGTCATCACGCCCAGACCTGGATTGCCATAATGGTCGGCGGTATCCCCGGAGCGCAGGACATAGACTAGATCGGGCGCCCGCTCATGATCGAGATCGACCAGCGATAGCGAGAAGCTGCCCGGAACGACGCCGTCGACCCCGTTTCGCCCTTTCGAAAACATCATGCCGAGAAAATCCTGGTCCTGGAGCCAGGCTGCGATCGCGTCGCGCCGGGCGCTGCCGCCCTCCAAAATCCGGATCTCGCCCATATTGCCGCCGGTCATGGAAAAGCTCGCGCCGGCCAAGGTCCGCTCGGCTGCCCGTCGTCCGACATGACCCTGCGCCGCGAGAAGGCCGGAAAGCGGCAGCGCCCCGCTCATCGAAATCTGGCCGTGGTCCGATGCGGCGATCACGGTGTAGCGGTCCGAATCGGCCTGCGCATCGATCCAGGCGAGGATCCGGCCGAAGGCAGCATCGGCCGCCTTCAGCACGCTGAGCGTCTCGGCCGAGCCGAGGAAGCGGTAATGGAACGAGGTATCGGGCTCGTTGAACCAGATCAGCGCCACGTCCGGCGCCCGTTCCGCGAGAACATGGTCGCGGAAGACCTGCTCGGCATAATCGATCTCCGCGAAGCGCGGCAGCTCGCGTGGCGGCAGCGGGCCGAAGCGGGCGACGATCTCGTCCACCGCTTCGGGCGTCTGGGTGTGCTCGCGGCCCAGGATCGAGAAGGTCCAGTGGCCATGGGCCCGGGCGCGCGGGTTGATCAGATAGGCCGAGCCGGCGGAGCCGGTATGGACGACCGCGAGGCGCTTGCCGGCGCGGCCAAGGACATCGCCGAAGGTCTCGACCGCGACAAGCTTACCGCTGGTGACGGACTCGGCGAGAGCGATGTCGTCGGCGCGGCTCATGTCGAGCACGTGATCCATCGTCACCTGTGGAAACAGGAACGCGTTCCCGACGACGCCATGGACGCTGGGCGGCGCGCCGGTTGCGATCGAGGTCGTGGCGACGCGGGTCATGGACGGGAAGACGCTGCGCGCTTCGCGGAACCAGGTGCCCTGACCGGCGAAGCGCGCGAGATTGGGCGTCAGCTCCGGCGTGACGAAATCGGGCCGCAGGCCGTCGAAGACGCAGATGACGACGCGGTCGGCGGCGGGTGGCGAGGCCATGTCTTGTGTCCGCTCAGCGAAGCGTCGGGTCGAGCCGGTCGCGCAGCCAGTCGCCGACGAGGCTGACAGCCAGCGTCGTCAAAACGATGGTGCAGGCCGGCGCCAGCATGATCCACGGCGCGCGGGTCAGATATTCGCGGCCATAGCCGACCATGTTGCCGAGCGAGGTCATCGGCGGCTGCACGCCGAGCCCGAGGAAGGAGAGCCCACTTTCCAGCAAAATGACCTCCGGAAAGGTCAGCGTCATCGAGACGATCAGAGTCGAGGCGATGTTGGGCAGGATGTGCTTCAGGTAGACCCGCGTCGGCGACGCTCCGATCTGGCGCACCGCCCCGGCATAGCCCTGCGCGCCGGCCGAAATGGCGAGCCCGCGCGCGATTCGGGCGTAACGCTCCCAGCCATAAAGCCCCATCAAGCAGATGAAGAGCGGTAGCGCATTGCCGAAGAAGGCCAGCACCGAGAGCGCCAGGATCAGGAACGGCATCGCCGCCTGGAAATCGGCCAGCATCAGCACGAACTGCTCGACCCAGCCGCGAAAATGCGCGGCGAGGAAACCCATCGCGGTGCCCAGCGTCGCCGAGATCAGCGTCGCCCCGAAGGCCACCAGCAGCGAAATGCGGATCGACACGATCAGCCGGGAGAGCACGTCGCGGCCGAGTTCGTCGGTGCCCAGCCAGTGCAGCGGGTGGAGCGGCGGGCTCAGGCGGTTGCGCAGGTCGTAGGCGGTGAAGCGATAGGGGGTGATCCAGTCGGCCGTGAGCGCCACGAGGATGATGAGGCCGATCCAGACGATGCCGACCCAGACCAGCAGCGGGATGCGCTGTCTGGGGGCAGGGCGGTCCTTGTCGGCTGGGGTCGCAAGCGCCGCGCCGGCTGCGGTGATGTCGGCCATCTCAATGCGCTCCTGCCTTGGCGCTGCTGCGCAGGCGCGGGTCGAGCACGCCGTAAAGCAGGTCGACGATCAGGTTGGAGGTCACCATCGTCACGGCCACCAGCAGCAGGATGCATTGCACCACGGCGAGATCGCGGTTCGAGACGGCGACCACGAGCAGCCTGCCGACGCCCGGCCAGGAGAACACGCTCTCGACCACGACCGCGCCCGCGATCAGGCTGCCGACCATGAAGCCGACGATGGTGACCGTCGGGATCGCGGCGTTGGGCAGGGCATGGCCGCGCACCACGGCGGCCCAGGGCACGCCCTTGGCGCTGGCGGTGCGGATATAGGATTGGCCCAGCGTCTCCAGCATGGCCGAGCGGGTGAAACGGGCGAGCACGGCCGCGCCGCCGATGCCGAGCGTCAGCACGGGCAGGATGGCGTGACGCCAGCTATCCTGCCCGCCCGAGGGCAGCCAGCCGAGCTGAACCGAGAACACCAGCACCAGGACGAGCCCCAGGACGAAACTCGGCACGGTGAAGCCGGCCACCGCCGTTACCATGACGATGCGGTCGATCAGGCTGTCGCGATGCAGCGCGGCATAGATGCCGGCGGGAATGCCGATGCCGAGTTTCAGCGCCAGCGCAGGCAGGGTCAGCGCCAGCGTCGCGGGAATGCGCTCGGCGACGAGCTGGATCGCCGGCCGGCCATCGCGCATCGACTGGCCGAGCTCGCCTTGTCCGATGGCGGAGAAATAGCGGAGATATTGCAGCCAGATCGGATCGTCGAGGCCCCAGGCCTTGCGGAAGGCGGCGATGGCCTCGGGCGGGGCGTCGACGCTCATGATGATCAGGGCCGGATCACCCGACATCCGCAGCACGACGAAGGCGAATGTCACCACCAGCGCGACGGTGAGCGCGGCGCGGCCGAGCCTGATCAGAAAAAAGCGCAGCATCAGCTCGCCGCTTTCAGGAAATGCGCCTGGTCATGCGCGACATGGCAGGCGGCGAGTCGTCCGTCCGGCAGCGGCATGAGCCTGGGGCTCTCGACCTTGCAGCGTTCGCGCACCGCATGGCAGCGCGGATGGAAGGCGCAACCGGCGGGTCGCGCCGCCGGGTTCGGCGGATCGCCCTGCAGCACGACCCGCGGCCGGGCGCGGCGGCCCGGAGTCGGCGAGGCCGAGACCAGCGCCTCGGTATAGGGATGGGCCGGCGCGGCCAGCAGCAGGTCGGCCTCGCCCTCCTCGACGATCCGTCCGAGATACATCACCGCGACGCGGTGGCTGACCTGCCGCACCACCTTGAGGTCATGGCTGATAAACAGCATGCCGAGCCCGAGTTCGTGCTGGATGTCGACCAGCAGGTTGACGACCTGCGCCTGGATCGAGACGTCCAGCGCCGACACCGGCTCGTCGCAGACCAGCAGATCGGGCTTGGTGGCGAGCGCCCGCGCGATCACGGCGCGCTGGCGCTGCCCGCCGGACAGTTCATGGGGATAGCGCCGGCCCTGATCGGCGCGCAAGCCCACCGATTTCAGCAGCGCCAGCGCCATCTCGTCGCGCTGCTTTGCCTCCCCGATTCGATGCACCTCATAGGGCTCGCGCACCTGCTGAAGGATCGGGAGCCTGCGGTCGAGCGCGCCCAGCGGGTCCTGATAGATCATCTGCATGCGCGCCCGCATCGCCCGCCACTCGCGCGTGCCATTGGCGGGCATGGCCGCGCCGTCGAACAGCACGTCGCCATCGTCGGGCTTCTCCAGCCCGAGCAGGAGCCGGCCGGCGGTGGATTTGCCCGATCCCGACTCGCCGACGAGGCCGAGCGTCGCGCCGCGCTCGACCGTCAGAGAGACGCCATCGACGGCGCGGATATCGACCGGCCGCCCCAGCAGCCCCTGCCGCATGGAGTAGCGCCGTGCGACGCCGCGCGCCTGAAGCAAGGGCGCGGCGTTCATGCGAAGACCAGCTCCGGCTGTTGTTGCGGCTGGGTCGATGGCGGCGCCATGATGCAGGCGGCGCGACGGCCCGGCGCCTTCACATCCAGTGGCGGCAGCCGCAGATCGCAGGCCTCGACCCTGCGGGGGCAGCGCGGCGCGAAGGAACAGCCCGGCGGCAGGTTCCACGGCTCGGGAACGTTGCCTTCGACGGGTGAGAGCCTGCGGCGCACGCCCTCCAGTGGCGGCAGCGCCGCCAGCAGGCCCTGCGTGTAGGGGTGGAGCGGCTGGGCGAACAGCTCCTCGGATCTCGCCGTCTCGATGATGCGCCCTGCATACATCACGCAGACCCGGTCGCAGGTTTCCGAGATGACGCCGAGATCATGGCTGATCAGCACAAGAGCCATGCCGGTCTCGCGCCGGATTGTCGTGAGCAGTTCGAGGATCTGCGCCTGGATCGTTGCGTCCAGCGCCGTGGTCGGCTCGTCTGCGACCAGCAGATCGGGCTCTCCGGCCAGCGCCATCGCGATCATGACGCGCTGGTTCTGGCCGCCGGACAGCTCATGGGGAAAGGCATCGAGCCGGCGCTGGCTGTCGGGAATGCCGACGAGGTCGAACAGCCGTTTCGCCTCGGCGCGGATGGCCGAACCCGACAGGCCGCGATGCAGCGCCAGCGCTTCGCCAACCTGCTTTCCGAGCCGGATCACGGGATTGAGCGCGCTCGCAGGGTCCTGGAAGATCATGGCGATACGGCCGCCCCGCACCGTGTCCAGCGTCGCTGGCGCGGCATGGAGCAGTTCGCGGCCCTCCAGCGTCACGCTGCCGGTGACCTGCGCCTTGCTGGGCAGCAGCCCGAGCGCCGCCAGCCAGGTCACTGACTTGCCGCAGCCGGATTCGCCGACGAGCCCGACCGCTTCGCCGCGTCCGACCGTTAGGTCGGTCCCGTGCAGCGCCTTGACCCCGTCGAAGGCGACCGCCAGATCGCGGATCGCGACCAGCGGCGCGTCGGCTTCGCCGGCCGCCGCGCTCATGAGCGGATGCCGCCCCAGTTGCTGTCGCGAAAGTCCATCACGAAGCCCTGCGAGGCCTTCCAGACGATGTCCTTGCGCTTGGCGGTGAAGTTCGCGGTCTGGTGCAGCACCGTATAGGCGGGATCCTCGCGCTCGCAGATCTCTAGCATGCGGCGGAAGGCCGTCTTGCGGCGCGCCATGTCGGTCGAGGTTTCGAGCTCCTCCGAGAGCCGGCCCATCTCGTCGTTGCGCCACTCGCCGATCTGCCATTGCTGGCCTGTCGGCCCATGCTGGGCCGCCAGCGATGAAACGGGATCGTTGAAGGAGGCGCTGTTGGACCAGTCGCGCACCGCGCGGCTCGGTCCCTTGGCCAGCACCTGCGGAAAATTCTCCTTGGTCTCGATCTGGACGTTGATCCCGGCCTCGCGCCAGCTCTCGACCAAGACCTGCGCCGTGGCGACCTGATTGGTGTAGTAGTTGTTCAGCAGCCGGTAGGGGATCGGATCGCCCTTATAGCCCGAGGCCTTCACCAGCCGGCGCGCTTCGGCGAGGTCGAAGGCCGGCACGCTCCAGTCCGGATGGAACATCGCGCCGTAGAACTCGAACTGCAGCCCTCTGGGCACACGGGTGCGCCCGCCCCAGAGCGCATCGACGATCGCCTGCCGATCGATGGCATGCGTGAAGGCGCGGCGGATCAGCGGGTTCTCGAGCTGCGGATGCGTCTTGTCGAAAACGGTCAGGCGGTGATTGCCGATCAGCCCGCCGAGAACTTCGTGGCGCGGGCTCTTCTCGATCTCGCCGATCTGGTCGGGCGGGATGTCGCAGGCGAAGTCGTATTCGCCTGAGCGTAGCCCGTTGATGCGCGAGGCGGTCTCGGGCACCTCGACGAAGCGGATCTGCTTCAGCGGCGGTCGGCCACCCCAGTACTCATCATGCGCGAGCAGCGTCAGCGACTGGTCGGGCCTGAACTCGCCGATCCTGTAAGGGCCGGTTCCGATGGGCTTGCGCGCCCATTCGAGCCAGGTCGCGGCCTCGGAAAACGCCTTGCGTGAGACGATGACGCCGACATTGCGCGAAATCCGTCCTTCCAGCGTCACATCGGGCGTCTTGTTGACGAAGCGAACCGTGCGCGCATCGACGATCTCGATCCGCTCGAAGCCCGGATAGGCCCGCCTTGCAACCGCCACGACCTCGGCCGGCGGCTGCTTGCCTGCCGCGCCCGCCGTCACCGAGCCGAACAGCCCGGCCGAACCCGCCTGCGCCGCGCCGCCCCACATCCGCTCGTTGCCGAAGGAGAAGGCGACATCCTCGGCGCTCATCGTCTCGCCGTTGTGGAATTTCACGCCTTCGCGCAGCGTCAGCTCCACCGTGCGGTCGTCGATCCGGCGCCAGCCGCTGGCGAGACCCGGCCTGAGCGAGAGATCGCCGATCCAGTCGGTGTCGATCAGCGGCTCGGCGTAGGAATGGAAGGTGCGCGAGCCGACATTGGACTGCTCGCGCAGCGTCTCGAGCGTGTTGGAATTGGCGATTTTCTGAACCGCGACGGTGATGCTCGGCCGCGTGTCGGCCTGGGCGATCGCGAAACGCGGCAGGATCAGCGTCGAAGCCGTGCCGGCGGCGAGGCCAAGCGCGTGGCGGCGGGTGAACTGGGCCATTGAAGCCTCCTGCTGTCGCGGAAAACGGAGGCGGCGCGACCCGAGGGCCGCGCCGCGATATGTCTTGGGTCTCAGCTCGGACGGCCCCAGTTGCCGGCGCGGAAATCCATCGCGAAGGCCGGCGAGGCCTTCCAGGCGATGTCCTTGCGCTTGGCGGTGAAGGTCGCGTTCTGGTGCAGCACGGTATAGGCCGGGTCCTCGCGCTCCGCGATCTCCAGCATGCGGCGGAAGGCGGCGCGGCGGCGGGCCTTGTCGGTCGAGGTTTCGAGTTCGACCGAGAGCGCGTTCAGCTCGTCGTTGCGCCATTCGCCGGCCTGCTGCTGCTGGCCGTTGGGACCGTGCTGGTTGACGATCGAGGAAACCGGGTCGTTGAACGGGGCCGAATTCGACCAGTCGCGCACGGCGCGCGAGGGCGTGCGCTCCAGGATCTGCTGCCAGTTCTCCTTGACCTGGATCTCGACGTTGAGGCCGGCCTCCTTCCACATCTCGACGATGATCTGCGCGGTGGCGGTCTGGTTGGTGTAGTAGTTGTTGAGCAGGCGATAGGGGATCGGATCGCCCTTGTAGCCCGACTGTCGAACCAAATCCTTAGCCAGCTTGAGATCGAAAGCCGGAACGGTCCAGTCGGCATGGAACATGTCGGCGTAATAGGGCCATTGCAGCCCCTTGGGGATCACCGTCCGGCCGGCCCAGAGCGAATCGACGATCGCCTGCCGGTCGATGGAATGCGTCATGGCGCGGCGCACCAGCGGGTTGACCAGCGTCGGATGGTTCTTGTCGAACACGGTCAGGCGGTGGTTCAGGATCGTGCCGCCCTGCACCTCGAAGGCCGGATTCTTCTCGATCTGCGCGATCTGGTCTGGCGGGATGTCGCAGGCGAACTGGTATTGGCCCGACAGGAGCCCGTTGATGCGCGAGGCCGTCTCGGGCACCTCGACAAAGCGGATCGACTTCAGCGGCGGGCGGCCGCCCCAATACTCGTCATGGGCCTCCAGCAGCAGCGAGACGTCGGGGCGGAATTCGGCGACGCGATAAGGGCCGGTGGTGACGGGTTTCGTCGCCCAGTCGGAATAGGTCTTGGCCTCGTCGAAGGCGCGGCGGTTCATGATGTCGCTGCCGAAGCGCGAGATGCGGCCTTCCATGGTCACGTCCGGCGTGCCGTTGACGAAGCGCACCGTGTACCTATCGACGATTTCGACGCCGAGCAGCGCCGGCCAGGAGCGGCGCGCGACGGCCGGCACTTCGGCCGGCAATTCCTTGCTGGCGCGACCGCCGCCGACGGTGAAATCGACCGAGATGGTCTTACCGGCCGACGGTTGCGTTTCGCCGAACATGCGCTGCTTGCTGAAGGAGAAGGCGACGTCCTCGGCGGTCAGCTCGTCGCCATTGTGGAACTTGACGCCCTGGCGCAGCTTGAGCTCGACGGTGCGGTCGTCGATGCGCTTCCATTCGGTGGCCAGCCCCGGCACGGTCTCCAGATTGCCGAGCCAGTTCTTGCCGATCAGGCTTTCCCAGAGCGACGAGAAGAAGATGCGCTCGCCGACATTGGACTGCTCGCGCAGCACGTCGAGCGTGTTGGAATTGGCGATCTTCTGGACCGCGATCGTGATTGCCGGCCGGTTGTCGGCCTGGGCGATCGCAAAGCGCGGCAGGATGAGGGCGGAAGAGCCGAGCGCTATTGCGCCGCGACGCGTGAGGGAACGGACCATGTCTCGTCTCCGGTTTTGGTTCGGGTTTCGGGGGTGCGCTCCTCCAGCCCGCGCGGGCTGGAGCGGAAATGGGTCAGGGTCCGGTCGGCGTGGACCAGCCGCCAGGACAGGGCCTTTTGCGCATAGTTGCGCACCAGCGCCGCATAGGCCGGATCGTCCGCCAGATTGACGAACTGGTCGGGGTCGCTGCGAAGGTCGAAGAAGAGCGGCGGCAGCGCGGCGAAATGGACGTATTTGTAGTTTTCGTCCTGGACGACGCAGAGGCTGGATTCGTCCATCGACAAGCCGAGCACCTTCTCCGGCTCGGAGTAATGCACGTCGCGAAAATCATATTCGTAGTGCAGTTCGGTGCGCCATTCGGACGGGCGCACGCCCTGCGTGAACGGCATCACCGAGCGGCCGTCGCAGGCGCGCGGAATCTGGCCGCCCAGCCAGTCGAGAATGGTCGGCATCACATCGACGCTCTCGGTGAAGGCCTCCTCAATCACGCCGCGCCGGCCTTGGGCTCCGCGCGGGTCTTTGACGACCAGCGGAATGCGAAAACTCTCGTCGTGGAAGCCGATTTTGCCGAGCAGGTGGTGGTCGCCGAGCTGCTCGCCATGGTCGGAGGTGAAGACGATCAGCGTGTCGTCCCACTGCCCGGTCTCGTCGAGAAATGAAAAGACCTTCCCGAGGCAGTCGTCGATCTCGCTGATCAGCCCGCAATAGGTCGCGCGCATCTGGGCGATTTCGGCCGCGTCGAGCGTCGCGCCCGAGCCTTCCGCACCGTGGAAGAAGGAGCCGCGTTTGATGGCGTCGACATAGTATTTGATCAGCGGGTGCTGCGCGCCTTCGGCCTCGGGCGAGGCCGCACGGACCACCGCCGGCATGTCCTGCGCCTTGTACATCTCGTGATAGGGCGCGGGCGCGACGAAGGGCGGATGCGGTCGGTAATAGCCGAGATGCAGGAAGAACGGCTTGCCTGCGCGCCCCTTGAGATAGGTCAGCGCCCGCTCGGTGAAAAAGGTCGAGTCCGAAAGCTCCTTCGGGATACGCGCCGGCCGCGTCGTCGCGCCGGGCACGGCGTCCTCGCCTTCGGGCAGCCAGATGTCCTCACGATTCGGCGGCAGTTCGAAGCCGTTCTGGGCGACCCAGCCGAAATACCCGTCCATATTGGGCTCGAAGGCGCCGACCGAGCGGAACCCGTCCATCAGGTCGCCGAGCACGAGAAAGCGCGGATCCTGCCTGGCGGTCGAGCGCGGGTCCGGCGTCGTCGTGGTGTAGCCGATCAGCGCCGGGTCGTAGCCGTTCGCGCGCAGCGCCTTGCCGAGGTTGAAGTGGCGCTGGTCGAGCGGCACCGTGTTCTGCACGGCGCGGTGGTTCATCAGGTAGAGGCCCGTCAGCAGGCTGGCGCGGGCCGGGCCGCAGGGAACGCAGGCCGTGACGTGGTTGGCGAAAGTGACGCCCTCCGTGCAGAGCCGGTCGAGATTCGGCGTCTTCAGAAAGGGCACCTCGCCCTTCGCCCGCAACAGATGCGGCACGAAATCGGCGCGCCATTGATCGACGACGATGAGAAGAACGTTTTTGCGGTGCATGCTCGGCCTCGTTACATCGGTCCAGCTATCGGCTTCGGATGACGCCTGAGTGACCTTCGAAGCAGGATCGACAGGGCAGGGCGCAAGCGTCATCCGGCTGCGACAGCGGGTCGGCGCCGGTCCAACTCCGGCCTCCCGCCGCGTGCGCCGGCGCGGCAGGGCGGCAGGAGCGTGGCGAGCGAGTGCGTTCCATCAGCGCCCGAGCCTGCGGCTCTTAGTGGTAGCGGAACGTCCTGACCAACTGGTCCTCGATCGGCTTGACCAGATAGGCCAGCGCCGTGCGCGAGCCGGTCTGGATGAAGGCGTCGGCCGGCATTCCGGGCAGCAGGGCCTTGCCGCCGAGCCGGTCGATCTCGGAGCGATCGAGCGCGATGCGCGCGGTGTAGAATGAGGCGCCGCTCTGCTGGTCCGTGCTGGAGTCGGCCGAGACATGGATCAGGCTGCCCTTGAGATCGGGCGTCGTGGCGCTGTCGAAGGCCGGGAAGCGCAGCATGGCCGCCTGACCGACGCGCAGCCGGTCGATCATCGCCGGCTCGACCCGTGCCTCGACCACGAGGACGTCGGTTTCCGGGACGATCAGCATGACCTGTTCGGCTGGCCCGATCACACCGCCGATCGTATGCACGGTCCGCTGGTGGACGAGACCGTCCTGCGGCGCGCGCATCTCGATGCGGTCGAGCTGATCGCGCGCCGCGATGCGCCGCTCCGACAGGTCGGCGATCTTGCCGTCGACCTCGCGCAGCTCGGTCGTCACCTCGCGACGCAAATCCTCGTCGATCTGGACGATCTGCAGCTCGATTTCGGCGATCTTGCCCTTGATCCGTGCGGTGTCCGAGATCAGGCTGCCACGTTCGCCGACGAGGCGGGAGGCTTCGCGCTGCAGCGCCGTCAGACGGGACAGCGCGACGAGACTTTTATCGTAAAGCGTGCGCACGCCGGCGAGTTCCTGCTCGATCAGGATCGCCTGAGCCCGGCGCGCGTCGATCTGCGCCGTCAGGCCCCTGATCTCTTCCTGCGATTGCATGATGCGCTCGCGGAACTGGGCGCGCTGCACATCGGCGGCCGTGCGCCGGGTGCGGAACAGACGCATCTCACCCGCCACTGCGCGCATCACCGCCGGATCATCGGCCCGGTCGCGCAGATCATTGCCCAGCGACGGTTCCGGCAGGCCGTCGCGCTCGGCTTCGAGCCGGGCCTTGCGCGCCTGGAAGCGTAGCAGCTCGATCTCGATCAGGGCGAGACTCGCCTTGGCGTTGGTCTCGTCGAGACGCAGGAGCACGTCTCCGGCCTTGACGCGGTCGCCGTCCTTGACGCGAATCTCCGCCACGACGCCGCCGGACGGGTGCTGCACGCGCCGGACATTGCTCTCGACCACGACCTTGCCTGAGGTGATCACGGCGCCCGAGAGCGGGGCGGTCGCGGCCCACAGGCCTACGGTGCCGAACAGAACGGCGATCGTCGCGACGCCAAACAGCGTCGCGCGGCGGATGTCGCGGCGCGGATCGGCCGGGCGCGGCTCGGCATGGGGCGGACGGCCGCCGGCCCTGTTCTCGTTAACCGCGCGCATCGGCGCCCACCATCATCTTCATCGGGGCCGCTGGCGGCAGGCCCGGGCCGCGGGTCGCGGCGAGGCTCTTGCGCAGAACCTCGTCCTTCGGCCCGAAATTCTGGAGCTGGCCGTCGGCCAGAACGGCGACGAGATCGATGCCCGCCAGCGCTGAGGGCCGATGGGCGACGACGACGACGATGCCGCCCCGCGCCCGCACGCCGGCGATGGCCCCCGTCAGGGCGGCGTCGCCCTCGGCGTCGAGCCCGGCGTTTGGCTCGTCGAGAACCACGAGGAAGGGATCGCCATATAGCGCGCGCGCCAGCGCGATGCGCTGGCGCTGGCCGCCCGACAGCGTCCCGCCTGCCTCGCCGATCGACGTCTCGAAGCCTTTCGACAGGCCCAGGATGAGATCATAAGCGCCGGCCGCCCTGGCTGCGGCGCGGACGGCATCGTCGCTCATGGCGGGGTCGAAGCGGGCGATGTTCTCGGCGATGGTTCCGCCGAAAAGCTGCACATCCTGCGGCATGTAGCCGATGATCGCGCCGCGCTCCTCGTCCGACCATTGCTCGAGCGTCGCTCCGTCGAGGCGCAAGGATCCGCGCAGCACCGGCCAGACGCCGACCAGCGCCCGCGCCAGCGTCGATTTGCCCGAGGCCGACGGGCCGATCACGGCGAGGCCCTGGCCGGCCTCGACCGTGAAGCTGACGTCCTTGACCGTGGGATTGGGACTGCCCGGCGGCGCGACGAAGACCTGCTCCAGCCTCAGCCGCCGCGTGGGACGATCGGGCGCGACCGCCGGCGATGCCGGCTCCACGAGGAGCGCGGCGCGCAGCCGGGCCCAAGACTGACGCGCGCCGATGAAGGGCCGCCAGCTGCTGATCGCCAGCTCGATCGGGGCCAGGGCACGACTGCTCAGCACGGAGGCCGCGATCATGACGCCCGACGAGGCCTGATCGTGCATCACCAGCCAGGCGCCGACCCCCAGCATGGCCGATTGCAGCATGTAGCGGATCACCTTCGAGAGATTGCCGAGCCCGCTGGTGACGTCGAAAGCGCGCAGGTTGGCCGCGACATGGCGGTCGTTGATGCTGTCGAACCGCGTGCCGATGCGCTGGCCCATGCCGAGCGCGGTCGCGGCTTCGGCATTGCGGCGCGCGGCCTCGATCAGGGCGGCGCGCTCGGCGGCGGTGTTTCCGACATCCGCGCTGGGCCGGCGCGACAGAAGCTCCGTCAGAAGTGCGAGCGCGATCAGCGCGGCGGCTCCGGCGACGAGCGTCCAGCCGAGAAGCGGATGCAGGATGAAGCAGAGAGCGCCGTAGAGTGGAATCCACGGCAGGTCGAACAGGGTCGTCGGGCCAAGCCCCGAGAGGAAACCGCGGACGGTGTCGAGATCGCGCGACGGCTGGACGCCTGCGCCCGAGCCCCGCAATTGCCCGCTGATCACCGCGCCAAGCACGGGTCCGCCGAGCCTGCGGTCGAGCTCGACGCCGATTCGGCTCAGGATCCGTTGGCGCAGCCAGTCGAAGGTTCCAAGCAGGATATAGACGGCTGCGACAATGAGCGAGAGCGCGACGAGCGTCGGCACGCTGCGCGACGGCAGCACCCGGTCGTAGACCTGCAGCATGTAGATCGAGCCCGTCAGCATCAGCACGTTGACGAGGGCCGAGAACAACGCGACCGCCAGGAAAGCCGAGCGGCACGAGGCGAGAGCCTCGCTCGCGGCGCTTTTGGGGGACTTTGAGAGCAAGAGCCGATTTCCTCAACGCAAACGAACCAAGGATCTTGCCCACCCCGCTCCTGCGTGGGCTCCCTTAGACCAATGCCGGCGCGTCCGCAGACGGTTGGCCGGGCACGGAGCCCGGCGGTCGGCGAGAGCGATAGGGGGGCGACATGACAGAACAGTGAAACAATCGGAATCAAAGGCCTTCGAACGACATTGCTGTCGACGACGTCGGATCATGCAGGCCGGTATGAGGTCCGGCTGCGCCGACGAAACCGACGCCGGCTCACTACCGCCTCGTGTCTCCGAAGGTCCTCCGGACCTGCTTCGAGCTCTTGTAATCGCGTAACCCGACCTTGATGAGCAGTCCTTGCATCGGCGCTGGCGATTTCGCCGCAGGTAAATTCAGTTTTGTGCGAATAAGGACGCCGCCATCGAGAGCCAAATACCTGGCAGCACAGATGAAACGCGCTCGCTCAGCGAATTATTTGCCGCCTAACTTAGTTATCAACAGTGTCGATCGGTTAATGAACCGTTAAACAACTGTCATCCTTGCCGAGTCATTAACGCAGCCCGAGCTTCCGCCGCATGGCCGTTCCGGCCGCGTCGGCTGTTCGCTGTGGCCTTTGACGACAAGGATAGACCTCATGACGCGCCCCATCGGTTCGGTCAGCTTCACCGGGACCAGCATCGAGGCCGGCAAAGGCGTGGTTTTCCGGGTGCTCGAGCCGGTCATAGCCGGCAGCGTGATCGCCATTCCGGTTGGGGAGCAGGCTCCGGGCCAGGGCGCGAGCTGGAGCTGGACGGCGGATCGCGACCTGCCCGCCGGAGCGACCGTCACGCTGCGGGGCTCTGCCGCGTCCGGCGTCGCCTCGGCTGTCGAGGTCGATCTGGGCGCCGATGCCGATGTGACCGGCAGCATTGGCGGCGCGCGTACCGTCCGGGGCAGCTCGACGGATCCGAGCCTGCTCGACGGCCAGGTGACGGGCGACGTTATCGCGCCGTCGATAAGCGTAGCGGCGGTGGACGCCGGCGCTGTGCCGCTCGCGCGGGTCGCCGCCCCCTCTGAGATCGGCGGCGCGGGCAGGGAGCGTGGCTTCGCCGCGTCGAATGCAGTCTTCGCGGCGGCTGGGGATGCCTTGCCGGCCGAGGATGCGCCTGCGGAGCCGACGCTGGCGGCTGCTGCCGCGCAATCGGCCGAAGCGCCGCCCTCCGCGACCAGCGCCTTTGGCGATGGCGACGACACCCTGATCAATGACGAGGTGCTGTTCAGCACCGTCGAGATGTTTGGCGGCAACGACACGCTGGTCAATTCCGGCACGATCATCGGTCTCGACGGCATAGCCATCGACATGGGCGACGGTGACGACCAAGTGACGCTGCTCGCGGGTTCCAGGCTGTTCGGCGAGATCCGGCTCGGCGCCGGCGACGACCGGCTCACGGCGAGCGAGACAGGCGACGATCTCGATATCGACGCCGGCGCGGGCAATGACATCGTCGTCTCGGGCGCGGGCGACGATCTCGTGCGCGGCGGGGCCGGCGACGACACTCTAGACGGCGGCGATGGCGACGACGCGCTGAATGGTGGCGACGGAGCCGACCGGTTGCTTGGTGGGCGCGGCGACGACTTCCTGTTCGCCGGGACCGGCAACGACACACTGGTCGGCGGCGAGGGCAATGACCGGCTCGATGGCGGCGACGGCGTCGATACGGCCGACTACTCGGCCGAGACGGCTGGCGTCACGGTCGATCTGGCGGCGGGCACGGCGAGCGGCGACGGCATCGGCCGCGACACGCTGACCGGCGTCGAGAACATCGTCGGCGGCGCCGGCGACGACGTGCTGAGCGGCGACGCTCTGGTCAACCGGATCGAGGGCGGCGCGGGCAATGACCGGATCCTCGCCGGGGCTGGCGACACTGTGCTCGGCGGTAATGGCGACGACATCGTCGAGGTTCGCGCGGGGACGGCAGCGCCCGCCAGCATCGACGGCGGCGCGGGTCGCGACGCGATCACGCTCACCGGAACCGAAACCGGCTCTCTCGCCGCCTCGACGGGCGTCGAGTCGCTGACGGTCGAGGGCGGTAGCTGGTCGGTCGCTGGCAGCGCTGCCTACAGCGAGATCGCGATCCGCAATGGCGCGACCGTCACCTCCGGCCTCGTGATCGACAATGACGACCGGGTCACGATCGATGCAGGCGGCAACCTGCTGGTCGCGAGCAACGCGGTGACCTGGGCCGGCGGCGGCAGCGCCGTCCTGACCAATGCCGGGCTGATCGAGGTCGGGGCTGCGGCGCGTCTGCTTCAGGTCAGCGCCGGAGCGACCGGTTCGCTGACCATCGCCAACCTGACCGGCGGCGTCCTGCGCGGCGCGCTCAATCCGACCCAGGCCGGCGCCGCGACATCGGCCATCATCGTCAACAATACCGGTCTGATCGAGGCCAATGGCCGCGTGCTCGACTTCCGCAGCTTCGACGCCAACGGCGCGAGCGCCACGATCAACAACCTCGCGGGCGGCGTCATCCGCCAGTTCGGCACGAACACCGACGTGATCCGGCCGGGCCAGAACGGCACGGTCAACAATGCCGGCACGATCGCGGCGCAGGCCGGAATCGTCGATGGCGGGGACCTGATCGACTTTCAGAGCGACACGGGCGGCAGGGTCAACAACCTCACCGGCGGCGTGCTCGAAGGCGCGCGCCATGCGATCACCGGCGACCGTGCCGTCGCCGTGGTCAATAACGGCACGATCATCGGCCGTAACGGCTCGGCCGTAAACATCGACAATGACGGGTCGGAGGCCGATCGCGTCAGCATCACCAACAATGGCGTCATGCAGGGCCGCTCGGCCGGCCTCGCCAACAGCGACGGCGACGCGATCGACGTCGACGGCCTTGTCTCCGTGATCAATCGCGGCACGATAGAGGGGCTCGGCGCCAGCGGCGCGAACGATGGCGAACCGAACGTCTCGGAGGCGATCGCGATCGGCGGCGGCGACATCCTCAACACCGCGACCGGCCGTATCATCGGCTATGGCCGCGCCATCCAGGTCGATAACTCCGGCAACGCCAACGCACTTGGGGCGACGCTCGTCGTCAATGACGGCTTGATCCAGGGGTTTGGCAACGGGCCGGAGAACGTCCCGCCGGCCGACGCCGCCCGCTTCGACCTGCGCGGCAACGAGGCGATCAACCTGATCGGCGACTACGCCGACGAAGTCATCAACACCAGCGGCGGCCGCATCATCGGCGGCGTCGCCTTGGGCGGCGGCAATGACAAGCTCGCCAATTCGGGGCGGATCGAGGCGACCGGCGGCTCCGCAGTCGATATGGGCGATGGCGACGACAGCGTGAACCTGTTCGTCGGCGCGACCGTCATCGGCAAGATCCTGCTCGGCAAGGGCAACGACCTCGTCACCTCGACGGCGATCGGCGCGTTCGAGATCGACGGCGGCGAAGGCAGTGACCAGATCTATCTCGGCGATGGCAACGACAAGGTTCTTGCCGGCCTCGGCAACGATATCGTTTTCGCGGGCGCGGGCAACGACGTCATCGACGGCGGTGCGGGCGACGACAGCCTGAACGGCGAAGCCGGCAACGACACGATCGATGGCGGCGACGGCAACGACACGATCAGCGGCGGCGCGGGCGATGACGTCATCGACGCCGGCGGGGGCGACGATCTGATCAAGGCCGGCCCCGGCGTCGACACGGTCGATGGCGGCGAAGGCTTCGACACGCTCGATCTCTCGGCGGCGAGCGGCGCGCTCTTCGTCGATATGGCGTCGGGCCGGATTTCCGGCGCGGGCATCGGCGTCCAGAATTTCGTCAACATCGAAAACCTCGCCTTTGGCGACGGGAACAATGTCGTGACCGGCGGCAATGGCGACGACAGCTTCGACGGCGGCGCCGGCGACGACGCTCTCAATGGCGGCGCAGGCGACGACACGCTGGCCGGCGGTCTCGGCAATGATGCGCTCACGGGTGGCTCGGGCGACGACAGTCTCGATGGCGGCGTCGGAAACGACGACGTCTCCGGCGGTTCTGGCGACGACATCCTGCTCGGCGGGCTCGGCAATGACGCACTCGGCGGCGGCTCGGGCGACGACAGCCTCGAAGGCGGCGCCGGCGACGACATGCTGACCGGCGGCTCGGGCAGCGACGTCTTTGTCTTCGCGCCGGGCTTCGGGCGCGACATCGTCACCGACTTCGCCCGGCAGGAGGACGCAATCGAGTTCAGCGCCCTTTTCGCCGATTTCGACGCGGTCATGGCGGCCGGCGAGCAGGTTGGGTCCGACGTCGTCTTCACGGTCGACGCCGCCACCTCGCTGACGCTCGAAGATGTCCAGCTCAGCGCCCTGCGCGCCGACGATTTCCGTTTTGTCTGAACAGATCCTCGCGGCCACGGCCGCAGCCCGTCCTTCCAGGAGGCATTCTCGATGACCATGGCCTATTTCGCGCTCTCCAGCGGCAACCTGACGCAAGACTGGTCCAATGCTGGCCTGATCACGGCGGATGATAACTGGAACAACGTGCCCAGCATCGTCGGCTATCTCGGCGACACCAATTCGGGCAGCCCGACCAATGTCGACGCCAGGACGCTGACCGGCGCGGCGCTCGGCGTGGTCGACGTCATCGCGAACCAGACCTCGACGAGCATCAACAATGGCGGCGTGGCCGAGTTCGCTATCGCCAACCCTACCGTCGCGCTGCAGGGCTCCGGCACCGCCGACGCGCCGAGCCTGGTTATTCATCTCGACGCGACTGGCCGCCAGAACGTCAATGTCGCCTTCAACGCCCGCGACATCGACAGCCTGGCGGAGGACGCCGCCCAGCAGATCAATGTCCAGTACCGGCTCGGCGGCTCGGGCGACTGGATCAACGTTCCCAACGGCTATTTCCCCGACGTCACCACGGTCAGCACGGCCACGCAGGTCACGCCGGTCTCGCTGCTCCTGCCCGCCGCCGTGAACGGTCAGGCGCAGGTTCAGGTCCGCATCATGACGACCAACGCGGCCGGCAACGACGAATGGGTCGGCATCGACGACATCGTGGTCTCCAGCGCGCCGTCCGGCGGCCCGGCCCCGATCACGATCGCTTCCCTGCTGGTCGACGCCGCTTCCAAGCCCGAGGGCGAGAGCTTCACCTACACGCTGACGCTGAGCGCCCCCGTCGCGGCCGACACCGTCGTGACGCTCGCAGCCTCCGGCGCGACGGCCGATCTCGCGGGTGTTCCGGCCACGGTCACCGTGCTCGCCGGCCAGAGCACGGCGAACTTCGTCGTGACCACGGTCGAGGACGCGGTTCCCGAGCCGGACGAGAGCTTCACCATCACCGCCACGCTCGGCGCGTCTTCTCAGGCCGCCAGCGCCACCATCGCCAATGACGACGGCGTCGCGCTGACCCTGATCAGCGCGATCCAGGGCTCCGGTCTCGCCAGCACCCGCGTCGGCCAGACCGTAACGGTCGAGGCCATCGTCGTCGGCGACTTCCAGAGCAATGACGCCGATACCGCGCGCAATCTCGGCGGTTTCTGGGTGCAGGAAGAGGCGACCGACTCCGACGGCAACGTGCTGACCTCGGAAGGCATCTTCGTCTCCGCCGCCAGCCTCGGTCTCAACGTGCAGGTCGGCGACAAGGTTCAGGTGACCGGCGTCGTCGCCGAAAGCTTCGGCAATACCGAGCTCAACGCCTCCGCCGTCACCGTGGTCCAGGCCGGCGCCCTCACCATCGCCGAAGTCAACGCGATGGCGGTCGAGATCGACCTGCCGACCCTCGGCGTGCAGACCGCCTCGAACGGGACCTACGTCGCCGACCTCGAGCGCTATGAAGGCATGCTGGTCCGCTTCCCCGAGACGCTGACCATCACCGAGCAGTTCAATCTCGACCAGTTCGGCGAAATCCGGCTGACGCAGGGCGAGCGTCCGAGCTCCTACACGGTCGACAACGAGCCGAGCGTGTCAGGCTTCGACGCGCATATCCGTGACATCGCCTCGCGCTCGATCGTCCTCGACGACGGCCGCGGCGTCTCCAACCCCAATCTCGACAACACGGTTGTCGATGGCGACTACAACGCCACGACCGCCCCGCGCATGGGCAATACGATCACCGGGCTCACCGGCGTGCTCGACTACGACTTCAACCAGTTCCGCGTCCATGCGATCGAGAACGGCCCCGGCGTCAACGACGTCGTTTCGGTCAATCCCCGCCCGACGAGCTATCCCGATGTCGGCGGCACCTTGAAGATCGCGAGCTTCAACGTTCTGAACTACTTCACCACGCTCGACAACGGCCAGATGACCGCCAACGGCTTCGAGCCGCGCGGTGCGGAGACGACAGCCGAGTTCGACCGGCAGACCGCCAAGCTCGTCAACACCATCATCGCGCTGGACGCCGACGTGCTCGGCCTGATGGAGCTTGAGAACAACTTCATCGACAACGCGGCTGGCAACGCCATCGACTTTCTGGTCGATCAGCTCAACCTCTCCTATCGGACCACGTTCGAACTGCCGGCCGACTTCGTGAAATATGACTGGGTCCGTCCCGGCCAGGATTTCGTCGGCGGTGACGCGATCGCGGTCGGCTTCATCTACGATGTGACCTCGATCGAGGTCTCCTTCGGCACGCAGGTCGCGATCCTCGACGACAGCGACGTTGCGCCGGAACTGCTCCAGCAGAGCACGATCGACGCCATCTTCAATGGCGCCAACACCAGCCGCGCCGCGCTCGCCGTGACATTCACGGAACTCGAGACTGGCGGCGAATTCACCGCGGTGGTCAACCACTTCAAGTCGAAGGGCGGCTCCGGCACCGGCGAGGACGCCGACATCAAGGACGGCAATGGCGGCTGGAACAACCAGCGCGAACTGGCGTCCAAAGCGCTGCTGGAATGGCTTGAGGCCGATCCGACCGGCTCCGCCGACGAGGACGTGCTGATCCTCGGCGACCTCAACGCCTACGACCAGGAGGACGCGATCGACGTGCTCAAGGCCGCCGGCTACACCGACCAGGGCGCCGAAGGTTACAGCTACGTCTTCGACGGCCAGACCGGCTCGCTCGATCACATCCTGACCAATGCCAGCCTGTCGACGCAGGTCACCGGCGTCGCCGACTGGCACATCAACGCCGACGAGGCGGACGCGACCGACTACCAGCTCAACTTCAACGGCGATCTCACCACCAACGAGCGCGATCCCTCGATTTTCGACGCGAACGTGATCGCCCGCGTGTCGGACCATGACCCGATCATCATCGGCATCGATCTGACGGAACAGCCCGCGCCGACCATCGCTTTCACCCTCCAGCTCCTGCATCTCTCGGATGGCGAGGCCGGCCTGCTCGCCGGCTCGACCGCCAAATACCTCGCGGCTCTGGTCGACGCTTTCGATGACGACTACGCCAACACCCTGATCCTGTCGGGCGGCGACACCTTCCTGCCCGGTCCGTTCCTGGCGGCGGGTACCGATCCGTCGGTGATCTCGGCGCTGAATTCCGCCACGGGATCGACGCTGGCGGCCAGCGCGGTCGTTCCGATCGGCGCGGTCGACACCGCGATCCACAACGTCATCGGCGTCGAGGTCTCGGCCATCGGCAACCATGAATGGGATCTGGGCTCGACGGCCTTTGCCGGCAGCATCGTCGCCGGCGGCGGTTTCGTCGGCGCGCAGTATGCGCTGGTCTCGGCCAATATCGACGTCTCGGGCGACAGCGCCATCCGCGGCATCGCGGACCAGACGCTCGGCGGCGCGGTGGCCAACGACTTCATCTTCGACGAGGCCTCGACGCTGAAGGGCAAGATCGTCCCGGCCACCGTCGTGACCAAGGGTGGCGAGAAGATCGGCATCGTCGGCGCGACGACGCAGATCCTGGAGGCGATCTCCTCGCCGACGGGCACCGAGATCAAGGGCTTCCCGTTCGGCCCCGGCGCCAACGGCGAAACCGACAACATGCTCCTGCTCGCCATGCAGTTGCAGCCGATCATCGACCAGATGCGGGCTGACGGCATCAACAAGATCATCGTGCAGTCGCATCTCCAGAACATCGCCAATGAGAAGCAGCTCGCCACCCTGCTCAAGGGCGTCGACATCATCCTGGCGGCTGGTTCGAACACCCGTCTCGGCGACGCCGACGACCAGGCTGAGGCCTTCCCCGGCCATGCCGCCGACTTCGCCGACACCTATCCGCTGGTCATCACCGATGCGGAGGGCGGCAACACGCTGATCGTCAACACCGACAACGAGTACACCTATCTCGGCCGTCTCAAGGTCGATTTCGACAGCGAAGGCAACATTCTGGTCGACAATCTCGCCGCCGACGCCGCCATCAACGGCGCATACGCCTCGACCGCCGAGAACGTCGCCGAAGCCTGGGGCACGACGGTCGACAATCTCGAGAACACCGCCTTCGCCAACGGCACCAAGGGCGACAAGGTCCGCGACCTCACCGACGCGGTGGGCAACGTCATCGCGGTCAAGGACGGCAACGTCTTCGGCTACACGGATGTCTATCTCGAAGGCGAGCGCGCCTTCGTGCGCAGCGAGGAGACCAATCTCGGCTCGCTCTCGGCCGACGCCAACGCCCATGCGCTGCGTGAGGCGCTGGGCGCGTCGGAGGACGCCATCATCGTCTCCTTCAAGAATGGCGGCGGCATCCGCGCCCAGATCGGCACGCTCAGCGCGCCTGATCCGGTCGATGGTTCGGTCGACAAGCTGCCGCCGCCGGCCAATCCGGACGCCGGCAAGCTGGAGGGTGGAGTCTCGCAGCTCGACATCGAGAACTCGCTGCGCTTCGACAACAAGCTGATGGCCTTTGACACCACGGCGGCCGGGCTCAAGGCGCTGCTTGAGCACGGCGTCGCAGCCGGCACGCTGCAGGGCCGCTTCCCGCAGATCGGCGGCGTCTCCTTCTCCTGGGATCCGGACCTCGCCCCCGGCGGGCGCGTTTCCGACATCGCGCTGGTTGATGGAAACGGAAACAGCTACACGCTCTACGACAATGGCGTGCTCCAGCCCGGCGCGCCGTCCACGATCACGGTAGTGACCCTGAACTTTCTCGCCAATGGCGGCGACGGCTATCCAGCCAAGGCCAATGGCCAGAATTTCCGCTATTTGCTGAACGACGGCACGCTGTCGGGCGCGGTCGACGAGGCGCTGAACTTCACCGATCCGGGCGTCATCGCCGCCAATACGCCGGCCGGCAAGGCGCTGCTCGGCGAGCAGCAGGCTCTGGCCGAGTTCATGCAGGAGTTCCACGCCACGCCGGAGGAGGCTTTCGACGTCGTCGACACGCCGGCGCAATTCGACGAGCGCATCCAGAACCTGAACGTCCGCACCGACACGGTCCTCGACGACGCGATCGCCGCGCCGGTCGGCACGGACGGCGACGACGTCCTGACGGGGCGGCCGTTCGACGAGACGATCCTCGCCGGCGCTGGCGACGACGTGGTGTTCGCCGGAGCAGGCAATGACCGCGTCGAAGGCGGCGAAGGCGACGACCTGCTCGAGGGCGAGGCCGGCGACGACACGCTTCTCGGCGGAGCGGGCGACGACGAACTCCTTGGCGGCGCTGGCAATGACCGGCTCGAAGGCGGCGAGGGCGACGATACGCTCGACGGGGCTGAGGGCGACGACCTGCTCATCGGTGGCGCGGGCGCGGATACGCTGATCGGCGGCGCGGGCAACGACCAGTTCCTGGCCAATGCCGGCGATGAGGTCGATGGCGGTGCCGGCAACGATCTCGTCGTGGTCGATGGCGAGGCAGGCGACGAGACGCGCGTCTCCGTCGGCGAAGGCGATGACGAGGTCATCAACACCAGTACCGGCCGGATCGCGGGCGGTCTGGCGATGGGCGTGGGCAATGACAGGCTCGGCAATTCCGGCCTCATCATGGGCCAGGGCGGCGCAGCCATCGACATGGGCGAGGGCGACGACATCGTGAACCTCTTTATCGGCTCGAAGGTCGAAGGCGAAATCCGGCTCGGCGCGGGCAATGACCGCCTGACTGTCGACACGTTCGTCGCCGACGACCTCGTCGTCGACGCCGGGGCCGGCGACGACGACATCACCACCGCGATGGGCGACGATGTGATCTCGGCCGGCGAGGGCGACGACAGCATCTTCGCCGGGGCCGGCAACGACAGGATCGACGCCGGAGCCGGCGACGACACCATCCTCGCCGATCTGGGCGACGATTTCGTCGATGGTGGGGCCGGCTTCGACACGCTGTTCCTGGCGCAGGCGACCGGGCCGATCACGGTCGATTTCGCGGGCGGCAAAGTGTCGGGCGCGGGCATCGGTGCGGACAGCTTCGTCAACATCGAGAAGCTGCTCTTCGGGGCGGGGAACGACGTCGTCACCGGCGGCAATGGCAATGACGCCTTCGACGGCGGTGTGGGCAATGACACGCTCAGGGGCGCGGCGGGGAACGACACGCTCACCGGCGGCGAGGGCGACGACATGCTCGACGGCGGCTCGAGCGACGATACGCTCGATGGCGGCAACGGCGCAGATGTGCTCAAGGGCGGCTCGGGCATCGACCGGATCGATGGCGGGGCGGGCAACGACGTGATCGATGCCGGTTCCGGCAACGACATCATCCTCGGCGGCGCGGGCGACGATACGATCGACGCCGGCTCCGGCGACGACCGGATCGAGGGCGGCGCGGGCGACGACATTCTGACGGCCGGCTCCGGGCGCGACGTCTTCGTCTTCGCCGCCGGCTTCGGCAAGGACGCGATCACCGACTTCCGGACGAGCGGCGCGAGCGCGGACATGCTGGAGTTCTCGATCGGGCTCTTCGCCGATTTCGATACGGCGATCGCGTCTGCCGATCAGATCGGCTCCGACACGGTCTTCGCCGTCGACGCCGAGACCACGCTCACCCTCAGGGGCGTGCAGCTGGCAAGCCTGGCGGCGGACGACTTCCGCTTCGCCTGAGCGAAACGCACCCATGCGACAGGAGGGGCGCCAGGAAGCGGCGCCTCTCGGTTCTTACGGCTTCGGCCGCGGGGTCGTCTCTTGTTATCCGGGGGCGACGGAACGCCGCCGGGCGCGCGTGGCGTCAATCCTCGCGGCCCCAGTTGCGCAGTTTTGCGATGGCCGCGCCGGGATCCGCCGGCCTCCGACGCCAGAGGGCGCGCGCCAGTCCAACCGCGAAGAACACCGCGAAACTCGGCAGCGCGACCGCGATCGGGGCTGTGACGACACCCATGGCGCAGCCGCCCGAGTCGCCGACGCCGCATTTGGGATCGAAGATCATCGCGCCGAACACCAGGATGACCGAGACGAGCGGCCCAACGACGAGGCCGATCAATCCGACCTTGAACGCGCTGATCAGTATCCTGGCCATGCGATGTTCCACGGCTGCGCGCGACAGAGACCTGAATCTGCATCACGCAGCCGTGCCGGCGCAAGCCGGCGCTGAGCTGGACCACCGGCGGTCGGGACGCGCAAAAAAGCCGACCGTTCTTCACTGGAGAGAACGGTCGGCCTTCCGTAAGCTTGCAGGCGTTTTCGACGCTGCTTCGATTGGATCAATCGCAGACGCGGGTCTCGCGACGGACGACGCCGCGCGGCGTCTCCTCGCGGGTCGTGATCGTGCGGCAGTCGCGGCCGCGCCGCTCGGCGCGCCATTCTCGACGATCCGCCCGACGCTCAGCGCGTTCCCGCTCGCGCATCCGCATCTCGCGGCGCTCCTCGCGGTCGATTGCGCGTTCGCGCGGCGAGCGCGGATCGATACTGACGCCGCCGGGGCCGAGATTGATCGATTGGGCATAGGCCGAGCCGCTGATCAGCACCGCAGCGAGAACTGTCGGAATGATACGCTTCATGAAAATGTCCTCCCTTTGACCGCCATCAACCGGCGGCGGCCGGATTGGTTCCAGCGCGGGCAGGCGATAGCGGCGGTTGGGATGGGCGCTGACCGCCCTGAGCGCGCCGCCTGCGAAAAAGGGAGCGGCGCGCCGACGTTTCCGGCGCGCCGCGATGGAGATCTTCTGGCCCAAGCCGTTTCGGGAAAGGCAGCCCGCCTCAGTGCAGGATCTGACTGAGGAACAGCTTGGTGCGCTCGTGCTGCGGGTTCTTGAAGAACTCGTTGGGCTCGTTCATCTCGACGATCTGGCCCGCATCCATGAAGATCACCCGGTCGGCGACCTGCCGGGCGAAGCCCATCTCGTGGGTGACGCAGAGCATGGTCATGCCTTCGTCGGCGAGCGAGACCATGGTGTCGAGCACCTCCTTGACCATTTCGGGGTCGAGCGCCGAGGTCGGCTCGTCAAACAGCATGATCTTGGGGCTCATGCAGAGCGAGCGCGCGATGGCGACGCGCTGCTGCTGGCCTCCGGAGAGCTGGCCCGGATACTTATGCGCCTGTTCGGGGATCTTGACGCGCTTGAGATAGTGCATGCCGATCTCTTCGGCGTCCTTCTTGGGCATTTTGCGGACCCAGATCGGAGCCAGCGTCAGGTTCTCGAGGATGGTGAGGTGCGGGAACAGGTTGAAGTGCTGGAACACCATGCCGACGTCGCGGCGGATCTCGTCGATCTTCTTGAGGTCGTTGGTGAGCTCGGTGCCGTCGACGATGATCGAACCCTTCTGGTGCTCCTCCAGCCGGTTGATGCAACGGATCATGGTTGATTTGCCCGAGCCCGACGGGCCGCAGATCACCAGCTTTTCGCCGCGCGAGACCTTGAGATTGATGTCGCGCAGCACATGGAACTCGCCATACCACTTGTTGACGCCGATCATCTCGACGGCCGTCGCCGTGTTGAGCGAGGTCACCTTGAGCGCCGCGGGGCGCTCATTCGTCTTCATTTCCGCCATAGCCATGATGATCAACCCTTTTCAGCGACGCTGACCGGCGGCGAGGCGTTGCTCGACTGCGATCGAGTAGCGCGACATGCCCCAGCAACACAGGAAATAGAACACCGCGGCGAAGGCGTAGCCCGTCGCGCGGGTGGTCGGCGTGGCCCAGGTCGGATCGACCAGCGTAGCCTCGATGGTGCGCAGGAAGTCGAAGATGCCGACGATGGTGACCAGCGTCGAATCCTTGAACAGCCCGATGAAGGTGTTGACGATGCCCGGAATCACGATGCGCAGCGCCTGCGGCAGGATGATCAGCCGCATCATGCTCCAGTAGCCCAGCCCCAGCGACATCGCGCCCTCGTACTGGCCTTTGGGGATGGCCTGCAGGCCGCCGCGGATGACCTCGGCCATGTAGGCGGCGGCAAACAGCGCCACGCCGACGAGCGGCCGCAGCAGCCGGTCTGGCGAATACTCCTGCGGCACGAACAGCGGCAGCATGGTGTTGGCCATGAACAGCACGGTGATCAGCGGCACGCCGCGCACGAACTCGATAAAGACCACCGAGAGGAACTGGATGATCGGCAGCCGCGAGCGGCGGCCGAGCGCCAGCATGACGCCGAGCGGCAGCGAGAACACGATGCCGACCGCCGAGATCAGGAACGTCACCACCATGCCGCCCCAGAGCCCCGTATCGACTCGCGGCAGGCCGGCGCTGTCGGCCAGGATGGCGATCACCCCGAGCACGACGAGCGAGAGCAGAATCAGCCGCTTGACCCGGTAGAAGCGCTTCCACGGCGGCAGCGCCTCCTCGACGGCGAGGAAGGCGGGGCCGATCCAGAACCGCGCAAGGCCGGGAGCGAAGGAGAGCACGAGGTAGATCGCCATCAGCGCGAAGGTCAGGATCAGCAGCGTGCGCAGGAACCCTTCGGCCGCGGGGCCGCCCAGCAGCAGGAGATAGGCGCTGATCGGCAGCAGAACGAAGAAGAAGAAGAAGCCGACCTTCTTCAGCGGCATCCGGTCCCAGAGTAGCCAGACGATGCCGAGCGCAAACATCGCGAAGACGATGTTGACACGCCAGCGCTGCGGGATCGGGTAGGAGCCGTAGATGAAATATTGGAAGCGGTCGGCGATATAGGCCCAGCAGGCGCCGACCGGCCGGCCGACCTTGTCGGCGAGGCAGGCGTCGCGGTTGGCGCCGCTCCAGACGGCGTCGATGAAATAGAACCGCACCAGGTCGGGCACGCTGGTGACGACGATGTAGACGCAGACCAGCGTCATCAGCGAGTTCACCGGCCCGGAGAACAGGTTGGCGCGGATCCAGGCGATCGGCCCCGCCACCGAGAGCGGCGGGCTCTCCTGCGGCAGCGTCTCCTTGCGGACGAAGGCGTAGGGTGCGTTTTCGATTGTAGCGTCGGTCATCGTGGCACCTTCACCGTTCAACCAGCGCCATGCGCTTGTTGTAGATGTTCATGAACAGCGATGTGACCAGAGAGATCGTCAGGTAGACCGCCATGGTGATGGCGACGACCTCGACGGCCTGGCCGGTCTGGTTCAGCACGGTCCCGGTGAAGACCTGCACCAGATCGGGATAGCCGATCGCCACCGCCAGCGACGAATTCTTCGTCAGGTTAAGGTAATTCGAGGTCAGGGGCGGAATGATCACGCGCATGGCCTGCGGGATGACGACGAGCTTGAGCGTCGGTCCGGCGCGCAGGCCCAGCGCATTGGCGGCCTCGGTCTGCCCCTTGGACACGGCGAGGATGCCCGCGCGCACCACCTCGGCGATGAAGCCCGCCGTGTAGGTCGTCAGGCCGATCAGCAGCGCCACGAATTCAGGATAGATCTGCAGGCCGCCGGTCAGGTTGAACCGGCCCTGCTGCGGCAGGTCGAAGGAAAGCGGTTGGCCGGCGAGGAAATAGACGATCAGCGGCAATCCGAGGATCAGGCCGAGCGTGATCAGGCCGTTGGGGTACTGCTTGCCGGTGCGTTCCTGTTGGCGCTTCGACCAGATGTAGAAGGCGATGGCCGCGAACGCCGCGAGAAAAAAGGCGACCACGACCGCCTGGAAAGCCGGTCCGAACTGCGGGTTCGGCATGATCAGCCCGCGATTGTTCAGGAAGATCGAGCCCGGCAGCGCGATCGAGTTGCGTGCATCGGGGAGGGGCTTCAGCACCGCATTGTACCAGAAGAACAGTTGCAGCAGCAGCGGCAGGTTGCGGATGACCTCGACATAGATCATCGCGAGCTTGGCCAGCACCCAGTTGCTGGACAGCCGCGCCACGCCGACAAAGAAGCCGAGAAAGGTCGAGAGCACGATGCCGATCGACGCCACCAGTAGCGTGTTCAGCAGGCCGACATAAAACGCCTGGCCGTAAGTGCTGCCCGAGGCGGAGAACGGGATCAGCTTCTGGTTGACGTCAAAGCCGGCCGCATTGTGCCAGAAGCCGAAGCCCGACGCGATCTTCTGCGCGCGCAGGTTTTCGATGGCGTTGGAGGCTGCCGACCAGACCAGGAAACCGACGACCGCGAGCAGCAGGATCTGGTAGGCGTAGCCTCTGATCTTGGGGTCGTAGAGCAGCGAGGCCTTGCCGGGTTGTCTCGTCTCGGTCGGAATGGTCGTCACCTGTTACGCCCTTTGTTCTTGTCGTCTGATGCGGATGTCCGGTGAGACCGGCCTTTGGAAGGCTGGTCGCCGACGTCGTGGACGTGTCCGGTTTCTGCAGGGGTGAACGGCGCGCGAACTCATCGCGCGCCGTTGATGCGATCAGCGGATCGGGGCTGCGTATTGCAGGCCGCCTTTGGTCCAGAGCGCGTTCAGACCGCGGGCGATCTTGAGCTGCGAGGCCATGCCGACATTGCGCTCGAAGCTCTCGCCGTAATTCCCGACATGCCTGATGATGCGCACGACCCAGTCGTTGGTCAGGCCGATGGCCTCGCCGAACTTGCCCTCGGTGCCGAGCAGGCGCTTGATCTCGGGGTTTTCGGACTTCAGCATCTCGTCGAGATTGGCCTTGGTGACGCCGAGCTCCTCGGCGTTCAGCATGGCGTTGTGCGTCCATTTCACCACGTCGAACCAGTTGTCGTCGCCATGGCGCACGACCGGGCCCAGCGGCTCCTTGGAGATGATGTCCGGCAGCACGATGTGATCGGCCGGCACGGCGAGCTTCAGGCGTTGGGCATAGAGACCCGACGAGTCGGTGGTGTAGGCGTCGCAGCGGCCCGATTCATAGGCGGCGATGGTTTCGACCGAGGAGGCGAAGGCGACGACCTCGTATTTCAGCTTGTTGGAGCGGAAATAGTCCGCGACGTTGAGTTCGGTCGTGGTGCCCTGCTCGGTGCAGATCGAGGCGCCCGCGAGCTTGATCGCGGAATCGACGCCGAGCTTCTTGCGGACCATGAAGCCCTGGCCGTCATAATAGTTCACGCCGGCGAAGTTGAGCCCGAGCGAGGTGTCGCGCGACATGGTCCAGGTCGTGGTGCGCGAGAGCAGATCGACCTCGCCCGACTGGAGCGCGGTGAAGCGGTCCTTCGACGAGAGCGGGATGAACTTGATCTTGGTCGGGTCGTTGAAGATGGCGGCCGACAGCGCCCGGCAGAGATCGACGTCGAGGCCGGTCCAGTTGCCTGCCTGATCGGGAATGCCGAAACCAGCGAGGCCGGGGCCGACGCCGCAGGTCAGCACGCCCTTGCTCTTGATGGTGGCGAGCAGGCCGCCGGTCTGGGCCTGGGCCCCGCCGAGGCTGACAGCCATGGCCGCGCCTGCGAGCGCGGCGGCTACGAATGTGTTCATGTTTGTTTCCCCTGTTGTCGGAACGGGTTGATGCCCGTTCTCGGTGACCTTGCAAATCCCGGACCAAGCAACCCGTGCCTGGTTCTCCTCCTTCAGGCGTTCAACTGGCCGATTTCAGCGATGGAAAAGTGAAAGGGCGCCGGTATGACCGGCGCCCTTCTGGTCTCAGCGGACCGGCGGAGCGTATTGCAGGCCGCCCTTGGTCCAGAGGCCGTTCTGGCCCCGCGCGATCTTCAGCAGCGAGCCCTGGCCGACATTCTTCTCGAAGCTCTCGCCGTAGTTGCCGACGTGCTTGACGATGCGGACGACCCAGTCGGGCGTCAGGCCGATGGTCTCGCCGAACTTGCCCTCGGTGCCGAGCAGGCGCTTGATCTCCGGGTTCGGGGACTTGAGCATCTCGTCGACATTGGCCTTGGTCACGCCGAGCTCCTCGGCGTTGAGCATGGCGTAATGGACCCACTTCACCAGGTTGAACCAGCCCGAGTCGTTGTTGCGAACGGACGGGCCGAGCGGCTCCTTCGAGATGATCTCGGGCAGGACGATGTGGTCGTCCGGAGCGGTCAGCTTCAGGCGCTCGGCATAGAGGCCCGACGCGTCGGTGGTGAAGGCGTCGCAGCGGCCGGCGTCATAGGCCTTGATCGTCTCGTCCGAGGAGGCGAAGGCGACGACTTCGTATTTCAGGTTGTTGGCGCGGAAATAGTCGGCGAGGTTCAGTTCGGTCGTCGTGCCCTGCTGGGTGCAGACCGAGGCGCCCGAAAGCTGCATGGCGGAGGTGACGCCGAGCTTCTTGCGGACCATGAACCCCTGGCCGTCATAGTAGTTCACGCCGGTGAACAGGATGCCGAGCGAAGCGTCGCGCGTCATCGTCCAGGTCGAGTTGCGGACCAGCACGTCGACCTCGCCCGATTGCAGGGCCGTGAAACGGTCCTTGGCCGAGAGCGGGATGAACTTGACCTTGCTGGGGTCGTTGAAGATCGCTGCAGCGATGGCGCGGCAATACTCGACGTCGAGGCCCTGCCAGTTGCCCTGCGCATCCGGCACGCCGAAGCCGGCGAGGCCGGTGTTGGAGCCGCAGTTCAGAATGCCGCGCTGCTTGACCTGCGCCAGGGTCGAAGGCGCCTGCGCGGATGCCGCCGAGGCGGCGACCGCGAGCCCGAGCCCTGCGACCGCGGCTGCGAAAAACTTTTTCATCAAACTCTCTCCCGTTGAGGTGGTCTTTGGGTCGGCCTGCAGGCGACTCGTCCCCTTGATGTGACACCCGGTTCGATCCGGCTCGCCTGCACAGAAAATAAGCGACGTCCCGTCCGAGTCGATTGCCAGAGCCGCGCATGAGCGTCAAGCAAAGCCGCCGGTGGCAGCGCCCCTTTCCAGCTCTTCCATCACATGCGAGTTTCAAAAGGTGGTCAAGCCTGACCAGCGCCCTCCCGAACCACCATAGCCCGCCGGTTCCATGAAAAAGCTGCCTCCGTCCGACTTCGCGCGCCTGCGCGAAAAGACCCGTCTGGTTCTGGCCGGGCGCGACCCGGTCGACAGCTACGGCTTCGTCAATCCGCCGATCATGCGCGGATCGACGGTGATCTACCCCAGCACCGAGGATTTCCTCGCCCGCAAGGCGCGCTACACCTACGGTACGCAGGGCAATCCGACGATCGACGCGCTGCTGGCGGCGCTGAACACGATCGAGGGCGGTGCCGGTGTGGTCGTCTGTTCGTCGGGGCTGATGGCCTGCACCTTGCCGGTGCTGGCGACGCTTTCGGCCGGCGACCACATGCTCGTGACCGACAGCGTCTACCGGCCGATGCGAAACTTCTGCGACAGGATGCTGCCGCGGCTGGGCATCTCGGTCGACTATTACGATCCCGCGATCGGCGGCGACATCGGCACGCTGTTCAAGCCCAACACCAGGGCCATCTGGACGGAAGCGCCGGGTTCGCAGACCTTCGAGATGCAGGACATTCCGGCGATCGCGGCAGCCGCGCGCGCGCGCGACATCCTCGTGATGATGGACAACACCTGGGCGACGCCGCTGTTCTTCGACAGCCACAAGGCCGGCGTCGATATCTCCGTGCAGGCCGGCACGAAGTATTATGCCGGCCATTCCGACGTTCTGATCGGCACCGTCTCCGCGCGCACGCCCGACCTCTACAAGCGTCTCAAGGAGGCTTGGGACCTGCTCGGCATCATCATCGCGCCCGAGGACGCCTTCCTGACCTTGCGCGGCATCCGCACCATGCAGATCAGGCTGAAGGAGCAGATGCCGGCGGGGCTTGAGATGGCGCGCTGGCTGGAACAGCGCCCCGAGGTCGCCCGCGTGCTGCATCCGGCCTTGCCGTCGGACCCCGGCCATGCGCTGTGGAAGCGCGATTTCACCGGCGCGTCCTCGCTCTTCGCGATCGAACTCGAGCCGGTCTCGATGAAGGCCGTCGGGGCAATGCTGGACGGGCTTTCGCTGTTTGGCATGGGCGCGTCCTGGGGCGGCTATGAAAGCCTGGCGCTGCCCTTCGACTGCAGGCCCTACCGCACCGCGACCGTACCGTCCTTCCGGGGGCCGACCATCCGACTCCATATCGGGCTGGAAGATCTGGAGGATCTGAAGGCAGATCTCGATGCCGGCTTCGCGCGGCTGCGCGCCTCAGCCTGACCGGTCGGCCGCAGGCGCCGTCCCGCGCCTGCGATTGCGGAAGATCAGGATCAGGTTGCGGGTGTAAATCACCATCGCCAGCGCCTGGCCCATGATGATGATCGGCTCGCGCCTGACGATGCCGTAGACCAGCGTCATCAGCCCGCCGGCCATGGAAAAATACCAGAAGGACAGCGGCATCACCGAATTGCCCTCGCGCTCGCTGGCGAGCCACTGCACGAGGAAGCGCGCCGTGAACAGCAACTGCGCGACGATGCCGAAGGCGAGCCAAAAGTCGAATTTCAGCACGAAGACGTCGTAGACGTAATCGGAGATGGCGTGTCCGATCGAGATGATCATGGGCGCGCCTCCATCTCGCTCGGGACGATCCTCGGCACGCGCCGCCGCCGCCTGATCAGCCACCAGACGCCGACGAGATCGACGATGCCGACCCAGAGCCGGTCGAAGAAGCCGTAATTCGAGACGCCGGTCAGGCGCGGCCGGTCGCGCACATCGACATGGACGACGCGGTAGCCTTCCCGCACCATCAGCGCCGGCATGAAGCGGTGCAGCGCATCGAAATAGGGCAGGGCCAGATAGGCCTCGCGCCGGAAACATTTCAGCCCGCAGCCGGCGTCGCGTGTGCCATCCTTCAGGATGCGGCCGCGCACGCCGTTGGCGATGCGCGACTGCAGCTTCTTGAAGCCCGTGTCCTTGCGCCCGACGCGTTGGCCCTGCACAAGCCCGACATCAGGCCCGGCCTCCTCGAGCGCCGCGACCATCGCCGGGATGAAGGCCGGGTCGTTCTGGCCGTCGCCGTCGAGCGTGGTCACGACCGGGGCCTGCGCCCGGCGCACGCCGCTGCGCACCGCCGCACTCTGCCCGCAGGATTGCGCATGGGTGATTATGACGAGCCAGTCGCGCGTGGCGGCGAGATCGCGCAGCGCCTGCGGGGTGCGGTCGCTGGAGCCGTCGTCGACGCAGACGACCTCGAAGGTCCCGAGCGGAGCGCAGGCCGCCTCGATGTCGGCGAGCAGCGGCCCGACATTGCCGACTTCGTTGCGGAGCGGAACGACGATGCTGAGCAGCGGCGCGATGCGGGAGGTGATCTCGGTCAAAACGGCGTTCCGGAGGGGCGGCGCGCAAACTGCGTCAAGCCGGCGGGCGGGGCAAGGCTCTTTCAGCCGGCGTTACTGGCGCAGAAACACGCCGATGGCGAGCTTGCGCCCGCCATTGAGGTTGAACCCGTTGACGGTGGTGACAACGCGCGGGGTCAATGCGGCCTGCGCCAGCGCCGCCTTGAAGCCGGCCATTGCACGGCTTTCGACAAGAGCGATCCGGCAGCCGGGCTGGTTCAGGAATGCGGCCGCAGCCTGTCCGTCATAGCCCATCGCCAGATCCGTGCCGACGAGGAAGACGAGGCTGGGCTCGCGATAGCCGACCGTGATGACGGCTGGGTCGGCGCAGCCGATAGCGCGCACCGTCTCGGCTAGCCGCGGCGAGAGCTTGAACGAGCGCAAACTCTCGACCGCGAACCCGTAGACGCCGATGCCGAGCAGCAGGCTGGCCGCCACGCCGCGCCAGAGCGCGCCCTCGAAATCCTCGCGCCGAAAGGCCACGAAGACGCGCCACGCCAGAATCAGGGCCAGCATCAGGAACGGCAAGGCGAGGCGGGGCAGGGCGCCGTCCAGCGTCCAGTTGCCATAGGCGATGGCTACGATCAGCGCGAGCGGCACGATGACGACCAGCGCGGCGGTCGCCAGCGAGCCGCGCCGGAACCGGTCGATGCCGCTGTTGACGATGGCGAGCAGCAGCAGCGCCGTGATCGCCGGATAGAGCGGCAGGACGTAATGGGGCAGCTTGGTCGGCACCGCCTCGAAGACGAGCCATGACGGGACGATCCACGCCAGCAGAAACAGCACCTGCGGCTCGCGCCGCCTGGCCCAGGCGAAGGGAACCGCCATCGCGGCGAAAGCGGCCGCCGGCCAGTAGGTGCCGAAGAAGATCAGCAGATAAAGCCCGGGCGGCCCCCAATGCTTTTCCTGACCCTCGGCGACCTTGCCGAGCATGTCCTGCCCGACGCTTTCGGCGAAGAAGCTCCCGCCGGTCTTCCAGGCGATGGCGAGGAACCAGGGCAGGGCGACCACCAGGCAGAGCGGTAGCCCGCTGCCGAAACGCAGGGGCGCAAGCCAGCGCAAGGAGCGTTGGCTGATGCACAGGACGAGGATCGCAAGACCCCACACCATCGGGACGATCGGCCCCTTGATCAGGATGGCGAGCGCGGTCGCGCTCCAGAACACCAGCCAGGTCTGCCGGGACGGCACGAAAGGCAGTGAACGTGTCCAGTCGAGCCAAATCCGCGCCAGCGCCCCCATGCTGGCGACTGCACAGGCCGCGAGCACGGCGTCGGTCTTGGCGATGCGAGCCTCGACGCCAAGCAGGACGCAGGCCGCCATCAGGCCTGCGCCGAGCAGGGCCAGACGCGCGCTGACGAAGGCGAGCAGCGCCCAGTAGGTCAGGAGGACGGTCGCGATCGCGCCGGCGAGCGAGGGCAGCCGGTAGAGCCAGATCTGCGTGCGCGCCTCCGGCACACCCAACGCCTCGCCGGCTTTCACCGCCGTGACCTGCAGCCAGTAAATGCCCACGGGCTTCTTGTGACGCGCCTCGGTCTGGAAGCGGATGTCGACGAAATCGCCGGTCTCCAGCATCTGCTTGCTAGCCTGGGCGAAACGCGGCTCGTCGCGGTCGAGCGGCTGCAGCGTCGAGAACCCCGGCAGGAAGGCGGCGAGCGAAAGCAGCAGGAGCAGGGCGCAGGCGCGCCAATGGCTGGCGCTGGCCCATGCGAGCGGGCGGTCGAACAGGGGCGTCAGCGAAACCATCGGCGATCCTCGCGGCCGGACGGGTCGCGCTAGAAGTCTGAGCCGGAGCGGCGGGAGGCTACGGCGATGCGGAGCATGCACCGGCGGGGTCGCAGTGACGCGCCTTTCGGGCGCGAACAAGGCAGCCGCGCCGCATGCGGCAGGTCGCGGGGGTTTACGCCGCCGGCCTCAGCGGGGCAAGCCGCGCCTGCGCATCAGGTCCTGCCGGCCTAGCGGGCGCGCGCCTTCACCGCATGGTCCGGGAAATCCGAGAACAGCCCATCTACGCCGAGATCGAAGAACGCCTTGTACTCGGCCGCCGGGTCGCCCTTGAAACTCGAGGCCAAGCGCTTCGGCTCGCTGCGAAATGTCCAGGTATGGACGAAGAGCCCGGCGGCGTGCGCGTCCTTCACCACCGAGCTCGGCGCGATCAGCACGCGGTCCTGCTCGTCGATCCTGCCGTCCTTGTTCAAGTCCTCCGGCTTGCCGTCCGCCCCGATCACATGCTTGCCGGCGAGGATGTAGGGCTTCCACGGGCCGACGCCATCGGCATAGGTCCTGATTTCCTTGAGCCCCTCGGCCGTCACCAGATCCTTGAAGGTTCGCTTGTCGCCGGTGACGACGAAATCATAGGGCTTGTCGAAGGGCGCGGCGAGAACGATGCCGCCATCCTTGTCGACATCGTCGGCGTCGACGAGCTGGACGAGGCGAAGTTGCGTCTTCGTCCGCAGATATTTGAGGTTGGCGGTCTCGAAGCTCTGGATGATGACAGGCGAGGATTTTTCGGTCCAGCCGGCGGCCTTCAGCACGTCGAGCAGGCGGTCTTCGAGGGGCAGCCCGATCGCGGCGTGGAAGACCGGATGCTTGGTCTCGGGATAGATGCCGATGGTGCGGCCGGCACGCGCGCTCTCGGCCTTGGCGAGGTCGATCACCTCCTGCAGCGTCGGGATCGCGTATTTGCCATTATGGGACTGGTCGCGATCGGCCATGGCCTGCTTCGCGCGCAGCGTCCTGATTTCGGCCAGCGTGAAGTCGCCGGCGAACCACTCGGTCGTATCGACGCCGTCGACCTTGCGCGTGGTCTTGCGGCTGGCGAATTCGGGCTTGGTCGAAACATCCGTGGTGCCGCCGAGCATCGGCTCGTGACGGGCGATCAGCACGCCGTCCTTGGTCGCGACGAGATCGGGCTCGATAAAGTCCGCGCCCTGTTCGATCGCCAGCTTGTAGGCCTCGATCGTATGCTCGGGCAGGTAGCCGCTGGCCCCGCGATGGCCGACGACGAGCGGCGGCTTGCCCTCCAGCGTCGGCACCGGCGCTTGGGCAGCCGCCGGGGCAGCAAGGCAGATGGAAGCGGCCAGCACGGCGAGCAGGCTGGTGGAGCGGCGGAGCGGCGTCATCGGCGTCATCCCTGATCGGTCGGCTTTGGCGCGACCTTGCTCAGGCGATGTGACAGCCCCGTGACCCGCAAGTCCAGCGCGTGCGCCGCCGTTCAGCCCTTACTCGGCGGGCGCGGCGTGGGGCTGCGGGGCCGTGCGCCGGTCCATGTCGGCGACCATGCGGCGCACAATTCCGCTCGCGGTCTTCTCGAAGCAGAACGGCAGAAAGGCGTGTACGAGCGCGCAGAACGCGGCCTTGAACATCGTCCCGGAATAGCGCATCGCCACGCCGAAATGCTCGCCATAGGTCTCGCCGACCGCTTCGGGGTGGCGGGTGAAAAGTTCGGTAATGCCGGGCTGCGCCATGGATGATCTCCCTCGATGGCGTCAGAATCGCCTGAATTCCGGGAGAGAGCTTCCCAATAATGATGGTACTCGCTGCCAGTTTGGGATAATCGTACCCCGAAGTGGGAGGCAGCGAGTAAATGTCCCAGGAATCCAGGCTGGACGATTTCGATCGCGCGATCCTGCGTGAGTTACAGCGCGATTCGTCGCGCAGCATCGAGGAACTGGCGGCGCTGGTGCATCTCTCGCGCAACGCCTGCTGGCGGCGCGTTAAGCTGCTGGAGGAGGCGGGAATCATCCGGGCCCGCGTCGCGCTGGTCGATGCGGCCAAACTCAATGCCGGCCTCACCGTGCTGATCCGCATCCGCACCAGCCAGCACAGCGCAGCCTGGGCGCAGAGTTTTCGCGAGGCGATCGCGGCGCTGCCGGAGATCGTCGGGGCTTACCGGACCTCCGGCGAGGTCGACTACATGCTGCGGGCGCGCGTGCCCGACGTCGCCGCCTATGACAGGCTCTATCAGCGCCTGATCGCGCGCGTCGACATGGTCGATGTCGCGGCGAGCTTCGTCATGGAGGAGATCAAGGAGACGACCGAGGTGCCGCTGGCGTATTCCTAGACTGCGGCGCTCCGGTCGGAAACGTCAGCGGCGCGGGCCGCTTTCCAGCGTCGTCTTCGCGTCGAGGCGCTTGGCCGGCGGCGCCGTCAGGTCGGGCTGCTGGGTGGCGCAGGCGCCGAGCGCCAGAACGATGAGGCCGGCGAGGGTGAGACGGGTTGCGCGGAGCATGTTCGAGGACCTTTGTCGCGAAGAGGCGGTTGCCACGTCTTTCCGCTTATGAAACGACCGCGTCAAGAGCATGACGGGGAGCCCGCCATTCCGCAGGGTCATGCTGGACTCCTTCGAGACTGGCCTCCGCCCGTTTCGCCCCTCGCGACCATAGCCGCTTCCGCGCCAGGACCGTTCGACGACCATGACACCAGCCGCCCGCATCAGCGCCGCCATCGAGGTGCTGGACGATCTCATCCAGCGCCGCCGCCCCGCCAGCGATGCGCTCAAGGACTGGGGCCTGTCGCGCCGCTTCGCCGGCTCCAAGGACCGCGCCGCCATCGCCTCGCTGGTCTATGATGCGCTGCGCCGCAGGGCGTCGTCGAGCTATGCCATGGGCTCCGAGACGCCGCGTGCGCTGGTGCTGGGCATGCTGGCGCGGCTGCGCGGCCTGCCTGCAGCCGAGATCGCCGCGCTGTGCAATGGCGAGAACCATGCGCCGCCGCCATTGAGCGCGGAGGAGCATGATCGGCTTGCCGCCTTCTCGCTGGACGGCGCGCCGGACTGGGTTCGCGCCGATGTGCCCGACTGGCTCTGGCCGGCTTTCGTCTCGGCATTCGGCACTGAGGCCATCGGCGAGGGGCAGGCGCTGGCGGCGCGCGCTCCGATCGACATCCGGGCCAACCGGCTGAAGACCAGCCGCGACCGGCTGCTCGACGACCTCGCCCATCTCGCGCCAGCCCCCGGTGTCCTGTCGCCCGATGCGCTGCGCTTCCAGCATGGCGACGACGGCCGCGGCCCTTCGCTGCAGACCGAGCCGGATTTCATGGCGGGCGGCTTCGAAATTCAGGACGAGGGCTCGCAACTGGTCACGCTGCTGGCGGGCGCAAAGCCGGGTGACACCGTGGTCGATCTTTGCGCCGGAGCCGGCGGCAAGACGCTGGCGCTCGCCGCGTTAATGCAGAATGAGGGCCGCCTCTTCGCGACAGATCTCGACAGCCGCCGCCTTGCGCCACTGCATGACCGGCTGGCGCGCTCGGGAGCGACCAATGTCGAGATCCGCATCCCGCGCTCGCGCGGCCACGAGCCGCTGGCCGATCTGGCCGGCGAGGTCGATCTCGTCCTTGTCGATGCGCCCTGCACCGGTTCGGGCACCTGGCGGCGCAACCCCGACGCCAAATGGCGCGTGCGGCCGGGTGCGCTGGCCGAGCGGGTTAAGGACCAGGCCGAGGTGCTGGCCCGCGCGGCCAGGATGGTGAAACCCGGCGGCCGCATCGCCTACATCACCTGCTCGGTGCTTCCGGAGGAGAACGACGAGGCAGTGGAAGCGTTTATCGCACGGCATAAGGGGCTGGCCGTGCTGGATATGGCGAGCGTGCTTGCCTCACCCGCTGGAGATTTCGGCCTGCTGGAGCGGTTTTCGACGCGGTTCGGATTGCAGTTGTCGCCGCGGCGGACGGGGACGGACGGGTTTTATCTCGCCTGCATGGAACGCGTGGGATGAGCTGGCTTTCCGGCGTTGCGAACCCCGGCGCGATCCATTAACCGAGCGCGATGACGAGCGAAAAAACCCACGACTCCATCCTCATCATCGATTTCGGCAGCCAGGTGACGCAGCTGATCGCGCGGCGTGTCCGCGAGATCGGCGTCTATTGCGAGATCGCGCCGTTCCAGTCGGCCTCCGAGGCGTTCCAGCGGATCAGGCCCAAGGGCGTGATCTTTTCGGGCGGTCCCGCTTCGGTGCCAGACGAAGGCTCGCCCCGCGCGCCCGAGGCGGTCTTCTCCTCGGGCCTGCCGGTGCTCGGCATCTGCTACGGCCAGCAGACCATGGCGCAGCAGCTCGGCGGCAAGGTCGAGAGCGGGCATGCCGCCGAATTCGGCCGCGCCGACGTCCAGATCGTCACCCCCTCGGCCTTGTTCGAGGGAATATGGGAGGAGGGCGGGCGCTATCCCGTCTGGATGAGCCATGGCGACCGCGTCACGCAGTTGCCGGCCGGCTTCTCGGTCAAGGCGACTTCCGAGAACGCGCCCTATGCGGTGGCGAGTGACGAGGAGCGGCGCTTCTACTCGACCATGTTCCACCCCGAGGTGGTCCACACGCCCGATGGCGGCAAGCTGCTGCGCAACTTCGTCGTCAATATCTGCGGTTGCGTGCCGGACTGGAGCATGTCGGCCTATCGCGCCGAGATGCAGAAAAAGATCAGGGATCAGGTCGGCAGCGGCCGCGTCATCTGCGGGCTGTCGGGCGGCGTCGATTCGGCGGTCGCGGCCGTGCTGATCCACGAGGCGATCGGCGACCAGCTCACTTGCGTCTTCGTCGACCACGGCCTGATGCGGATGAACGAGGCGGAAGAGGTGGTGCGCCTGTTCCGCGACCACTACAATATCCCGCTGGTGCATGTTGAAGCGGAAGAGCTTTTCCTCACCGAACTCGCCAAATGCGGCGCCGATCCGGAGGCCAAGCGCAAGACCATTGGCCGGCTTTTCATCGACGTTTTCGATGCCGAGGCCGCCAAGCTCGGCGGCGCGGATTTCCTCGCTCAGGGCACGCTTTATCCCGATGTGATCGAGAGCGTCTCCTTTTCCGGCGGGCCCTCCGTGACGATCAAGTCGCACCACAATGTCGGCGGCCTGCCCGAGCGCATGAAGATGCAGCTGGTCGAGCCGCTGCGGGAGCTGTTCAAGGACGAGGTCCGCGTGCTCGGGCGCGAGCTCGGCCTGCCGGAAGCGTTTGTGGGCCGTCACCCGTTCCCCGGTCCCGGCCTCGCCATCCGCTGCCCCGGCGAGATCACCAGGGAAAAGCTCGACATCCTGCGCAAGGCAGACGCGATCTATCTCGACGAGATCCGCAAGGCCGGTCTTTACGACGTGATCTGGCAGGCCTTCGCCGTGCTGCTGCCGGTCCGCACCGTCGGCGTGATGGGCGACCACCGCACCTACGACCATGTCTGCGCGCTGCGCGCCGTGACCTCAGTCGACGGCATGACGGCCGATTTCTACCCCTACGACATGACTTTCCTCGGCCGCACCGCTACCCGCATCATCAACGAGGTCAAGGGCATCAACCGCGTCGTCTACGACGTGACGAGCAAGCCGCCCGGCACGATCGAGTGGGAGTAGTCAAGTCGCAAGCCGCCGCCGGCAAGGGCGGCGGCTTGCAATCGCTCAGCGTCGCAGCGCGTCCGCGATCGTCGCATCAAACGGCGTCGTTGCCCTCCCGATCAGCCGCGAGAGCTGGCGCGCATCGTCGAACAGCGCGCCCTGCGCCGCCGCCGCATCCGAATCCGCCAGCAGCCCGGCCAAGGCCTCCGGCAGCCCTGCCGTTTTGAGCGCGGCAAGGAACTCCGCCTCCGGCAGGTCGACATAGGGGATCGTGCGGCCAGACTGTCGCGAAAGCTCGGCGGCGAACTCGGCCAGCGTGTAGCTGTCGTCGCCGGCGAGTTCGTGGACAACCTTTGCGCCCTCATCGTTCAGCAGTGCGACGGCCGCCGCCAGCGCGTAGTCGCCGCGGGCGGCGCTGGCGATGCGCCCGTCCTGCGCCGCGCCGATGAAGGCCCCGTGCTGCAATGCGGGCGGGATCGAGGCAGCGTAGTTCTCGGTGTACCAGCCGTTCCGGAGCAGCGTGTGAGGCAGGCCGCTCGCCGCGATCAGCGCCTCGGTCCGACGATGCTCCTCGGCAAGCGCGAGCCTAGACACGTCCGCATGCAGGACGCTGGTATAGGCCAGCCGCTTGATGCCAACTCGCTGCGCGGCCTCGATCGCGTTGCGGTGCTGCGCCACGCGCTCGCCGAGCGCATTGGACGAAATCAGCAGCACGCGTTCGGCTCCTGAAAAGGCCGCATCGAGCGTCTCCGGCCGGGTGTAGTCGCCTTGGCGGATCGCCACGCCCTCGGGGAAGAGCGTGGAAGCCTTCGCGGGATCGCGCGCCACGGCGGCGACACTGTCCGCGCCGGTGCGCTCGACGAGCGCTGCGACGGCCAGTCGGCCGAGTTGGCCGCTGGCGGCGGTGACGACGTAGCGGGGATTGGACATCAGGGTTCTCCGGTCTCGGTTTGTTGACATGGTCTCAGATAGAGACCATCAACACCCCCGAGAAGACGGCACTTTCCCGTCACCAGGTTACGCCGACGTTCCCTTGGAGGACTTGCATGCGGGCCGATCAGGCGCTCGGCGCCAAATTCGAGAGCTGGCTCGCGATGGGCTTCGACGAGACGCGCTGCCCGGTGCGCCGCCTGCTCGACCATGTCGGCGACCGCTGGTCGATGCTGCTGCTGTCGGCATTGGCGGGCGGGCCGAGGCGGTTCAGCGCATTGGCGCGCGTCGTGCCCGACATCTCAAAACGCATGCTGACCCAGACGCTGCGCTCGCTGGAGACCGACGGGCTCGTCCATCGCGACGTGCAGCCGACGGTGCCGCCCAGCGTCACCTATTCGCTGACGCCGCTCGGCGTCAGCTTCGCTGGCCCGCTGCTCGGGCTGGTCAAATGGGCGGAGGCGAATTTCGGCGCGGTCCTCGAAGCACGCGCCCGCCTGGCGGACGCGGCATAGCTGATGAGCATCCGGCCGATCCTCCGTTTTCCCGACCCTCGCCTGAAGCACATCGCCGAGCCGGTGACCGCGTTCGACGATGATCTGCGCGTCCTTGCGCTCGATCTCGTCGATACGATGCGGGCCGCGCCGGGCATCGGCATCACCGCGCCGCATATCGGCGTCCTGCTGCGCGTCGTCGCGATCGAACTGTCGGGCAGCGAACCGCGAATCTACGTCAATCCGGAGATCGTCGCGGCTTCGGCGGAGCGCGCCAAGCATGTCGAGGGCAGCGTCTCGATGCCGGGCGTGTCCGAGGAGGTCGAGCGGCCGGCCCGCGTCTCCGTACGCTATCGCGATGTCGAAGCCGTCGCGCAGACGGAGGACGCAGACGGCCTGCTGGCGGTCTGCCTGCAGCACGAAATCGACCAGCTCGACGGCGTCTTCTGGACCCAGCGCCTGTCGCGCCTGCGCCGCGAGCGCGCGCTCAAGCGCTTTTTGAAGATGGGCGGCTAGAAGCGTGGCGGGCGGTTGAAGGCGGGCCGCATCGCTGCGGCCCGCACGTCTGCGATCAGCTTCGGAAGAAGGCCAGCAGGTCGGCGTTGATGATGTCGGGGTGGGTCGTACACATGCCATGCGGCAGCCCGTCATAGCTCTTGAGCGTGCCGTTCTTCAGAAGCTTGGCCGCGAGAGGCGCAGAATCGGCGTAAGGCACGATCTGGTCGTCTGTCCCGTGCATCACCAAGACCGGCAGGTCTATCGCCTTCAGGTCTTCGGTGAAGTCGGTTTCCGAGAAGGCCTTGATGCAGTCGTAGTGCGCCTTGGCGCCGCCCATCATGCCCTGTCGCCACCAGTTGTCGATGACGCCCTGGCTCACTGCGGCGCCAGGGCGGTTGTAGCCGTAAAACGGGCCGGCCGGCACATCGACGAAGAACTGCGCCCGGTTGGCGATCAGCGCTGCGCGAAATCCGTCGAATACCTCGATCGGCAATCCGCCCGGATTGGCCTGCGTCTTCAGCATGATCGGCGGCACCGCGCCGATCAGCACGGCCTTCGAGACGCGGCCGGGTTTCGCGCGCGCCACGTAATGCGCCACCTCGCCGCCGCCGGTCGAATGGCCGACATGGATCGCGCCCTTGAGGTCGAGCGCGTCGGTCAGTTCGGCGACATCTGCGGCATAGGTGTCCATTTCGTTGCCATGGTCTGTCTGGCTCGAGCGGCCATGCCCGCGACGGTCATGCGCGATGACGCGAAAACCCTGCTCGAGGAAGACCATCATCTGGTTGTCCCAGTCGTCTGCGCTGAGCGGCCAGCCATGGTGGAAGACGATGGCCTGCGCATCCCTGGGCCCCCAGTCCTTGTAGAAAATCGCGGTGCCGTCACGGGTGGTGATGGTGCTCATCTGTCGTTCTCCTGTTGCGCCCTCGGCAGCGTCCGCTGTCCTGCGGCCCGGCCTCTCAACTCGATCCCACCACGGTGCGGCTCTCCGCATCCGCCTTCGGTAAAGTCCGCAGGACATGCGCGCTGACGCCATCGCGCGCCAACCTGTCGCGACCGCCCATGCCCTCGAGTTCGTAGACGAACAGCGCGGTGTCGCAGCGTGCGCCCAGTCTTCGCACCAGGTTGACGGCGCTCAGCGCGGTCGTGCCGGTCACCAGACAGTCGTCGATGAGCGCGACCTTGCGCCGGGCGATGCGGCTGCCCTTCGACATCGCGATGCCCTCGCCGAGGTCGTAGTTCTCCATCACCACCCGGATGACGTCGGCCCTGATCGAGCCGACCTTGCGGATGTCGACGAAACCGAGGCCATTTCGGCTGGCGAGCGCGCCCGCGAGCCCAAATCCGCCCATGTCGATGCCTGCCAGGATGTCGACGTCGGCGGGCAGGCAGGAGGCGAGGGCCTCGACGAGGCGTCGCATCACCGCGGCATCGACCGTCGCGGGGGCAATGTCGGGAAAGTCGAGCCCTGCGGCCGGGTGGTTTCGCCACAGCCGGTAGGGGGCCTCGAACGCCTCGCCGACGGCCGGTACGATGATGGCGACGCGATCCATGATGGGTAGTGCCTGCTGGGTCGAGGTCGCATGCATCTTCCACGCCGAGATGCCGGAGTCATGACATGCCCGCGCTCTGCCTGCATGCGTCGCGCGGATGGCGGCCACAGGCTGCGTCCGCCGCCTCGACGCACACGCTCCGAAAGCGCCTGCGGCAGGAAATCACCTGCAACCGCCTCGTCTTTCCTCTAAGGAAAAGCGATGCGGCGCGAATCCCCTGCCGCCGTCGCGAGATCGCCATGACGCTCCTCATCCTCGGTCTGGCGCTGTTCCTCGGCGCGCACCTGTTCACGACGCTGCGCGGGCCGCGCGCGGCAGCGATCGCGCGGCTGGGCGAGGGCGGCTACAAGGGGGTCTACACGGCGGTCTCGCTGATCGGATTCGTCATGATCGCCTATGGCTTCGGCGTTTATCGCGCCAGTGGCTGGATCAACGTCTGGAACCCGCCAGTCTGGACGCGCCATCTGGCGCTGCTGGTCAACCTGCCGGTCTTCATCCTGCTCGCGGTCGGGCGGCGGCCGAGCTGGCTCAAGGCCGTCACGAAACATCCGATGCTGCTGGCGGTGAAGCTCTGGGCCACCGCCCATCTGCTGGCCAATGGCGATCTCGGCAGCATGCTCCTGTTTGGCGGCTTTCTGGCCTGGGCGGTGATGGCGCGCATCTCGGCCAAGCGCCGGCCCGAGGAGATCGCGAGCCTCGCGGCGATGGGCCGGCCCGCATTCGGCCGCCGCGACATCGTCGCGATCGTGGCGGGTCTTAGCCTCTACGTCGCGACGGTTCTCTGGCTGCATCCGCTGCTGATCGGCGTGCCGGTCATCGCGCGTAGCTGAGACGACCCGCCAAAAGCCAATCCGGACGCCTTGCGATGACACCGACGATCTACGGCATCAAGAATTGCGACACGATGAAGAAGGCGCGAGCCTGGCTTGACCGGCAGGGCGTCGCCTATGCCTTCCACGACTACAAACTGGCTGGCATCGACCGGTCGACCTTGTCGGGCTGGGTCGCCGAGCATGGCTGGGAAACAGTGTTGAACCGCGCGGGCACGACCTTCCGCGCGCTGCCGGATACCGACAAGACCGGGCTCGACGCCGACAAGGCCATCTCGCTGATGCTGGCGCAGCCCGCGATGATCAAGCGCCCGGTGCTCGATCTCGGCCAGCGCCGGCTCGTCGGCTTCAGGCCCGAGGCCTATGCGGCCGCTTTCGCCGTCTGAGCGTCCAGGCGTCGCCTCTCAGCTCCCCGGCTTCAGCGCGACATCCCAATACGCCTTGACCTGCTTCACCAGCGGCTCCGGCAGCGGCACGAGGCCGAGCGCGGCTGCGTCGCCCGCGCCCTTCTCCAGTCCGATGCGGAAGAAGTTGATCGCCTCGCGCGAGCGGGCGTTGAGCGGCTTGGGCACGAGCGCGAAGGTCGTCGCCACGATCGGCCAGGACTGCGGGCCGGGCGCATCCGTCAGCATCAGCGCGAAATCCTTGGCGGCCGGCCAGTCGGCGCTGGCTGCGGCCGCCTGCAGGCTGGCGGCGTCGGGCCTGACGAACTGGCCGGCCTTGTTCTGGACGAGGGCGTAGGCCAGCGAGGCGCGCAGCACCTGGCCGAGTTCGACATAGCCGAGCGTGTTCTTCGTCCGGGCGATGGCCTGGATGATCCCCCGGCTGCCCTCAGCCCCGGCTCCAACCGGCCAGGGCACCTGCGTGTTCGCGCCGAACCTGCTCGCCCATTCCGGGCTCGATTTCGTGAGATAATCCGTCCAGTTGAAGGTGGTGCCCGAGCCGTCGGAGCGCCAGACCACGTTGATCGCGGCGTCGGGCAGCTTGACGTTCGGGTTGAGCGCCTTGATCGCCGGGTCGGACCAAGTCTTTACCTTGCCGAGATGGATGTCGGCCAGCAGCGCCCCTGTGAAGCGCAGCTCGCCCGCCTTGACGCCATCGATGTTCACCACCGGGACGATGCCGCCCATGACGAAGGGGAACTGGATCATCCCGGTGCGGGCGAGTTCCTCGCTCGAGACCGGGCGCTCGGTCGCGCCGAAATCGGTGGCGCGCTGCGTCACGCGGACCTCGCCGCCGAGCGAGCCGACCGGCTCGTATTCGACGCCGATATCGAGCGGGATCATGTCGGCGCCGTCCGATTTCACGACACGATAGAGCTGCGCCCATTTGCCGATCAGTGGAAAGGCGAAGGTCGAGCCCGCGCCGGTGACCGGGCCGATGGCGGAAATCCCGACGCTGGAGCGCCGGTCGATCTCGGCTGGCGTCTGGGCCGAGGCGGACCCGCAGGCGAGCATTGCGCCGGCCAAGGCAATCAGACCAAAACGATTCATGGCGAACACTCCCCGGCACATGTCGCGCGACCCGAGAGCGGAACGGCGCAACGCTGCGCGAAACGCTAGGCCGGTGTGGTGACGGCTCCGTGACGCCCCCCGGCCGCTGCGTTTCGCCTCGCCGTCGCGCCGCCATGACATGGCGGGGCGGATGCGCGGGCCTTCCTCCCGGCCCGCGCCTGCGCTAACCCGCTTCACCATGACAACCGAATTCAGCTTCCACCTGCTCGGCCGCGACGGGGCCGCCCGCACCGGCGAGATCAGGATGCCGCGCGGCGTCATCCGCACGCCGGCCTTCATGCCGGTCGGCACGGCGGCGACCGTCAAGGGCATGTATCCCGAGCAGGTCAAGGCGCTAGGCGCCGATGTCGTGCTCGGCAATACCTATCACCTGATGCTGCGGCCCGGCGCTGAGCGGATCGCCGGCTTGGGTGGCCTGCACCGATTCATGAACTGGCCGCACCCGATCCTGACCGATTCCGGCGGATTCCAGGTGATGTCGCTGGCGAACCTGCGCAAGCTCACGGAAGAAGGCGTCACCTTCCAGTCCCATATCGACGGCTCGAAGCACATGCTCTCGCCCGAGCGTTCCGTCGAAATCCAGAACCTGCTCGGCTCCGATATCGTGATGCAGCTCGACGAATGCGTCTCGCTGCCCTGCGAGGATGCGGTCGCCGAAAAGGCGATGCGGCTCTCCCTGCGCTGGGCGCAGCGCTGCAAGACGGCGTTCGGCGACCAGCCGGGCCGGGCGCTCTTCGGCATCGTGCAGGGCGGCGCTGTGCCGGCGCTTCGCGTCGAGAGCGCGAGGGAACTGGTCGCCATGGACCTCAAGGGCTACGCCATCGGCGGACTGGCGGTCGGCGAGCCGCAGGACGTCATGCTGGCGATGATCGACGTCGTCGCACCGGAGCTTCCCGAAGCCAAGCCGCGCTATCTGATGGGCGTCGGCACGCCCGACGACCTCGTCGAGGCGGCCTCGCGCGGCATCGACATGTTCGACTGCGTGATGCCGACGCGCGCCGGCCGCCACGGCCAGATTTTCACGCGTTTCGGCCGCATGAACCTGAAAAACGCCAAACACGCCGACGATTCCCGCCCGATCGACGAGCGCTCCGCCTGTCCCGCCGCGAACGGCTATGCGCGGGCCTATCTGCACCATCTCGTCAAGGCCGACGAAATGCTCGGCAAGATGCTGCTGACCTGGGTCAATCTCGCCTATTACCAGGAGCTGATGGCCGGCCTGCGCGCCGCCATCGCCGCCGGGAGGCTGGCCGATTTCATCGCCGAGACCAAGGAGGGCTGGGCCAAAGGCGAGCCTGCGTGAGCGATCCCTGGCTCTGGCTGCTGCTGTTGAAGATGGCGGTTGCGGCCGTGGTTGTCGTCAGTTGCTCTCTGCTGGCCGAACGCGGCGGGCCGATGGTCGCGGCCATGATTGCGACGCTGCCGATCTCGGCCGGGCCCGTCTATGTGTTCCTCGCGCTGGAGCATGACGCCGCCTTCATCGCGGCGGGCGCGCTCGGCAGCATGGGCTCCAACCTCGCCAATGCCGGGCTGTCGCTGGTCTATGTGCTGCTGGCGCAACGTCTTGGGACGGTGTCTAGCCTTGGCGCGGCGTTGTCGGTCTGGTTCGCGATGGTCGTCGGCTTGCGCGCGCTGGAGCCGCCCTTCGTCCTGATGCTTGCTGCGACGATCCTCGTCTTCGCCGTCCTGCACCGGCTGTTCCGGCCCTATCTTGCGGCGCGTCCGCTCAACCCTCCGGGACGGCCCTGGTACGCGATCCCGCTACGGGCAGCCTGTGTCGCGCTCCTGGCCGGCATAGTCACCACCGTCAGCAGCCATGTCGGAGCCGGATGGTCGGGGGTGCTGGCGGCTTTCCCGATCGTGCTGTCGAGCCTGATTGGGATGCTGCAGCCGCGCATCGGCGGCCCTGCGACGGCGGCGATCATCGCCAATGGCGCGCTCGGGCTGATGGGCTTCGGGCTGGCGCTCGGCTTCGTCCATGCCAGCGCGGCCGCGCTCGGTTCAGGGCTTTCGCTCGGGCTGGGTCTCGCCATCTGCGTCGGCTGGAACCTCGCCTTGATGCGGTTCAATCGCCGCGCGCGTTGAACGACGCCAGGACGCGACGAACAGGCCGGCGATGATCAGCGCGATGCCGGCGACCTGCAGCCCGGTCGGGATTTCGCCGAGCACGGGGATGCCAAGCAGCGTGCCGATGACGGGAATCGTCGGTGGAAAGCGCCCGACCACGGCAGGCCCCAGCACCCGCGTCGCCCAGCTCCAGATCCACAGGCCGACGATGATGTTGAGGACGCCCTGGTTGATCGCATGCGCCAGGATCACCCACCACGGCGCGACGTCGAAGCCGCGAAAGAAGAACAGGAAATAGAGCGGCAGATAGACGATAGACAGCACCGAGACGATCGCGGTCGCCTTCAGCGCATCGACGCGCCAGAGCTGGATCACCAGCGGGTAGCCGCCCCATACCAGCCCGACGCCGAGAAAGCACAGATCGCCGAGCAGGATCGTCGGGTTGGTGTGCGTCGTGCCGGCGATACCGAGGCAAATGAGCCCGACCAGCACCGCGCCGATGCCGAGGAAAAGCTGGCGCGTCAGCGCCGTGCCGAACAGCACGACGCCGCCGATGATGCCGATCACCGTCACCGTGCCCGGACCGATCACAGCGCCATGGGCGGCGGGCGCATAGGTCAGCCCGGTCAGCAGCAGCCAGCTCATCGGCAGGCCGCTCATCACCGCGAGCGTCAGGCCGCGCGACCAGCCGACGCCGCCGCAATCGTTCAGACCGCCAGCGGACAGGAATGTCGGCAGCAGGATGAAGCCTGCGGTGGCGAAGCGGAGCGCCAGCAGGTCATGGGAGGTCAGCCCGTTCAGTACAGCATGGCGGCTGACCACGAAATTCGCGCCGAAGATCAGCATCGCGGCCATCATCCCGCCGAAGGCGAGCCGCCAGCGCAGCCGCTCGCGCGCGGCGGCCGAGGCGGATAAGGGCGCGACGGAGTGCATCAGACGGCATAGCGCCACCGGTAGCGTCCGCGTTAGGGCCAAGGCCGCATGCCCCCCGCGCGTCCGCTGCGCTGCATCACGCCTTCGTCATGCTCCCGGCGCGCGCTCAGAAACAATTCTCATCGCCCTGCCACAATTGTTCCGCTTTCAGGCCGCGCGGTTGCCGGAGAGGAAGGGCCACTCTCGTCTCATCGCAGGAGAGTTACGTCGATGACCGCCGCCAAGCCCTTTGCCAAGCCGACCCGCATGCTGCGCGATTTCAGCGGCCAGGTCGCGATTTCCATCGCGGCGTCGGCCGTCGCTGCGGCGTTCTTCGCGCTGCCGGACACGATCCTCCCGTCGCGGTCGGCCCCGGCCGAGGAGCCGGCTGCGGCGGTGTGGTCCGTCCCGCTGACGCCCGACGGCAAGTTCGCTATGCGGCTCGATGTCGAAGGTTCAACCGCACGGCTCGAAGGGGCGGCCGGCCCGGCGACGCCGGCGGCTCTCGCCATGCCGCTCGCGATCGGCTGGGCGGCTCCCGCGGCCCCTGCAGCCGTCGCTGCGGCGAGCGCGCCACAGCCGCCGCGCCTCGTCCATGTCGATCTGCCGCCCTCGCGGCGGGCCACGATCGTCGAAGCCGCCGGAAACCAGTCCAAAGCCAGATCCGAGCCGGCGGGCCAGCCGCTCGTCATTGCCAAGGTCGCGGCGGGCGATCAGGCCGAGCGGCCCCGCCCGCCGGGCCTGATCGGCCGTGTCGTTGCAGAGCCAGCGGTCCGCGCCGCAGGTCTGGTCACCGGGGCCGCGAACGTCGTCGGCGCGGCCGGCTCCTGGACGGTAGCGCAGGCGTCGAACCTGCTGCCGCGCTGGTAGGCTTCAGGCCAGCGCCTTCAGCGCGGCGCGGCCGGCATAGACGGCTTGCGCGCCCAGCTCCTCCTCGATGCGCAGCAGCTGGTTGTACTTCGCGGTCCGGTCGGAGCGGGCAAGCGAGCCGGTCTTGATCTGCCCGCAATTGGTCGCGACCGAGAGATCGGCGATGGTGTAGTCCTCGGTTTCGCCCGAGCGATGCGACATCACCGCGGTGTAGCCGGCGCGTTGGGCCATATCGACGGCGGCCAGCGTCTCGGTCAGCGTGCCGATCTGGTTGACCTTGACCAGGATCGAATTGCCCGTCTTTTCCTTGATGCCGCGCGACAGGCGGGTGACGTTAGTGACGAAGAGATCGTCGCCGACGAGCTGACACTTGTCGCCGACGAGGTCTGTCAGCGCCTTCCAGCCTGCCCAGTCGTCCTCGGACATGCCGTCCTCGATCGAGACGATCGGATAGCCCGCGACCAGCTTGGCGAGGTACTTCGCCTGCGCCTTCGGATCGCGGGTTTTGCGTTCGCCTTCATAGACATACGAACCGTCCTTGAAGAACTCGGTCGCGGCGCAGTCGAGCGCCAGCGCGATGTCCTCGCCGGGCCGGTAGCCGGCCGCCTCGATCGCCTGCATGACGAAGTCGAGGGCGGCTTCCGCCGATTTGATGTTGGGGGCGAAGCCGCCTTCGTCGCCGACATTGGTGTTGTGGCCGGCGTCGTGGAGCTTCTTCTTGAGGGTGTGGAAGATTTCCGAACCCATCCGCAGCCCCTCCGCGAAGGATGGCGCGCCGATCGGCATGATCATGAATTCCTGGAAGTCGATCGGGTTGTCGGCATGGGCGCCGCCATTGACGATGTTCATCATCGGCACCGGCAGGACGCGCGCAGACGTCCCGCCGACATAGCGGTAGAGCGGCAGGCCAGAGGCTTCGGCAGCCGCCTTGGCCACGGCGAGCGAGACGCCGAGGATGGCGTTCGCGCCGAGCTTCGATTTGTTGGGCGTGCCGTCGAGCGCGATCATGGTCTCGTCGATCGCCGGCTGGTCCTCGGCGTCCATCGCGACCAGCGCCTCGGCGATCGCCACGTTGACGGCCTCGACCGCCTTGAGCACGCCCTTGCCGAGATAGCGCGACTTGTCGCCGTCGCGCAGCTCGACAGCCTCATGCGCGCCGGTCGAGGCTCCCGACGGCACGGCGGCGCGGCCCATCGAGCCGTCCTCAAGCACGACATCGACCTCGACGGTGGGGTTTCCCCGCGAATCGAGAATCTGGCGGCCGATGATGTCGATGATCGCGGTCATGGAAGGCTCCGGAGCGGACAGGGCTGAACTGATGGCGCGCTTCTAGCCAACGGATGCGCCAAGCGGAAGGGGCGGGTGGCGTTTGTGGGCGCTTGGCCATAAAAGGCCGCCTTCACGGAGCCTTCCGCCATGACCCTCGACGCCTCGACCCTGCAACTCGGCCACGCCACGGCCTTGCCGGCCTCGCCGGAAGACGCGCGGCTGGACCGCGTGCCCAATCCCCATGCCGGCACGCCTTATCTCGCGCGCTTCACCTGCCCTGAGTTCACCTCGATCTGCCCGGTCACCGGCCAGCCCGATTTCGGCATCCTGGTGATCGACTATCTGCCCGGCAGATGGCTGGTCGAGTCCAAGTCGCTAAAGCTCTATCTCGGCGCGTTCCGCAACCATGGCGCCTTCCATGAGGACTGCACGGTCGGCATCGGCAAAAAGCTGGTCGACCTGCTCGAGCCGGAATGGTTTCGCATCGGCGGCTACTGGTATCCGCGCGGCGGCATCCCGATCGACGTGTTCTGGCAGACGGGCGAGCCACCGAAGGGCTTGTGGTTGCCGGATCAGGGCGTCGCGCCTTATCGGGGGCGGTGAGCCTTACGTCCGCGACCCTGCCAGCGGCAGGATGCGCGGCGTCACCACACCGAGCAGCCCGATCGCCAGCGCAAACAGCAGGATCGCGCCGGTCGTGCCCAGAACATGCAGCGCCAGCCCCATGATCACGGGGCCGATGGCGTGGCCGCAGAACAGGCAGCAGGCGAACAGCGCCACCGCCGAGCCGCGCGCACCCGGCGCAAGCTCGGTCGCCTGCGCCTGAAAGGTGCCGTGCATCAGGAAGAAGCCGAAGCCGTTGACCACAAAGAGCGGGATCGCGCTCCACCATGGCAGGAAGGGCAGGGCGAAGAGACCGTAGCCGGCCGCCATCAGAACTCCGCCGCCGACCGTCATCCGCGACGGGCCGATCCGCTCGACCAGGATGCGCGTCAGCACGCCGTAGACGATGCCGCCGAGGCCTGTGCCGGCGATGACGAGGCCTGCGAGCGACGGCCCGATGCCCGCGCGCTCCTGCAGGATCGCGGCGACATAGGGCGGCATGCCGAAGATCAGGCTGCCCTCTGTGATGACGAGCCCGTAGAGCAGCTTGCTGCGCGGATTGGCGAAGATCGCGGCGTAGCGGGCGATCGCGCCGCGAAAGCTGAGCGGCGCGCGATCGGCGTTGGCGCGCGGCTTCAGCACGGCCAGCACCAGCACCGCCGCCACCGCCGAGATCGCGCCCGCGACGACGAAGACGCTGCGCCAGCCGAAATGCTCGGCGATCAGTCCCGAGCATGCCGCGCCCGCCATCTGGCCGACGATCATGATGACGAGGAAGCGTCCAAGCAGCACCTGCCGCTCGGCCATCGGCGCACGGTCGCCGATCGCGGCCATGGCAACAGGAATGATGCCGCCGGCGACGATGCCGGTCGCGGCGCGGATCGCCGTCAGCATGTCGAAGCCCGCCGAAAAAGCGGCCGCGACCGAGAGCAGCGCCAAGAGCGATAGGCTCGCCGCGATCGTCCTGATCTTGCCGACCGAGTCGGCGATCGGCCCGAGAAAAGGCTGGCCGACGGCGTAGGCGAAGGAGAAGGCGGTCGCCATCGCCGCCACCTGCGCGATCGAGCGGCCGAACTCGGCGGCGAGCGTCGGCACCAGCGGATCGACGAGCCGCATGGTGAAGGTCGAGGCGAAGCCGCAGGCGCCGAGCACCAGAATTAGCGGGCGCAGCGATTTGGGCGGTTGCGGCGTGGCTGGCGTTGCGGCCGTGGCGTCAGACATACGCCAGCGTATGCTGCGCTGCACGCTTGGCAAGGCGATCGAAGCCTTGCAGCTCTGCGATCAGCGCAGGGAAGTCGGCGAGAGGCACCATGTTGGGGCCGTCCGAGGGAGCGTTGTCGGGGTCCGGATGGGTCTCGATGAAGACGCCCGCCACGCCAACCGCGACCGCTGCGCGCGCCAGCACGGCGACGAATTCGCGCTGCCCGCCGGTCGACGAGCCCTTGCCGCCCGGCTGCTGGACCGAATGCGTCGCATCGAAGATCACCGGGGCGCCGATTTCGGCCATGATCGGCAGCGCCCGCATGTCGGAGACCAGCGTGTTGTAGCCAAAGGACGCGCCTCGCTCGGTCAGCATCACGTTGGGGTTGCCGCTCTCCGTCACTTTGGCAGCGACATTGACCATGTCCCAGGGCGCGAGGAACTGGCCCTTCTTGACGTTGACGACGCGGCCGGTCTGCGCCGCTGCGACGAGCAGGTCGGTCTGGCGGCAGAGAAAGGCCGGAATCTGCAGCACGTCGACCACCTCGGCCACAGGCGCGCATTGGGCGGAGTCATGCACGTCGGTCAGGACCGGCATGCCGGTGCGCTCGCGGATCTCGGCGAAGACGGGCAGGGCGGCGGCCAGCCCCATGCCGCGCTGGCCCTTCGCGCTTGTCCGGTTGGCCTTGTCGAACGAAGCCTTGAAGACAATGCCGATGCCGAGTGTCTCCGCGGTCTCCCGCAGCGACAAGGCGATCTCCAGCGCATGGTCGCGGCTCTCCATCTGGCAGGGCCCGGCGATCAGCGCCAGCGGCAGGCCGTTGCCGAAGCGCACGGGGCTTGCGAGATCGGCGCCGATGGTGACGATGGCGTTGACGGTCATGGGCTCAGGGGTCCGCGGCTGGGAGGCCGCCGGGCTTAAGTCCGGGAGCGGGCCGGGGTCAAGCGCTGCGGTTCAGAAGCGGGCCGCCGGATTTCGCGCGATCCTGTCAAACGCACTGGGCAAGCGGCCAAGAGGTCTGTAAATTCCTCGCCGACGCATTATCTCGGTCGTTCGACCAGGGACCAGAGCTTGAGACGTTCAGCCTCCACATCAGACCGGATCGGACCCGACGAAGGCAGCATGGGCCGGCGGCCGTCTCGTCCGCCCACCGGCATGGCCGACCGCCCCAAGCGCCCCGGTGATGGCGGGTCGGGTGCCGGCACCGCCGTTCTGACCCGCACCCGGACCCGCAAGCCCAATCTCTACCGCGTCCTGCTTTTGAACGACGACTACACGCCGATGGAGTTCGTCGTTCACGTGCTGGAGCGTTTCTTCAACAAGGACCGCGCGCAGGCGACCGAGATCATGATGCATGTGCATCAGAACGGCGTCGGCGAATGCGGGGTGTTCACCTACGAGGTCGCAGAGACCAAGGTGACGCTCGTCATGGATCTTGCACGCAAGCACATGCATCCGCTCCAATGCGTGATGGAAAAGAAGTAGCGTTGCGGATCGGAATTCCAGATTCGGCCGCCTCGGCGGCCTCTCAATAGGAGCGCAATCAGTGCCGAGTTTCTCGCGCAGTCTCGAACAGGCGCTTCACCGGGCTCTCGCCCTCGCGAACGAACGCCACCACGAATATGCCACGCTGGAGCATCTGCTGCTGGCGCTTGTCGACGATCAGGACGCGGCGGCCGTGATGCGCGCCTGCAGCGTCGATCTCGACACGCTCAGGCGCAACCTCGTCGATTACATCGATGCGGAACTGACCAACCTCGTCACCGACGGGCGCGACGATTCCAAGCCGACAGCAGGCTTCCAGCGCGTGATCCAGCGCGCGGTGATCCATGTCCAGTCCTCGGGCCGCGAGGAGGTAACGGGCGCGAACGTGCTCGTGGCGATGTTCGCCGAGCGCGAGAGCCACGCCGCCTATTTCCTGCAGGAGCAGGACATGACCCGCTACGACGCGGTCAACTACATCAGCCACGGCATCGCCAAGCGCCCCGGCGCGGGCGAAACGCGCCCCGTGCGCGGCGTCGAGGAGGAGCCCGAGCAGGGCCGGGACCAACGCGCGGCGGATCAGGGCGGCGGCAACGACGCCGACAAGGACAAGAAGAAGAAGGAAAGCGCGCTCGACGCCTATTGCGTCAATCTCAACCGCAAGGCGCGCGACGGGCGCATCGACCCGCTGATCGGCCGCGAGGCCGAGGTCCAGCGCACCATCCAGATTCTCTGCCGGCGTCAGAAGAACAACCCGCTGCTGGTCGGCGATCCTGGCGTCGGCAAGACCGCCATTGCCGAGGGTCTGGCGCTGAAAATTATCCGCGGCGAGGTGCCCGAGGTGCTTGAAGACGCGACCGTCTTCTCGCTCGACATGGGCACGCTCCTGGCGGGCACGCGCTATCGCGGCGATTTCGAGGAACGCCTCAAGCAGGTGATGAAGGAGATCGAGGCCCACCCCAAGGCGATCATGTTCATCGACGAGATCCATACGGTGATTGGAGCCGGCGCGACCTCGGGCGGGGCGATGGACGCCTCGAACCTGCTCAAGCCCGCGCTCGCGTCAGGCTCGCTACGCTGCATTGGCTCGACCACCTACAAGGAATACCGCCAGTATTTCGAGAAGGACCGGGCGCTGGTCCGCCGTTTCCAGAAGATCGACGTCAACGAGCCCTCGATTCCCGATACGATCGAGATCCTGAAGGGGCTGAAGCCCTATTTCGAGGAGTTCCACAAGCTCCGCTACACCAACGACGCGATCAAGGCTGCCGTCGAGCTCTCGGCCCGCTATATCCATGACCGCAAGCTTCCCGACAAGGCGATCGACGTGATCGACGAGACCGGCGCCTCGCAGATGCTGGTCGTCGAGGCCAAGCGCAAGAAGACCATCGGCGTCAAGGAGATCGAGGCGGCGATCGCGACCATGGCGCGCATCCCGGCCAAGACCGTCTCCAAGGATGATGCCGAGGTCCTGCGCAATCTCGAGACCACGCTGAAGCGCACCGTCTACGGCCAGGAGAAGGCGATCGAGGCCCTGTCCTCTTCGATCAAGCTTGCCCGCGCGGGCTTACGCGACGGCGAGAAGCCGATCGGCTGCTATCTCTTTGCGGGCCCGACCGGCGTCGGCAAGACCGAGGTTGCCCGCCAGCTCGCCACCTCGCTGGGCGTCGAGCTGATCCGCTTCGACATGTCGGAATATATGGAGCGCCACACCGTCTCGCGGCTGATCGGCGCTCCTCCGGGCTATGTCGGCTTCGACCAGGGCGGCTTGCTGACCGACAAGGTCGACCAGCATCCCCATTCGGTGCTGCTGCTCGACGAGATCGAGAAGGCCCATCCCGACCTGTTCAACATCCTGCTGCAGGTGATGGACCACGGCAAACTGACCGACAACAACGGCAAACAGGTCGATTTCAGGAACACGATCCTGATCATGACCACCAATGCCGGCGCGGCCGACATGGCCCGCAACGCCTATGGCTTCACCCGCAGCAAGCGCGAGGGCGACGACACCGAAGCGATCAACAAGCTGTTCGCGCCGGAATTCCGCAACCGGCTCGATTCGGTCGTCTCCTTCGGCCATCTGCCCAAGGGGGTGGTGGCGCGCGTCGTCGACAAGTTCGTGCTTCAGCTCGAGGCCCAACTCGCCGACCGCAACGTCACGATCGAGCTCTCCGACGAAGCGCGCGAATGGCTGGTCGAGAACGGCTATGACGAGGCGATGGGCGCCAGGCCGATGTCGCGGCTGATCCAGCAGACCATCAAGACGCCGCTTGCCGACGAGGTGCTGTTCGGCCGCCTCAAGAATGGCGGCACGGTCAAGGTCGTCGTTGTCCAGTCCGAGACCGGCATCAAGGTTCTGGGGCTCGAATTCCCCGACGGGCCGGTCAAGCCGAAGCCCGAACGGGACGTCGCCGCCGCTGCCGCCAAGCGCAAGCCGAGGGCTAAGGCCGCCGACGACGCGAAGGCGACCAAAGCGCCGCCCAGGCGCGGTGCATCCGGCGGAGGCGATGGAAAGCCGCCGGCCGGGCGCGGACCGTCCGAGCCGCCCAAGGCGCTGCGGTCGGTCCCCAAGGTCCCGTTGACGAAGGCCTGATCGACCGTGTGGTTCAAACGTAAAGCTCCGGCCCAGTGGGCTCAGGCGCCGGAGCCGGAAACGGCCGCTCCTGCGCCTGCGCGCAAGACGAGGCTGAGCTGGTTCGAGAAGCGTGACCGGCGCAGGCGGCGTCGCAAGCTTTTCGAGGAAATCCTCGGCTGGATCCTGGTGCCGGCGCTGGTCTATCTGGTCTATCTCGGCGTCAAGGCGGTCGGCGGCGTGCCCAAGGAGATCGTCGATTTCGGCAACGAGATCGTCGGCATCGTCCTCAAAGGCGGGCGCTGATCGCAGTTTCGTTGCGAGCGCAGCGAAGGAATCCAGCGTTTTGCGCGGACCTCCGGATTGCTTCGCTGCTCTTGCGAGGATGGCTGAGGCTTTGCATGGGCCGCAGGCCGGCCGCGCGGAATGCGCGCTCTGATTTTGCGAAAAGCCGGTCTAAGAACGGGTTGCGCCTCATCGGCGACAGCGAAAGCGCGTTATCCAGGCATGCAAACCGCTTCATGACCGTATCGCCCGATTGGGGCTGGCAGCGCGTGGCGCTGGCCGGCATGCGCGCCGCTCTGTCCTTCCCGGCCTGGATGGTCGGTTTTGGCCTGGTCGGCATCGGCTCGCTGGCGCGCGATGTCGGCTATCCGGTCGAGGTCGCGGTGCTCTCGACGATCCTGGTCTGGGCCGGACCTTCGCAGGTGATCTTCTTCGCATCGATCGCGGCGGGAGCGGCCTGGAGCGCCGTCGCGATCGCGATCGCTTTCGCCTCGTTGCGCTTCCTGCCGATGACGGTCGCGATCCTGCCGCTGCTGCGCAAGCCGGGGCAGGGGCTCGGTACGCAGCTCATCCTGGCCCACTACGTCGCGGTGACCGGCTGGGCCGAGGGCCTGCGCCGCCTGCCAGCCATTCCGCCGCCGCAGCGCGTGGTCTATTTCATCGCCTTCTGCCAGACCTGCATGACGGTCAGCGCAATCGGCACCTTCGCCGGCTACTACCTTCTGGGCGCGCTGCCTGTCGCGCTGGCGGCGGGACTGCTCTGCCTGACGCCGATCTTCTTCCTGACCTCGCTGGTCGCCGGCAGCCGCGATCTGCGCGACGGGCTCGCCATCGCGCTCGGCCTCGCCTTCGCTCCCATTTCCGACCGTTTCATCGGCGGCGGCTTCGACTTGATCGTCTCGGGGCTCGTCGGCGGTACGATCGCCTTCGTGGTCGGCCGCAGGCGGGTTGCACGGCCATGACGCAGCCGATTCCCTGGCTGGACGGGCCGCTCTGGCCCTATCTCGCCTTGATCCTGTTCGCCTTCCTGCCGACTGAAATCTGGCGCTGGTTGGCGGTCGCGCTGTCGCGCCGGATCGACCCCGATTCAGCCGTCCTCGACTGGGTCAGGGCGGTCGCCACCGCGCTGCTCGCCGGCGTTGTCGCCAAGCTGATCATCGCGCCGCCCGGTGTGCTCGGGGTCGCGCCGCTCTGGCTGCGGGTGGGAGCGCTCGGCGTCACGCTGGCGATCATCCTGATCTGGAGACGCCGCATCGTGGTCGCGGTCCTGGCCGGCGAAGCCGCGCTGATGGGCGGGATTTGGGCGTTGAGCTGAGCGGCTCAGCCGCCCGCCAGCGCCATCCGGATTTTTTCGGCGTTGGCCACCAGCACGTCGGGCTTCTCCATCGCGCCGGTATGAGGCCTGAGCGCCACGCCGTCATGGCGCGGCATGACATGGACATGCAGGTGGAACACGACCTGACCGCCGGCGGCCTCGTTGAACTGCTGGATGGTGACGCCATCAGCAGCAAAGGCGGCCTTCACCGCCCGCGCGAGCCGTTGTGTCGTCAGCGCCACCGCTTTCAGCGCCTCGGGCGGGGCATCGAGAACGTTGCGGCAGGCGGCTTTGGGGATCACCAGCACATGGCCGTCGGCGCGCGGCATGATGTCCATGATCGCCAGCGTGTCAGCATCCTCGTAGACGGTCTGCGACGGCAGTTCGCCACGCAGGATCTTTGCGAAGACATTGGCGGAATCATAGGTGGGCATTTGGGCGGTCATGGCGCGATCCGGCGACGGTGGAACGAGCCGGCAACCTGTGGCGGGCCCATGCGCGGCGTCAAGGCACGATGCCGGCATGCCGATCCGCCGCATCGGCATGTAGCGGCACCATCTCCGCGACCGCCGCGTCGAGCACGAGGTCATCGCGGGAGCCCAGCAGCCAGAGCGCGTCGGCCTCGAAGGTCAGCAACGTTATGTCCCAATATCGCTCGATCAGCGCCGCCAGCGCCGCCGTTTCGGCGATATCGAGATCGTCGATCAGGTTGTACAGACCGACGAGATAAAGCCCGGTCGTCGGCTGGCCCATTGCCGTCTGGATCGCGTGGAACAGGTTTTGCCCGTCGCGATGCTGCGGATAGGCGCGCAGGTAGAGCCGGCCGCGATTGATGGTGCCCGAGAACGCGCCGCGCAGTTGGACGGCGACGGGTCCGATCGCCGCCAGCGCCCGACGCTGGGCGGCCGTGATCTCGGGGGCCCGATCGATCGCCAGCGAGCCGCAAATCGTGGCGTGCAGCCGGTCGGCCCGGCGCGGCAGCAACGCCCAGGCGATCTTGCTCGCGAAGGGCGACGAGCGCAGATCGTCTTCGAGCGCCCGAAAGCCAGGGCAGGCGCGCAAGGCCGCATCGTCGATGGGGAGGACGAGCGAGAAGATACGGGCGTGCCGGCCGAACTCGTAACCCTTGCCCTCCTGTCTCGCTATCACGGCCGGGTGGTTTGGTGCGACCAGCGGCAGATGCGCCAGCCTGTAGGTATCGTCCAGCATCAGTGCCGAGCCGGGTTCGAACGCGGTTCGGCTACGCTGGTAGCCCAGCATCGCATCGTCGCAGAAGGCAGCGGCCTCGCCCGAAACGTCAGATGTCATCGCCGCCACTCTTGCGAAAGGGGCTCTCGGCAGCAAGCGCCTCCTGCGCATGGGCGATCTCCCGGCGCTCCTGCCGCAGATAGGCCGCGACCGCGCGCGCCAGCCCCGGATCGGCGAGGTGATGCGCCGAGCGCGTAATCACCGGCCGGTAGCCGCGCGCGAGCTTGTGCTCGCCCTGCGCGCCGGCCTCGACCCGCTGGAGCCCGTGCGCGATCGCGTAATCGATCGCCTGATGGTAGCAGAGCTCGAAATGCAGGAAGGGGTGCTCCTCGATGCAGCCCCAGTTGCGGCCGTAAAGCGTGTTCGCCCCGCGAAAATTGATCGCGCCGGCGATGTAGCGCCCGGCGCGCTTCGCCATCATCAGCACGATGCGTTCGCCCATGGCCGCGCCGACGTGCGAGAAGAAGGCCCTGTTGAGATAGGGCCGGCCCCATTTGCGCGCGCCGGTATCCTCGTAGAACGAATGAAACGCGTCCCAGACACTTTCGGTCAGGTCGGAGCCGCTCAGCACCTCGACCGTGACGCCGGCCGACAGCGCCTCGCGCCGCTCGCGCTTGAGCGCCTTGCGCTTGCGAGAGGCGAGCGTCGCGAGGAAATCGTCATAGCTCGCAAAGCCGTCGTTACGCCAGTGGAACTGCAGGTCGTTGCGCTCGAGATAGCCTGCCTCCAGCAGCGCAGCGAGATCGGGCTCCTGCGCGAAGGTGACATGGACGGAGGAGGCCTGCGTCTGCGCCCGGAGCGCGTCCAGCCCTGCGATCAGCGCCGCGCGCGCCTCGTCCTCGCGCGGCCCATCAGCAACCAGCAGGCGCGGGCCTGTGGCGGGCGTGAATGGGGCTGCGAGCTGGAGCTTGGGGTAGTAGCGCCCGCCGGCGCGCTGGTAGGCGTCGGCCCAGGAATGGTCGAAGACGTACTCGCCCTGGCTGTGGCTCTTCAAAAAGCTGGGGGCGGCGGCGAGCAGCCGGCCGGCTGCATCCTCCACCATGAGATAAGCCGGGGACCAGCCGCTGCGGCCGCCGGTGCAGCCGCTATCCTCGAGCGCCGAGAGAAATTCGTGGCTGACGAAGGGATTGTCGTCGTCGCGCGCGGAAAGAGGATCGCCGCCAGCCTCCCCAGCGCAGTCTTCGTCCGCGGCCTGCGCTGCAGCGCGCAGGGCTCGTGGATTGGCGCAGGCGTTCCAGGCGGCGGCAGGGATCGCCTTGAGCGAGGTCGAGACGCGCACCCTCAGGTCGCCATCTCCCTCAGCGCTCAAGGTATGAGGCCCTCGAAGACCATCTGGTCGGCATGCGCGCTCGCCTTCTTCACATCCTCCGGCGTCCGAACCGTCCAGCTCATCACTGGCATCCCCAGCGCCTCTCGGCAGAGATAGGGCGCGGCGGACGGCAAGTCAGCGACCTTCCACGACAGAAAATCCGGCCGGCTCTCGCCGAAATGCAGCAGATTCGCCAGCGCGTACTTCTGGCCGGCATCGAGATGGGCGTAGTCGGGATAGGAATAGTCCAGCATGGCGACGATACCGCGCGGGATTGTCGGCGCGATCTCGCGCAGCGCCGTCACGATGACGGGATCGAAGGATTTGAACACGATCGGCTGGCCTTGATGGGCCGCGACGATGCCGGCCGCGCGCCGTGTCAGCCTCAGATCTCCGTCGAAGCGGCTCTTGATCTCGATCACCAGAGGCACTCGCCCGGCGATGCGGTCGAGGAACGCCTCCAGCGTCGGGATCGTCCCGCCGCCGCCCTTGAGCGGAATCGCCGCCAGCGCCTGCGCCTTGCGATCGGCGACCGCGCCGGTCTCGCCCGTCAGCCGGTCCAGCACGAAATCGTGAAACACCAAGGCCTCGCCGTCGGCGCTGAGCTGGACATCGCATTCGATCCCGAAGCCATGCGCGATCGCGGCGTCCGCCGCAGCCATGCTGTTCTCGACGAGACCCGCCGCGAGATCGTGCAGGCCGCGATGGGCGATCGGCCGGGCGACGAGCCAGCCGAGATCGGGTTTCGCCGCTTGGGTCGACAGGTCATGCGCCATCAGGCGATCTCGAACATCGCTTCGACCTCGACGGCCGCATCCGCCGGCAGTTCGGCGACGCCGATGGTCGAGCGGGCATGGCGGCCCTTGTCGCCGAGCACGGCAACCATCAGGTCCGATGCGCCGTTCATGATGGCTGGCAGCGCGGCGAAATGGGGCGAGGCGTTGATGAAACCGCCGAGCCGGACGCAACGCGTGATCCGCCCGAGATCGCCGCCCAGCGCCGCCTTGGCCTGCGCCAGCACGTTGATGGCGCACAGACGCGCCGCCTCCAGCCCGGCCTCGTTGAAGACCTCGAAACCGAGCTTGCCCTTGTGGCTGTCCGACAGCTTGCCGTCGAGCCCGAAGCAAAGCTGCCCCGAAATTACCAGCAGGTTGCCGGTGATCACATAAGGAACATAGTTCGCGACCGGGGCTGCAGGCGAGGGCAGGGTGATGCCGAGTTCGGCGAGTTTCGCGTCGATCGCGTTCATGAGTCGGGCTCCGCAGCGAGAGAAGGCGAGCTTTCATGGCCGATGGCCGGGCTTGCGGCAAGGCGCTGTCCGCCGGGCTGGCCTGCGCCGACGCCTTGTTTGCGCCATTGCCGCAATGCACCTAGATTCCCACAGTCCCGAAGCGGAGCAGCGGCAGATGACACGATTCGGATCGGCCCTCGCGGCCAGCGCCAGCCTCGCGATCCTTGTCGCCGCATCTTCGGCCATGGCGCAGACGCCTGTGGCCGGCGGCGCGATCAAGCTGACGCCTCACAAGGCGATCTACGACCTCGTCCTCGACACCAGCAAGCCGTCCAAGAGCATCGAGGCGGCGCGCGGGCGCATCGCATTCGATTTCACCGGGGACGCCTGCGAAGGTTATGCGCTCTCGTTCCGGCAGGTGACGCAACTGACCAGCGAGCAGGGCCCGCGCGTCATCGACGCCCGCACCACCAGCTTCGAGGCCGGAGACGGCGCGAGCTACCGCTTCAAGACCGAGAGTTCGAGCGGCGCAGGCCCGGCCGAGATTGTCGATGGCACGGCCGAGAAGGGCAATGGCGGCTACGAGGTCAAGCTGCGCCAGCCCAAGCCCGAGACCCATCGCGAGCCTGCCGACGCGCTGTTTCCAAATGCCCAGATGAAGGCGGTGATCGCCGCGGCGAAGGCAGGGCAGACCACGCTCAACGTCAGGCTCTATGACGGCGCCAACAACGGCAAGGAAGTCTACGACACGCTCTCCGTCATCGGGAAGCGGATCGAGGGCAAGCCTAGCGAAACCCCGCTGCAACGGCCGGAGTTCGAGAGCATCGCGCGCTGGCCGGTGACGATCTCCTACTTCAAGGTCGGGTCGGGCGAATCGACGCCGACCTACACGATCTCGTTCGAACTCTACGAGAACGGCGTCACCGGCGCGGTGAAGCTCGACTACGGCGCGTTCGCGCTGCGCGGCACGCTCACCCGTCTCGATCTTCTTCCCGCCCAGGACTGCGCGAAGTAGGCGCGGAGCTGCGGCGCTGCGGCTCGCGCAGGCTCAGGCCCAAGCCCACTCCCTTGCCGATGGCGTCGTCGCCGAAGCGGGCCCGGAGCTTGTCGACCGCACCCTCCATGGCTTTCAGGCGCGGCGTCGCGACATCGGCGAGGTCGCCATGGTCTGCGTCCTCCGGCGGGCCGAGATCGCTGGCTCCGATGCCGATCAGCCGGTAGCGCGCCCCGGTGCATTCGCGCCTGAGCAGGTCGCGGCCGGCCGAAAACAGCCTGGCGGCGAGCTGCGTCGACTCGGGCAGACGCGCGGCGCGGGTGATGGAATGGAACTCCGCCGTCTTCAGTTTCAGGGTGATGGTACGGCCTGCAAGCTGCTGGCCTTTCAGGCGTTTCGACGTCTTCTCGCAGAGCCGCCACAGCACCGGCTCCAGCGCCTCGAAGCTGGCGAGATCGACATCGAGCGTGGTCTCGCTGGAAACGCTCTTGGTCTCGCGCTCCGGCGTGACCTTGCGCGCATCGATGCCGTTGGCGAGATTGCGCAGACGCGGCCCGTCCTTGCCGGCGAGCCTGAACAGCTTTTCGACCGGAGCGTCGCGCAGATCGCCGATCAGGCGGAAGCCTGCCTCGGCGAGCTTGTTCGCGCTCGCCTGGCCGATGCCAGGAATCAGCCCGACCGGCCTGGTCGCGAGGAAAGCGATCGCTTCCGCTCGGCCGATGATCGAGAAACCGCGCGGCTTGTCCATGTCGGAGGCGACCTTGGCCAGAAACTTCGCATAGGACAGGCCGACCGAGACGGTGATACCGATCTCGGTTTCGATGCGGCGGGCGAAGCGCGCCAGCGTCACGGCAGGGCTGGCGTGGTGCAGCAGCTCCGTCCCGGCGAGGTCGAGAAAGGCCTCGTCGATCGAGATCGGCTCGACCAGCGGGGTGAGTTCCTGCATCAGCGCCCGGACCTGCCGGCCGACCGCGACATACTTCGCCATGTTGGGCTTCACCACCACGGCCTCCGGGCAGGCCTTCAGCGCCTTGAACATCGGCATGGCGGAGCGCACGCCATAGGTCCGGGCGATGTAGCAGGCGGTCGAGACGACGCCGCGCTTGCCACCGCCGATGATGACCGGCCGGTCGGCAAGCGTCGGATCGTCGCGCTTCTCGATCGCGGCATAGAAGGCGTCGCAGTCGATATGGGCGAGGCTTAAGCTATCGCGCTCGGCATGGCGCAGCAGGCGCGGCGAGCCGCAGGCCGGGCAGCGGCGCAAGGAGGCGGCCGTCTCGTCATGATCGGCGAGGCAGTCGAGACAGAGCACCCGGCCCGCTGCGGCGCGCCCGGCCATCGTCAGGCGAACTCGTCCGTGTCGGCTCCTGACAGGACGGAGCGCGCCTGCGCGACGATTTCCGGATTCAGGCTTAAATTTCCGGCAAACTCCAGCAGCAGCGAATCGCTGCCGGCAAGATGGTCGAGCACGGCGGCGAGGAAGCCCGGTTGGCTGGCGGCGGCGCGCAAAGTCGCGGGTCCGAGCCCTGTCGTGGCCAGAAACGGCTCGATACGCTCGGGTTCGGCCGCCAAAAAGCCGAGTGCGCGCAGGGCCAGCCCCTCGGCCGCCTCTGTGGTCATGGATTTGGCCATGGCGGGATGGGGCTCCTTCTCGGGGGTTCGGTTTGCGTTTCGTCAACGGCTCGCATGCTAGCGTGATCTTTGAACGAGGCCGCCAGCTTGGACAATCCGGAACGATCCGGATCGGACAGGTCGCGGATAAAGGGCGGCACGATGAAGACGGTTCTGATCGTCGAGGACAACGAGCTCAATATGAAGCTCTTCAACGACCTGCTGGAGGCGCATGGCTACGCCACGCTGAAGACGGCCGACGGGATCGAGGCGATCGAGCTCGCCCGCGCGCATCATCCCGACCTGATCCTGATGGACATCCAGTTGCCGGAGGTTTCGGGGCTGGAGGTGACCAAATGGATCAAGGAAGACGATACCCTCAAGTCCATCCCGGTCATCGCGGTCACCGCCTTCGCCATGAAGGGCGACGAGGAGCGCATCCGCGACGGCGGCTGCGAGGCCTATCTCTCGAAGCCGATCTCGGTGGCCAAGTTTCTGGAAACCGTACGCGCCTATGCCGGTGCAGCCTGAACAGCCGAAAGCAGCCTCATGTCCGCGCGCGTCCTGGTCGTCGACGACATCATCACCAACGTGAAGCTGCTGGAGGCCAAGCTCTCGGCAGAGTATTTCGATGTCGTGACCGCCCTGAATGGGCTCGATGCGCTTAGCGTTTGCGAACGCGGCGAGGCCGATATCGTCCTGCTCGACGTGATGATGCCCGGCATGGACGGCTTCGAGGTCTGCCGCCGGCTGAAAAGCGGCGCCACCACCGCGCATATTCCGGTGGTGATGGTCACGGTGCTCGACCAGCCGAGCGACCGGCTCAAGGGGCTCGACGCCGGCGCCGACGATTTCCTGACCAAGCCGCTCGACGACACGGCGCTGTTTGCGCGCGTGCGCAGCCTGGTGCGCCTGAAATCCGTCACCGACGAACTACGCAACCGCGCGCTCGCCTCGCGCCGGCTCGGCATCGCCGACCCGCTTGCAGCGGCGGCGTCCGAGACGGGGCTCAATGGCCGCATTCTCCTGGTCGAGGACCGCCCGACCGTCGTCGAGCGCCTCCAGACCGCATTGTCGGCGTTTCATGCCGTCGAGGTCGAGGCCGATCCGCAGCAGGCGCTGGTCCGGGCGGCGGAGGGCGATTTCGACAGCGTTCTTGTCAGTCTCGACCTGAAATCCTTCGACGGCCTGCGCCTGTGCAGCCAGTTGCGCTCGCTGGAGCGCACCCGAAACATCTCCGTGCTGATGCTGGGCGAGGCCGAGGACCGCGCCCGCATCCTGCGCGGGCTGGAGATTGGCGCGCACGACTTCCTGATCCGTCCGATCGACCGCAACGAACTGCTGGCGCGCGTGCGTACGCAGGTCCGCCGCAAGCGCTTCACCGAGAAGCTGCGCGACAGCGTCCAGTCATCGATGGAGATGGCGGTGATGGACCAGCTCACCGGGCTGCATAACCGCCGTTTCATGGACAGCCGCCTCTCGGTGATGTTCGACGAATCGGCCCTGCGCGCCCGTTCGCTGGCGATGCTTGTGCTCGATGTCGATCGCTTCAAGCTCGTCAACGATAGCTGGGGGCACGACGCCGGCGACGAGGTGCTGCGCGAGTTCGCCGACCGGGTCCGTGCCTGCACGCGCGGGATAGATCTCGTCGCCCGCATGGGCGGTGAGGAGATCGTGGTGGTTTTGCCCGACACCACGCTGGAAGCGGCCCATGCCGTGGCCGAACGCATCCGCGAGCGCGTCGAGGCCGAAGCCTTCGCGATCCATTCCAACGCCCGCCAGATCCCAGTGACTGTGTCGATCGGCGTCGCCAGCCGTCGGGCCGGCGACGCGTCCTCCGCCGAGATGATGAAGCGCGCCGACGACGCGCTTTACAGGGCGAAGGCCGCCGGCCGCAACCGCGTCATCGTCGCCAACGCTGCCTGAACATGACGAGCGGTCGCGGGCGTTAATCTTTCGAGGTAGGGTTAACTATCGATGAACATTGGTGAATCAACCATCTTCGATTGATTCGGGGCGGTGCGGCTGTAGGGTCTTTTCCAGCAGCGGCCGCAACCGGTCGCTGGCGAAACGCCCTCCGGGTGCTCAGGTCCGCCGCATCTCCTGGGAAACCGCTGGGCTCGGTCGGTCGGCGACGGGACAATCTGGCCTCCTCAGACCTGTCGTCGGCCGACCACCTCTCGCCAATTCCCGTTCAGAAGTAGTGCGCCAGCAGCGCCGGCACACCGTAGCCCGCAAGCGCGAACAGGGCGATCAGCCCAATCAGCGCCAGCGACGCGACGACCCTGTGGCCGAGATAGCGCGAACTGTCGCTCTCCACGATCAGCCGCAGCATTTTGCGCACAGGCCCGTGGGGCGCATGCGGAGGTTGGTCGTCCTTGCGATCGATGCTCAACTGGTCCGTCCCGGCCGCTGCAGTGCGGCACCTGTCGCCGGCATTGCCGCCGCGCCTGCGTCGATGAGCTTACTTTAAGGCAATCCTGATAGCGGCGCGGCCCAAAATCGTGATATAAATGCAACATTCTATCCAAAAGCGAAGAGAATGACACCGCTCTGCCGGCTACCTTGTGCTGCAGCGCAGCATGGTTAATCCCCGTTAACGATCCGCATGATAGTTTGATGACGATTCGAAGCTCTCATCAGAGCGCGAAGAGACTGGCCTGACATCCTCAATCAATGGAGCGACCCATGCGTAAATTCGCATTGGCGCTCTGTCTCACGGCATTACCGTGGGGCGGAGGGCTTGTTCATGCGCACAGCTGGTACCCTTACGACTGCTGCAGCGACCGCGATTGCTGGCCCATGGGCCTCGACCGCGACGCCAAGGAGCCCGATCCTCGGATCGTGCCCGGCGGGTACATGACCCATGACGGAACGTTCGTGCCCGAAGGCGCCACCCGCGTCTCGAAGGACGGCCGCTTCCACGTCTGCCGCAGGGCCGGCATGCTCAGCGGCGCCGTGATCGCGCCGACCGAGAAGCCGTTCTGCCTATTCGTGCCGAAACCCGGCTCATAGCAGGCGAGACCAGGACGCGCGGGCCTGAACGAAAAACCGCCCGGAAGCCGGGCGGTCTTTCGATAGGTCGTGTCTTGCCGGAAGCGTGTCGAAACACGGACAGCCAGGATCACTTGATCTTGGTTTCCTTGAACTCGACGTGCTTGCGCGCGACCGGGTCATACTTCTTCTTCGACATCTTCTCGGTCATCGTGCGCGAGTTCTTCTTGGTGACATAGAAGAAGCCGGTGTCGGCGGTCGAGAGCAGCTTGATCTTTATGGTCACGGCCTTGGCCATGGCGATATCCCCGGGCTTGTGGGCCGTTCGAGGCCCGAAAAAAGAAATGGCCGGGCAAGGCCCCGGCAAACTGTGCGCCGGGGATGCCGCAACCCGGTGGCGAAGTCAAGAAAGAATGCCGCCGCGACCTGTCGCGCCGGCGCGGGAGGCAGGCTGTCGCCCCGGTGTCCGCGCTACAGTTCCTCGCGCACGAAGATGCCGTTCTTCTCCCAGTAGAATGGCACCGGCAGATGCGGGCCGAAGCCCCTTGAGAGGCGGGACTCGACCTCCTGGATGATCACCTTGGTGATGGTCGGCAGGTCCAGTTCCTTCGCCTCGTCGAAATCGACCCAGACCAGTTCGACCAGCTCGGTGTCGGGACCCACGACGTCCTCGACCTTGGCTGCGACGCCGTTAAAGTCGACCGCAAAGAAGCGGGTATCGAAGCGCTTTGGCCGGCGCGGCGGCGTGATCGCGCGGGCGACATAGGTGACGGCGGAGAGGTCCGGATAGACGCCATGGGCGGCGAATTCCGTCCATGTGCCGGAGGGCGGCCTCTCGGGCGTGCCAAACTCGCGCGTGCCGAACAAAAGCCCGGTTTCCTCGAAGGTCTCACGGATCGCGGCCAGCGCCAGCGCACGGGCCTTGCCCGAACTCGGGCGCACGACGCGCGCGGCGAGCCGGTCCTCGCAAATCTGGCCGAGCGCGCCCGTGGCCGCCATGCGCCTATCGCCGGGGTCGACCCGGCCGCCTGGAAAGACGAACTTGCCGGGCATGAATTTGTGGCTCGCATGGCGCTTGCCCATCAGGACGCGCGGCTTCTTCGCCGTGCGGTCGATGATCAGCATGGTCGCGGCGTCGCGCGGGCGCAGATTGGTGGCAGAGCGAGCGCGCTCGGCCTTCGTCAGCGTGACGGCGTGGTCGCTCACGGGTGGGGCGCCGGCAATGTTTTGGCAGGACCGGGCTGGCGCTCGGGCCGGGGCGGCTCGCCGCCGAAGCCGTGCATGCGCAGCGCCCATTGCAGGCCGACCACGCCGCCCTTGACCGGCTGCATCATCGGGATGGCCAGCAGGATCGTCAGCGCCGGCCATATCGTCATATGCAGCCACATCGGCCAGGCGGCGTATTTTTCCGCCATCAGCAGGCCGCCGACGACGATATGACCGACGATTGTGATGACGACATAGGGCGGCAGGTCGTCGGCGCGCTGGTGATGCATCGGCTCCCCGCAGGCCTCGCAGGCGTCGACGGGCTTGAGGAACGCGCGAAACAGCTTGCCCTCGCCGCAATGCGGGCATTTGCCGATCAGCCCGCGGCCGATCGCCAGACGCCAGTCGCGCTCCGCTGGCCGCCCCATGGATGTGTGAACCTGCACCGACATCAGCGCCTCTTCCCCGGCTTGGCCTTGCCGGACTTCTGTTTGCCGGGTTTCGACGAACCCGGCTTGAACGCGGACGACTTCGCTCGCCCGCGCCCCGGAAGTGGTGGCTGCGCCGCCCGCGTTCCAGAGCGGCCCGGTGTCACATGCCGGCCTTCCGAGAGCAACTCGAAACGCAGCGCGCCGGCAACGGGCGCGGCCTCGACCAGCCTGACATGCACGCGGTCGCCGAGCCGGAAGCTCTCGCCGCTGCGCTCGCCCACCAGCGCGTGACCGGCCTCGTCGTAGCGGTAGTAGTCCGCCCCCAGCGTCGAGGCCGGCACGAAGCCGTCCGCGCCCGTGCCGTCGAGCTTGATAAAGAGGCCGGCGCGGTTGACGCCGCCGATCCGCCCGTCGAAGGACGAGCCGATCTGGTCGGCGAGGAAATGCGCGATCAGCCGGTCGGTGGTCTCGCGCTCGGCCGCCATGGCCCGGCGCTCGGCTGCCGATATCCGGGTCGAAACCTCGCGCAGCTCGGCGAGCGTGGCGTTCTTCGGCAGGCCGTCATCGCCAAAGCGTTGCGAGGCGATCAGGGCGCGATGCACGATCAAATCGGCATAGCGCCGGATCGGCGAGGTGAAATGTGCGTAGCGGCGCAGGTTCAGGCCGAAATGCCCGTAATTCTCCGCGACATACTCGGCCTGCGCCTGCGTGCGCAGCACGACCTCGTTGAGGAAGAGCTCGTTCTCCGAGCCCTTGATCATCGCCAGGATGCGGTTGAACAGCACCGGCCTGAGCACGCCGTCCTTGGGCAGTTTGATCCCGATCGAGGCCAGCACCTCGCCGAGCGCCCGCATTTTTTCCAGCGAGGGCTCGTCATGGCAGCGATAGATCAGCAGGCTGCCGGCCTTCTCCAGCGTCTCGGCGGCCGCGACATTGGCGAGGATCATGAACTCCTCGATCAGCTTATGCGCGGCCAAGCGCTCCGGCACGACGACGCGGTCGACCGCGCCGTCGGGCTTGAGGATCAGCTTGCGCTCGGGCAGGTCGAGATCGAGCGGCTGGCGCGCGTCTCGTGCCCGCGAGGCGACGCCGTAAGCGGCCCAGAGCGGCATCAGGATCGTGTCGCGGATTGGTCCTGTCGTGTCGTCGGGCTTGCCGTCGATGGCGGCCTGAGCCTGCTGGTAGGAGAGCTTGGCGGCCGAGCGCATCAGGATGCGGTGGAAGGAGTGGCTCTTCTTCGAGCCGTCGGCCTTGAGCACCAGCCTGACGGCAAGCGCCGGCCGGTCCTCCCCGCCGCGCAGCGAGCAGAGATCGTTCGAGATGCGCTCCGGCAGCATCGGCACGACGCGGTCGGGGAAATAGACCGAGTTGCCGCGCTCCAGCGCCTCGCGGTCGAGCGCCGAGCCCGGCCGGACATAGGCCGCGACATCGGCGATGGCGACGGTCACGACATGGCCACCGGGATTGTCCGGATCGTCATCGGGCGCGGCGTGAACCGCGTCGTCATGGTCTTTGGCGTCGGCCGGGTCGATCGTGATCAGCGGCAGCGCGCGCCAGTCTTCGCGCCCGGCCGTGCCGGCGGGACGGACGGCCTCGGCCTCCGCGATCGTCGCAGGCTTGAATTCGTTGGGAATGCCGTGAGCATGGATCGCGATCAGGCTGACGGCGCGCTCCGACTTGATCGACCCCAGCCGCTCGCGGACATGCGCCTCAGGCGGGCCGAAGCGCGTCTCGTTGCGCAAGGACACCGAAACGAGGTCGCCATCCTGCGCATCGGCAGTGCGGCCCTGCGGGATGAGCGCCTCGCGCCCCTGCGCCTTCTTGTCGATTGGGATCAACCGGCCGGAACCATCGGGCAAAGCGCGAAAAATGCCGAGCACCTGCGCCTTGCCCTTGCCCATCACCTTGAGCACGCGGCCGGAATAGGGAAAGCCGTCGATACCCCTCAGCCGCGTCAGCTTGAGCAGGACATGGTCGCCGAGGCCCGGCGCGGTCGAGGCCTGATGGCGCTTGGCGCGGAATTCGCGCGGGCGTTCGATCAGGATGCGCGGAGCTGCGCCCTGGTCGGCCTCGTTCCACTCCAAGGGAACGGCGATGAGGTCGCCGTCGCGATCCTTCGACTTGATCTCGGAGAGCAGCACCGGGGGCAGGGCGCCGCGCGGATGGCCGGTCTTCGCGGCCGGGTCCTGTCCTTCGCTCGCCTCGTCCTCCTGCAGTTCCTTCAGCAGCCGCTTGAGCCAGATCTTGCCGCCGGCATCGAGCCCGAAGGCGCGCGCGATCTCGCGTCGGCCCACCTCCCGGCCTGCTAAGCGTTCGGACGTGATGAAATCGACGATCGCCTCGCGGCTGGGTTCAGGCGCGGAGGAGGGCACGATATCGGCTCGTCGGTTGGGGGCAGGGCGGTGCAGGCACCCCGCCTGTTTGCCACGCGCTGGAGGGCAACGCCAGAACCGGGCCGGATGGGCGGATGTGCAACGAAAGAAGGGCTGCCCTTGCGAGCAGCCCTTCCATTGTCGAACCGCGGCCCGGAGAACCGGACCCAAAGGCGCGAAAACTCACGCGGAACAAGACCCCCACTGGGAATGAGTCCAGGTCCGCCCGCTTTGCTCCAGCGGTTGATGACAATGAGACACTGGATCACCTCCTTTCAGTTGTTACCGACAGGGACAGGCTGCGCGATTCTCCCGACTGCGTAAACGTCAAAAAACGCGCTGCGCCTTCTCGCGAAAAGCGCCGCAGGGCCGCTGAATCGCTGCGCCCGGACCGGCCTGCCTGCTTTTCAGGCATTCGTTTTGCACAGCATCGCGGCAGAAGGCAGGCGCTGCGGCACGCTTTGCCGGCTCAGCCGCGCTCGTCGCGGATCGGCTGCGTCAGCAGGCGGTCGAGCCGCTGCTCGGCGGGATCGCGGAATTCATCGAGCCCGATCGTCATCGCCGCCTCGCCAACAGCCGCTTCCGGACGGTAGGTGCCGAAGATCCGGTCCCACCAGGGCAGGTTGAAGCCGTAATTCGAATTTGTCTCGCGGATCACGACGGAGTGATGGACCCGGTGCATGCCCGGCGTGACGATCAGCCAGCGCAGCACGCGCTCCAGCGGCGCAGGCAGCCTGACATTCGCGTGATTGAACAGGGAGGAGCCGTTCAGCACGATTTCGAAAGCCAAGACCCCGCCGGGCGGTATGCCGAGCGCGACGATGACCAGTCCCTTGATAAGCACGGACAGGACGATCTCGACAGGATGGAAGCGAAAACCGGAGGTCACGTCGAGTTCGGTATCGGCATGATGCATCCGGTGCAGACGCCAGAGCCAGGGCACATGGTGGAAGACGACATGCTGGGCGTAGATCGCGAGATCGAGCAGCAGGAAGCCGGCGATGCCGGCCAGCCACACCGGCAGTCCAAGCACATTGAACAGGCCGAGGCCTTGTGCCTGGGCATAAGTCGCAAATCCGATCGCCGACGCCGGAAACAGCAGGCGCGCCACGACGATGTCGATCGCGAAGATGCCGAGATTGCCGGGCCAGCGGACGATGCGGCCCTGCACCGAGGCGCGCCAGGGCTCGCGGAACTCCCACAGCGCCATAGCGCCGAAGATCAGCGCGAAGGCGAGCAGGCGCATCTGGGGTTCGGTGAGGCCGCCGAGCTGGATCATGCCGCGAAGATGTGCGTCGCCCACCAGCCGTCAAGGGCTCCGGGGTCGCTTCGACGGCGCGTGCTGTCGTCCGCTCGGCGGTCTCCGCCCCTTTTGCCCAACAGCGGACAAAGGCCGCCCAAATAACAGGCAGAGAAGGCCGACAGGCGGAAAGATTGCGTCGCCCCGCCGTCCTGACGCAGAAAATGCCCCGTATAGCGGCGTTTCCGCCGGTATTTTGCGGCCTGAACGTGCGCGTGGCATCGTTGGCACGTCGCTTGCGAGCCCCGTCTTCAGGGCCAGGGAGGCCTGTCGGCATCCGCATCGGGGCCGGCCAAACGGGATCGTTCGGGGGATTTATCCGTGAACACAACACGTCGCGTCATTCTGGGGGCCGCTCTCGCCGGCGCCACTTTCATCGGCGGCTATCTGCCCGCCGCCGCGCAGGAGACCATCAAGGTCGGCATCCTGCACTCGCTCTCGGGCACGATGGCGATCTCCGAGACGACGTTGAAGGACGTCATGCTCATGCTCATCGAGGAGCAGAACAAGAAGGGCGGCGTGCTCGGCAAGAAGCTCGAGGCCGTCGTGGTCGATCCGGCCTCGAACTGGCCGCTCTTCGCTGAAAAGGCGCGCGAACTCATCACCAAGGAGAAAGTCTCGGCCGTGTTCGGCTGCTGGACCTCCGTCTCGCGCAAATCCGTGCTGCCGGTCTTCAAGGAGCTGAACTCGATCCTGTTCTATCCGGTCCAGTATGAGGGCGAGGAGAGCGAGCGCAACGTGTTCTACACCGGCGCCGCCCCGAACCAGCAGGCGATCCCGGCCGTCGACTATCTCGCCAAGGAAGAGAAGGTCCAGCGCTGGGTGCTCGCCGGCACCGACTATGTCTACCCGCGCACCACCAACAAGATCCTCGAGGCCTATCTTCTCGCCAAGGGCGTGAAGAAAGAAGACATCCTGATCAACTACACGCCGTTCGGCCATTCCGACTGGCAGACGATCGTCTCCGACATCAAGAAGTTCGGCACCGCCGGCAAGAAGACCGCCGTGGTCTCGACCATCAACGGCGACGCCAACGTGCCGTTCTACAAGGAGCTCGGCAACCAGGGCGTCAAGGCGACCGATATTCCGGTCGTGGCCTTCTCTGTCGGTGAAGAAGAACTCGCCGGCATCGACACCAAGCCTCTCGTCGGCCATCTCGCCGCGTGGAACTATTTCCAGTCGGTCAAGACGCCCGAGAACGAGGCCTTCATCAAGCAGTGGCAGGCGTTCAAGAAGAACCCCAAGGCCGTCACCAACGATCCGATGGAAGCCCATGTCATCGGTTTCGCCATGTGGGTGAAGGCGGTCGAGAAGGCCAAGAGCTTCGATCCCGACAAGGTCATCGACGCGCTGCCGGGCATCGAGGCGCCGAACCTGACCGGCGGCATCTCGAAGATGCTCCCGAACCACCACATCACCAAGCCGGTGCTGATCGGCGAGATCAAGGCCGACGGCCAGTTCGACGTGGTGTCGAAGACCGGCCTCGTCGCGGGCGACGCCTGGTCGAAGGAGCTCGAAGGCTCCAAGGACCTGATCGGCGACTGGGTCGAGAAGAAGTGCGGCAACTTCAACGTCAAGACGGGCAAGTGCGGCGGGGCGTGATGGGTTAAGGGGGAGACGGCATCCCGTCTCTCTTCTCATCGTATCCTCCGAACACGTAACGCGAGGAACCCCTCTCTCGGAGGGAGAGGGGTTCCTCCAGCGCCTCATCTTCTGTCGTTAGCCTCGGGTGAAACGAGCCAATGCCGTTGCTTGACCGCCTCCTGCGCGTCCTTTTGCTTGCTGCGGCCATGGCATTTGCGCCTTTCGGCGCCTTCGCCCAATCCGCCGACGAGGCCTTCACCCGCCTCAACGCCGACAGCTTTTCCGACACCGCCCGCGCGGTCGATATTCTGATCGCGACCGCCCATCCGCAGGCAGCGCCGATCATAGAGGCGCTTGCCGAGAGCCGGCTTTTGGCCGGCGGCGGCGCGGTGGTCGTCAGGACGAAGGAGGGCGGCTTTGTCGATGCCCGCACCGGCCAGACGCTGTCGGCCCAACCTGCCGGGTTGAACCCGGTTCGTCTCAACAACAATCTGCGCCGCGTCGTCCAGGCGGCACTGGGCGGGCTCGGCCTGCTCAATCCCGATGCGGGCAAGCGCACGCTCGCCGCCGAGGCTGTGTTCAAATCGCGCGACGTCAGCCTGCTTCCGGTGCTGGAGGCCGCCATCGCAAAGGAAACCGATGCGAAAGCTCGGGCCGCGTTGCGCCAGGCCCAGGCCGCGATCCTGATCGCCAAGACCGACGCCCCGCCCTTCGATCGCATCGCGGCCATCGATGTGCTGCGCGAACGCGGCGATCAGGATGCGTTGGCGACCCTGCGCTCGCTGCCGGGCGACGCCTCCCAGGCGCTGAAGGAGGCGCAAACCCGCGCCATCACCGAGATCGAAGGCAGGCTGGCCGTCTGGCGGGCGGCGCAGAACCTCTGGTACGGCCTCTCGCTCGGTTCCGTTCTGCTGCTGGCCGCGATTGGGCTCGCCATCACCTTCGGCGTGATGGGCGTCATCAACATGGCCCATGGCGAGATGGTCATGCTCGGGGCCTACACCACCTTCATCGTGCAGGAGGTGATCCGGACCAGCTTTCCCGGCCTGTTTCCCTATTCGCTTGCGATCGCGCTGCCGCTCGCCTTCCTCGTCGCCGGGGTTGTCGGCATCGCCATCGAGCGCGGCGTCATCCGCTTCCTCTACGGCCGGCCGCTGGAGACGCTGTTGGCGACCTGGGGCATCAGCCTCATCCTGCAGCAGGCCGTGCGAACCGCCTTCGGGCCGACCAACCGCGAGGTCGGCGCGCCGGCCTTCATGTCGGGCGCCTTCGAACTCGGCGGGCTCGCCATCACCTGGAACCGGCTCTGGATCATCGTCTTCGCCATGCTGGTCTTCGCCTCGCTGCTGGCCATCCTGCGGCTGACGCCGATCGGCCTGCAGATGCGCGCCGTCACCCAGAACCGCCGCATGGCCTCGGCCATGGGCATCCGCACCGGTCGTGTCGATGCACTGACCTTCGGGCTCGGCTCGGGCGTTGCGGGGCTGGCGGGCGTCGCGCTCTCGCAGATCGACAATGTCAGCCCCAATCTCGGCCAGAGCTATATCATCGACTCGTTCATGGTCGTGGTCTTCGGCGGCGTCGGCAATCTCTGGGGCACGCTCGTCGGCGCGATGACGCTCGGCGTCGCCAACAAGCTGCTCGAACCCTATGCGGGCGCGGTATTAGCCAAGATCGGGCTGCTCGTCCTCATCATCCTGTTCATCCAGAAGCGCCCGCGCGGCCTGTTCGCGCTCAAGGGCCGGGCGGTGGAGGCATGATCACCCGCTTCCTGCTGCAGAAGATGGACCGGCGCGGCTATGTCTTCCTCGCGCTCATCGCCGCGCTCGCCGTTCTCGTGCCGCTGTCGAACCTGCTGCTGCCGGTCGGTTCGCCCTTCCATGTCCCGACCTCGACCATGTCGCTCTGGGGCAAATATCTCTGCTACGCGCTGCTCGCGATCTCGCTCGATCTCGTCTGGGGCTATTGCGGCATTCTCTCACTCGGCCATGGCGCGTTCTTCGCGCTCGGCGGCTATGCCATGGGCATGTATCTGATGCGCCAGATCGGCTCGCGCGGCGTCTACGGCAATCCGGTCCTGCCCGATTTCATGGTCTTCCTGAACTGGCAGGAACTGCCCTGGTACTGGTACGGCTTTTCATCCTTTCCCTTCGCCATGCTGATGGTTCTGGCCGTGCCTGGCCTGCTCGCCTTCGTCTTCGGCTGGTTCGCCTTCCGCTCCCGCGTCACCGGCGTCTATCTCTCGATCATCACCCAGGCGCTGACCTACGCGCTGCTGCTCGCCTTCTTCCGCAACGACATGGGATTCGGCGGCAATAACGGCCTGACCGACTTCAAGGATATCGTCGGCTTCAACGTGCAGGCGCAGACGACGCGGGCGGCGCTCTTTTCCATGACCTGCGTCATGCTGATCGCAGGTTTCCTGATTGCGCGCGGCATCGTCGTCTCGAAGCTCGGCAAGGTCGTGATCGCGATCCGGGATGCGGAATCGCGCACGCGCTTCCTCGGTTACAGGGTCGATCGCTTCAAGCTCTTCGTCTTCACCGTCTCGGCCTGCATGGCGGGCGTGGCCGGCGCGCTCTACGTGCCGCAGGTCGGCATCATCAATCCCAGCGAGTTCAACCCGGCCAACTCGATCGAGACCGTGATCTGGGTCGCCATCGGCGGGCGCGGCACACTTGTTGGGGCTGCGCTCGGCGCGGTCGTCGTAAACTGGGCCAAGACGGTCTTCACCTCGGGCTTCATGGCGCCATACTGGCTGTTTGCGCTCGGCGCGCTGTTCGTCTTCGTCACGCTGTTCATGCCCAAGGGCATTCTGGGCACGGCGCAGGAGTGGTGGAGCAAGCGTCGCAAGGCGGCTCCTGCGGCCTCCCCCGCGCCGGCGCCGGCGGAGTGACGGCCATGAACGCTCCCAATCCCGGCGCGCTGACCTCCTCGCTGCTCTATCTCGACGGCGTCAGTGTCTCCTTCGACGGCTTCAAGGCCATTCGCGGGCTGTCTCTCACCATCGCGCCCGGCGAGATGCGCGCCATCATCGGACCCAACGGCGCCGGCAAGACCACGATGATGGACATCATCACCGGCAAGACCAAGCCCGATGTCGGCACGGTGATGTTCGGCGGCAAGGTCGATCTGACGAAGCTCGACGAGGCGGCGATCGCCAATCTCGGCATCGGCCGCAAGTTCCAGAAGCCGACCGTGTTCGACTTCCACACCATCGAAGACAACATCCTGCTGGCGCTGAAAGCGCCGCGCGACGTCCGCCGGACGCTGTTCTGGCACACGGCCCCGAGCCAGCAGAAGCGCATCGACGACATTCTAGGCATCATCAAGCTCGGCGATGCCCGCGACCGGCTCGCCGGCTCGCTCTCGCACGGCCAGAAGCAGTGGCTCGAGATCGGGATGCTGCTGGCTCAGGATCCAAAACTTCTGCTGGTCGACGAGCCCGCCGCCGGCATGACCGATGGCGAGACGGCCGAGACCGCCGTGCTGCTCAAGGAGATCGCGAGAGACCATTCGGTCATCGTAGTCGAGCACGACATGGGCTTCATCCGCGAACTCGGCGTCAAGGTCACGGTGCTGCACGAGGGCTCGGTGCTGGCCGAAGGCCCGCTCGATCAGGTCAGCGCCAACGAGCGCGTCGTCGAAGTCTATCTGGGGCGGTGATGATGCTGTTCATGGCCACACCGTCATTGCGAGCGCAGCGAAGCAATCCAGTGGTCGGCGCGAGATGGCTGGATTGCTTCGCTGCGCTCGCAATGACGAATGGGGACGACGTAATCTCATGCTGAGCGTCGAAGCTATCGACCTCCACTACGGCGCCGCCCAGGCCCTGCGCCGCGTCTCGCTCGCCGCCGAGCCCGGAAAAGTCACGTGCGTCATGGGCCGCAACGGCGTCGGCAAGACGACGCTGATGCGCGCCATCGTCGGCCAGCAACCGATCAGCGCCGGCAAAATCTCGTTCCAGGGTCAGGATGTCTCCACCATGCGGACCGAGGACCGGGCGCGGGCCGGCATCGGCTTCGTGCCGCAGGGCCGCGAGGTCTTCCCGCTGCTGACCGTGAAGGAAAATCTCGAGACCGGCTTTGCGCCCTTAGCGCGCAAGGAGCGCTTCGTTCCGAACGAACTGTTCGACCTTTTCCCCGTGCTCAAGTCGATGCTGGGCCGACGCGGCGGAGACCTCTCGGGTGGCCAGCAACAGCAACTCGCCATCGCGCGGGCGCTGGTCACCCGGCCCAAACTGCTGGTGCTCGACGAGCCGACCGAGGGCATCCAGCCCTCGATCATCAAGGATATCGGCCGGGCGATCGATTTCCTGCGCGCGCGCGGCGACATGGCGATCGTGCTGGTCGAGCAGTATTTCGACTTTGCCCGGGAGCTGGCCGACACGATGTTCGTGATGGACCGCGGCGAGGTCGTGTTGTCGGGACCGATGAAGGACCTCGACGCCAATCAGGTGCAGCGGCTTATTCAGGTATGAAGGGTTAGACCCGCTGATCAAGAGTGAGTTGCTCGATCCGCGCCGTCTCAAGCGTGCAGTATCAGGCCCTTGACGATCTTGTCGATCTCCTTGCGCTCGCCATGGACAGCGAGCCCGACGAGATCAAGCGCGTCCGTCGTCACAGCCGCGACAGCGGCGCGGTTGTCGATGTCGTTTCCGGTCGAGAACAGCTCACGCGTGTAGATCGATGGCCTGACGCCGCGATCCTGCGCGCGCTTCACGACCTGCCTCATCTGCTCCGGCGTCCCCTGGAAGATCAGGATCGGCTGGCGGATCAGCGGTCCGTAGAAGCGCCCCGAGGCATCGGCGTAGTTTTCCCCCTTGAGTTCGGGGTAGGCTCCGACGAGTCCGCCGGCGAGGAAGCTGGCGGCGTTGAGTTTCTGCCAGGTCGCGAGATCCTCGCCGACCACGATGGCGATCTTGGTGTCGTAGCGCATGGATCGAGATTTATCGCCGCCTGCACCCGCCGGTCTTGAACGATCGTGCGGACCCTCGGTCGGAGACTGGGTCCGTCCCGGTCTCAGTGCGCCCGGCATCGAGCGGATCGAGGCGTTCTTCGGCGGCCATGCCTTCGATCCGCATCGCCACGACAGCTATGCGCTAGGCCTAACGCTGACCGGCGTGCAGCGCTTCGACTATCGCGGCGCGCGGCGCGACAGCGTCTCGGGCAACGCCATCGTGCTGCATCCCGACGAAGTCCATGACGGCCGCTCGGGCGTCGAGACCGGCTTCCGCTACCGCATGCTTTATCTGGAGCCCAGGCTGGTGCGCGCGGCGCTCGGCGAGCGGGCGCGGGTTCTACCCTTCGTGCCGGCGGCCGTTTCGTCCGATCCGGGACTGGTCGGCGCGATCGGCGGCGCGCTGAGCGATCTTGACCGGCCGTTCGCGCCTATCGAACGCGACGATCATGTGCTCGCCCTCGCCGAGGCGATGCTGGCGCTCGATCCGGCGATCACGCGCAGGCCGGTCGGCGCAACGGCCTTGGCCGCCTCCGAGCGCGTCAGGCAGTTCCTTGACGAGAACATCGAGCGCAACGTCGCCTCCTGCGAGTTGGAGGCGATTTCGGGGCTCGATCGTTTTGCGCTGGCGCGGCATTTTCGCCTGAGCTTCGGCACAAGCCCCTATCATTATCTCGTCATGCGCCGGCTCGACCGCGCGCGGACGCTGCTGCGCGCCGGCGACCCGCTGGCGGAGATCGCCGCCGCCTGCGGCTTCGCCGACCAGAGCCATCTGACGCGGCAGTTCCGGAAAACCTTCGGCGTCACGCCGGGCCGCTGGCGCGCCCTGCAACGCGCTGCGTAATGCCGGTGCTCAGTCTCACTTCCCCTCGTTTACCGTGATCTTCGGCAGCGCGCTCGTCTGCAACCCGTATTTCACGAAGATCGCGTCATAGGTGCCCTTGGCCTTGAGCCGGTCGAGCGCGCCCTTGACGGCGTCGCGGAGCTGGTTGCCCTCGGGCGTCTTGACAAAGGGGATGCCGGCGCGGACATCGGTGAAGGGCGTTCCCAGCGGCACATAGGTGTTGGGTTCGAGCTTCAGGAAATAGGGCATCGTCTCGCTGCCCTGCACGGCGGCCTGCAGGCGCTGCGTCTTGAGCTGGGTACGGGCATCGACCGAGCCTTCCGTGCCGACGACCGTTATCGCCGGCTTGCCCCTGGCGACGCAGTTCTCCTTGCTCCACGTCTCCATCGCGGCGGGCCAGGTCGTCGAGCGGCTGGCGCCGACGCTTTTGCCGCAAAGGTCGTCGGTGGTCTTGATGCCGCCCGCCGCCAGCGCTGTGATCGTGTAGAATTGCGCGCCCGAAGCGAAGTAATTGACGAAGTCGACGGTCTCCCGCCGCGCCGCATTGTCGGACATGCCGGCCATGACCATGTCGACGCGTCCCGTCTGGAGCGAGGGCAGCATCTGCGCGAAGGCCGTCTCCTGCCATTCGATCTTGACGCCGAGTTCGGCCGCGATCGCCTCGCCGATCTCAATGTCGAGGCCGGTCAGCGTGTTCGTCGCGGGATCCTTGAAAATGATCGGCGGATAGTTCGGCTGCGTCGCGACGACGATCTTGCCGGCCGATTTGATCCGGGCCGGCAACTCCTGGGCGGAGACGGCGGCGGGAAGCGCGATGGCGAGAGCGGCGATCAGGCTGCGGGACAATGTCGGCATGGGAAGCTCCTTTGCTGCGGATCGGAAACGGGTCACGACAGAACTGCGGCGATGAAATCGCGGGTGCGCGGGTGCTGCGGCGCGCCAAGCACCTGCGCCGGCGGGCCCTGCTCGACCAGCCGGCCCTGATCCATGAAGACGACGCCGTCGGCGACTTCGCGCGCGAAGCCGAGTTCATGCGTCACCACGACCATGGTCATGCCGCTCTTCGCAAGGTCGCGCATCACGGCGAGCACCTCGCCCACAAGTTCGGGGTCGAGCGCCGAGGTCGGCTCGTCGAACAGCATCAGGCGCGGCTTCATGGCGAGAGCCCGCGCGATGGCGACGCGCTGCTGCTGGCCGCCCGACAGCTCGGAGGGGTAGGCATTGCGCTTCTCGGCTAGGCCGACCCGGGCGAGCAGGGCCTCTGCCTGAGCGATGGCAGCAGCCCTCGGCTGCTTCAGCACCGTGACCGGCCCCTCGATGACGTTCTGCAGCGCGGTCATATGGGCGAACAGGTTGAAGCGCTGGAAGACCATGCCGCTCGCCAGCCTTTGCCGGGCGATGTCGCGGTCGGTGAGTTCGACCAGCCGGCCGCCATCCTGACGATAGCCCGCCAGTTCGCCATCGACCCAGATCGCGCCGGCGTCGATGCGCTCAAGCTGGTTGATGCAGCGCAGCAGGGTCGACTTGCCAGAGCCCGATGGGCCGACGATGCAGACGACCTCGCCGGACGCGATCTCCAGCGAGACGTCGTCGAGCGCCGCCAGCGTGCCGAAGCGCTTGGTGATGGAGAGCGCCTTGACCATCGGAGCGGAGAGGGTGGTCTCAGCCATTGCGCGCTCCCGCGCCCGCGCGCCCCTTGGCGAAATGCCGCTCCAGCACGATCTGGCCGAGCGACAGGATCGTGACCACGATCAGGTACCAGCCGGCCGCAACGATCAGCAGTTCGATAACGCGGGCATTGGCGTAGTAGATCGTCTGGGCGTTACGCAGGATCTCCGAGAACTGGATCACGCTGGCGATCGAGGTCAGCTTGACCATGCTGACGACCTCGTTGCCGACCGGCGGGATGATGACCCGCATCGCTTGTGGCAGCACGATGCGGCGCAGCGTCGTCAGCCGCGTCATGCCGATCGTCCTGGCGGCTTCGGTCTGGCCGTGATCGACCGAAAGAATGCCCGAGCGCACGACCTCGGCCGTGTAAGCGCCCTGGTTGATGCCGAGGCCCAAGAGCGTCGCCATGAAGGGGCCGATCACGTCGATGGTGCGGACGGAGAAGAGGCCGGGAATGCCGAGCGTCGGGAAGACCAGCGCCAGATTGAACCAGATCAGCAATTGCAGGATCAGCGGCGTGCCGCGGAAGAACCAGATGTAGAAGGCGGCGCAGCCGCGCATCACCAGATTGGGCGACATAGCCATGATGGCGAAGACGACGCCCAGCGTGATGCCCAGCGCCATGGCGCAGATCGTCATGATGACGGTGTTGACGAGGCCGCCGAGGATCGCCGGCGCGGTGAAGAACTGGCCCACGACCTTCCAGGCGATGTCGCCCTCGGCGAAGGCCTTGATCACCAGCGCCAGCGCCAGCAGCACGAGCGCAGCCGAGAGCCAGCGCCCGAGATGCAGCCGCCCGACGCGGGGCAGGGCGAGGATGGCTGGGTCGAAGAGCGGAGCCTGCGCACGTCTATCCGTCATGGCGTCGGCCCCCGGTAGTCCAGCGCCCAGGCGCGGTGCAGGGCGAGCACCCGCATCAGCCGCTCGATCTGCTCGGCCACACGTGCAGGCGACGTGCCACCCCGTGCCATCCGTGCATCCAGCGCGGCTTCGAGCGTAAGATGGGCGCGAATGTCGGGCGTCAGGCGCGGATCGACGCTCGCCAGGCCCGCATCGTCGATCTCGTGGAGTTCGCAGCCGCGCTCCTCGCAGAGCCTGACCAGCGCGCCGGTGATGTCGTGGCCGTCGCTGAAAGGCACGCCCTTGCGCGCCAGGAAATCGGCCACCTCCGTGGCCAGCGTGAAGCCCTGCGGGGCGGCCGTCCGCATTGTCGCTGTGTTCACGGTCATGGTCGCGATCATGCCGGCCATCGCCGGCAGCACCAGAGCCAGCGCATCGACGGCGTCGAAAGCTGCTTTCTTGTCCTCGGCGAGATCGCGGTTGTAGGAGAGCGGCAGGCTCTTGAGCGCCGCCAGCATCGTCGTCACGCCGCCGATCAGTCGGGCAGAACGGCCGCGCGTCAGCTCGGCGATATCGGGGTTCTTCTTCTGCGGCATGATCGAGGAGCCGGTCGCGAAGGAATCATGCAGCGAAATCCAGCGATAGGGCTGGCTGCACCAGATCACGATCTCCTCGGCCAGCCGCGACAGGTTGACCGTTAGCATCGCTGCGACGAACAGGAACTCCGCGACATGGTCGCGCGCGCCGACCGCATCGACCGAGTTCTCGAAGGACGCATCATAGCCGAGCTCCTCGGCGGACAACTCGGGGTTGAGCGCGATCGCCGAGCCGGCCAGCGCGGCCGCGCCCAGCGGCGACGACGCATTGCGCCTGTCCCAGTCGATCAGCCGGCCGGCATCGCGCGAGAACGCCTGCGCATGGGCCAAAAGATGGTGGCCGAAGGTGATCGGCTGCGCCGCCTGCAGATGGGTGACGCCGGGAACCGGCGTCGCCTTGTGGGCGAGCGATTGCGCGACAATCGCCTCCTGCAAAGCCAGCAGATCGGCCATCAGGGTGCGGGCGCGGTGGCGCAGGAACAGCTTGAGATCGTTGGCCGCCTGGTCGTTACGCGAGCGCCCGGCGCGGATCTTTCCGCCGAGCGGCCCGAGTTTTTGCGTCAGCACGCGCTCCAGAAACGTATGGACGTCCTCGTCCTCGGCCCAGGGCTCGATCAGGCCTGCAGCAAACTGCCTCTCGACCTCGTCGATCGCCCTCAACACTGTCGCGATCTCGGCGTCGTCGAGCAGCCCGGCGCGGCCAAGCTCGCGGGCATGGGCGCGCGAGCCGGCAAGATCATAGGGCGCGAGCCGAAAATAGCTCGGCTCGGAGCGCGAGAGCCGGGTCAGCGAGGGGTCGGGCTCGGCGGTGAAACGGCCACCCCAGAGGCGCAAGGGCTGGTTCACGGTGAAATCTCCGCTGATGTCGCTGGGTCAGCGTAGAGCCGGCGCGCCGATGTCGGCAAAGGAGATGATTTCCGGCTCCCATTCCAATCTGGAATAGCACTTTGCCTCGCTGCCGATCCGTTTGTAGGATCGGGCATGACTGGCAATCCACATGTCCTGCCATCGACGACGGGCCTGCGCGTGGTCGAGGCGGTGGCGCGGCACGCCTCGTGCTCCGGCGCGGCGGCAGAACTCAACATGACGCAGAGCGCCGTCAGCAAGCAGCTCAAGGCCGTGGAGCAGGTCGTCGGCACGGCTTTGTTTCTGCGCAACCGGCGTGGGCTGGAGCCGACCGAGGCCGGCCGCGCCTTCATCGGGCCGGCGCGCGCAGTGCTGGCAGGGCTGGTGTCGGCGGTGGCGGGGCTAGCACCGTTCCGCCCGGCCCAGCATCGCGTCAGGCTGCATGTCCTGCCGATTCTCGGCGATCGCTGGCTGGTGCCGCGCTTCTCGCGCTTTGCCGAGTTGCATCCGGAGATCGACGTGCAGTTCACCACCTTCGTCACGCAGGAGACGAGCGAGGCGCCCGATGCCGTCTTCCGCTTCGGCGAGGGCGACTGGCCGGGGCAGATCTGCGACTATCTCTTCGGCCGCGACGTCGCACTGGTCGGCGCGCCCGACGCCATCGCGCGTTTCGGCGGCATCGCAGGGGCCGCCGACGTGGCGCGCTTTCCGGTGCTCGACCATTTCCAGACGCCGCTGCGCTGGAGCGAATTCGGCGAGGCGAACGGCGTCGAGGGGCTGCAGCCCCAGCGCGTGATCCGCTTCGGCTTCTATGCGCTCGTCATCCGCGCGGCGATCGCAGGGCAGGGGCTCGCGCTCGTGCCGCGCACGCTGGTGGGCGAGGAACTGGCCGGCGGCCAGCTCGTAAACCCCGCCGGCCTCGGCTTTCGCAGCCGCCATGGCTACTGGCTGACCTATCCCGCCGACCGTCAGCCGAGTCCCGCTTTTGTGCTGCTACGCGACTGGCTTGTCGCCGAGGCCGCCGGGATGCGAGAAGCGTTCTGACGGGTCGCAGCTTGCGGCCCTGCGACCGGCGATGAAGGGGCGAGACGATGCAGCTTGGAATGGTCGGCCTCGGCCGCATGGGCGCCAACATCGTGCGCCGGCTGATGCGCGCCGGGCATGATTGCGTGGTCTATGACCGCGATCCCAAGCCGGGCGCGGCTTTGGCCGCCGATGGGGCCGTCGTAGCGGCCGATCTGAAGGACATGGTCGCGAAGCTGAACGCGCCGCGCGCGATCTGGGTGATGCTGCCGGCTGGTGAGATCACCGAGAAAACGCTGGCCGAACTCGCGGCGATGCTCGCCCCCGGCGACACGCTGATCGACGGCGGCAACGCCTTCTGGAAGGACGACGTCCGGCGGGGGCGGGAGCTGGCCGCCAAGGGCATCCACTATATGGATGTCGGCACCTCCGGCGGTGTTCATGGCCTCGATCGCGGCTATTGCCTGATGGTCGGCGGCGACCGTCAGGCTTTTGAGCGGTTGGAGCCGATCTACAAGGCGCTGGCGCCGGGCAAGGGCGAGATCGAGCCGACGAAGCACCGCGACGGCCGCAATCCGACATCCGAGCAGGGCTATCTGCATTGCGGCCCGGTCGGGGCCGGCCATTTCGTCAAGATGGTCCATAACGGCATCGAATACGGCATGATGCAGGCCTTCGCTGAAGGCTTCGACCTGCTGCGAAACGCCTCCGCCAAGGACGGCCTGCCGCCGGAATACGGCTTCGACTTCGACGTGGCGGAAATTTCCGAGGTCTGGCGGCGCGGCTCGGTCGTCACCTCCTGGCTGCTCGATCTCACCGCCGAGGCGCTGGCGGCCGACGAGGAGCTTTCGTCCTACAGCGGCAACGTCTCCGATTCAGGTGAGGGCCGCTGGACGGTGCAGGCCGCGATCGAGACCGCGACGCCGGCCGAAGTGCTGACATCCTCGCTCTACACCCGCTTCCGCTCACGCAAGGACCACACCTTCGCCGAGAAGGTGCTCTCGGCGATGCGGGCCGGCTTCGGCGGCCATGTCGAGCCGAAGAAGTAGGTCGAGCCGTCATGCAGGCATCTGAAAAGCGCGCCCGCCCGACGGTGGTCGTCGTCATGGGCGTCGCCAGTTCCGGCAAGACCTCGCTCGGCGAGCGTCTGGCCAAGCGCCTCGGCTGGCCCTTCCGGGACGCCGATTCCTTCCACCCGCCGGAGAACGTCGCCAAGATGTCGGGCGGCACGCCGCTCAACGACGACGACCGGAAGCCCTGGCTGGCGGCGATCGCAGCCTGGATCGACGATCTGCGCGCGACGGGCAAGAACGGCATCGTCACCTGCTCGGCGCTGAAGAAGCGCTATCGCGACATCATCGTCGGCGACCGCCCGGACGTGGCGCTGGTTTATCTGAAGGGCTCGCGCGAACTGATCGGCGGCCGTATGGCTGCCCGCCAGCATCATTTCATGCCGCCGGCCCTGCTCGACAGCCAGTTCGCCGTGCTGGAGGAGCCGGGCGACGACGAGCGGCCGCTCGTCGTGCCGGTCGAGCTGCCCAAGGCCGAGATAGAGCGGCGGGTGCTGGGCGAGTTGGGGCTAGGCTGAACGGGCAGATCGCGCGCTGCCTTCGCGAGCGTCGAACCCGACCTTGCATTCCCGCCCCATCCGCTATATGGCCCACCGCATTCCACATGGGGAGCACCGCCTTTCATTCGAAAGGCGTTCCGGTGGCTTGGCAGCCTATGCCTCGTTCATTCGCACCCCAGAGGCCAAAACCGGTAAAGGACGAACACCACCATGGCACTGCCCGACGTTTCCATGCGCCAGCTCCTCGAAGCCGGCGCGCATTTCGGCCACCAGGCTCACCGCTGGAACCCGAAAATGTCGCCGTTCATCTTCGGAACGCGCAACAACATCCACATTCTCGATCTCTCGCAGTCGGTGCCGATGCTGTCGCGCGCACTGCAGGCGGTCTCCGACACCGTCGCCCGCGGCGGCCGTGTCCTCTTCGTCGGCACCAAGCGCCAGGCGCAGGATTCCATCGCCGACGCGGCCAAGCGTTCGGCCCAGTATTACGTCAACTCCCGCTGGCTCGGCGGCATGCTGACCAACTGGAAGACCATCTCGGCCTCGATCCAGCGCCTGCGCAAGGTCGACGAGCTGCTGTCTGGCGGCGGCACGGGCCTGACCAAGAAGGAGCGCCTGATGCTGGCGCGCGAGCGCGACAAGCTCGAAAAGGCGCTCGGCGGCATCAAGGACATGGGCGGCACGCCCGACATGATCTTCGTCATCGACACCAACAAGGAAGCGCTTGCGATCAAGGAGGCCCAGCGCCTCGGCATCCCGGTCGCGGCGATCGTCGATTCCAACTCCGATCCCGATGGCATCACCTTCCCGGTGCCGGCCAATGACGACGCCGGCCGCGCCATCCAGCTCTATTGCGACCTGATTGCCCGTTCGGCGATCGACGGCATCGGCCGCGCCTCTGGCGACCGTGGCGAGGACATCGGCGCATCCGTCGCGCCGGTGGTCGAGGAGGCCTTGGCCGAGCAGGCTGTGGCCGAGCCGGCCGCAGCGGAAGCCGGTGTGGCGTTCGAGCTGCTGACCGCTCCGCGCGGCGCGCCCGACGACCTGATGAAGCTTTCGGGCATGGGTCCTGAGCTCGTGCAGAAGCTCAACGACGGCGGTCTGTTCCACTTCTGGCAGATCGCCGCCATGTCGCCGGCCGATGTCACCAAGGTCGATCACGACCTGAAGCTCGCTGGCCGCATCGAGCGCGACGGCTGGGTCGCCCAGGCGCGCGAACTCGCCGACGCCTGAGCCGATTTCGGCGACGCGTCACAAGCGCGTCGCGAAAGCGCATTCTTCAGTGATGCGAGACGAGCGCCGGCGGCCGGAAACGGAGCGTCGGCGTTGGTTCTTCCGGCAAGGTTTCAAGACTGCAAGGTTTTAACAGGGTACGTGGCCGCGCCTGCGAGGCGCCGGCTCGTACAAGGATAAGGACAAGGCAAAATGGCTGCGATCACCGCCGCGATGGTGAAGGAACTCCGCGACAAGACCGGCGCGGGCATGATGGATTGCAAGTCCGCGCTCTCGGCGGTCGACGGCGACATCGAGGCCGCGATCGACTGGCTGCGCACCAAGGGCCTCGCCAAGGCCGCCAAGAAGGCCGGCCGCGTCGCCGCCGAGGGCCTCGTCGCGGTCGCGGTCAAGGGCCATGACGGCGTGGTGATCGAGCTCAACTCCGAGACCGACTTCGTCGCCCGCAACCTCGAATTTCAGGCGCTAGCCCATGGCATCGCCAATGTCGCGCTGGAGCGCGGCGGCGATGTCGAGGCCGTGCTCGCCCATCATTATCCGGGCGGCGGCACGGTCGCCGACGCCATCGCCAACGCCATCGCCACGATTGGCGAGAACATGACGCTGCGCCGCGTCGCCGCGCTCAAGGTCAAGGCCGGCATGATCGGCTCCTATGTCCATGGCGCGGTCGCCGACGGTCTGGGCAAAATCGGCGTCATCGTCGCGCTGGAATCGACCGGCAAGGCGGACGAACTGGCTGCGCTTGGCCGCCAGCTCGCCATGCATGTCGCCGCGACCAATCCGATCGCGCTCGATCTCGCCTCGGTCGATCCCGAGGTGCTCGCCCGCGAAAAGGCGATCCTGGCCGAGAAGAACGCCGGCAAGCCCGAGCATGTTCTGGCCAAGATCACCGAAAGCGGCCTGAAGAGCTACGCCAAGGAATACTGCCTGCTCGAGCAGGCCTATATCCATGACGGCTCCAAGTCCGTCGCCCAGGTGCTCAAGGAGAGCGAAGGCAAGCTCGGCGCGCCCGTCGCACTCACCGGCTTCGCGCGCTTTGCGCTCGGCGAGGGCATCGAGAAGGAAGAGCAGGACTTCGCCGCCGAGGTCGCGGCCGCGGGCGGAACGACCGGCTGATCGGCCGGTTGATAGCGTCATCGAAAGGCCGCGCCCCGCGCGGCCTTTTTTGTGTAAGAAGGCTCGCGCGCTGCCGAATCGGCGACGCGTGGAACTGGCGTTGAGACCGGGAGACGACCGATGAGACCCAAACGCGTCCTCGTGAAGCTCTCCGGCGAAGCCCTTGCGGGACAAGCGGGATCCGGTCTCGACGGCGCGACGCTGGTCGCTCTTGCCGATGACATTGCCCATGCCGCGCGCGAGGGCGTCGAGATCGCCATCGTGGTCGGCGGCGGCAATTTCTTTCGTGGCGTACAGGGCCTGAACAAGGGGCTCGACCGGACCAGCGCCGATTCGATCGGCATGCTTGGCACGGTGATGAACGCGCTCGCGCTCGAACATGCGATCGAGAGCGCCGGAGCCCCGGCCCGCGCGATGTCAGCGGTGCCGATGCCCTCGCTCTGCGAAAGCTATGCCCGCAAGCGCGCGCTCGACCATCTCAGCCATGGCAAGGTGGTCGTTCTCGGCGGCGGCACCGGTAACCCTTACTTCACCACAGATACGGGCGCCGCGCTGCGCGCCGCCGAACTCGGCTGTAGCCATCTGCTCAAGGCGACGCAGGTCGACGGCGTCTACACCGCCGACCCCAAGACCGATCCCTCCGCCACCCGCTATGAGACGCTGACGCATGCAGAGGCGATCAAGCGCGATCTCAAGGTGATGGACACCGCCGCCTTCGCGCTCGCTCGCGACGCGGGCCTCACCATCGTCGTGTTCTCGATCGCGGAGAAGGGGGCGCTCGCCGCCGTCCTGCGGGCTGAGGGCCGGGCGACCTATGTGACGCCGTGACCGAGTGCCTGTAAGATGAAAACCTTGACCCGTTGCGGAAATCCTTGACCCTGTCGGGCCCCCCCGCCATGGTCGCGCCCGGTTTCGTATAAACTCCAAGGTCTTGAAGACGATGGCCCAGACGACATTCGACCTCGCCGACGTAAAGCGCCGCATGGACGGCGCGGTCACCTCCTTCAAGGGCGATCTCGCCTCGCTGCGCAGCGGGCGGGCTTCCGCCAACATGCTCGATCCGATCATGGTCGAGGCCTATGGCGCACGCACGCCGCTCTCCCAGCTCGCCACCGTCAGCGTGCCGGAAGCGCGCCTGCTCTCGGTGCAGGTCTGGGACCGCAGCATGGTCAACGCCGTCGAGAAGGCGATCCGCGAATCCGATCTCGGCCTCAATCCGCAGACCGAAGGCGCCGTGCTGCGCATCCGCATCCCGGAGCTGAACGAGCAGCGCCGCAAGGAGATGGTCAAGGTCGCGCATAAATACGCCGAGGAATCGAAGATCGCCGTGCGCCATGTCCGCCGCGACGCCATCGACATCATCAAGAAGGTGGAAAAGGACGGCGATTTCACCAAGGACGACGTGACCCGTCAGTCCGATCTCGTGCAGAAGGCGACTGATCAGCATATTGTCGAGATCGATCAGGCGCTGGCGGCGAAGGAAAAGGAAATCCTGAGCGTCTGATCGCTCCACCGCGCCGGGGCTGATCCGCGGCGCTCATACGGGGCTGGTCGAACGGGGCTTCAGGGAATGTCAGCAGGCCAACGCCAGCCGGAACGGGGCACAAATCCGGTGCAGACCGCGTCGCCTCAAGCCTCCCCGGCCCATGTCGCCATCATCATGGACGGCAATGGCCGCTGGGCGAAACAGCGCGGGCTGCCGCGCCAGGAAGGCCATCGCCGCGGGCTGGAGGCGCTGCGCCGCACCGTTCGTAACGCCGGCGAACTTGGCGTCCGGGTGCTGACGCTCTACAGCTTTTCGACCGAGAACTGGCGGCGTCCGCAGACCGAGGTGTCGTTTCTTCTCGGGCTGCTCAGGCGTTTCGTCGAAAACGATCTCGCCGAACTGCATGAATCGGGCGTCCGCGTCCGCATCATCGGCGGCCGCGACGATCTCGCGCCCGATCTGCGTATGCTGATCGAGCGGGCCGAAACCCTGACGCGCGGCAATGGCGGCATGACGCTCGTCGTCGCCTTCAATTACGGCTCGCGCGACGAGATCGCCCGAGCCGCCCGGCGCATGGCCGAGGCGGCCGTCGCCGGCCGCCTGAAGCCCGAGGCGATTACCGAAGCCCTGCTCGACGACTGGCTCGACACCGCCGACCTGCCCGACCCTGAGCTGGTGATCCGCACATCGGGCGAGACGCGCATTTCGAATTTCCTGCTCTGGCAGGCGGCCTATGCCGAATTCGTCTTCGCCCCGGTGCTCTGGCCGGATTTCGACAAGGCCGCCCTGGAAGAGGCGCTGGCCGAGTTCCGCCGGCGCGAGCGCCGTTTCGGCGGGCTCGGCGACGCTGAAGACCGCAATGTGGGCGCGGCGTGACCGCGCCGCTCCCCGGCCAGCCGAACTCCAGCGACGCCAGACCGGGCGCGAGCGAACTCCGGCTCAGGATCATCTCCGCGCTCGTGCTGGCGGCCGGCGTGCTGCTGACGACGTGGTGGGGCGGCTGGCCGTTCCGGCTGGTCTGGGCGCTCGTCGCCGGGCTCGTCGCCTATGAGTGGCTCGCCATCGTCAGCCGGCGCAACGCGGCGCCCGGCGGCATCGGCGTGGCGCTGGCGGGGCTCGCGCTCGGCTTCGCGCCGGTCAGCGCCGCG